>Ga0181537_10000309_pt1 | contig 45404 bp, 32 predicted proteins | sample PEATcosm2014_Bin_39_FD_119765 | JGI IMG/M metagenome (GOLD analysis project Ga0181537, IMG submission 119765) | Peatland microbial communities from MTU Mesocosm Facility, Houghton, MI, USA - PEATcosm2014_Bin23_10_metaG | ecosystem: Environmental > Terrestrial > Soil > Wetlands > Peat | place...
CAGCAAGTCAGGAGAAACGGCACGTCCACCTCGACGTGCACCGGGCGGCTCCTGGCATCGAGCCAATTCAGAAACCGGATCGTGCAGCGATGTTGGCTGCCGCTGATTTCGGGAAACAAGTCGATTCCGGGCGGCAACGTGACGCGCACCAGCTGGCACGGATTCTCGCGATCAAATTGCAATTGGAATATTCCTCGGGTCGCGACTTCCGACCTGGATTTGGCATTTTGTCGCGTCAGCCATAACAGCTCAGCGATGCTGTCGCACAGCGGTCTGATCAAGGCCAGCCAACCGTTGAACTCCGCTGCCCGGGCCTCGCCCGGACGGTTGAGCCAGTAGGTGTAGTCCGGCAAGTCAAAATCGCAGGTTCCGCCGGGAATGGCGCTGCGGTGCTTGATGGCGCTCAAGAATTCGGAGTCGCGCAGAGGAGCCATGTAATTGCCGCCGATCGTTGATAGGTCATTGCGCAGCTTGACCAGATTCGACATCAGCAATTTGAGGCGGCCTGGGTCGACGCCGCTCTTGGTCTCGTATTCCTTCAGGACGTTCACGTGACGCTCGAGTTCTTTCACGACGTCATTGCGCGAGTCACCCCGCGCGGTAATAGCCAATATCTCGAGCATACTCGCGACGGCGGCGCGCGCGCTCCAAGGACTCGGAGACTCGGCGTGATAGGAAGCCTGCGTGTAGAGGAACTCGAGCCGCAGGAAGGTGCGCATGCGCTCATTGAGCGGCTGCTCATAAACGACCGGGACCGCCTCGGGGTCCATTTGTACTAGCGGATCCGGGTGGGAATTCATCCGCCTATTCTGAGCCAACCGAAGGTCAACGGTAAACCTTCGATTTGGGTTAAATCACGCTACGGGCGTCGCCCTTCCGCGATTCGCAAATATCGCGCGTGCAGCGCGTCGACCTCGTGTCGCAATTCCTCGACGGTCCCCGCATTGGTGAGCACATCATCTGCCGCGGCCAGACGAACCGCGCGCGGTGACTGCGACGCCACAATCGCGCGGGCCTGCTCCAGCGAGCCGCCGTCACGCGCCATCAGGCGCTGCAGCTGGACGGCCTCGTCCACATCCACCACCAAGACCCGGTCTACGCGGGCCCGTGCTCCCCCCTCGACCAGCAGCGGTATGGCCATGACGATATAAGGACCGACGGCCGCCTCCGCGCTCTGTTCCATATGGGCGCGGATCACCGGATGCAGAATGGACTCCAGATCCCGCCGTAACGCAGGATCGCCGAATATCAATGTTCGAAGGGCGCGCCGGTCAAGTTCACCATTCTCGGCAACCACGTCTGCGCCAAACCGCTGGATGACTTCAGAGAACGCTGGTTTACCGGGCTCGACGACCGCGCGGGCCGCTTCATCTGCGTCGATGACTGGAACGCCAAGTTCCAAGAATCTCCTGGCAACAGTACTCTTTCCGCTGGCGATTCCGCCGGTCAGGCCGATGCGCGGTCGACCCTCCATGCCTAGTGCCTGAGACCGGACAGGCGCAGATATCCGTTGACCAGCGAGTCACCGTACATCATGGCGAGCCAGCCCGCGGCGCCCAGGTAAGGTCCAAAAGGCATCGGCGCGCTTCGGTCGCGGCCGCGCAGTACGATCATCGAAATGCCTATCACTGCGCCGGTGGCGGCAGATAGGAGGATCACCAGGGGCAGAAGCTTCCAACCAAGCCAGGCTCCGAGAGCCGCGAAGAGCTTGAAATCTCCGTAGCCCATGCCTTCCTTGCCCGTGATGAGTCTGAACGTATGGAACACGAGCCAGAGGCTCAGGTACCCGGCAGCCGCACCGATCAGGGCATCACGTGCGGACACCGGCGGAGGGCTTCCCGCGACGGGACCGATGGTGACAGCGGCCAGCAAGCCGGCCCACATCAGCGGCAGAGTAATCCCGTCGGGCAGCAATTGATGGTCGATATCGATGCCGGTGAGCGAAATCAAGGACCAGGTGATGAGCAGCGCACAAGCTGCAGCGGCGCCGAAGCCGAAATGCCATGCGACCCAAGCCGAGAGTACACCGGTCGTCAGTTCGACCAGGGGATAGCGCAGGGAGATCTTGGACTTGCAGGACGCGCAGCGCCCGCCAAGCAGCAACCAACTGGCGACCGGGATGTTCTGCCAGGCCTTGATGGGGGTTTTGCAGGTAGGGCATGCCGATCGCGGCGAACTTAGGTTGAAGCGCTCCATGGATGCGGGAGCCGCCGCCGCGCCGCCAGTGTCCGAGGGCAGTAATTCGGCCGCCTGGGCGCGCCACTCGCGCTCCAACATGATCGGCAATCGGTAAATGATCACATTGAGAAAACTGCCGACGACCAAACCCAGCACGAACACCGACCCTGAAAACAGCGCTGGGCTGTCCAGGTACAGCGCGGCTAGATCGTTTAGCACAAGCTAAACCACTGGGCCGCGCGGGATGCCGCTCTACCCGACGACTTGGCCGAGCTTGAAGATCGGAAGGTACATGGCGATCACCATACCGCCGACCAGAATGCCGAGAATCGCCATGATCAAGGGCTCGAGGAGGCTCGACATGCTATCGACCGCATTGTCGACTTCCGCCTCGTAGAACTCGGCTACTTTGGCCGACATCGTGTCGAGTGAGCCGGACTCCTCTCCCACGGCAATCATCTGTACGACCATGTTCGGGAACAGGCCGACGTTCTCCATGGCGCGCTGCAGCCGTTGACCGGTCGCCACTTCATCTTTCATGCGCAACGTCGCTTCTTCATAGACGATGTTGCCCGTGGCACCTGCGACAGATTGCATGGCCTCAACCAGCGGCACGCCCGCAGCGAACATGGTGGAGAGCGTCCGCGCAAAACGCGCGATCGCGGATTTCTGCAGAATCGGTCCGATGATCGGGAACTTGAGCATCACACGATCGATATTGCGCTGCATGTTTCTGGAGCGCTTGTAGAAGTAAAAGAACGCGTAGAAGCCGGCGATGACGATGACGCCCATCCACCAACCCTGATGCTGTACGAATCGCGACAGATTGACGACCATTTGCGTAAACGCGGGCAGATCCGCGCCGAAACCCTTGAACAGTTCCTCGAACTGAGGGATCACGAAAATCAAGAGAATGAGCGACACGACGACGGCGACGACCAGCACGGCGGCCGGGTAGAAAAGCGCTTTCTTGATCTTCTTCTTCAGTGCTTCGGTCTTTTCTTTGTAGGTGGCGATCTTGTCGAGCAACGTCTCGAGAGCACCGGCCTGCTCACCGGCTTCGACCAGATTGACGAACAGATCGTCGAAGTACAGCGGAAATTTGGCCAGCGACTCATGCAACGTGCTGCCGCCCTCGATATTGGCTTTGATATCGAGCACGAGTTTTTGCATCGCGGGCTTTTCGTGCCCATTGCCGATGATCTCGAAGGCCTGAACCATGGGGATGCCGGCGGACATCATCGTGGCGAGCTGTCGGCTGAATATTGCAATGTCTTCGTTGGTGACTTTGCCACCGCTCCGAAACGCGGAGCTTTGGGTCTTGACTCGGGTGGCGGCCACGCCTTGGCGTCGCAGGTCGGCGCGCAGGGCGGCTTCATTCGCTGCCAGCGCCTTGCCTCGCACCTTGTGGCCGCGCTTATCTTTGCCTTCCCAGAGGAACTGAGTGTTTTTTTGCCCCGCGGTCGCCGTTGTCGCCATAAATCAATCCTTGCAGTAAACCTAATCGATAGTGACGCTGTTGATCTCTTCCAAGCTGGTGAATCCGTCCCTGACCTTCTGCAGACCCGATCGGCGCAGATTCCAAATTCCGTCTTTGACGGCCTGGTCGTTGATGTCCATCGCACCACCACCCTCCATGATGATGCGTCCGATGGCCTCTGTGACCGGCATGACCTGGTAGATGCCCATGCGGCCCTTGTACCCGTCGGTACATTGGGCACACCCGACCGCCCTGAAAACCCTGATCCCGGCGTCTATCTGTGACTGCTCAAAGCCCTCTTTTTTCAGCGCTTCGGCGGGGACGTCGAGGGGCTGCTTGCAGTTGGAACATAATTTTCGCGCCAGGCGCTGCGCGATGATGAGACTCACTGACGTCGCGATGGCGTAGGGTTTGACGCCCATGTCGACCAACCGCGTGAGAGTTTGCGGCGCATCGTTGGTGTGCAAAGTCGAGAGAACCAAGTGCCCGGTCTGCGCGGCTTTGATCGCGATTTCCGCGGTTTCCAGGTCGCGGATTTCGCCGACCATGATCACGTCGGGATCCTGGCGCAAAAAGGCCCTGAGCGCCGCCGCGAAGGTGAGTCCCACTTTCGGGTTCACGTTGACCTGGTTGACTCCCGGCAGATTGATTTCCGCCGGGTCCTCGGCGGTCGAAATGTTGCAATCCTCAGTGTTGAGAATATTCAAGCCCGTATAGAGCGACACGGTCTTGCCGCTGCCCGTGGGTCCGGTAACCAAGATCATGCCTTGCGGCTTGGCCAGGTATTTGAGATACAACTCGCGCTGTACCGGTTCATATCCGAGCGCGTCGATGCCCAACATCGCGCTCGAGGGATCGAGAATACGGGTAACGACTTTCTCGCCAAACAGAGTCGGGCAGGTGCTGACGCGAAAATCAATTGCTCGATTCTTGGAGAGCCGCATTTTGATGCGGCCGTCCTGCGGCACGCGACGCTCGGCGATATCCAGTCGCGCCATGACCTTCAGCCGCGCGACGATCTTGACCGCGAGTTGCACGGGGGGTAGCGCGACTTCCTTCAGCACACCATCGAGCCGCGTGCGGATACGAAATATCTTTTCATACGGCTCGAAGTGAATATCCGAAGCGCCTTTCTTGATCGCATCGAGCAATATCTTGTTGACGAAACGCACGATCGGCGCGTCCTCAACATCGTCACGCCCCAGCGCTTCGGCACTGGGGTCTTCGTCGCCGCCACTGACCTCGAGGTTTTCAAGATCGAAATCGTCGTCGGTCAAGCTCGGCATGACCGATTCGGCCTGCTCGATCGCCTTGGAGCAAGCCGCCTGCAGCTTGTCATCCTCCACCACCACGAACTCGATGCTCATCGAGGTCTGGAAGCGAATCTCATCAAGAGCATGCAAATTGGTGGGGTCCGCGACCGCCAGGAATAAGCGCTTGCCGCGCTTCATCAGCGGCAAGACCCGGTGTTTTTGCAGGAGCTTTTCGCTCACCGCCCGAACGGCGTCCATATCCGGCGAAATCGCGTCCAAATCGAGCAAGGGCACGCCGAACTCGTTGGAGGCCGAAATGGCGATATCGCGCGCCGTGGCGAGGTTAACCGCCACCAAATGAGTCACGAGGCTGACGCGCTTTTCCTTCGATTTAACAATAGCATCCTGCATGGCTGCTTCATCCAGCAAACCATCTTGGACGAGCCGCTGCGCCAGGCCCCCCAATGCGAGGCGGCTAGTTCCGCCAACCGACGCTATTGCGTTATCATTCATAGACTTAGAATTAGTCCCCGAATCTGGAAACGGCTAGTGTACAGCCTGTCAGCAGGCGATCAATTGTCAAATTCAAGGTCGATATTGGCACAGAGGGCGGGGCAGTCGCCGTGATTTCTTTCCCACTATCCACTATGAGCAGTGAGGCGTCGAAAGTTCACGCCAGTACTCCGGAGCGGCGGATTCCGCACCGCAGCAATTTATCGTTAAATCGAGATGCACGGATCATTCGGCCACGCTTATGAAGTAGGGGACATACTCCCGACGGGCCTTGTAGATCGCCACGATGGAATCGAAAAAGCGCATCTCCTTGATCATGGTCGTGATTCGCGGGACTTCCAAAACTGAAGTCTCACGGGCGGAAGGTCTGTCTATCATGAAATCTACCGGCGACGCACCTCGATAATGTGCATGCATGTGATCCAGCAACTCTTTGCATACGTCGAGAAAGCTCTTCCGTGAGTCGCGCCAGGGGTGCCAATAATTTGCGTGGAGATCCTCGACGAAGTAAATCCCGTTGTCCTTTAGTCCGTCCGCATACAAATGGTTGAAGCTTGCGATGATGTGGGAGCTATGATGGCTTCCGTCATCCATGATGAGATCGAACGGTCCAAATTCCTCCACGACTCGTTTCAAAAAGACGGGATCGGCCTGACTTCCAATCCGTACATGGACGCCTGTCGCGGGCGCATCGAACCGGATGCATTCGGGCAAGACGTCCACACCGACGATGATTGTGCCGGGATTCTCAAAATATCGCCTCCACAGCTTCAACGAGGCGCCATGCCAGATGCCGATTTCAAGTATGCGCAACGGTTCTGTCCGTATAGGACCGAAAATCGATTCATAGATCGGAAAGTAATGGGTCCATTTATAGCCGCCGGGAAAGCTCGTCCAAAGCTGGTAGAGCGCATCGGAAACTACTTCCTGAGCTGGTACATCCGTTCGATAACAGGGCCACGACAACCGCCGCTCGTATTCGGGGCTGATCCCAACCTCATCGCTCAAGTTGGCAATGCTGGCCTCCGTGGCCACCGTCAATGACTCCGAGGGTGTCACGGAGGAGGCCGGACGTGTAGCGTCGGGTTTATGTGGGATAGCCACGGGTTTATGTGGGAGATGAAGGATGCGCTCGGTGTGATATCTGACAAACTGGCCCAGTGCCAGGAAAAGTTGCTTCAAGAGACTGCCAATCATATCTGCATCCCGGTAATGGCTTGGATTGGAATTATATCGGCGCGGCCGCGTCCGGCGGATGCCCGGTTCACTATTGGCCGCACCATGTGTCGATCCGATACTGGGTTCTGTGGCGCTTTGACCGGCCGACATTGTAAACTCAGGCGCGTGCCGCAAACGTTGCTGGTGTCGTGATTCATTGTGTTTGGAACTGTCGATCGCCATCACCGGCACGCTGGTGAATCGCCGCGCTAGACCGAGTAAACGGTCAACTCATCACGATTTGCCAATCGTTTCTCCGGCCATCTACTGAATCTCCTGAGGTTTGTCCCATGTTTGGAAGCTTTTTCAAAACTGCAGAAGTCGATCAATACGCTGATTGGGTGGTGGCCGAAGTCAAGCGATCCTTACCGCTGGGTAATTCGCTGGGATCGAGGAAGGTCGGCGAGCGCGCTGATAAATTGGATGCGAGCATCGCAAAAAAAACCGTCGAGTTCACCCGGTCTACCAAGCTCAACATATACAAGAAGGCGCGTCTGGCCGCCCGCGTCCGCGAAGGAATGAGCGCCCATGGGTACCCCGAGCCGTTCGTCAAGTCATTTTCATTCGATCTGCTCGCGCGGCTACGGGCCGCGTCGAAACAACCCTAGCCGCATGGTGAGTCGTGTTCCGCCCCGCGAGCCGACGCAATCGATCCCTTCGCTGTTGCAAGAGGCGGTTGGAATGCACCAGGCGGGCCGCATGCCTGAGGCGATCGAAATCTATGAACAGATAATTGCGCGGGTCCCAAACCACTTCGATGCGACTCATTTACTCGGCGTCATCGCCCTTCAAGAAGGTCGTCTCCAGCAAGCGAAAGAGTTGATCACGTCGGCGTTACGAACCAATCCGCGACATCCCGCGGCGCTGAACAACCTCGGCATGGTGTATCTGCGCAACGGGGATCTCGAACTCGCGCTCGGCCAGTTCGAACGGGTCGTCAAGATGCAGCCGAATTTTTGCGAAGGGCTTGCAAATCTCGGCATGGTGTTGCGTCAGTTGGGCCGCCCTCGAGAGGCGCTGGTCCCCCTGCGTCGAGCCCACTCCGGCAATCCCCAATCGGCAATGATCTGCAATTTGATCGGCGCGTGTTTGATGGACACTGCGGAGCCACACTCAGCGGTGAAGTTCTTCGAGGCTGCGACCGTTGCCGAACCCGAGGAGGCAGACGGTTGGGGCAATTTGGCGATCGCGCTGAACGCGATGGGCGAGCACGAACGGGCGGAAGTTTGTGCTGATAAGGCTGTGGCGATGCGCCCCCGGTCGTCGGCAGCCCTGGCTGCACGGGCGGCAGTCGAGTTCGAGCAAGGCCGGATGGAGACCGCCATCGAGACCTACCGTTCAGCCATTGAATTGCCTGATCCGTCGACCCAGACGTATTGCGCGTTTGCCAACGCCTTGTGGACGAGCGGCCGGTGTGAAGAGGCGCTGGATTGCCTGAGGCAAGCGGTGGCGATCGATGGCAACAACGCGATTGCTCGCTGGAAACTGGCGATGTCGCAAATAAAGACTTTCTACAACACGCCGGCCGAAATCGAGGCGTCGCGCCAAGCCTTTGCAGAATCCCTGGAAAATCTGCAGTCTTGGTTTCGCGGCGCGCATCACCCCGAGGCCTTCAGAGCCGTGGGTGCGACACAACCTTTTTACATCGCCTACCACCCGTTCAACAACCGCGATCTTTTGAGCCGCTACGGCAAATTGTGCAGTGAGTGGATGGCATCCATGCCCATCGACCTTGTGTTGCCCCGACGCAGCCAACGGAATGCTCCGCAGAATGCTTCCATTACGGCGGGCAAGCTGCGCATCGGCATCGCCTCGGCGCATTTTCGTAATCACTCTGTCTGGAACGCCATCACCAAAGGGTGGGTCCAGCATCTGGATAAGGCCCGCTTCGACATTTGGCTGTTTCAGTTGGGGCGTACCGAGGACGAGGAGACGGCGCTGGCAAGGGGCCAAGTTGCCCATTTCGTGGAGGGACCCAAGACAGAGCAAGGCTGGGCACAGACGATCAGCGAAGCACGGTTGGACGCATTGATTTATCCGGAGATCGGCATGGATGCGTTGACGAACCAGCTTGCGTCCCTTCGTCTCGCACCGGTTCAAGCCTCTACCTGGGGTCAACCCGAAACGACCGGCCTGCCGACAATCGACTTGTACCTCTCCGCTGATGCGCTGGAACCAGCCGATGCCGACGGCAACTACAGCGAGCGGCTGGTGCGTTTGCCCAATTTGGGTGTCTACGTTGAGCCGCTCACGCCTTCGGTCGTGAGCCCGGACCTCCGGTTACTGGGATTGCCCGGCGATGAACCACTGCTCTTGTGCCCAGGTGCGCCATTCAAATATTCGCCGTTGCAGGATCACGTGTGGGCACGCATCGCGAAGGGATTGCAGGGAACCGGCGGCAAGCGAGGCTGGGCGCGGCACATCCCGGACCGTCTGCGCGGAAAGGGCAATGGTCGGCTGGTGTTTTTTCGCAGTAACAGCGAGTCCATGGATGAACTGCTGGCGCATCGCCTTCGCCGCGCGTTCGACATCGAGAAGGTTGATTTCGATGCGCGAGTTCGCGTGATCCCCCGTCTCGATCGCCCCCGGTTTTTTGGCCTGATGCAGCAATCTGCGCTTGTATTGGACACCGTTGGTTTTTCGGGTTTCAACAACGCACTTCAAGCCATCGAAGCGGGTGTGCCGGTATTGGCGCATGAGGGAACATACATGCGCGGACGCCTTGCGAGCGGCATCATGCGGCGCATGGGATTGGCAGAGCTCGTGGCGGACACGGATGATGCATTCATCGAGGCGGCTGTCGAACTGGCGGGAAATGCGCCGAGACTCAACGAATTGCGTGTGGAAATCGCGAACCGCCGCAAGATTCTGTTTCACGATACCGAAGCCGTCCGGGCACTCGAGCGCTGCTTGATTGACGCGATCGAGCGTCGTCATGGCGGGGTCGGTCCAGGTTCGTAGGACCAACCGCCGCCGTTGACGCGTTACGTGTGACAGGACGTCGGCAGATACTGGGGAGGCACAGTCGAGGTCTGGGTCGTGGAGATGGCAGTTCCGCCCGACGGTGTCGCCGAGAGGCCACATCGCCACAACACATCGTTGTTGCTATTGGTGTACGGATTCAGGGCCAAGGTGCCCGTCAGCTTCGCATTGGCCTGGTTGCCGTATTGAATGACGATCGAGCCGCTGCTCACCGTAATGCCGCTTTCGTACTTGCCGATTGATTGGCTGGTACCGGCCAGGTTTCCGATGGCGGCGGGCATGGTTCCCGTGTTGGCATAGTACTCGGCGATTGCCGTCTTCCAGCCGTCGGCCAGCGTCAAACCTTCCGTGACCTGCGCACGGATGGTGTAGTTCTGGTAGGCGGGAATGGCGATAGCCGCCAAGATTCCGATGATCGCGATCACGATCATCAATTCGATCAGCGTGAAACCCTTTTGCATCTTCTTGACGAACATTGAATCACCTGTGTTGTTCAGGACTCTCACAAAAAGAAGCCTCTCCGGAGAGAGGCTTCCTGGTTGCCGGCTTTTCCCAGAATGCAATCCGACCTGGAAGAACCGGCCTCAAGGCCATTAAGTGTGACAGGACGTCGGCAGATACTGGGGAGGCACAGTCGAGGTCTGGGTCGTGGAGACCGCAGTTCCGCCCGACGGTGTCGCCGAGAGGCCGCACTGCCACAACACGTCGTTGTTGCTATTGGTGTACGGATTCAGGGCCAAGGTGCCCGTCAGCTTCGCATTGGCCTGGTTGCCGTATTGAATGACGATCGAGCCGCTGCTCACGGTGATGCCGCTTTCGTACTTGCCAATCGATTGGCTCGTACCGGCCAAGTTTCCGATGGCGGCGGGCATGGTTCCCGTGTTGGCATAGTACTCGGCGATTGCCGTCTTCCAGCCGTCGGCCAGCGTCAAACCTTCTGTGACCTGCGCACGGATGGTGTAGTTCTGGTAGGCGGGAATGGCGATAGCCGCCAAGATTCCGATGATCGCGATCACGATCATCAATTCGATCAGGGTGAAACCCTTTTGGACCTGCTTAAGCATTATTAACTCCTGGAGAGATCAGATTTAAGTCTTGAAACATGAACAACGGCCTTTGCCCGTGACCAGAAGGAAGCAAAAGCTGTGCCAGGTTGGCGGTGATTCTTAAATGATTGACCTATATGAGTTTTTTTGCTGAAAAGCATCTTGCATTGACATAAAACCGGCGGCACCCTGCGGCGACAGGTGCAGGGTTTGTCACAAACTGACGGTTTCTGTCACCGCCGGTCGCGTTCAGGCGACATCTTCCGGCGTTACGAAGATGGTCTGAGACGCGAGGCCGGAGCGGTGTCGTTCGTGCACCCTCGTATATGCGGCCTCCAGGTGCTTGGTGAATGAGCGAATGTCGAACAGAGTCGTCTTGAACCGGTTCTGCGCCAATTTGCGCTTGATTTCGCCCAGAAGCTCCGGGTTCTCGGCCAATTGAATTGCCTTCTCCTCGTACTGCCCGGTCGTCGAAGTCACGAGTTCCGGCAATTCGATGGCCACCAGCAAACTGGCCGCAACCCGGGCGGCAAACGCGCGGCCCGCGCAGGTCAAGACCGGCAACCCCGCCCACAACGCATCGCTGGCAGTGGTGCCGGCGTTATACGGCAACGTATCGAGGAAGAGATCCATTGCGCGAAAACGCGCCAGGTAGTCCTCTTGGGCAAGATACTTACCGAACACCATTCGCTGCGGGTCCACACCGCAACGTTCTGCCTCCCGGCGCAGATTGCGTGCGGCAACTTCATTGCTGGCGTAGAGAAAGAGACTGCTTCCCTTGACACGCAGCAAGATCCGCATCCACACCGCAAAAGTCGCCGGCGTTATTTTGTGGTTGGCGTTGAAGCACGAAAAGACGAACCCCGTGGCCGACAGGCCCAGCTCTTCGCGGGTGAGCGTCCGCTCGACCATCGGTCGCTGGGAATCGTTTACTTGGTAGCTCGGCAGGTAGATGATTTCTTCCGAGTAAGACTCCCGCTCTTCAGGGGGAATGATCGTGGGGTCGGCCACCAGATAGTCCATGTAGGGCGCTCCCATGGTGCCCAGATAGCCGATGTAGCTCATCTGAATCGGGGCGGTCCGCAGCGCAAAAATCTTCGGTCGGGCATATTCGGTGAATCCACCCAGGTCAACCGCGATATCGATTCCCAGGTTTCGCGCAAGGTCCGCCACCTCCAAGTCAGACTGTTCACTCACGTCGATAAAGCGGTCAAAGGCCCGCTCCAGGCGTGCGCGCACGGCGTCATTCACGGTGGGACCCAGAGCGAATGCGATGATCTCGAATTTCGACCGATCGTGGGTTTCGAACAGTTCCGCCGTCAAGAAGGCGACGGGATGACTGCGAAAATCGGAAGAAAAATACCCTATCCGAATCTTGTCGCCGGGTGGCCGCGATGCTATCGCGCCAAGGGTATCGTTCGGCGGGCATTCCTCCCGCACCCATATCTCGGCCGCCAATCGCTGCAGAGTCGGTGAATCGACGAGCGCGAGCACCGGAAACGGTGACGTCATCGGTTTCTCTGCAAGGAGTTCCTGCTCGAGGTGCTTCAAGTACGCCGTCAGATCGCGCCAATCGCATATCTGCATCAGCACGTATCGGCGAAAAGCAAACAGATACTTGAGGTCCGGCTTCAGGGCGAGCGCCCGGTCGAAGCATGCCAACGCCTCTTCGTGACGCCCGAGATTGAGCAGCGAAAAACCGCAACCCGCATGGGCTTGCGCATAGTCGGGATCGATAACGATCGCACGCTCGTAGCTTGCCAATGCCTCCGCGTGGCGGCCCATCTCCTGCAGCACGCCTCCGCGATTGTTGCGAACTTCAACGTCGGTGTCCTCAATCGCGATCGCATGATCGTAGCTCGCCAATGCGTCCTCGAACCGTTTCAGTTCCTTCAGTGCAAAGCCGCGGCTCGAGTATGCCGCTCGTGCGCGCAAATCGTCGGGTCCGAGCGCTATGGCTTCGTCATAGCTTGCCACGGCCTCCTGGTAGCGGCGCAATTCCTGAAACACGTGTCCCCGAGCACAGTAAGCCTCGAAATAGTCGCCCTTCAGAGCGATCGCCTCGTCCAACGCGGCCACGGCTTCCTCGAATCGCTTCAATCCAGCAAGCGCAAATCCGCGACTCGCCTGCGCCAGGTAGGGCGATAAATGATCGGGCGTGAGTTCGATGGCCTTGTCGTAGCCGGCAAGGGCATCCTCGAATCGTAAGAGCTCTTGCAGCGTCTGGCCTCGATAGAAGTGCCCTTCGGGATCGTCGCGTTTCAATGCGATGGATCGTTCGAAATCGGCAAGCGCCTCATCGAGCCGCCGCAGCTGCTTCAAAGCCAGGCCCCGGTGGCAGTACGCGAGATAATCGAGGGGATCGAGTTTTATGGCCTCGTCCTGGCTTGCGATGGCATCCTCGTATCGTTTGAGGTCCGCCAGCGCCAGGCCGCGGCCGCGATACGCGAATTGCAAGAGAACAGTGCCGGGAGCGAGTTCGATCGCCTTCTCATAGCTCGCAACGGCCGCCTCCTCCCGCCCCAATTCCCGCAGGACATTTCCCCGGTTGACGTAAGCCTCGGCATAGTCGGATTTGAGTGCTATGGCACGCTCGTAGCTGACCAGCGCATCATCGAACCGCTTCAGTTCCTTGAGTACGGAGCCGCGATTGTAGTACGACAGGAAATCCTTGGGATTGAGCGCGAGTGCACGATCGTAGCTGGCCAAAGCTTCGTCCCATCGTGCCAGCCGCTCCAACACCGAACCTCGATTGCAGAAGGCATTGGCGTATGTCGAGTCGAGCGCAACGGCTCGATCATAATCGACGAGTGCCGCGTCCCATCGTCCGAGCCCATTCAACGCGTTGCCGCGCTTGTAATAAGTCTCGGCGTGATCGGGCTTGAGTTCCATCGCAGCGGTAAAAAATCGAATGGCCCTCTCCATCTCTCCGGTCCTCAGGGCGAACGCGCCGAGTGCGCCAAGGGACTCCCAATGATCGGGATGGGCGTCGAGGACCCGTTGGAAGGCGCCCGCAGCCTGCGTGAGCTGCCCTTCCTCTTGAAGCGACCGGGCCCGTTGTAATATCTCGTCGAGTTCCGGCGACAACTTCTTTTCTGCGGTTATCGATTTGAAGATATCGCGGAATTTCAGCGCCATCGGGTGATCCCGTGATTTGCGACGTACGAAACAGGCGCGGTGCCCTCGCATCCGTTTAGAATCACGTTGGTAGCGATATGTTTTCCAACTTGCTCAAGTACTTCAAGCCAATGGCCGCCAAGAATGCGGGCTTCACCGACGTGGAAGCGAGGTTCGAACAGGCTCGCCTTCTCAATCAACGGGGACAGTTTGCCGAGGCGACAGCGAGTTGTCGGGAGATCCTCGGCCAACAACCCGACCATTTTCGGTCGCTCATGCTATGGGCGGAAATTGAAGCTGGGCAAGAGAATCGAGAACGAGCGATTGAATTGTACACAGGGGTCATCAGCCTTAAGCCTGATTATGCTCTAGCCTACTACAAACGAGCCAATCTGCTCAAGGACACCAAGCAATGGGAAGCGGCACTTGCGAGCTACGATCAAGCTCTGGCGTTCGATCCGGCGTATGCGAATGCTTATTGTAATCGCGGGGTCGTATTGGGGCTTCTCAACCGACCCGATGAGGCATTGGCAAACTTCGACCAGGCAATTGCGCTGAATCCCGGCGACGCTCTCGCACACTACAATCGCGGTAATCTCCTCAAGGACCGCAACCAGATGGAAGCGGCACTTGCCAGCTACGATCAAGCCGTCACGCTCGATCCGCTCTACGTGAATGCCTTGTGCAACCGTGGCGTCGTATTGGGCATTCTGCATCGAACGGATGAGGCGTTGGCCAGCTACGACCGGGCAATCGCCGTCAATCCGGATGCACTGACTTACTTCAATCGCGGCGATGCGCTGCGGAGGCTCGAGCGATTGGATGAGGCGATGGCCAGCTACAACGAGGCCATTGCGCTCAAGCCCCACTATGCCGAGGCCTACTGTAACCGCGGCGCGCTGCTCATCGAACTCAAGGAGTGGAATGCGGCGCTCGCTGATTTCAAGCGGTGCATCGAAATCGACTCGACCATTTTCCACGCTCATCACAACAGCGGTCAGGCACTCATGCAGATGAAGCAGCACGTCGCTGCCATCGCGAGCTACGACCGGGCATTCATGCTCGATCAAGATTTCAAATTTCTGTTGGGCATGCGCCGGCACGCAAGAATGCATATTGGCGATTGGGGCGAACTCGAATCGGACGTCGATCGGATCACCGCCGGAATTTTGGCCGGCGCGACGGTATCGCCGCCATTCGCAATTCTCGCTCTGCTGAACTCTGCCGAATTGCAGCACAGCGCGGCACGCATCTGGGTGAACGAGGAGCACCCCGCGGATGATTCGCTGCCCCCGATTCCACGGCATGTCCTCCGGGACAAGATTCGTTTGGGTTATTTCTCCGCCGATTTCCATGATCACCCCGTAGCGGTGCTCGCAGCGGAGTTCTTGGAGACTCACGACCGGTCAAAGTTCGAGGTGACCGGCTTTTCGTTTGGACCCGATACCCAAGACAATGTGCGAAAGCGCATTGAGCTGGCATTCGACCGCTTCATCGATGTGCGCGGGAAGTCGGATGAGGAAGTTGCGCTGCTGGCGAGGAGCTTGGGAATCGACATTGCAGTCGATCTCGGGGGACATACCGGGAACAGCCGGACGCGCATATTTGCCCTGCGAGCGGCACCGATTCAGATCAACTACCTGGGCTATCCCGGCACGATGGGCGCCGGGTACATTGACTATCTGATCGGCGATCGGATCGTCGTTCCCGAGGCGCAGCGCAGGCATTACACAGAGAAAATTGTTTATCTACCCAACAGCTATCTGCCTCACGACTCGAGCCGCACGGTCGCGGACATCGCGTTCACACGCGAAAATCTCGGGCTGCCGCCCGCGGGTTTCGTGTTCTGCTGCTTCAACAACAACTACAAGATCACGCCGGACACCTTTGACAGCTGGATGCGGATATTGATACGGGTCGAAAATAGCGTGCTTTGGCTGTCTCGGAATAATCCGACGGCGGAGGGCAACCTGCGGCGGGAAGCGTTGCGTCGGGGAGTCGATGCCGGTCGACTGGTCTTCGCCGACCGCATGCCGTCTTTGCCTGAACATCTTGCGCGGCAGCGCGTTGCGGACCTGTTTCTCGATACGCGTCCGTACAATGCTCATGCGACAGCGCTCGACGCTTTGTGGGCGGGTTTGCCTGTTCTAACCTGCGTCGGCGAGGGATTCGCCGGCCGCGTGGGGGCAAGTTTGCTGAGCGCCATTGAACTGCCGGAACTGATTACCGCAACTCCGGCGCAATACGAGGACCGGGCTGTTCAACTGGCCGAAAATCCGCGGCATCTCGCGGACATCAGGCAAAAATTGGCGCGCAATCGCCTCCGGACCTCTTTGTTTGACACCCGGGCGTTCACCAGTCACCTGGAAGCCGCCTATACCAAGGTTCATGGACGATATCTGGCGAAGCTGCCGCCGGAGCATATCTACCCGGAATCGTAAACGTATGTCAGTCAGGCGACCGCATCGATTTCCTCGTGATAGTCGTCCTCTGCATTAATGCCCCAGATGTCGGTCTTACCCTTGCCGAGGTTGAGGATGGAGCTGACCGCGCCGTCTGCCGCCAGCATGGAGTGATCTTGATTGTTGTAGCGGTGCATCCCGTTGCGTCCTATGGGATACAGATTCAGGAAGCCATCAAGATACGCGCGCACCGTGTCGAACTCGCGGTATTCCCCGAAGTAGGCGGGATAGGCCTTGGGAACCCGCACCACCGTGCCGTCGAGCACATCGCAACGATCGATCATCCCGATCTTTTCGAGTTCGCACGCCGCGAAGTCGAGAAAGGTCGAATCGTTCATCGACCACAGATCGTCGCCTTCCCGGCAAAAGTATTCCAGTCCGAGCCAAATCGTCGCTTCGTCCGCCACCAGGGCCGGACTCCAGTTGTTGAACACTTGCAGCCGTCCGATCTTGACGTCCGGCTCTTGTATATAGATCCAATTGTCCGGAGGCATGCCGTGGGCAGCGGCGCGCGGATCTGATGAAATCATTCGCTTCAACAGGAGTCCGGCCGTCATGAAGTCCCGATACGGGAGCCGGTCCGCGATCCGGATCACGGTGTCGTCGGAGGGTTTGAGCATGGCGGTCAAGTCGCGCACCGGCATCGTCGAAATGAAGTTGCCGCAAGGCACGGTTTGCACCGTGCCGCTCGTCTCGTCTTTCACGACCACGCCCGTGATTTGCTGTTCGCGGCGCTCGATGCCTATGACCCGATGCCGCAGGCGGATTTCTCCGCCGCGCGCCGTTATCTTTCGCGCGACCTCTTCCCACATCTGTCCGGGTCCGAGCTTCGGATAGAGAAAACGCTCGATCAGGCTGGTTTCGGTCTGTTTCTGCGAGGTGTCGGCGGACGAGCGAAAGCGCCCGGTGACGGCATGAGCAATCGCCTTGGTGACGGAGAGTCCCTTGATTCGCTGTGCGCCCCACTCGGCGGATATTTCCCGACAGGGCACGCCCCAGACTTTTTCCGTGTAATCCTTGAAAAACGTGCGGTACAGGCGCTCGCCGAAGCGATTTACGAAAAAATCCTCCAAAGAGTTTTCGGGCGAGCGTTGATTGATTTGCGACCGGCCATAGCTCAATCCGATGCGAAGAGTTTCGACCAGGCCCATGTTCTGCAAGGTGCCGGCGCTGAGTTTCAGCGGATAATCAAAATATCGCCGTCGATAAAATATCCGCGACAGGCGTTGCCGCACCAGCATGACGGCATCCGATGAGGAGGGAGCCGGGCCGTTCGGAATCAAGTCGCGCGCCTGCCCCTGATAAGCGACGCGCAGCGGTCTGTCGGGGTCGTGGGTTTGTCCCTCGGAAACCGGCAAGATATCCTGCCACCAGCGCATGACCCAATCCGATTTGGAAAAAAACCGGTGACCCCCCAGGTCCATCCGATTACCGCGGTAGTTGACCGTTTTGGAAATTCCACCCACCTGCGAGTCGGATTCGAACACGATTGGCTTGATATCCGAACGCCGCAATAACTCGAGTGCCGCCGTCAGACCCGCAGGTCCGGCTCCGCCGATCACGGCGCATTTTGCGGGGTCATCTGCTGGAGTCATGGACCATGCTCTCAGATTGCGGAATGGCGTACAAACAGGATTTGGCGGCGCGCGATGAAATTGAAGATGAAGGTAAAGCCGGCCGCGACGCACTTGGCCAGCAGGTAATGCAGCCCGAGATGTCGCACGGCCACGGAAATGACGGCGGCATTGATGACGAGTCCCACCGCGCCGATGGCGACGAAGCTCACCAATTCGAGGCTTTGATCGGGAAGCCGGTGCTGGTGAAATGCCAGTCTGATGGACAAGGCGTATGCAACAACAGCACCCGACAAAAAAGATACCGTCGCCGCCGTCAAATACGCCCAGCCGCAAAACTGGACCAACAACCATAAGAGGGTGATATCCGCAGCCAATGCACACGCGGACGCCGCACCGTACCCCACGACTTGTTTCAATAGGGCCTTCACGTCTTCGCTCCCGCGGAGCGCACGCGCCGGCAGTCATAGAGGTTCCAGTCCTTCCATGCGCCGGGGTGCGTGTGGCGGATGGCGTCGAATCCGAGGCTTTCCTTCGCGACAACATATCCCAATTGGGGATCGACACAGATCGCGACGAGTTTCTCGGCTGTCAGCGGCGGCTGCGGGGTGTCCTTGAGTTTTTTGTCATGCGCTTTTTCCGTAATCTGACTGAGTATTCGCCAATCGGGCTTCAAGATGGGCAACAGCAGGTCGGATCGGCGATGAATCTCCAGCGCTGTTGCGCGCGCGAAGACGACGCCCGCAGATTGGTCGATCGATATATAACTCGGCCGTTGCAGGGTGAACCATACGAAGGACGTGCGCTTGTCGGGCGACACGATCAGCACACTCCCGGGGCCTGACATGGCGGTGCGCCAGTCGGAAAATTCCGCGATCTCCTCGATGGTGCCCGCGTTCTGATTGGATTTCAGGGTGTTGGGTAAAATTACGAGCAGCGAACCGCTCAGCAGCGCGGCAGCAATCAGCGGCACGGTCGGCGAGCGGCACGAGCGGATGCCGTACCAGAACACGACGAAAGCCGCGACGGCGACCACCTGCAGGGCCAAGACGCTCCTGACGCGATCCATCAATAGAGATTCGCGGCCGGTCACCACGCGCGGCGACGTGACGAGAGACCAGGAGTTGGCCAATGCCCACGCGGCGATGATCGCAATCAGCGCATACGCCGCCCAGCGCAGTAATTTTCCCGCGCGAGCGTCGAATTTTGACTTTGACGACCACAGCAGCACGGCGAGCGCGATCAACGCAATTCCGTCCACGGCAGGGAAAGTCCAGCCCGCGATGATCAGTGTTGCGCAGATCGGCCCGCATTGCGCGTTCCGATAGGCGCGCACCGCGGTCGGGCCCAGCAGCAACACGCTGACGAAGCCTGTGACCCAGACCCATCGCCATGCTTGTCCCTGCAGCAAAATCGCGACCGGACCTATGCTGCCCGCGATCCACGCCACTACCAGACCCGCTGCACCCACCAGCACGGCGGCTGCGCAGAGCCGGCGGACCCGCGCATCATCAAATACCAACGCGCTCAGTGTCAGGCACAGAAATGGCCGGACTTGAATTTCCCAGTCGCTGACGCTCCAGTATTTCAAAAACAGGAACTGCGACCGTTCACGCACCACTTCGAGCCATGGCTCGTCCATGATCGTCAAGAAATGCGCCGATTCCGGAGCGGCTACCGCAGCGAGCGCGATCGCCAGAGTGGCCAAACAGCCCATGCCAACTGCAGCGACCGCCTGTGTGATCGGCAGCCACAGAAGAATCAACAGCAGGAGACCCGGCAGGGCCATCAGCGGATGAACGAACATGGCGGAGGCGGCAACAATCAACCCGAGAGATTTCCAGCCGTTAACATGGGCGGCAAGCGCCGTCACGATCAGCGCTTCGGCGAGCGATCGCGCGGTCAGGTAGGATTCAGAGTAGTTAAAAATTCCGGAGGCGCCATAGGATCCCGTGGTGGCGACGAGCATCAGAACGGCGAGCCAGGCCAGATTGCTGCCGAGCAGTCCGCGGGCCGCCCCCCATGCCGCGCCGGCAAACCACAGCGTGCAGACGACGAACAGATAGAGTGCAGCGTCTCCCAGGCCGAACCATTCTATGAACCAGGCATAGATTCGCGAAAACACGGTGAACCTGTCCTGCGACACGTTGGCCAAATACACATCGAGGCCCAAGCCGGGGTTGATTCGCGCCATGGCCTGCAAGGCGTAAAGAACTCCATCCCGGTGAAAAATCTGAAAGTGATGCGTCGAGGACCAGAGAACGGCCAGCATCAGCGTGAGGGCGCCGTTGATGATCAAAGATTGAGGAATCGCCAGAGATGGGCTCGTAGACCGGTTCCTCAGGCGATTGGCCGGTGACAGATCGGCCGGTGGTTGGAGGGGCGCCTTCGACGTTGAAGATAGACACCGGAACATAACTGATTATTATGTGTTGTGGGGACTCACCGATGTGTGACCCCCTAGTCTATTCCGAGCTTTTTGATGCGGTAGCGAAGCGCACGAAAGGACATTCCCAATACCTTGGCGGCCGCCGTCTTGTTGTACCGCGTTTGTTCGAGCGCCTTGAGAATGGCCTCCCGCTCGATGTCTTCGAGATGATCGCCGAGCGCGCTTGCGTTCGTTGCATTGGCTGCGGCAGGCGCACCCAGCGGCACGGCGCGCAGTTCAATATCGGCGGCGCGAATTTCCCCACCGGTACTCAGGGTGATCGCCCGCTCCAGGATGTTTTCAAGTTCACGCACATTGCCGGGGAAAGCATAGCTCTCGAGGGCCGACACTGCATCCTTCGAGAGCGCAGGCACCGGCATTTTCATGCGCCTTCCCAGGCGGCGCAATATGGCGTCCGCCAGTTCCGGCACGTCCTCGGCACGTTCGCGCAGGGAGGGCACGCGAAGCTCGATCACATTCACCCGATAGAAAAGATCTTCGCGAAACTTCGCTTCGGCGACCAGTTGCGACAGATTCTTGTGTGTGGCGGATAATACCCGCACATCGACGCCGACTTCGAGCTGTTCCCCGACCGGCCGCACCGCTTTTTCTTGAATGACCCGCAGCAGCTTCACCTGCATATGCAAGGGCAAATCGGCGATTTCATCGAGAAAGAGCGTTCCCCCCTCCGCCGATTGAATCAGGCCCTTCTTGTCGCTGACCGCGCCGGTGAAACTACCGCGCTTGTGGCCGAACAGTTCGCTTTCCATGAGTTCGCCGGGGATCGCACCGCAGTTGACCGGTATAAACGGACCCTCACGACGCGGTCCCGAATCGTGAATGAGCTTTGCCACCAATTCCTTGCCCGTGCCGGACTCACCAAATATGTGCACAGGTGCCTGGCTGCGCGCGACGCGGGCGATCATTTCGCGCATCTGCTGCATGGCCTTGGAAGTCCCGAGCAGACGCGGACCGAAAATGCTCGTGTCGCCGAGTGCGTTGGAAAGCTTCATGGCGGAGGCCACGAGCTTGCGAAGACCGGAGAGATCGAGGGGCTTGGAGACAAAGTCGAACGCGCCCAACTTGAGCGCGCGAACGGCGGTTTCCATGTTGCCGTGAGCGGTAATGACGGCGACCGGGACGTCCGAGGAGTACTGCTGGATCCACTTGACGAGATCGAGACCATCGCCATCGGGCAGCTGCATGTCGGTCAGGCACAAACTGAACTTCTCTGACTTCAGCATGCGCTGTGCGACGCCCACCGAGTTGGCTGTACGCGGATTCAGGTCCATGCGTTGCAATGTGATCGACAGCAACTCACACAGATCCGGCTCATCGTCGACGATCAATACGGTGGGGTTGGGCATGCTGATATTCTAGCCCTCCCATCGTTGCGGATCGCTGAATACGACGCGAAAGACGCTGCCGTCGCCGGCACGCGGTTCATAAAGCAGTATGGCGCGGTTCAACTGGCATAGTTCGCGCGCAATGAAGAGACCGAGGCCGGTTCCGCCCTTTCTACCCGTGAAAAACGGTTCAAATATACGGTCCACCGCTTGAATCTCGATCCCGGGCCCGCGATCGGCGACCTCGAGATACGGGCGATTGCTGGGATTCAGTCGGCCGAGCTTGATTTCGACGCTGATCCCGTCCCGCGCTTCACCGTACTTGATCGCGTTCTCGCATAGGTTCCACACGACCTGGTGCAAATGGCTGGGATCGAAGCGCACTTCGAGATCCTCGGCGACCTCGTGAAGACGCATTTGAGCCACGGGAATTTGCATGGTCTCGCAGAACTCGCTCAAGAATTCTTCGACCCAATCGTCGAGAGTCAGGCGTGTGGGATTTGTCGATTCGCGGCGGGAGAGTTGCAACACATTGTTGATGATGGTGCTGACGCGCTCGGAGTTATTGCGGATGATGTCGGTGAGCCGGCGTTCGTCGGGTCCGATATGGGGGCTTTCGGCGAGCAACTGACCGGCGTGGCTCATGGCGCCCACGGGATTTCGGATTTCGTGCGCGATGCTCGCGGACAAGCGCCCGAGCGCGGCGAGCTTACCCTGCTGCACCCGTTCCTCCATCAGACTGGTGTCTTCGAGGAAGATCAGCGTAGGTCCCGGCGAGAGCCCACCCAACGGCGCGAAGTGGGGTTGAATCACACGGGCGCCGTCGGCAGCAACGAAGCTCGACGGCGAACTCTCGCCGCGCGCGCTCTGCCGCCATGTCGTCAGTGAATACAGCAGGCGCGGTGACACCTCGCCGACCAATGCCCCGGGAACCGCGTGGTCGTCACCGAGAATTTCCGCTGCCGATTCGTTGATGAGGCGGATCTTATCCGCGGCGTCCACGACCAGCAGACTTTCGCGCAGGTGCTGCACGATGTACTGGGACAGCTCCGCGAGGTTCGCCAGGTCCACCTCCCGCTGACGAACCAACTCTTCGCTCTCGCGCATGCGAGTGGCGACAACGCTCGCGGCAGCGGCGATGGTGAACAGCACGATGCCGAGCAGTCCGGCGGTCGCGTACGCGGTGATATCGGCATGACCGCTGACCTGCTGCCAAATCGTGTGCACCAGGACTGCGATAATGGCGATCGCGGCGAGGAACAAGGCGCTGCGCGGTGGCAGGAGGAAGGCGAGACTGCCGACCGGCACGAGAAGCAGCAGTCCCAAACCGCTGGTGACGCCGCCGCAGGCGTGCAGCAGCAACATCAGTACGGTGATGTCCACCGCCGCCTGCAGAAAGGTCTGCACATTGGCATTGCCGAGGCGCCGGCGTACCAAGATGACGCTGAAGAGACCAAAGCACAGGTATGCGACGTCGGCGCCGAAGAACAGCGGCGGGGAGTCGACCGCAATCCCGGGTGCGCCCGGCAGGGAATACAGAGCCAGAAGCACCAGGGGCACGAGGATTCGGTATAAATTGAGCAGGCCGAGCACACGCCAATTGAGTGCGGGCCTGAGGCTGGGGCTGCGGTCTAAGTGAAGATTCAACGGTGACGACCTCGGAGCATTTTTGCGCTGCCCCCGAGCTTAATTCAGAATAGCGCGCCTCCATGCGACGAGATCCGCAGTCAAGGACATTTCATGAATTTGCACGAGTACCAATCGAAGCAGCTTTTTGCCCAATACGCCATCCCGGTCCCGAAAGGCCAGGTGGCGAGTTCGCCGGATGAGGCGGTGGCGGCTGCCGAACGGTTGGGTGGCTCTTTGTGGGTGGTCAAGGCCCAGGTCCATGCCGGGGGCCGCGGCAAGGCCGGCGGCGTCAAGGTGGCCAAGGACCTGGAAGCGGTCCGCGACGCAACCCAGGGGATGCTTGGGACGATTCTGGTGACGCATCAGACCGGTCCGGAGGGCTTGCCGGTCCGCCAGGTCTATGTGGAACTCGGCTCGAAAATTGCCCGCGAGATCTATTTGAGTTTGGTGCTGAATCGGGAGGCGGGACGCATTGCCTTTGTGGCTTCCGCAGCGGGCGGCATGGACATCGAGGAAGTCGCCCTGCACACGCCGGAGAAAATCATTCGCGTCAATATTCACCCCACGGCGGGTTTGCAGGATTTCCAATGCCGGCAATTGGCGTTCGGACTGGGACTTACCGGCGCGCAAATCGGGCAATTTGGGAAAATTGCGCACGCGCTGTACAAATTGTACCTGGAGTGCGATGCAAGCCTGGTGGAGGTCAACCCTCTGATCGTGACGGGCGAGGGCGACCTGCTCGCCCTCGATGCCAAGATCAACATCGAAGACAACGCACTCTTCCGTCACAAGGATCTGGCATCGATGCGGGATGACTCGCAAGAGGATCCGATGGAGCGCAAGGCGGCGGAGCACGAGCTCAACTACGTCTCGCTCGACGGCAATATCGCCTGCATGGTGAACGGCGCCGGCCTCGCCATGGCGACCATGGACCTGATCCAATTGCACGGCGGAGCCCCGGCGAACTTCCTGGACGTCGGCGGCGGCGCCACCAAGGAGCGCGTCAGCGCGGCTTTCAAGCTGATCCTGTCGAATCCCAATGTCACCGCGATTTTGATCAATATCTTCGGCGGCATCGTGCGCTGCGACATGATTGCGGAGGGCATCATTGCGGCAGTCAAAGAGGTCGGCGTGAGTATTCCGGTCATCGTGCGCTTGGAAGGCACGAATGCGCCCCTGGCGCGCGAACTCCTGGCCAATAGCGGCCTGGCGATCACCGCGGCGAGCGATCTCACCGATGCGGCCAAGAAGGCCGTGACCCTGGCCGGAGCGCATTCATGAGCATTCTGGTCAATAAGAACACCAAAGTCATTTGTCAGGGGTTTACGGGCAAACAGGGCACCTTTCATTCGGAGCAATGCATCGCCTATGGCACCAAGGTCGTCGGCGGCGTGACGCCGGGGCGGGGCGGTGATAGGCACCTGGGCCTGCCGGTGTTCGATACCGCCAAGGAGGCCATTCAGAAGACCGGCGCCACAGTGAGCATGATCTACGTGCCGGCGCCGTTCGCGGCCGACGCCATCCTCGAGGCGGCGGACGCCGGCGTCGAACTCATCGTGTGCATCACGGAGGGGATTCCGGTGAACGACATGGTGCGCGTGAAGATGACGCTTGCGAGCTACAAGACCCGGCTGATCGGCCCGAACTGTCCGGGGATCATCACGCCCGGAGAATGCAAGATCGGCATCATGCCGGGCTTCATCCACAAGAAGGGGCGGGTCGGCATCGTCTCGCGCTCCGGCACCCTGACCTACGAGGCGGTGTTCCAGACCACCAACATCGGCCTCGGCCAGAGTACCTGTGTCGGCATCGGCGGCGATCCTGTACGCGGCATGAATTTCATCGATGTGCTGGCGATGTTCGAAACGGATCCGCAAACCGAGGGCATCGTCATGGTCGGTGAGATCGGCGGCAGCGACGAGGAAGCCGCGGCGGCCTTCATTCACAAACATGTCAGCAAGCCCGTGGTCGGCTATATCGCGGGGGTGGCGGCGCCCCCGGGCAAGCGGATGGGTCATGCCGGCGCAATTGTCGCCGGGGGCAAGGGCACGGCGGCGGCGAAATTCGAGGCGCTCGAAGCCGCCGGAATCACGACGGTGCGCTCGCCGGCGGAATTGGGCTCGGCGATTGCCAAGCGGCTCAAGGGTAAGATGCACACAAGGTCACAACGTTCGGGAAAGCGGGCCGCGCCGCGAGCCCTCAAGAAAGTTGTGAAGCGAGGGGCGGTCAAGCCGGTGAAAGCCGCGAGAGGATCGGCGAAGTCCGTCAGGCGGCCTGGCGTGGCGCGAGCGGCGCCGCGGCGGCCGAAATAGGAGCAGCAGATTGACTGATCCGCGGCAGCTGCGCTGTGTCTTGGCGCAGCTCAATTTGGTGGTCGGCGATGTCGACGGCAACACTTCGCGCATCGTGGCGGCGGCGATCGCTGCGCGCGATGAATATCACGCGGATGTCGTGATGTTGCCCGAACTCGCGGTATCGGGCTACCCGCCCGAAGACCTGCTGTTTCACTCGGGGATGCGCTTGCAGGTGGCGCGCTCGCTCGAGCGGCTGAAAGCAGAGGTGCGTGGAATCACCTTGATCGCCGGGTACCCGGAGTACGACGGGACGAAGATCTTCAATTCGGCGATCGTGATTCGCGATGGTGTGGTACTCGCCAATCATCGCAAAGCGTGCCTGCCCAACTATCGCGTGTTCGATGAGAAGCGCTATTTCACGCCCGGTACCGAACCGACCATCGTGGAAATCAACGGCGCGAAGGCGGGGGTGCTGGTGTGCGAGGATGTTTGGGATGCGAAGCCGGCGCGCCAGGCGCGCAAAGCCGGTGCGCAGGTGCTGCTGGTCATCAACGCCTCTCCGTACGAAGTGGACAAGCAGACGCAGCGCGAGCAAGAGGTCGGCCGTGCGCGCGTGGGCGAGGCTAAAATTCCACTGGTGTTCGTCAACCTGATCGGCGGACAGGACGAGTTGGTATTCGACGGCAACTCCTTCGTCATGGATGCGCACGGTGAAGTCACGATGCGCGCGCCGGCGTTTACCGAAGGCATGTACGTCGTGGACCTCGTGGTAGAACCCTCCGGGGTGGTGAGGCCGTTGCCCGGCGACATCGTGCCGCTTCAAAGCCAGGAAGAAAGTGTCTACGGAGCGCTCGTACAGGGCACGCGCGACTACGTCGACAAGCATCGCTTTCCGGGAGTGGTGTTGGGCCTGTCCGGGGGTGTCGATTCGGCCCTGACCTTGGTGATCGCGGTGGATGCCTTAGGTGCGGACCGCGTGCATTCCGTGGCGATGCCCTCACGCTATACCTCGCAAATGAGCAAGGACGACGCGGCGCAGCAGGCCAGACAGCTCAAGGTCAAGCACAGCGAAATCTCGATCGAAGGCATGTTCGAAGCGACGCTGGCCGCCTTGAAAGACGAATTCGCCGGCCGGCCGCCGGACACGGCCGAGGAGAACATTCAATCGCGCTGCCGCGGCGTGCTGCTCATGGGCATCTCCAACAAGACCGGCAAGATGCTGCTCACCACGGGCAACAAGAGTGAGATGGCGGTGGGCTACGCCACCTTGTACGGCGACATGGCCGGCGGTTTTGCGCCCATCAAGGATTGCAGCAAATTATTGGTGTACCGGCTCTGCGCCTGGCGCAACGCGCAGTCGCCGGTGATTCCGCGCCGGGTGATCGAGCGAGCGCCCTCGGCGGAGTTGCGCCACGAACAAAAAGACACCGACAGCCTGCCGCCGTATGAAATTCTCGACCCGATTCTCGAGGCCTTCATCGAGGAGGATTTATCGGTCGATCAGATCACGGCCCGCGGCTTCGACCGGGCCACGGTCGGGCGCATCTTGGATCTGGTGAAGCGCAACGAGTACAAGCGCCGTCAGGCGCCGCCCGGCGTGCGCGTCAGCGGCCGGGCATTCGGGCGCGATTGGCGGTATCCGATCACCAGTGGGTACAAGTCGCGGTAAGACCGCCGTTCAAGGGCGTTCCCTTCATTGACATACAATCGGCATACAGGGTATCATGTTTGAGCTATGGCGATACTTACTGTGCGTCTCACCGCCGACGAAGAAAAACTACTCGCCCGGCGGTCGCGCAAGGCGGGTATGAAGAAGGCAACCTACGTTCGTCACCTGATTCGCGAAGAGCCGTTTGTTACCGGTAATGACGTGTTGGTTGATGCTGCACGGCGGATGGGCGACCAGCGATTGCGTATCTCTCGCAAGTGAGAAAGTGCCTGCTGGATTCCTCGTTTTTGATCGATCTACTCAACGAGTTGGCGGCCGGAGAGACTGGTTCGGCGCTGAATTGGCTTCAGCGTAACGAGTCCGCCAGACTCTGGATCAGTCCCGTAACGATGGCTGAAGTCCTGGAGAGCGCAGACGACCCAGAATCGGTCAGGGAGTATCTGGCTCGATTCTCTTGGCAGGGAATTCACCGTGTGCATGCCGATAAGGTGGCCTTACGCCAGAGACGCGCCGCTCATCGTTTGGGGGAAAACGACGCGTGGCAACTCGCGATCGCTGAGCAGATGGACGCCATTCTGGTGAGCCACGACCCGGCAGCGTTCCAGCGGCTCGGTGCCAGATACGAGGACTACCGCGCAGCGGTTTAGAAAATGCTCCACCAATGCTTCTTCGGCATAATGTCCTTGGTGTCGCCCGGGTAGTTGGCGGCGTACACGCGTTCGGCGTCGGCGGCCAGATCCGTCATCTTGAGGGCGCGATAGGCGTCGACGATGACTTTCAGCGAGCCCTTCACCGCCGGGGCGCCGTCGTAGTTTTCGACGCAGAATTTGGCGCGATTGAGCGCGCCGACGTACGCGCCGCGCCGCATGTAGTAAAGCGCCACATGCAGTTCAAAATCCGCCAACCGGTTGCGTAGAAAAATCATGCGCTGCCGGGCATCGGTGGCGTATTCGCTGTGGGGGTATTTCTCGATCAACTGCTGGAATGATTCGAAGGATTTGCGTGCGTTGACGGGCGGGCGCTGCGACAAATCGACGTTGAACTTGCGCTCGAGCCAATTCGATTGGCGCTCGAAGTACACCAGGCCCTTCATGTAGTAGGCGTAGTCGACTCTGGGGTTGGTGGGATTCTCCCGTATGAAGGTGTCGGCGGCGTCGATCGCCGGGTCCACCTGGCGTGACTTGTAATAGGCGTAGATGAGATCGAGTTGGGCCTGGCGCGCGGGTTCACTGAATGGAAACCGCGACTGCAGGGATTCGAGCTGCTTGACCGCTTCGCCGTAGCTGGAGTTCTTCAGCGCCTTCTGGGCGCGCGCATAGATCACTTCGGGGCCGGATTTGGCCTCATCGGCGCGGTGATTGCGGCAGCCGGTGGCCATCAGGGCGACGCCGACGGCGACCAGCAATACGCGGCTCGACAGGACAAGATCACGCAGTCTCACAGGCGATTCCTTACAATGGGGACCTTGGAAAGCGCGGCAGTATACCCGATGCCTCGCCGCTAGCTTCGAGTGCCCCCATGACCGCAGAGTTCCACGTGATCGATCTCGAAATTCCGCCGGAAATGGCGGGCCAGCGGCTCGACAGCGCGCTCGCGCGCCTGATGCCGGAGCATTCGCGCACGCGGATCAAGGGCTGGATCGAGGCGGGCGCGGTGACACGCAGGCAGCAGACGTGTAAGCCCCGCGACCTCGTCGAAGCCGGGTCCCGCGTTCGTGTGCAAGTGAGGCTTGAAACAGCGCAAACGGAGGTGCTGCCGGAGGCCATCGCCCTGCGAGTGGTTCATGAAGATGCCGATGTTTTGGTGATCGACAAACCGGCCGGATTGGTGGTGCATCCGGGCGCGGGCAATCCCAGCCACACGCTGCAAAATGCGCTGTTGGGGCTCGATCCGGCATTGGCGGTCCTGCCTCGCGCCGGCCTGATCCATCGGCTCGACAAGGATACGAGCGGGCTGCTCGTGGTGGCTCGAACGCCCGAGGCGCAGACCTCTCTCAGCCGCCAGCTCATGGCGCGCACCATGTCGCGCGAGTATGTCGCGGTGTGCGTGGGCGTCATGACCGGCGGCGGGACCGTCGATGAGCCCATCGGGCGTCATCGGGGCGACCGCCTCAAGATGGCGATTCGCGCGTCGGGCCGGCCGGCGGTCACGCATTATCGGGTTCTCGAGCGCTTTCGGGCTCACACCGAGCTCAAGGTGAAACTAGACACCGGCCGCACGCATCAAATCCGCCTGCACCTCTCGCACATCAAGTACCCGATCGTCGGGGATCCGGTGTATGGCGGGCGATTCGGGCTGCCGCGTGGCGCCACTGCGGAGCTCATCGACACCTTGCGCGGGTTCAAGCGTCAGGCCCTGCACGCGGGTACGCTGGGATTCGATCATCCGCGTACCGGCAGGCCGTTGACCTTGCATGCCGGGGTGCCGGCGGATTTTGCGCAACTGCTCACCGCCCTGCGCGAGGACGCGCGCGCGGCGGCGACGGATTCCGGACGGGATGGCTTCGCCAAGCCGGCGCGCGCCCGGTGAGTGTCGCGTGGCTCGAGCCCGACTGGCCGGCCCCTGCAACGGTTCGCGCCCTCTCGACGTGGCGTGGCGGTGGCGTGAGCGCGGCGCCCTACGAGTCGCTCAATCTCGGTGGCCATGTGGGGGACGCGCAAGGGGAGGTGGCCGAGAATCGACGTCGGCTCGCCGCAGCGGCCGGATTGCCGGCCGAGCCGGTATGGCTTGCGCAAATCCACGGTACGACGGTCGCGGATCTGGAGGCCATTCATCGTGCCCGCGACGCGGCCGCCCGGGACATCGCAGGCTCCGTGGGACCGGCGGATGCGGCGTTCGCCCGTCGGCCGGGGCAGGTGTGCGCAATTCTCACGGCGGACTGCTTACCGCTGCTCCTGGCCGCGGAGTCCGGCGACTTGGTGGGCGCGGCGCACGCGGGCTGGCGCGGACTTGCGGCCGGCGTGGTCGAAGCGACGGTGCGGGCGATGGCGGCGCCCCCACAGCGGCTCCTGGCATGGCTGGGTCCGGCGATCGGGCCTGCGCACTTCGAAGTGGGCCCCGAGGTGCGGGAGGCCCTGCTGACGGGAGATTCGGGCGCAGAGGCCGCATTCATGGCGAATGCCCGCGGACGCTTCATGGCAGATCTTGCCGCCCTGGTCCGCCGACGTCTTGAGGCCCTCGGCGTCACCCGCATCTACGGCGGAGGGGAATGCACCTTCGCGGCGGCAGATCGGTACTTCTCGCACCGGCGCGACGGGGTGACCGGCCGGCAAGCGACGTTGATTTGGCTGGCGACCTGATGGCATAGCGGCCTGCCTAGAAAGCCTGTCGGGGCCGTTGAATTGACCCGAGCGCACCCCCACGTAGTCACCATTCCGAGCGCTTTCTCAAGGGTATTTCTATGCGAATGGACAAGCTGACCACCAAATTTCAGGCGGCTCTGGCGGACGCGCAGTCGCTCGCCGTGGGACGCGACAATCAGTACATCGAGCCGGTGCACCTGATGGCGGCGTTGCTCGACCAGCAGGGCGGCACTGCGCGGCCGCTGCTCGAAAAGGCGGGCGCTCAGGTGGCGAAGCTGCGGTCGGATCTTGCGGGGGCCATGGATCGCACGCCCAAGGTCGAGGGCTCGGGCGGCGAGGTGTTGCTCGGCAACGATCTCAGCAAGCTCTTGAATGTCACGGACAAGCTGGCGCAGAAGCGCGGCGACCAATTCATTTCGAGCGAGTTATTCGTGCTCGCGGCCTGCGAGGACCGCGGCGAGCTCGGACGGCTGCTCAAGGCCAACGGGGTCGCGCGCGAGGCGGTGGAAACGGCGATCGAGGAAGTGCGGGGCGGCGCCAAGGTGGACGATGCGGGCGCCGAGGAGAATCGCAAGGCGCTCGAGAAATACAGCATCGATCTCACCGAGCGCGCGACTGCCGGCAAGCTCGATCCGGTGATCGGGCGCGATGATGAGATTCGCCGCACCATCCAGGTCCTGCAGCGGCGCACCAAGAATAATCCTGTGCTCATCGGCGAGCCCGGCGTCGGTAAAACCGCGATCGTCGAGGGTCTCGCGCAGCGCATCGTCAACGGCGAAGTTCCCGAAGGCTTGCGCAACAAGCGCATTCTGGCGCTCGACATGGGCGCGCTCATCGCCGGTGCGAAGTTTCGCGGTGAGTTCGAGGAGCGGCTGAAAGCGGTATTGAATGATCTGGCCAAGCAGGAAGGCCAGGTGATCCTGTTCATCGACGAGTTGCACACCATGGTCGGCGCCGGCAAGGCCGAGGGTGCGATGGATGCGGGAAATATGCTCAAGCCCGCGCTCGCGCGCGGCGAGCTGCACTGCGTCGGGGCGACGACGCTCGATGAGTATCGCAAGTACATCGAAAAAGATGCGGCGCTCGAGCGCCGTTTCCAAAAGGTGCTGGTCGATGAACCCACGGTCGAGGACACGATCGCGATTTTGCGCGGCCTGAAAGAGCGCTACGAAGTGCATCATGGCGTCGAAATCACCGACCCCGCCATCGTCGCGGCGGCTACCCTGTCACATCGCTATATCTCGGACCGGCAATTGCCCGACAAGGCCATCGATTTGATCGATGAGGCGGGCTCGCTGATCCGCATGGAGATCGATTCGAAGCCCGAGGCGCTCGACAAGCTCGACCGGCGCATCATTCAGCTGAAGATCGAGCGCGAGGCGCTCAAGAAGGAGACCGACGAGGCCTCCCGCAAACGCATGAGCACCTTGGAAGAGGCGTTGAAAGGCCTGGAGAAGGAATACTCGGATCTCGAGGAAGTGTGGAAGGCCGAGAAGGCGTCGGTGCAAGGCGCCGCGCACATCAAAGAGGAGCTCGAGCGCGCGCGCCAAGATCTGGATACTGCGCGCCGCGCGCAGGATTTGGCGCGCATGTCCGAACTGCAATATGGAAAGATTCCGGCGCTCGAGCAGCGCCTCGCCAAAGCCCTCGAAGTGGAGCAGAAGCCGAATCAGCTGTTGCGCAATTCGGTCACGGAGGTCGAGATCGCCGAGATCGTCTCGAAGTGGACCGGGATTCCGGTCTCGCGCATGCTCGAGGGTGAGCGCGACAAATTGCTGCGCATGGAAGAGGTTCTCGGCAAACGCGTCGTCGGTCAGCAAGAGGCGGTCAAAGCCGTGGCGGACGCCATCCGCCGCACGCGCGCCGGGCTCTCGGATCCGCATCGCCCGAGCGGCTCCTTCATGTTCTTGGGGCCCACCGGCGTCGGCAAGACCGAGCTGTGCAAGGCCTTGGCGGAATTCATGTTCGACACCGAGGATGCGCTGGTGCGGATCGACATGTCGGAGTTCATGGAGAAGCATTCGGTTGCGCGCCTGATCGGCGCGCCGCCGGGCTATGTGGGCTACGAGGAGGGCGGGTACTTGACCGAAGCGGTGCGCCGGCGGCCGTACTGCGTCATTTTGCTCGATGAAATCGAAAAGGCGCATCCCGATGTGTTCAATGTGCTGCTGCAGGTCTTGGACGACGGGCGGCTCACGGATGGCCAGGGCCGCACGGTGGATTTCCGCAATTGCGTGGTGATCATGACCTCGAACTTGGGTTCCCAGGTGATTCAGGAACTCTCGGGCGAAGCCAATTATGCCAAGATGAAGGAGGCGGTGATGCAGGTGGTCACCCAGCATTTCCGGCCGGAATTCATCAATCGCGTCGATGACATCGTCGTGTTTCATTCCCTCGGACGGGAGCAGATCCGCTCCATCGTCGATATCCAATTGGGCCGGCTGCGGCAGCGGCTGGCGGAGCGCGATATCACGCTGCGGCTGGACGATGATGCGCGCGATAAAATCGGCGAGGCGGGGTTCGATACGGTGTACGGCGCACGCCCGTTGAAGCGCGCCATCCAAGCGCAGATCGAGAACCCGCTCGCGCAGCAGATCCTGAAGGGCGAATTCATCCCCGGGGACCGGGTGGTCGCCAAACTCAAGCGCGATGCGCTGGTGTTCGAGAAAGAACGCCTGCATTGACGGCGCGCCTTGAGGACTTCCGATCGAGCTTCGCTATACTTCGACGCGGCGAGGGATGAGAACGCCAAGAACAGAGGATAGACATGCCTTTCTACGAGTATGAGTGCAAGAGCTGTGGCCACACCCTGGAGGCTATGCAGAAGGTCAGTGACGCGCCGCTGAAGAAATGCCCGGATTGCGGCAGATCGCAGCTGCAGCGATTGATGTCCGCCCCGGTGTTTCGACTCAAGGGCGGCGGTTGGTACGAAACCGACTTCAAGGGGGAGCAGGACAACAAGCGCAATCTCGCGGATCGTCCAGAGGCTGATGCCCCGAAGGAGGAGGCCAAAGAGACGTCCAAGGACGCCGCGAAGGACGGGGCTGCGGCGGGCGCGGACGGGAAGGGCAAGGACGGCAAGGCTGCGGACGCTCCTGCCGGGAAAGAGGCGCCGACGAAGGAAAAGGCAGCCGACAAACCGGTTGAAAAGTCCCCGGCGGAGTCTTCGAGGAAGCCTGCCTCGTCGGGCAGCGGTCAGAGCGCATCCCGAGGCCGCACCGTCTCCTCCGGCAAATCGCCCGCAAAAAGACCGGCAAAGAAGCCGGTGAAAAAGACGGCGGCAAAGACGAAACGGCGCCGCTGATGCGCACTCATTACTGCGGGCAAGTGAACGAGTCACTGATCGGCCAGACTGTGACGGTGGCGGGGTGGGCGCAGCGCCGCCGCGATCACGGCGGGGTCATCTTCGTCGATCTGCGCGATCGCGAGGGGCTGTTGCAGATCGTATTCGATCCCGACCGGGCCGACGTGTTCGCGATGGCGGAGCGAGTGCGCAATGAGTTCGTGCTCAAGGTGACCGGTAAGGTTCGCGCCCGGCCGCCGGGTACCGCGAACACCCACTTGAAGTCGGGCCAGGTCGAGCTGCTCTGCCAGGAACTCGAGATTCTCAATCGGTCCGAGCCGCTGCCGTTTCAGCTCGATGAGCATGTGAGCGAGGAGGTCCGGCTGCGCTACCGGTATCTCGATCTGCGGCGCGAGGAGATGCGCGAGCGCTTGCTGCTGCGGCACCGGATCACGCGCGCCATGCGGCATTATCTGGACGACGCGGGATTTGTCGACATCGAGACGCCGATGCTGTCCAAGGCGACACCGGAGGGGGCGCGCGATTACCTCGTGCCGAGCCGCACCCATCCGGGTAAGTTTTTCGCGCTGCCCCAATCTCCGCAGATTTACAAGCAGCTGTTGATGATCTCAGGCTTCGATCGCTACTACCAGATCGTGCGCTGCTTTCGCGACGAGGACTTGCGCGCCGACCGGCAGCCGGAATTCACCCAGCTCGATATCGAGACTTCATTTCTCGACCAGGGGCAGATTCAGGAACTGATGGAAGGGCTGGTGCGGCATCTGTTCAAAGAGGTGCTCGACGTCAATCTGCCGGATCCGATCCCGCGAATGAGCTACGCCGAGGCGATGCGCCGCTACGGATCGGATAAACCGGATTTACGCGTGCCGCTCGAATTGGTCGATGTGGCGGATCTGGTGAAGGGCTGTGATTTCAAAGTGTTTGCCGGCCCCGCCGCCGATCCGCTCGGCCGCGTCGCGGCGCTTCGCGTGCCGCAAGGCGGAAAACTCAGCCGAAAAGAGATCGATGACTACACGGCATTCGTCGCGCGCTACGGCGCGAAGGGTTTGGCGTACGTCAAGGTCAACGAACTCGCCAAGGGCCGCGAGGGCCTGCAATCGCCGATCTTGAAATTCTTGAGCGATGCGGCGGTCACCGGCATCTTGCAGCGCACCGGCGCGGCCGACGGCGATCTGATTTTCTTCGGCGCGGACACCGGCAAAGTGGTGAGCGATGCCTTGGGCGCACTGCGCCTCAAGGTCGGCCAGGACTTGAAATTGGTCGGCGCGGGTTGGCGCCCACTATGGGTCGTGGATTTTCCAATGTTCGAGTGGGATCCGGAATCGAAGCGTTGGCAGGCGATGCACCATCCGTTTACGAGTCCCGTGAACCTGGACTACGCGGCATTGGCCGCAAGTCCCGGCGAAGCCATCGCGAAGGCCTACGACCTGGTGTTGAACGGCTCGGAAATCGGCGGCGGCTCGGTGCGTATTCACAATCAGGAATTGCAATCCGTGGTGTTCGATCTGCTCGGCATCTCGCCGGAGGAGGCGCGCCTCAAATTCGGATTCTTGCTCGACGCGCTCAAATTCGGCGCGCCGCCGCACGGCGGAATTGCCTTCGGCCTCGATCGGCTCGCCATGCTGATGGCGGGCGCCGACAGCATTCGCGACGTCATCGCATTCCCGAAGACGCAAACGGCGGCGGATCTGTTGATGGATGCGCCGACCGAAGTCAGCGAGGCCCAGCTCAAGGAACTTCACATCCGGGTGCGGGCAGCTCCGAAGATCGAGTGAACGTCCAAGACACCGCGCCCGGTCCCGAGTATCGACGGCCCGAATCCGTCTTGATCGTGGTGTACACGGAGGGCGGCGAGTTTCTGCTCCTCGAGCGCCGCAGGCCGGCGGGATTCTGGCAGTCGGTGACCGGGAGTCTCGAATGGGGTGAGTTTGCGGATGATGCGGCACGGCGCGAGGTCGTGGAGGAAACCGGCATCACGCAGGGGGTGCTCGTCAATCTACAGTGGACCCAGGTGTACGACATCATGCCGGCGTTCGGCAAGGTGTACGCGCCCGGCATCACGCAGAACCTCGAGCACAGTTTCTCATTGCGGTTGCTGCAGCGTGTGCCGGTGACTTTGAGCGAATCGGAACACCTGCAATTTCGCTGGGTTTCCGGGGCGGAGGCGGCGGAAACCGTGTCATCGAGCACCAATCGCGCCGTCATCGAGGAGTTGCGTCTCGGGCCCGCCCGGTGAGCACGGTGGTCGTCTACGTGCACGGGCTGTGGCTCAGTGGCCTCGAAGGCGGCTGGCTGCGGCGCCGATTGGCGCAGGATCTTGACGCCGAGACGGTGGCGTTTTCCTATCCCTCGGTCGTGGGCGATGCCGGCGCGAATGCGCGGGCGCTGGCGAAATTTCTAGACGAGATTCGCGCGGAGACTTTGCACCTGGTCGGGCATAGCTTGGGTGGGTTGGTGATTTTGAAATACTTCGCAGACGTGGCGCGCGCACAATTGCCGCCCGGGCGAGTCGTGCTGCTGGGCTCGCCGTTACGGGGCAGCCGCGCGGCGCGGGGTCTGGCGCGGGTGCCGTTCGGCAAGAAAATTCTTGGACGTAGCGCCGGTGAGGAATTGCTGGCGCCGCGGGACCGGGACTGGGAGGGGATGCGTGACCTCGGCGTGATCGCGGGTGACTTAGGCGTCGGGCTGGGTCGCTTGGTGGGTACGGGCGCCGAGCCCAGCGATGGCACGGTGTTGGTCGAGGAGACCCGGCTCCAGGGCGCGACCGATCACGTGGTGATGCGGGTGAGTCACTCGGGCATGTTGTTCTCGGCCTCGGTGGCCAAGCAGGCGGGGGTGTTTTTGAGGACAGGGCGGTTTGAACGTGCTGCGACGAACGTCAAGGGCGGTAGATAGCAAGGCGACCACGGCAAAGAGGAGGGACGACTACCGGCGAGGGCTGCCACTTGTAATCCATAGCTCGGGTTTACCGAGAGAGGGTAATACTATGAAAGCGCTCACGCTCATCAATTCGTTTCTGCGTCGTGGATCCTCCAAAATTCCGTCCGGTAAACCCGTCTGGCTGCCGGAGCGCGGGGCGGTCGATCCGAATAACTTCTTGTCATTTACGACGCCCGTGTACTGGGGAACCCGCGATCCCGAGCGCGTCAACCAGCTGATCACCGAACTGTTGCCGCTTCTCGATGGCGGCTATCACTTCGGCGACAACCTCCTGACCTGGTACAGAAACATCTCCTTTCTCGACGATCCTGCATTCAGGAGAGCTTATGAAGGCAACATCCAGAACTCGGCCGACGGCGCAATCGCCTGGAGACGCTACATCATTGCCTGCGCCGGCTACCACTGCGTACAACTCGAGGGCGACTTCGTCGAATGCGGCGTCTATCGCGCGACCGGGGTAAAGACAGTCGTCGACTATCTCGGCGGGAAGGAATTTCCGAAGCAGTTCTATGCTTACGATACATATGACTACAACCCGGTGGAAGGCCAGGCATTTGAGCAGCGGGAGCCGGTTTTCTTTGAAGAGGTTCAGAAGCGCTTTGAGGGATACCCGCAAGTCCATCTCATCCGGGGACTCATCCCACACTCGTTCAAGGAGGCTTGTCCCGAAAGAATTGCCTATCTTCACATCGATCTGAATGATGCCGAATCGGAAATTGCGACGCTGGAAGCCCTGTTCGATCGGGTCGTACCGGGTGGAATCATTATTTTGGACGACTACGAGTGGGCCGGCGTTTACCGCGCTCAAAAGATGGCCGAGGACCCGTGGCTCGAAAAGCGCAGATACCACGTTTTTCCGCTACCCACGGGTCAGGGCCTCGTGCTCAAACGAAGTGGTTGAATCAGTCTTGAGTCGGGTTACCGCTATCCAGTTGTTGCAAGCGGAACAGAAAATCCAGTGCTTCACGCGGGCTCAAGGAATTAGGATCCAGTGCACGCAACGCCTCGAGCGCCGCGGACTTTGCCGGTGGGGCGGGCGGCGGGGCGCCCGTCAGCGAAGGCGCGAACAGCGGGAGTTCGGCCTGCGCGGAAGCCTTGTTGCGCAGAGCGTCGCGCTCGCGCTCGAGTTCCGTCAAGTAGCGGCGTGCCTGCGCCGTCACGGACTTCGGAATGCCGGCGAGGGCCGCGACCTGCAATCCATAGCTCTGGTTGGCCGGGCCATCCGTGACGCTGTGCAAGAATACCAATTGGTCGCCGTGTTCGACGGCTTCGACGTGCACGTTGACGACTTCGGGCGTTTCGCCGGCGAGACTCGTGAGTTCGAAGTAGTGAGTGGCGAACAAGGTGAACGCGCGGATCTTGCCGGCGATGAACGCGGCGCACGCCCAGGCGAGGGATAAGCCGTCGAAGGTGCTCGTGCCGCGGCCCACTTCGTCCATGAGCACGAGACTCTTCTCGGTGGCGTTATTGAGAATGTTCGCGGTCTCGGTCATCTCCAGCATGAAGGTCGAGCGGCCGCCGGCGAGATCGTCCGATGCACCGATCCGCGTGAAAATGCGATCCAGCGGCCCCAGCACCGCACGCCGCGCCGGCACGAAGCAGCCGATGTGCGCGAGAATCACGATGAGCGCCGTCTGGCGCATGTACGTGCTCTTGCCGCCCATGTTCGGGCCCGTGATGATCAGCATGCGGCGCGAGTCATCGAAGCACAGGTCGTTGGGCACGAAGGGTTCGCGACCGGCGCGCTCGACCACCGGATGACGGCCGGCTTCGATCATGAGCATCGGTTCGTCCACCAATTCCGGCCGCGCGCAATCCAGGGCGCTGGCTCGCTCCGCGAAACAGGCGAGCACATCGATTTGCGCGATGGCGGCAGAGGCCGCTTGCAGATCGGGCAGCCGGGTGGTCAGGTGGTTCAGAAGCTCCTCGTACAGGGTCTTTTCGCGCGCCAGCGCCCGGTCGCGCGCGCCGAGCACCTTGTCCTCGAAGGACTTCAACTCGGGCGTGATGAAGCGTTCGGCGGATTTCACGGTTTGGCGGCGCAGGTAGTCCGGAGGCACCCTGTCGGCTTGACTGCGGCTCACTTCGATGAAAAAACCCTGCACTCGATTGAAGCCCAATTTCAGGCTCGAAAGGCCGCTGCGTTCGCGTTCTCGTTGTTCGAGCTCGACCAGGAATCGTTCGGTATTGCTGCCGAGCATGCGCAGTTCATCCAGTTCGGCGTCGTAGCCCGCGGCGATAACCCCGCCGTCACGCAGGAAATGCGGCGGTGAGTCGACGATGGCTCTCGTCAGCAGCACGCGGTCCTGTGCGAAGCCGTCGTCACGCCGGTTCAACTGGGAGTTCAGTTGTTGCAGCAAGGGTGATTGCGTTGAGCCGACCGACCGGTGCAAATCCGGCAGAGCGGCGAGTGCCGCCCGGAGTTGAGTCAGATCCCGGGGTCTCGCCGAGCGCAGGGCGATCCTCGCCAGGATCCTTTCCAGGTCGCCGATGGATTTCAAGGATTCGCCGACCAAGTCATGTTGGCCTGCCTCGATCAGAGTCGCGACGGCGTCGTAGCGCGTACGCAATGTGCCGTGATCCCGCAGCGGGCGATGCATCCAGCGGCGCAGCATGCGCGCGCCCATGGCGGTCGCCGTACGATCGAAGACGCCTGCCAGAGTCATCTCTGGTTTGCCCGCGAGGCTCTCATCGAGCTCCAGGTTGCGGCGCGTGGCCGGATCCATGATCAGCGCAGCGTCGCGTTCTTCGGTCGAAATGGACAAAACATGCGGCAATGCCGCCTTTTGCGTCTCGCGGACGTAGGCGAGCAAGGCCCCGGCGGCCGCAATGGCGACCGGTTTGTCGGCGCAGCCGAATCCCGCAAGATCGTGCGTCTGGAATTGTTCGGTCAGCGCACGCGTCGCGGAATCGGGATCGAAATGCCACGGCGGCCGCGGTCGCCAGGGTCGCTCCTGCCCCGCGCCTGCGGGCGCCAACGCGGGTTGCGCACCGTCGGGAGCGAGAAGTTCAGCGGGACGCAAGCGTTCGAGCTCGGCCTCGAGGGCGGGGAGGTTGCCCAGTTCCATGACGCTGAATCGCCCGGCCGAGAGATCCAACCACGCGAGACCGAAACGGCCGTGAGCGCTGCAGACGCTCGCCAGGAGGTTGTCGCGCCGCTCCTCCAGCAGCGCCTCGTCCGTGACAGTGCCGGGCGTCACGATGCGCACGACCTCGCGTTCCATCGGGCCCTTGGTCTTGCCCGGTTCACCGCGCTGCTCGCAAATCGCCACCGATTCGCCCTTGCGCACGAGTCTCGCCAGGTACGTATCGAGAGTCACCGCCGGCACCCCCGCCATCGGAATCGGCGCGCCCGCGGAGGCGCCGCGCTGCGTGAGCGCGATGTCGAGCAGTACCGCGGCGCGCCGCGCGTCCTCGTAGAACATCTCGTAAAAGTCACCCATTCGATAGAACAGCAGGACGTCGGGATGCTTTGCCTTGATGCGCAGGTACTGCTGCATCATCGGGGTGTGCGAGGCGGTGCTTTCGAGGTCAGACATGATTCTTCAAGTTTTGAAAAGCATAGTATAGGCGTCCAAGATCCTGGGCGACCCTTGCTGAATCCCATACACTGCTGGTGGGATCGATATGAAGTAACACGCTCGCTTTACGCTAACATCGAAGGAACCGGATCATGAGCACGAAGCTGCGGATAGTCGCCGGTACGCGCGAGTCGCGTGAGGGTTTTTTCGAGAATACCGCGCTCGGACGCTCACTCAAGCTCGCCGGTCCACTGCATCCCAATCTGGAGTTACGCCTGTTCCCCGGTGGCAATCCGGGACTCCCCTTGATCTACAACGTCGCCCTGCGTGAATCTGTCGGCAATCCAGCTGTGCTCGTGTTTGTTCACGATGACGTGTATTTCTGCGATTTCTATTGGCCTCAACACATACTAGCGGGCCTGCAGGCATTTGATGTCATCGGCGTCGCCGGCAACAGGCGTCGGCTGCCGAACCAGAGCGCGTGGAATACGATCGACGGTAGCGGCACCTGGGACGACAGACAGTACCTGAGCGGCGTGATCGTTCATGGAGCCGAGTTTCCTCCCGAGTACTTGTGGATCTTTGGACCTCCGGCCCAGGAGGTCAAGCTATTGGACGGCCTTCTAATCGCAGCCCAAAGCGAGACGCTCCTTGCGAACGGTGTTGGTTTCGATGAGCGCTTCAATTTTCATTTCTACGATATGGATTTCTGCCGACAGGCCGAAAGCCGCAAATTGCGGATGGGAACCTGGACCTTGTCGTTGATGCACATGAGCCTCGGCGATGCAAATTCGCCGAGTTGGCGGCAGGGATATTCCATTTATCTTGACAAGTGGAAGAGCTGACCCCTTAGTCAGCCAGGGGATTTAGTACGCGGGGCAGGTATTCGCGTCGGGTCTTTTGGATGGCCACGATTGAATCAAACACACGGATCTCTTTGATCATTGTCGCGATGACGGGCACATCCAATGAAAATTGATCCGATTCGGAGTCGGAGTCGGATTCTCGCAACCAGTCGGCGAGCGAGCCACTGGTGTAGTGATCATGCATGAACTCCATCAGCTCCTTGCACAAGTCCAGAAAGCTCCTTCGGGTATCTCTATACCCCTCCCAGTAATTCGCATGGAGATCTTCGACCAGGTAGATTCCATCGTCCCTCAATGCGCCGGCGAACAAGTGATTGAAGCTCGCGATCATATGGCTGCTTTGGTGGCTCCCATCGTCGATGATGATGTCGAACGGTCCGAAGTCGCGGGTGACAGTGGCTAGAAAGGCCGCATCAGCCTGACTTCCGATGCGTACATGAACGTTCTCCCGCGATGAGTCGAATCGAGCGCAGGCAGGGTCAATGTCGATCCCTACGATGACGGTTTCGGGATTATGAAAATATCGCCGCCAGAGACGCAGCGATGCACCTTGAAAAACTCCGATCTCGAGAATGCGCAGGGCCTGGGAACGTCGCAGTCCGAAGATCGCATGGTACGCGTCGAAATAATGAGTCCACTTGTGTGCCCGGGGCTTATGCTGCTTCCACAACTGATAAACCGGGTTGCGTGCGAAGTCTTCGCTGTCGATGTCTCGGCGGCTCGTGCTCAAGCGCACCGGCCGCGTGTAAGCTTCGGACAGGATTTCTTCATCGGGAGGCGTTGCGATGTTCAGGATCTCCGTCGCTTGCGGCACGGAGGGCGTGCGCGGATAACCGGTCAAGCGCGAGAGGTGATAACGAAAAAATCTCCACAGACCAACGATCAGTTGTTTCAGAAGATTGCCGATCATTTGACGTGTAGCCCCCGATCCCGCGACCGCTTCCTTACACGTCCTGGCCGTGCTTGAGCCACAGGCCTTGTCCCAATTCCGCGGAAGTTTTCACGACGTGCAGGACCTCATTGCGAATGACCCCCAGTTGGTAGGGTCGTCTGAAGACCTGCTGATAAGGTGTCCCCCTGATGCTCCTGTACTCCTCGTCGAACTCCGGCCATGGATGCGTTTCGGGCGTCGCATTGCTGGCGACTCCGCCGTGGAACTGGTGAAACGTGCCTTCCCCCAAGAGCATCACGTAATCCAATGGCTTGCGTGACAGCGCGCGATTGAAGAAATCGAGGTTCGCCAGGCCGCCGCCGGGCGTCTGGAACCGCTCGTCGAATCCGCCGAGCGTCAGATAATCATTCTTGCGGATACCGAAGCAACCGCTTTCGAGCAGGCATCCGAACCAACCGCCGCTCGCATCTGCGAACGCGCCGGCGAGCTTGAACAGCTCATAGCCATTGCGCTTCCAGTCGAACTGGCGCAGCGTCTGGTCTTCGGCAACCTGGTCATAACCTTCGGTGACGGATTGATTCTGGTGCTTGGGCCCGAGGTGAAAGGGGACGGTGGCGATGAAAGGCGACGGGAACAACGAAAACGCCTCCATTGCGCGATTGAGGATGCCGGGGGACAGAATATGCGCACCGTCGATGATGACCAGGATCTCATCGCCGGCCGCATCGCGGCAGGCGGCATTGATGGCCTCGACCGGCGAGACGGAGCTGGTTGAGACAAATCGATGCCGGAACTCGGGTCCGAACGCCTTTACCCGATCCGGTGAGAGCGGCTGGGACGAGCCGTTATCGACAGCAATGACCTCGTACGGGATGCCCGGCTGAACCTTCTGATACCCGCGAGTGATCGAGTGCAGAGTGTTCTCTGCCTCGCGCCGGTTGTTGAAGAAGTTGACGACGATTGAAAGCATGTGGACTCATCCAAGTTTCGCAACCCGATGGATCTGTAGTATAGGGTTTGTTGCGGCAAGAGGGCCGTGATGCGATGCTATTCGCCTGAATGAGCGCGGAATTGTAACGGGAAGCTACTTCGTGCCACGCAGACTCCACATTGGCGGACAGGTCAGAACACCCGGCTGGGAAGTGCTGGATGCCAATCCCGGACCCTGCGTCGATCACGTGGCCAATGCGTCGGATCTTAGCATCTTCGGCAACGATTCATTCGATCAAGTCTACGCTTCGCACGTGGTCGAACATTTCGATTACGAAGATCAGTTGCTCGATACCCTGCAAGAGTGGCACCGCGTGCTGGCCCCTGCCGGGACTTTATGCGTCAGCGTGCCGGATCTTGACGTGCTCGCGCGTCTCTTCACCGATCGTCGCCTATTGTCGATGCAGGACCGATTCAACGTCATGCGCATGATCTTCGGCGGGCACATCGACAAATACGACTACCACCTCGTCGGGCTGAACGAAGAGTTCCTCACAAATTACCTGCAGGCCGCTGGATTTACAGGCATGCAACGGGTCACGGGATTCGGGCTGTTCCAGGACACGAGCTGCCTCGAGATGAAAGGCATTCCGATCAGCTTGAACATGACCGCCATCAAGGCGATCGCGCCGGACGCGTCACACGCCGAGTTCCATTACAAGCGCGGCAATGCACTCAAGAATCTCGGGCAACTCGAGGCTGCCATTGCCAGCTACAACCGAGCCGTCGAACTCAGACCAGACTATGCCTATGCGTTCTGCAATCGAGGCGCTGTCCAACAAGCTCTCGGGCTCACGACGGAGGCTCTCTCCAGCTACGATCAAGCGATCAAGCATCAAGCGACCGATGCGATGGCGCATTACAACCGCGCACTGCTGATGCAGGATTGCTCCCGGTGGGATGAGGCGCTGGCCGGCTATGACCGGGCAATTGCGATCGATCCAGGATACGCGGATGCGCAATACAATCGATCTCTCGCACTGCTGTTCCGAGGAGATTTCGAGAGCGGTTGGCGGGCTTACGAGTGGCGATGGAAAAGCGCGCAGAGACTGTCTGTGGGTGCGCCAAGACAATTCGACCGGCCGCCTTGGCTTGGCGAGGAGCCGCTGGCCGGCAAACGCCTGTTCCTGTACCCGGAGGGGGAGTTGGAGGACACGCTGCAGTTCTGCCGCTATGCGTCGCTCGCTGCCAATTCAGGCGCAACTGTGTTGCTCGAAGTGCAGACCCCTCTGCTCGGTCTGCTCGCCAATCTGAAGGGGGTTTCGCAATTGATCGCCCCAGGGAGCGTGTTGCCGCCGTTTGACTATCATTGTCCGTTAATGAGTCTTCCTTTGGCGTTCAGGACAACTCTCGACGGCGTCCCAGCGCCCCCAAGATATTTGCGCGGCGCTGACGTGAATGTCGGGCGCTGGCGCGACATCCTGGGAGAGCCTCGCGGCCCGCGTGTCGGCCTGGTGTGCAGCGGCAATGCGACAATTGGCATCGACAAGCGTCAACACATTCGACTCGCTGACCTGGTGGCGCACTTTCCCCAGGAGTTGCAATATTTTCTATTGCAAAAGCCAGCCAGCGAAGCGGATAGGTCAACACTTGCAGCAAGTCCGTCATTCGTGCCGCTCGATAATGATTCGCTGAACTTCTCGAACACCGCCGCCCTGTGCGAATGCATGGACGTCGTGATCAGCGTCGACAGCGTCGTTGCGCATCTCAGTGGAGCCCTCGGTGTGAAGACTTGGGTATTGCTGCCCTTCAATCCCCACTGGCGGTGGATGCGCAACCGCGACGACAGCCCTTGGTATCCGAGCATGAAATTATATCGGCAAAGAGTTGCCGACGATTGGAATGAAGTATTGGCGCGTGTCGCCGACGATTTGCGGCGGGAGTACCGTTCAATCGTCAGGAGCCGGCGCGCGGAGTCTGGTAAATGACTGATGCTGCGCAGGTTCCAATAACGCCTGGAGCGATGAGCGCCGGCGAGATCAGGCAGCTCGTTGGCAGGCATGACCCCGTTATCATCGAGGTGGGCGCCAACTGGGGTCAGACGACGGTCGAACTGCTGAGAGCCATGCCTGGCGCCACAATTTTCGCGTTTGAACCCGACCCTCGCGCCATCGCCAAATTTCGAGAGACCATCAAGAACCCAAGCGTGCATTTGTACGAATGCGCGATTGGGGCTGTTAACGGAACTGTCAGCTTTCATCAGAGTTCAGGCGCCGAACATGAGTACCGGGAGGGGTGGGATCAGTCTGGATCGATCCGACGGCCAAACAGCCACCTAAAAAAGTGGCCCTGGGTGAAATTCGAGAAACAGATCGTCGTGCCAATCATGACTTTGGACGCTTGGAGTGAGAGATATGACATTGCCGGCGCCGACTTCATCTGGGCCGATGTGCAGGGAGC
>Ga0181537_10000310_pt1 | contig 45363 bp, 39 predicted proteins | sample PEATcosm2014_Bin_39_FD_119765 | JGI IMG/M metagenome (GOLD analysis project Ga0181537, IMG submission 119765) | Peatland microbial communities from MTU Mesocosm Facility, Houghton, MI, USA - PEATcosm2014_Bin23_10_metaG | ecosystem: Environmental > Terrestrial > Soil > Wetlands > Peat | place...
TGCCCACGTGGCGGAATTGGCAGACGCGCTAGATTCAGGTTCTAGTGAGTAAAATCATACAGGTTCAAGTCCTGTCGTGGGCACCAAATAGCACTTTCAAGATTTTCGTCACGGTGAAAGCTGGCGTCTCGCATTAAATCAAAAGGGCAGGGCAAAATGACGAAAGGCAATTTCAAATCAGGTGATCGCCAGCTTTGCAAGTCAATCCGCCGAAATGATTCTTCGGATGAGCCCGGCCTCGACGATGTGCGGTTTCAACCGTTCTTGGACTCTGCGCCAGCGCTGCTGGCGCGGCGTCAGCGGCGCGGGGTCTTGAGGAAAATCCGGCAGTTCGGCCTTTGGTTTTACCGGCAGCAATTTTTTGGCAGCTTCGATGCAGGCGGAGTTGTGGTAAATCATCACGCCGTCGAGATTCGTGACGGTCGGCCAGCGCGGACCGCGAGTTGGCGCGACAAAAGCGCGATAATTGTATTGCGACGGCAAAATGATCATCTGGTCGTAGTAACGGGTTTGGACGACTTCGTTGATCGAGCGCTGGTCGTCAATGTTGCGGAAGCGGGCGCGTCCGCGGGCGACAGTTTCCTCGCGGATTTTCCGGCTGGACGGGACATGCCAGAAAGTGACGCCGCAGTTGATGTAGGCGGAGGTGTAGCTTTGGCCGGGAATATAACGGCTTCCCGAATGTTCGACGCACGCGCCAAACGACGCGCCGCGCAGCAAGGCGGGAATTTCCGGCAGCGGTTGCAGGCAGAGGACATCCAGATTGTCCACTACGAGCGCGTATTCCACGTCCAGATCGTCAATGAAAAGCCAGCGGCGATAAACGGCGTCGCGGAGCGGGTGCGAAAACATCGGATCGGGCGGACGCAAATGATAAGTGATTCCGGGAAATCTTTTTTCGGGAAGTTTGTCGCCGACGATGAAGGCGTGAAGTTCCAGAAACGGGTTTTGCGCGAAGCTCAAAAAAGTGCGGTCAAGCCGCTCGGCAAAATCGCCGAACGCCACCGTGACCACAGCTTGATTGGATTTGCTCATTTCGATTAAAAGCAGACTGCAACCTGCCGGAGCGCACAGGATTCATCAAGCCGCAAAAGTCAAGGCGACGAAGCGGTGCGGCGCAGCCGGTTGAACGCAATGCCGATTCCATCGCCGGGCCACCAGTGGTCTTTTGGTTTCTCGCCAAAAAAAAGAAAGTCGCGGCCGTTTTGCTGCGCCCAAACGGAAAGACTACTGGTTTGATGCGAATTATCGCTAAGCACAATGGCGTTCTGGGACAGCTTTGGCTGAACCGTCTGAAATTCCTTCAATTCAAAGTCCGCCGTATGCACGCTGTCGTGAATGAACAAATCAACCGTCTCGTTCAAACTTTGAAGCGCCGCCAGAGAATCGCCGTAAATGATTGTGCCGAATTGGTCGTAAGGTGCCTGCAGCAGATAACCGGCGCGCGGATTGAGATCAATCCCGATGAGCCGCCCCGGAAATCCCTCCGCCGCATTTTTCATCAGCGCCGCGGCAAAAACGCAAGAGCCTAATCCCTTGTCCACGCCTGTCTCGACGACGACGCGGGGACGGCTCGCCCGCACGAGCGCATACCAGCCGATGCGCCGGCCAAACCGGATGTCCATGTCCGCCACATATTTTTCCTTTGAAGATTTCGTTAGGCGCAGCAAATGTTCGCGAAGTTGAACGTCCTTCTGGATTTCCCTCAAATAGCCGCTGATGACGCCGCAATCTTTGCCGGTTACGACGGATAGACACGCTGCCAGATGCTCGACGTTCAACGGGTCAAGATGGTAGGTGTAGTTGTAATGCTCGCGCGAAGCGAACGTCCAGGCCGCGCTCTGAAACACCGGCTTGAGCGTGAGGCGCAAAGCACACCATAATCGCCAGGGCATCAGCATCAAGCGGCCGATAAACGTGCTTTTTACAAAATTTCGAAAAGGAGTCATCGAAGCGAAGGAGTTAAAGGATTAACTGTCGGTAAAAAACAGGCACGGATACAAACTGACGGGAACGATGGCGGCTGGCAAATCTTTTCTCAAAATCCCGCCGCCAAAAATCCCAGTTGGCATGCCGTTCGTTTTTCGGCAGCATGAAGCAGTTTCGACAAGTAAAAATTTATGATTGTCCAGCCGTCATCCGCCAAAGCCGCAACCAAAAAAACTTCCGTAATTTTCCGGTGGGGGCCGTTGTTTTTTTTTATCGGCCTGCTTTGCATCCTGTTTTATCGAAGTTTTCTGCCCGACTACATCCTCTTTTCCAATGACGGGCCTCTCGGGGCGGACATGCAAACCGCCGTCGCAGTGCCTAGCGGTTTCTCCGGCGTCTGGATGAATTTGAATTTCCTGGGCAATTACGCCGGCTCTGTCTCCGTTGACATAACCGGCGTGTTGCACTGGATTCTTGCCCCGCTTTATTTCGCAAAATTCTATGTTCCCATCGTCATTTTCATTGTCGGTGCGGGTGCGTGGTTTTTCTTCAAGCAATTGAAATTTTCTCCGCTTGCCGTGAATCTGGGCGCACTGGCGGCGGCGTTGAACTCCACTTTTTTTAGCGACGCGGCGTGGGGCGTCGGCACGCATGAGATCGCGCTCGCCATGGATTTTTGCGCGCTGGCGCTGGTCGTTTCCAACTCCGGCGAGCCCTCGGCGTTACTACGCTGGCTGCGGTTGGTCGTGGCGGGGTTTGCCGTCGGCATGAACGTCACTGAGGGAGGCGACATCGGCGCAATTTACAGCGTGTTTGTGGCCGCATTTGTTTTTTTCAATGCGTTGAACGAAAAAGGTGTTCCGGTCGTGAAAAAAATTGCGCTCGGCGTCGGGCGCGTCGCTGTGGTCGCCGTTTTTGCCGGATTCCTCGCCATGCAAACCATCATCGGGCTGATCGGTTCGGAAATCACCGGCATCAGCGGCACCGGTCAGGACGCGGAAACCAAAGCCGCCAATTGGGACAAAGCCACTCAATGGAGTTTGCCGAAAAAAGAGACGCTCGGAATTTTCGTGCCCGGGCTTTTCGGCTACCGCATGAACACGCCCAAAGGTGGCAACTATTGGGGCGGCATCGGTCGCGACCCGGCCATTGACAGATATTTCGACGGCGGCAGGCAGGGCGCGCAACCGGGCGGCACCATGCGCTTTTCGGGCGGCGGCAGCTACGCTGGAATTTTGGTCGGGTTGCTCGCGGCATGGGCGATTGCACTATCGTTCCGTCGTGAAAAATCCATTTTTACCGGGACGGAAAAACGGGTCGTCTGGTTTTGGGCCGTCGTGATGGTCGGATCGCTGTTGATGTCGTGGGGAAGGTTCGAACCGATTTTTTACAGGCTTTTCTACGCGCTGCCATATGCCTCCACCATCCGCAACCCGTGCAAATTCACCCTCGTTTTTTCGTGGGCGGTCGTGATTTTGTTCGGCTACGGAGTCCAGTCCTTAAGCCGTCGTTATCTCGAAGTTCCGGCGGGCAATGCCGGCTCATTTTCCATGCGACTCAAAAGCTGGTGGGCAAACATTCGCGGTTTTGACCGCAACTGGACGATGGCCTGCGGCATTGCCGTCATCGGCAGCGTTTTTGGATGGTTGATTTATGCGTCGCAAAAGCCAGACCTCGTCCGCTATTTGCAAATGGTCGGATTTCCCGACGAAGACATGGCCAAAGATATTGCCGCGTTCAGCATCGGGCAGGTGGGTTGGTTTATTTTATTCTTTGCGCTGGCAACCGCCCTTTTTATTCTCGCGCTGGCGGGAATTTTTGCCGGAAAACGCGCAAGGCTCGGAGGCATTTTGATCGGCGCGCTGCTGGTCGTTGATATGGGGCGCGCAAACCTGCCATGGATTGTCCATTGGGATTATGTGCAAAAATACGACATTGATTCCGCGAATCCGACCAATTCAACCAATCCGATCATCAACTTCCTGCGCGACAAGCCCTACGAACACCGCGTCGCCATCCTGCCATTCAACCCACCGCAACCGCAACTTGGCCTGTTTAATGAATTATACCAGATCGAATGGTCCCAACATCACTTTCTTTATTACAACATCCAGTCGCTTGATAAAATCCAGATGCCGCGCATGCCGGCGGACTTGGAAGCCTTTGAAAGCGCCCTCGCCTTTGGTAACACGCTGGACACCACGTACCTCATCGCGCGCCGCTGGCAATTGACCAACACTCGCTACCTGCTCGGCCCGGCGGGTTATCTCGAAACACTAAACGAGCAACTTGACCCCGCACAACACAGCTTCCGCATCGTGCAGCGATTCGGCGTCACGCTCAAACCCGGAGTCGAGGAATTCCACCAGCGCCTCGAAGAACTGACTGCCGTTCCGAACGACAACGGCGACTACGCGCTCTTTGAATTCACCAGCGCACTGCCCCGCGCCAAGCTCTATTCCAACTGGCAGGTCAGCACGAATGACCCGGCAATAATCCAGTCGTGGGTAAAGACGGTGCAGAAACGCGTGCCTCAGGAAATGGGCGACGCGCTCGCGCAACTCGGCACGAACGACCTCGCAACACTCTACACGCTGGCGGATAAAAATTTTGACCCGCAACAAACCGTTCTGGTTTCCAAGCCAATGCCGACCACGCCGGACGCGACAAATCAAAATCCCGGCACCGTTGAATTCAAAAGTTACGCGCCGAAAGACATCGTTTTCGACGCAAAAGCCGACTCGCCATCCGTTTTGCTGCTCAACGACAAATTTGATCCACATTGGAGCGTGCGCGTGGATGGCAAACCGGCGGAACTTCTCCGCTGCAATTTCATCATGCGCGGCGTTTATCTGACACCCGGCGACCACACGGTCGAATTCCGATTCATACTTCCGAACGGGCCGCTTTACACCAGCCTTGCGGCCATCGGCGCAGGAATCTTTTTGATCGCCCTCTTGATTTTTCTGGGACGCAAACCGCAGCTTCCCAAGAAAAAAATAACTACCGCATCAACTTTCACACCGCTTCGGATGCTCTCCTGACATTGAATCACCTTGACCCTGCCGGCGAAAACCTGAACACTCACCGTCCGTCTTTTTGCCGGTTTTGAATCGCATCATGCGTTTGCCGTTGAACCAATTAAAGCGCCAAATCATCACCGCCACAACGGTGACAAAGGAAGGGCATATTCCCAGCGCGCTTTCCATCCTGGACATTGTCTGGGTGCTTTATGACCGTGTGATGCGCTTCCACCCGAAAAATCCGAAGAGCGACGACCGCGACCGTTTCATTTTGAGCAAGGGACACGGCTCGCTGGCGCTGTATTCCGTGCTGGCGGCGAAAGGGTTTTTTCCGGCCAGCGAACTCGAACAATACTGCACGTTCAAAAGCCGTTTCGGCGGGCATCCCGATTCCAACAAAGTTCCCGGCGTGGAAGCTTCCACCGGTTCGCTCGGACACGGCCTGCCGTTCGGAGTGGGCGTGGCGATGGCGCTGCGCATCCGCAAAATTGACCGACGCGTTTTCGTCCTGGTCGGCGACGCGGAATGCAATGAGGGTTCGATCTGGGAGGCCACTTTGCTCGCGGCGCATCACGGCCTTTCCAATCTGACGTGCATCGTGGATTACAATCATTCCACCGACCGCGCGCTCGGCATGGGCGACATCGCGGCAAAATTCGATTCCTTCGGCTGGTCGGCTGTTAAAATCAACGGCCATGATGCTGCGGCGATTGAAAACGCCTTGCGCCAGCGCAACCCGAACCGGCCGACAGCCATCGTGGCGGAGACGATCAAGGGTCATGGCGTGAAACAGATGGAGAACAATCCCGCCTGGCATCATCGCTCCCCGTCAAAGGAAGAACTCGAATCCATGCTGCAGGAACTCGCATGAGAAAACAATTCATCCGCACCACCGAGGATGTCATGGCGAAGGACGAACGCCTCGTCGTCCTGCTCGGCGACATCAGCGTGTTCGGATTCCGCAAAGCCTTTGAGCAATTTCCCGAACGCATTTACAACATCGGCATCTGCGAGCAGGCCATGACAGGCATGGCCGCCGGACTTTCGAAGGAAGGACTTGTGCCGGTCGTTCACAGCATCGCGCCGTTCGTGGTGGAACGCTGTTTCGAGCAGATCAAAGATGATTTCTGCTATCAAAAACTCGGCGGCAACATCGTGAGCGTCGGCGGTTCGTATGATTACGCGGCGCTCGGCTGCACGCATCACTGCCCCGGCGACGTCGCAATCCTGAAAACATTGCCGGGAATGGAAATTGTTTTGCCGGGCACCGCGTCCGAATATGACAAACTGTTCCGCGCGGCCTACGCGGACGGGCATCCGACCTATTTCCGTTTGAGCGAAAGAAATAATCCGCAATCGTTCGACGTGGAATTTGGCCGCGCCAATGTTTTGAAGAAAGGAAGCCTCGCCACGGTCATCACCGTGGGAACGACGCTCGCGGCGACGCTCGCGGCGACGCAAGACCTCGACGTGACGGTGCTTTATTACACGACCGTCGCGCCGTTCGACGTGGAAACGTTGCGGCAAAATTGCGCCAGCAAAAAAATTGCGCTGGTCGAGCCGTATTACGAAGGTGTGCTGGTGCAGGAAATCGTGGCGGCGCTCGCGCCCGCGCCGGTGCGAATCGAAACCATCGGCGTGCCACACCGTTTTCTCACCGACTACGGTCATCAGGAAGAGCACGATGAAGCCATCGGCCTGACGCCGGAAAATATCCGGAACCGCATCATGAATTTGATCGAACAAAAATCGGGACCAGCCACCGGCAGTCGCTCCTGAATGTGAAAGTATGAAGAGTACCATATTACTCACCGGCTCAAATCGCGGCATCGGCCTGGCGCTTGCCCGCCAGCTTTTGATGAGAGGACACCGGGTCATCGCCACTTGCCGGGATGTGAAAATGGCGACTGATTTACAAGCTTTGGTCTCCACTGGCGGCGTGGCACTGGACATCCAACCGTTGGAGATTACGAGTGAATCATCCGTGGCGGCGCTGGCCAGGCACGTTGAGTCGAAATATTCATCGCTGGATGTATTGATCAATAATGCAGCCATCTTCATTGACCAAGCCAACAACTCAATCGCCAATCTGGACTTCCAGCAACTGGCGGTTTCTTTCGAAACCAATCTTATCGGACCGGCCCGCGTGACGAAGGCGCTCTGGCCGTTGCTCCGCAAGGGGACAAATCCGCGTGTGATCAACATTTCCTCCGGCGCGGGTTTGATCTCCAGCAAGCGGAATTCCAAGTATTACGCTTATTCGATTTCCAAGGCGGCTTTGAATATGTTCACGCGCCTGTTGGAGACTGAAGGACGCGAACAGTCCATTTGCGTCGTGGCGGTGACTCCCGGCCGGGTGCAGACGCGCATGGGCGATAGGGACGCTCCGCAGACCGCCGAAGACACGGCACAAAGCCTGGCCGTCATGGTTGAAAACCTGAAGTTGAGCGACACCGGGGGAATTCTTGATCGCGATGGAAAGCCCTGCTTCGACGGGCGGTTCACCGATGCGGCAGGCCGGGTGTGCCACGTTGGCTGGTGAGCAAAACCATTGGGATAATCAAATTAACTTCACCCACCAAATCGCCCAATGATCAATCAGAACAGCAAAATATTTGTCGCCGGCCATCGTGGGATGGTCGGCTCGGCCATGGCGCGGCGATTGCAATCGGCGGGGCATAAAAATTTGGTTCTGCGCGCGAAATCGGAACTGGATTTGACGCGGCAGGCGGACGTGGAAAAGTTTTTCCAACATGAAAAACCGGAATTTGTTTTTCTCGCGGCGGCGCGCGTGGGCGGGATTTTTGCCAACAACACCTATCGCGCCGAGTTCATCGGCACGAACCTGCAAATCCAGACCAACGTCATCCATGCCGCGTGGCAGGCGGGTGTGAAAGGACTTTTATTTTTTTCCAGCTCGTGCGTTTATCCGCGTGAATGTCCGCAGCCGATGAAGGAGGAATATATTTTCTCCGGCGCACCTGAGCCGACCAACGAGCCTTTCGCCGCCGCGAAACTTGCCGGAATGTCCATGTGCCGCGCCTATCGCGACCAATATGGCGCGAATTTTATCTCGGTGATTCCGTCGAATCTTTACGGCCCGAACGACAATTACGATCCGCAGCAATCGCATTTCATGGCGGCAATGCTGCGAAAATTTCACGATGCAAAAATCGGCGGGCAAAAACAGGTCATGCTTTGGGGCACGGGCACGCCGCGCCGCGAGGCGACGTATGTGGACGACGCCGTGGACGCCGCGCTTTTTGTGCTTGAGAATTATTCCGGCAAAGATCCGATCAATATCGGTATCGGCAAAGATTGGACCATCCGCGAGATCGCGGACGTGGCGATGCGCACTGTTGGATTCAAGGGCGAGATTGTTTATGATAAGACGAAGCCTGACGGTTCGCCGCAAAAGCTGCTGGACGTTTCCAAACTCAAACAACTAGGCTGGACGGCGAAAACAAATCTGGAGGAAGGCGCGGCCAAGGCCTACGCTGATTTCCTCGCGAAACAAAAATAACCCGAAAATTTTAACCACGCGGCCAGCAAAATTATGTTCTGGAGCCTTCAAGAAAATGCCCTGACGCCGGCGGATCTCGACGCGCTCGTTGATTTCATCCGCAGCAACGAGAAATTCACGCAAGGCCCGCGCATCCGCGAGTTCGAACAGGCTTACGCGAAATGGCAGGGCTGCAAATTTTCCGTCATGGTTAACTCCGGCAGCTCGGCGAACCTGCTGCTCGTCGGCGCGGTGAAGGAATTAAAGAGCTGGAAAGACGGCGACGAGGTCATCGTTCCCGCCGTGACCTGGCCGACGACCATCACGCCGGTGATGCAGTGCGGATTGAAGCCGGTGTTCGTGGATGCGAACCTCACGGACTTGTCGTTCGATTACGAACAGCTCGCAAAAAAAATCACGCCGCGCACGCGCGGAATTTTCGTCGCGCATCTGCTCGGATTTCCGGCGAACGAGGACAGGCTGCTTGCGCTCACGAAAGGCCGCGACATCACGTTGCTGGAAGATTCCTGCGAATCGCAGGGCGCAAAATGGAACGGCGTGAAAGTCGGCAATCACGGTCTCGCGGGGACGTTCAGCCTTTATTGGGGACATCACATGACAGCCATCGAAGGCGGATTGGTCACGACCAACAGCGATGAATTATATCACCTGCTTTTGCTCAAACGTTCGCACGGCCTCGCCCGCGAACTGCCGCCGGAATGCCACCCGGAAATCGCGGCAAAATATCCCGACATTGATTTCAAATTTTTGTTCCTGACCGACGGCACGAATTTTCGCAGCACGGAATTGAATGCGGTGCTTGGCCTCCGCCAGCTTAACCGGCTGGATGATTTCATCCGCATCCGCAACCGGAACTTTCGCCATTACGTCGAAATCTGCAAACGCTATCCCGAACATCTCATTACGCTGGAAGCCAAAGAAGGTTCGTCCTTCGCCTTCCCGTTTCTTTTCAAAAATCAGGAAATGAAATTCGCGTTCCAAAAAATCATCGGCGAGGCGGGCATCGAATCGCGCCCGCTGATCGGCGGAAATCTTTTGCGCCAGCCGTTCCTGCGCGCGTATTACAAGCCCGGCGAATTTTCGAACGCGGATTTTCTGCACACGAATTCGTTTTACATCGGCAATAATCAGTTCGTTACTGAAGAGCGCATGAACGTGCTGGACGACTTGGCGCGGAAATTTTTCGGAAAATAGCAAAATGATCTTATGAAAAAGGCTTTGATCACAGGCATCACCGGACAGGACGGCTCGTATCTCGCCGAGTTGCTTTTGAAAAAGGGCTACGAGGTTCACGGGCTTTACCGCCGCTCGTCGTCGTTCAACACTTCGCGGCTCACCGGCATCTGGCAGGATCCTCACGAGCCGAATCCGCGCCTGCTCGGGCGTTACGGCGACTTGAGCGACGGCGTCAGCCTTGTGAAACTCATCTACGAGGTCCAGCCTGATGAAATTTACAATCTCGGCGCGCAGAGCCATGTGCGGGTGAGCTTCGACATTCCCGAATACACCGCCGACATCGCCGCGCTCGGCGCGATCCGCATGCTCGAAGCCATCCGCGAATCCGGCGTCAAGACGCGCTTTTACCAGGCTTCGTCCAGCGAGATGTTCGGCAAGGTCGTCGAGATCCCGCAACGCGAGACCACGCCGTTTTATCCGCGCAGTCCGTATGCGATAGCCAAGGTTTTTGCCTACTGGGCCACCGTGAATTACCGCGAGAGCTACAATCTTTTCACCTGCAACGGAATTTTGTTCAACCATGAATCCCCGCGCCGCGGCGAAACTTTTGTCACGCGCAAAATCACCCGCGCCATCGCCTACATCAAGGCCGGCCTCCAGAAAAAACTTTATCTCGGCAACCTCGACGCCAAGCGCGACTGGGGTTACGCCAAGGAATACGTCGAGGCCATGTGGCTCATGCTCCAGCAGGATGCGCCGGACGATTACGTCATCGCCACCGGCGAGACGCATTCGGTGCGCGAGTTTTGCGAGGAGGCGTTCAGCCATGCCGGCCTTGACTGGAAAAAATATATCGAGATTGACCAGCGTTATTTCCGCCCGGCTGAAGTTGACCTGCTCATCGGCGACGCTTCCAAGGCGAAAAAGAAGCTCGGCTGGGAGCCGAAAATCAAATTCAAGGAACTCGTCCGCCTCATGGTGGACGCCGACATGAAAGTTCTCAACGACCAGTTGTCCGGCAAGGTCAGCGCGCCTTCCGACCGCGACAAGGGAAATTTTTGAAATGATTTCGCCCGCCAAACCGGACGGACACGTCACCGTCCTCGTGGTCACCCGCGCGCGCCCGAAAATGCTCGCGGAAGTTTTCGCGTCGCTCGCCGCCAGCACCACGCGCAAAGACCAGACCTCCCTCTGGCTTTATGTGGACGAGGATGACACCGTCACGCGCGACGCCATCGCCAAAAACGAGTTTCCTGAGACCGGCCTGAAGGAAGTCCACTGGCACATCGGCCAGCGCACCGGCAACGTGGCCGAGGCCTACGAGATCATGCTGCGCGAACCCGCCTGCGTTTCCGATCTTTACATCAACAGCGTGGACGACGCGCGCTTCGACACGCCGGACTGGGATGAAATCATCCGCAACAAATTCCGGGAATTTCCCGACGGCTTCCTGATCGGCTTCGCGCACGACCCCATGTCCACCGATTCGGCCACTTATCTCATTTACAGCCGCAAATGGGTGGACACGCTAGGCGGAGTTTTTCCGTTGTATTTTCCGCACTGGTTTCCGGACACCTGGGTGGACCACGTCGCCCGCATGGCCGGACGCCACGCCAAATTTCCCATCGTCATGTATCCCATCCGCGGCAAGGGCCGCACCAAACTTATGCGCAACCTCCCATTCTGGACCCGTTTTTTCCAACTCATGCTCCCCGAACGCGAAGAAGCCGCGCGCAAACTCATTGACATCATCAATCCCCACGACGACCAGCAGCGCGCCGCCGCCCTCGCCACGCTCCGGCAGATCGCCAGCGAACTCCGCAAAAACGAAGACCGCTTTTCTGAAGTTTACTGCGCGTTCCAGGAGGAACGCCATGCCGAGTTGAGCATCGAGGAACGCGCGTTGTTCAACCTGAAATATTTCAAGCACGAAGCCGCCGCCGTCGCCCGTCTCATCGAACTCGCCCGCGAACTTGTCGCGCAGAAAAAATTCGCGGAAGCGATGAAATATCTCGACGCCACGCAATTGTCCGACCTACGCGTGAAACAGGCACAGACCTTGAAAGCCGAATGCCTGCGCGGCCTCGGACGGAACAGCGAAGCCGAACAGGTCGCCCGCGAAAATCTCGCCGCGTGGCCGCAAATGAACGCGCTGCGGAAAATCTTCCGCTTCCTTGGAATGGTCGCCAACGACGGCAAACGCATGCTCGTCGGCCTCACCGAAAAAGGTAAAAAATAAATCAAAGTCCCGTCGGGTGATCGAGAAATTCCCACGGCAATCTGAATTTTTTGGAAAGATGCGACGCGAGCGCCTTCACGCCAAAAGTCTCCGTCGCGTAATGGCCGCCGTAAAAAACATTCAATCCCAGTTCTTCCGCCAGCGCATAAGTCCAGTGCGGGCCTTCGCCGGTGATGAACGTATCCACGCCTTCGCTCGCGGCCAGTTTTAATTCCGCGCCAGCGCCGCCGGTCACGACGCCGATTTTTTTGCAAACATTTTTGCCACCGGGAATTATTTTTGGTTTCGCGCCCGTTGTGCGCTCCAATTTTGCCGCAAGTTCAGCGCGGGGAATTTTCGTTTGCGCTTTGAAACCGATGGTCTGGCCGTGGCTTTGAAAAAATGGTTTCAAATTTTTTAATTCAAGTGCGGCGCAGAGTTGCGCGTTGTTGCCGAGCTTGGGATGCGCGTCGAGTGGAAGATGTGAGCTGTAAATCGCCAGATTGTTTTCAATCAGTAATTGCAACAGATCGTAATTTTTCCCCGTCCATGGCTGGCGCGGAGTCCAAAATAATCCGTGATGCACGATCAAAAAATCCGCTTTGGCGGCAATCGCCAGTTTTATTGTGGCGAGGCTCGCGTCCACGGCGGCGGCGATTTTTGTGACTGCGCTGGAATTTTCCACCTGTAATCCGTTCGCCGCGCCGTCGTAATCGCCGGTTTCGCGTGTGCGGAGAATTTTGTCGCAGTGGGCGACGATGGTTTTGAGCGGAACTTTCGGCATCGCGTGATGAAAACAAATTTTTCTCGAACTGCAAAGCCCGAAGCGTCGCGAAAAATTTTCATTCCGCGTGTTGCTTTCTGCGCGCGACATTTTATAGTTCGCTTCTCTGAAATCACGATGAGCCATTCACCTGACGCAAACGCGCCGTGGACGATTGACGCGGCGCGCGCGCTTTACAACATCCATCGCTGGGGCGCGCGCTATTTTGACATCAACGACGCCGGCCACGTCGTCGCGCGGCCGTTGCACGAGGCGGGCGCGACGGTGGACATCACGGATGTCATTGAGGAGGCGAAAAGTCGCGGGTTGAAATTTCCTTTGCTGATTCGTTTTCAAGATATTTTGAGGCATCGCGTCGAGGCGATCAATCAGGCGTTCCGAAATTCAATTTCCGAATTCAATTATCAGGGAAAATATCGCGGCGTGTTTCCGATCAAGGTGAACCAGTTGCGCGAAGTCGTGGAAGAAATTTTGGACGCGGGCAAGGCTTACGATTTTGGCCTCGAAGTCGGCAGCAAGCCGGAATTGTTCGCCGGTCTCGCGCTGCAAAACCAGATGGGCAGTTTGATTATTTGCAACGGCTACAAGGACGCGGAATTTATCAAGATGGCTTTGCTCGGCATCAAGCTTGGGAAAAAAGTCATCATGGTCGTGGAAAAATTGGAGGAATTGCGCCACATCATTTCGATTTCAAAACAACTCGGTGTCGAGCCTTTGATTGGAATTCGTGCGCGGCTGTTGAGCAAGGGCGCTGGCAAATGGGCCGAGAGCGGCGGCGAAAATGCGAAGTTCGGCTTGAGCACGGTGGAACTTTTGGCGGCGACGGAAATGTTGAAGTCGGAAAATCTCGGACATTGTCTGAAGCTTTTGCATTTTCACATCGGCTCGCAAGTGCCGGACATTTTGACGGTGAAAAAAGCCGTGCAGGAAGCGGCGCGGTTTTACGCAAAGCTGAACAAGATGGGTTTTCCGATCGAATACATTGACGTCGGCGGCGGGCTGGGCGTGGATTACGACGGTAGCCGCTCGAATTTCGACAGCTCGACGAATTACACGTTGCAGGAATACACGAACGACATCGTTTATTACATCGCCGACGTTTGTAACGCGGAAAAAGTTCCGCATCCCACAATCATCAGCGAAAGCGGACGAGCCATCGTCGCGCATCACAGCGTTTTGATCGTGGAAGTTTTCGGCTCGATTGAAAAAATCCGTCCCGGCATCCCGACTCCGAGCGGCGAAAACGAACACGCCATCGTGAAGGAATTGTGCGACATCAAAAAAAATCTCGCCAAAAAATCGAACAAGCTCGAAGCCTACCACGACGCGCTCGAACGACGCGAAGACGCGCAGCATATGTTCACGCTCGGCCTGCTGGATTTGCCGGACAAGGCGAAGATTGAAAATCTTTACTGGGAAATCAGCCGCGAAGTCGTGCAAAGTTTCAAAGGCCAGCCTTTCGCGCCCGAGGAAATCCAAAAACTCGAAGACTCGCTCGGCGACCAGTATCTCTGCAATTTTTCCGTCTTCCAATCGCTGCTCGACCATTGGGCGCTCGGACAACTGTTTCCCATCATGCCCGTCGGCCGCCTGAACGAACGCCCGACGCACGAAGCGACGCTCGTTGACATCACCTGTGATTCCGACGGACAAATAAATAAATTTATAGATTTCCGCGACGTGCGTGACACATTGCCGTTGCACGAACTTCAGACGAATGGAAATGGAAACGGAAATTCAAACGGCAAACCCGATCCGTATTTCATCGGATTTTTCCTGATGGGCGCGTATCAGGACATCATGGGCGACCTGCACAATCTTTTTGGCCGCGTCAACGAAGTCCACGTTTTTCTCGAACCCGACGAACCGAGCGGCTACTACATCGAGGAAATCATCGAAGGCGCGACGATAGTCCAGTCGCTCGCGGCGGTGCAATACGACGAGAATGAATTGAAACGCCAGATGAAGGCGCAGATGGACGAAGCCATCAAATCCGACCGCATGAAACCGTCCGAAGCCATGCGCCTGCTGGATGATTACGAACGCGGATTGAAGGCTTATACTTATCTTTCGTTTTGACCGAATCGCAAAATCCAAAAATCCGAAACGACGCCGAACTGCTCCGCTCGCTCGGCAAACTCGCGCGCGGATTGTCCGCGCTGTTCTGGGGACTGCCCGCGTCGCTGATCGTCTGCGCGGAAACCGCGCGGATCGAATTGCTCAAACCAATCGGAATTCTTCCTGCGCTCGTCGTGAACGCGCTTCTGCTTTTTGGTCTCTGGCAGATGGGCGATTTCCAAAAACAGGAGCGCCCGTGGCGCAACGCGCTCGACCGCGCGAAACTTCTCGGCCTCGTCAACCTCGGCCTCTCGCCGTTTCTCTTTTGGTTCAGCCGGATGCCGGAGCAACTTTTTTTCCGCGCCGTGATTTTCGTTTTGATTTTGTCGGCGATACTTTTTCTGTTCAACCTGAACGTCGTCCTCAAACAACTCGGCGCGATGCTTCCTGACGAAACTTTGCGTCAGGAAACGCGCCAATTCACCTTGCTCAACCGCTGGCTGCTCGTGTGCTGGCTGGTTTTCGTCGCCGCTTCAATCGCCGTTCCGCAAATGTTTGATTTGTCGGCGCTGATAAATCCAGAAATTCTGTTCTGGCTTCAGCACGCGGAAATCGCCGCCCTGCTTTTTCTCGGACTCGCGCCGCTCGCCATCACCATGGCGTTGATCTGGAAAACAAAGGAAACCATCCTCGACAGCGTCTTTGGTTCGCGGCACTGATTCAATTTTAACAACCAAGAAACAAAGCGACGAAGAGAAATCTGTTTTTAGTCAAACTTTGTTCCTTCGTTACTTTGTTGTTCATTTTTATGACTTCGATTATCTTTGCCGCCCTTTTCACATGAAACAAAACGTCCTGTCCAAATTGGGTCAACGCACCGCGCTGCCGCCGATCTCATGGCTCATGCAGACCGCGCTCACGCGGCCCAAGCTCATTTCGCTCGCCGCCGGGTTCACGGACAATTCCACTTTGCCCGTCGAGATTTCGCGCAAGCTGCTCAATGATATTTTGCGTTCACCCAAAACCGGCCAACCCGCGCTGCAATACGGCATCACCGCCGGCGAAAATAATCTGCGCCAACTCACCGCGAAGCATCTGCAAAAACTCGACGGCGGACACGACCGCGCGCATTCGCCCGAACGCGTCCTCATCACCGGCGGCTCGCAGCAGTTGCTTTACATGACGCTCGAAGCGCTTTGCGACGAAGGCGACATCATCCTCGTCGAAGACCCGACGTATTTTGTTTTCTTGAGCATCCTCCAAAGTCGCGGCATCCGTGCGCGTGGCGTGAATCTCGAACCCGACGGAATTGATCTGGCGCATCTCGAAAAAGTTTTATCGCGCCTGAAAAAATCCGGCGAACTCCGCCGCGTCAAGGCGCTTTACCTCGTCACCTATTTTCAAAACCCGACCGGCGCGACGACTTCGCTCGCGAAAAAATCCGCCACGCTGAAGCTGTTGAAAAAATTCGAGCGCGCCGCCGGACATCCGATTTACCTGCTCGAAGACGCCGCGTATCGCGAACTGCGATTCGACCACGGCGCGGACGTGCCGACCGCGCTCACGCTGCCCGGAGCGGCGGAGCGCGTGATTTACACCGGCACTTACAGCAAGCCCTACGCGCCCGGCGCGCGCGTCGGCTTCGGCATTTTGCCCGAACCGCTGTTCACGACCGTCCAGCGTGTCAAGGGCAACCACGATTTCGGCACGGCGAATCTGCTGCAACAACTTTTGGCGCGCTCTCTCGAAACCGGGCTTTACGACAAACACGTCGCGAAGGTGCAAAAAAATTACGCCCGCAAGGCGCGCGTGATGAAGTTGGCGCTCGCGGAACATTTTCCGGCCAGTGTGGAGATCTGGGAATCCGGCGGCGGACTTTATTTCTGGGCACGATTGCCGAAGAGGATTTCCGCCGGCGTGAAATCAAAAGTGTTTCAAACCGCGCTGAAGAACGACGTGCTTTATGTTCCCGGCGAACTCTGCTACGCCGACGATCCGTCGCGCGCCAAGCCGGACAACGAACTGCGCATCAGCTTCGGCAGCGCGAGCGAGGAAAACATCCGCAAAGGCATCGCGCGTCTGGGCAAGATGTTGAAGAAATTTATTTGACGCCGAGTTGCGAAGCGGGCGAAGAATTGGCTGATGTAGACACAACTGGGTGCTGATACATCCATAAGTGAGAATAAATTCCAACTACTGCTACGAGAATACCAACTACAGCAACAGCAACTCCTGCCCAAGCAACCACCAAAGTCCTGAAGTGACGCCGCACTTCCCGTTGGTGGAGCAAAGCAATGGCAATCCGATAGTCAGATGAACCGATAATGTTTCGCTCTTGCTCCCTCAACACAACCAACTCTAAATCTGATTCATCTTTGTGCTTCTGATATGCTTCTTTGTCGTATCCATTCATACACTGCACTTAAACTACTCTTCAAAAGGCTTCCAGACAACCTCGGTTTCCTTGCCAGCATCATCTGTAAGTGTCGTAAGAGTCCAAGTATTTCCAGAATCGGTATCAATCAGGAAAGAATGTTTTGCTGCTATACCCGAAAGGAAAATCTGAAAGTGCGGGTAAGTATTAGTAGAAGCTTTAGATGCGTCAATGACGCGCATATTCTCCCATGAGTTACCGCCTGTGCTTGTGTGGACGAGTTGAGATACCTGTCCCGTGAAGCGATCTAAACGGAATGTATATTTGGCGGCAATCTGTGACTGAACAATCTCGAATTTTGCGTTAGGTGGCGGAGTTGTTTGATTGTGGATTGGGGATTCCTGTCCGTGTGCTGCGAAAGTTACGAACAGTAAAACGTATAACGAGAAAAATCTTAATAACATAAAATATGTTTTAACTTTGCGCCCGAATAAAATTTCTTTCAAGCGCGAATTCAACCCGGCGGCCACGCCAGGTGGCGTCCGCCGAGAATGTGGACGTGCAGGTGCGGCACGGTTTCGCCGCCGTCCGCGCCGTTGTTGATGACGAGCCGGTAGCCGCCTTTCAAATCCAGCTTCTTCGCCACTTCGGCGGCCTTGAGTAGAATGTGTCCGAGCAATTCCCGATCGCCGGCCTGCGCCTCGCCGATTCGCGGAACCACTTTTTTCGGAAAAATCAAAACGTGCACCGGTGCCTGCGGATGGATGTCGCGGATGGCGAGAACCAGATCGTCCTCATAAACAATCGCCGCCGGAATCTCGCGGGCGATGATTTTTTCGAAAAGCGTCTTGCTCATTTCATTCCACGACGAGGGCGCAGTCTTTTTGCTCCGGCTCGGCGGTCAGGCAGCCGCGCAAGTAGCTGACGACCTGTTCCTGCATCTGCTCGCATCGTGCGCTCCAGCGTTGCGCGCCCGCGAGCTGCTTGACGCAGCCGCGCAGCCCGCGAAAGCGCAGCACGCGCGGCGACTGGCGGAGCTGCGTCCGCAGTTCGTTCCGCAGGCGCGGGAAGAAGAAAAGTTCAAGGCTGTCGGCGGATTCGCGGGCGATCAAACCCAAATCGGCCTCGAGGATTTCCCGCGAGCGCGATTCGAGCGCGCCGGCGCGGATGGTGAAGCCGAGGTCGCGCAGCACCTTTTCCAGCGCGAGCGCGAATTCGCCGACGGTGACGCTCTCGCGTTCGAGTTCCTTTTTGAAATAATGGAAGACGGACGCGGCGGCGTGGCTCAAGACTTCGGGGTCGAGCAAATGGTCGGTGTTGCCGACGATCTCGACGGAGATCATTTCCGCCGAACAGGGGACGCTCTCGCCATTGGTGAGTTTGAAAAGCAGGCATTCGGACGAGAGCGAGATCATTTGGCGGCCTCCAGTTTTTTGACTTCATGAACGAAGTCGGTGGCTTCCTGAAACCGGCGGTAGACGCTGGCGAAACGGACGTAGGCGACGTCGTCCAGTTCGCGCAGACCTTCCATGACCATCTTGCCGATGAACTCGCCCGGCACTTCACTTTCAAATTTTTCGGTCACGACGGCGACGATGTGATCCACCAGATCATCCAGCGCCTTCAGACTGATGGGGCGTTTCTGGCAGGCTTTCTTGATGCCGGACAAAAGTTTTTCGCGGGAAAATTCCTCGCGCCGACCGTCGCGCTTCAAAACCATCAAGCCCTCATGCTCGACTTCCTCGTAAGTGGTGAAGCGATGCTCGCAGCCGGTGCATTCGCGGCGGCGGCGGATGGTCGCGCCTTCACGCGAGGCGCGAGAATCAATGACCTTGTCGTCCTGACAACCGCATTTTGGGCAACGCATAAAACCACAGCTAATTGTGGTTACACGTTTGTAACATACTGCATTTTGTAGGTCAATAGGCTGTTATTCACCGGAAACCGCGGCTTTTTTGCGAAAATGCGGAATTCCCGGCCGCGTTTTAGCAAGCGCGGCTACGAAATCATTTGTCTTTGCCGTAAAACCGAACTTGCCTTCGCCCAATTTGCGGCTAATCTCTGCGACTCGCGTCCGGAAAAATTACCGCGCGAAAAAATTATTTTTTAATCTTATGGCAACAGCAGGCGACCTCCGCCGGGGCATGGCGATCAATTACAACGGCGATATTTCCGTGGTGCTCGACATGCAGCACCGCACGCCGGGCAACCTGCGCGCGTTCGTGCAGGCGACGCTCCGCAGCATCAAGACCGGCAAGTCTTCCGACGTGCGTTTCAGCTCGACCGAAAAAATCGAGCCGGTGCCGATGATCACGACGAAAATGGAGTTCAGCTACAAGGACGGCAAAGATTTTGTCTTCACCAACCCGGAAAATTACGAGACGGTCACGCTCGCGGCGGAACTGGTCGGCGACGCAAAGGATTTTCTCGTCGAAAACGCGCCGGTGACGGTTGTGTTCGTGGAAGACAAGGCGGTCTCCATCGAATTGCCGTCGAGTGTGATCCTCACCGTGACGGACGCGCCGGAGGGCATCCGCGGTGATTCGGCGAACAACGTGCAAAAAGCGATCACGGTCGAAACTGGAATCACCGTGCAGGCACCGTTGTTCATCAAGACCGGCGAGAAGATCAAAGTGGACACGCGCACCGGCAAATACATGGAGCGGGCGTAACATTCTTGAGAGTTTCAAAGCCCGCCACGCGCGGGCTTTTCATTTTTGCGGCGGAATTGCTTTTCAACATGAATGCGTTCGGCTATTTCTTCCGAAGGTCGTATGTCTGGACAAACTAAAGGGGAAAAAGTGTTTCGCGGCATCGGCGTTTCCGCCGGTGTTTGCCGCGGGAAGATTCTTGTCCTTCACCGGGCGCGGCACATCATCTCCAAGCGCGAAGTTCCCGAAAACGAAACCATGCCGGAGGTCAAACGCTTCGAGCAATCACTCGCGCAGACGCGCAAACAGATTTCCGAAATCCAGCACCGGGTCGTCCAAAGCATGGGCGCGAAGGAAGGCGACATTTTTGAGGCGCACCTGCTGATGCTCGAAGACCGCGCGCTGGTCGAGGAAGTCATCAAGTTGATCCGCGAGAAAAAGTTCAACGCCGAAAACGCCTTTCACACCGTCGCCGAGCGCTACGTAGCCGCGTTGGCCGAGGTGGACGACGATTATCTCCGCGAGCGTGCCGCCGACATGCACGACCTGACCGTGCGCGTGCTCGACAACCTGCTCGAAGTGAAGGACACCTTCGATCTGCGGCATCTCACCGAGCCATGCATCCTGGTCGGGCACGATTTAAGCCCGTCCACGACGGCGCAACTGAATAAAAAACTCGTGCTTGGTTTCGCGACCGACATCGGCGGCAGGACTTCGCACACGGCGATCATGGCGCGGTCGCTGGGAATTCCCGCCGTCGTCGGATTGCAGACCATCACGGATGAACTGGAGAGCGGCGATTATGCGCTGCTCGACGGCTACAACGGCACCATCATCGTCAATCCCACCGACCAGACATTTTTTGAATACGGCCAGCTTGCAAAAATCAAGGCGTCGCTCGAGGAAAAACTGCGCGAAATCAAAACTCAGCCTGCCGTCACGCTCGACGGAAAAATAATCCATCTTTCCGCAAACATTGAAGACCAGAATGACGTTGAAGCGGTGATTGCGCACGGCGCGGAGGGCGTCGGGCTTTTCCGCACGGAATTTTTGTTCATCAACCGCGACAACCTTCCGGGCGAGGAGGATCAATACAAAGTCTACCGGCAGGTCGCCGCCGCGCTGAAGCCGCAGCCGGTCATCATCCGCACGCTCGATCTGGGCGGCGACAAATTTGCGTCGCACCTGCAACTGGCGAAGGAAGTGAATCCGTTCCTCGGCTGGCGCGCGATCCGGTTCTGCCTCGCGCAGCCGGAACTTTTTTGCGCGCAGCTTCGTGCCATTTTGCGCGCGAGCGCCGAGGGCAACGTGAAAATGATGTATCCGATGATTTCCGGCCTCGATGAATTGAACCAGGCCAACGCGCTCGTCGAGAAATGCAAAATGGAATTGCGCGAGAAAAAAATTCCGTTCGACGAAAAAATTGAAATCGGCGCGATGATCGAGATTCCATCCGCCGCGCTCATCGCTGATGCGCTGGCGCAGCGCGTAAAATTTTTCAGCATCGGCAGCAACGATTTGATCCAATACACGCTCGCCGCCGACCGCACGAACGAAAAAGTCTCGCACCTCTACGAGCCGACACATCCGTCAATTCTGCGCCTGATTAAAATGACCGTTGACGCCGCGCACAAACACGGCATTTGGGCGGGCGTCTGCGGCGAGATTGCGGGCGACCCGTTTCTCACGCCGCTTTTGATTGGCTTGGGCGTAGACGAATTGAGCGCCGCGCCGCCGGTCGTCGCGCAGGTGAAATACATCATCCGCCGCCTGAAATTGACCGAGGCGCAGGCGCTCGCCGGATTTGCGCTGCAATGCGAGTCGCCGTCGGAGATTTTTGCACGCTGCCAGACCCTCGCCCGACAAACCGCCCCAAGCCTTTTTGAAAAATAAAACGTGAAAGTCATCATCCTCGGCGCCGGATACGCCACTCGATTATATCCGCTCACCCTCACGCAACCAAAGCCGCTGCTGCCCGTCGCGGGCAAGCCGATGGTCGAGCACGTCCTCGACAACCTTGCTGACATCGGCGGCATTGACCGCGTCTATGTCGTGACCAACGAAAAATTCGCCGGACATTTTCAGAAATGGTCGGAAAATTATCGGGCGACGAAATCGAAATTGGGTTTCACCGTCGTCAACGACCATTCCACCGACGACACGAACAAGCTCGGCGCGATCGGCGACATCCATTACGTCCTCAAAACGCAGAACGTGGACGACGATTTGATCATCGTCGCGGGCGACAATCTGTTCAGCGAGAAAATCACGGACTTTGGAAAATTCTGCCGCGAGAAAAACGCGCCCGTGCTGGCGCTTTACGATGTCGGCAACTTGGAAGAAATTAAAAAATACAATTCCATCTCCACCGATGCGAACGGGCGCATCACATTTTTTGAGGAAAAACCAAAGTCTCCAACCAGCACGCTCACCGGCATCGCGCTTTATTTTTATCCGAAGTCCACGATTGCGCTCATCAAGCAATACATCGCCGAGGGCAACAATCCCGACCAGCCCGGACGGCTCGTGCAATGGCTTTACCAGCGCACGCCCGTCTACACTTGGCGCGTGCCCGGCCTGTGGTTCGACATCGGCTCGAAGGAAACTTTGGAAGAAGCCAACAAGATTTTTGAAAAATTTTCCGGCCGGAAATAGCGGTTCGGCAAAGTTGTTTCCCGCCCGGCGGTCTTGTGCTACAAACCAAAACAGCCCATGGACTTTTTTGACCGAGAAGCGCGTGCGCAAAAGCAAACCCGATTGCTGTTCTGGCTTTTTGGATTGGCGGTGCTCGCGTTTGTCGTCCTGACGTATCTGGTTTTGGTCGTGCCTGCCCTGACTTTTTGCACGCTCTTTCCGTTTGGCCCGCTTGATTTTTCCCAATCGATTTTGGACGCGCGACTAGCCTTTTGGGTCGTGTTCATTTCACTCATTTCCATTTCGCTGGGTTGTTTCTACAAAATCCGTCTGCTTTCCGGCGGCGGGCCGGCGGTCGCCGAATTGCTTGGCGGTCGAAGGATTGAAGAAAACCCGGCCGACCTGAACGAGAAAAAATTGCGCGACATCGTCGAGGAAATGGCCGTCGCCTCGGGAATGGCCGTGCCGGAAATTTATGTGCTCGACTGCGAACGCGGCATCAACTCGTTCGCCGCCGGACACACGCGCGACGACGTGGCTGTTGGCGTCACGCTCGGCGCGATGAAACTGCTGACGCGCGACGAATTGCAGGGAATCGTCGCGCACGAATTCAGCCACGTCCTGAACGGCGACACCGGGCTCAACATGAAATTGATGGCGCTGGCGCACGGACTTTCCTGGCCGACGATTGTCGGGCGCGTGCTGCTGCGCGGCTCTCCGCAGCCGCCGGAAATCGGCGCGTCCATTTTCGACGCGGGAGACAGCCCGACTTTTCTTCCGACCGCGCCCATCGGCATTCTGTTTTTGACCATCGGCGGCATCAGTTCGCCGTTCGTGCGCCTCATCAAGAGCCTGATTTGCCGCGAACGCGAATGGCTGGCCGACGCAGCGGCGGTTCAATTCACGCGGAATCCGCCGGGAGTTTCCGGCTCGCTCAGAAAAATCGGCGGACTTTACAAAGCCGGACGGCTCGACTCGCCGCACGCGGAATCCGCGAGCCACCTGTATTTTGCGAATTCAGATTACGAACCGTGGTTTGAATTCATGTCCACGCATCCGCCGCTGGCGGAAAGAATTTCCGCGATTGACCCATATTTCGACGGGCAATTTCAACACATCAATTCCCTGCCGCGACGGATGGATGAAAATCCACGGGAAACGCAAGACGAACTCTTATATCAGGAAAATCTCCGACGCGCCCGCGAAGAAGCCAAAGCCCACGAAGAATTGGAATAAATCACTTCGCCGTCACGACGACATAATTCTTTTTACTTTTAGACAGAAAGGTGTGTGTTAGTCCTTGCGTTGCCAATCCGACACAGCTTAATTTTATGCGGTTCGACAGAAGCTATAATGCGATCTCCAGACCATGAGGGAAATGCAACACTGATTGCCAAAGGATTTCCATGCCCCCCTTAATAAGTGTTGTTCTCCCGACATACAACCGAGCACCGACACTGGAACGGGCCATTGAAAGCGTTCTCAATCAGACATTCACCGATTTCGAACTGATCATTGTTGACGACGGGTCAACGGATGAAACCCGCCTAATATTAGGTAAATATGCGGGCTTGAGCAATGTAAGGCTGACAGCTTCAAGCCGCCGTGGATGTGCCGCCGCGCGCAACATCGGGATTCGCCTTTCTCAAGGATGCTACATAGCGTTTCAGGACAGCGACGACGAGTGGATTCCCGACAAACTCGCAAAGGCGGTGGCTGCACTTGAAAACACTGGGCCTGAAACCGGAGTCTTCTACAGCGATATGCTGCGGATATGCACTGATGGAAGTTTTACCGGCTTTAAATCACCGGATGTAAAGCCGGGGGTGTTGGTCGACGAAAGCACCTTGGATTATCATGTTTCCAACATTGGAATTCAATCCGCCGTCATCAAGCGGCAGTGTTTGGAAGAGACGGGTTATTTCGATGAAGCGCTTCCGAGATTCATCGACCTGGAAATGTTCATCAGATTGTCGGATAAATTCCGGTTCGTCCATTGCAAAGAAGCGCTCACCAAGTATTACGCCGGGGAGGGCATTTCTACAGACCGGCAGGCTCTCGTCACCGCGAGAAGACATCTGCTCAATAAATATCACAGCCGGCTGAAACGGCAGAAACACCACCTTGCGAAACAATATCTGCTCCTGGCCCTCGCCATGAAACAAAACGGCGAGAAGTATGGCAGCCTCGTGTTCGTTATGAAGGCACTGCTGACTTCGCCAGGGCACGCGGGAATTCGCAGCGAGGTGTTTGAAGCGATGCGCCAGCGGGGACAAAACCTGGCAGCTCGCGGACGCATCTGACAATGACAAGCAAATCACTTCGCCGTCACGACGACGTAATTCTTTTTGCCTTTGCGGAGCAGGATATATTTGCCGAACATCAAATCATTTGTTGTCACCGCGCGCTCAAAATTCATTTCACGAAGCATATTCACATAGATACCGCCACTTAAGATGTCTTTTCGCGCCTGACCTTTTGATTGGCAGAGCTTCGTCTCGACTAAAATTTCAACTAGTAATTTTCCAAGGTTTTCCAATTTGGTTCTTGGAATTTCAATGTTTGGAAGTTCCGCTGCCATCATATCCAATGAAGATGCTGCCTCATCTTGCGTTAAAGATTTCTTTAGAAATTCTTTCAAAGAAAAGTTTTCCAACTCAGACTCTTCAAATGTAGGAATAAGTTTTTGATGGATTGTGCCGAACAATGCTTCACTTACTACTTGGATTTTATGTGTTTCATTTTCGCCGTGCAACAAATCCGTCACGGATTTCGCCAGCGCCTTGTGCGCTTCGCGCGCGCCAGGATTTTCCGCGTGTTGTTTTTCCAGCGAATCAATTTCTTCCTTCGACAAAAATGTGAAGAATTTCAAATAACGAATCACGTCGCGGTCATCTGTGTTGATCCAAAATTGGTAAAATTTATAGACGCTGGTTTTTTTGGGGTCGAGCCAGATTGCGCCCGCCTCGGTTTTTCCAAATTTCGTTCCGTCGGCGTTTGTGATGAGCGGAAGCGTCAGGCCAAAAACTGTTTTGCCCAGTTTTTTCCGGCACAGATCAATTCCCGCCGTGATGTTGCCCCACTGGTCGCTGCCGCCGATTTGCAGTTCGCAATTCCGGTCGCGCGCCAGAACCATGAAATCAAACGCCTGTAGCAGCATATAGCTGAACTCGGTGTAGCTGATGCCGGTCTCGCGGTCTTCCATGCGCGCACGGACGGATTCCTTGGCAACCATCTGGTTGACGGAAAAATGCTTTCCGATGTCACGCAGAAAATCGAGGTAGGAAATATTTTGCGTCCACGAGGCGTTGTCCACGAGCCGCGCGGGATTTTGCTTCGTCTCGAAATCGAGCAGTTTCGCGAGCTGCACCTTCACGCTAGCGATATTGTGGTCGAGAATTTCCTTTGTGAGGAGCTGGCGCTCGGCGGTCTTGCCGCTCGGATCGCCAATTGAACCCGTCGCGCCGCCTGCAACAGCGATTGGATTGTGGCCGAGCAATTGAAATCGCCGCAGCGCGAGCAGCGGAACTAAATTGCCGACGTGCAAGCTGTCCGCCGTCGGGTCGAAGCCGCAATACAGCGTGATTGGCGAGGAAATTTTCTTTTCCAATTCCGCCGCGTCGGTGCAATCGGCGATGAGGCCGCGCCATTTCAGTTCTTCCAGAATGCTCACGCGACAAGGCTAATTCGCCAACGACAAATTGCCAATCGCTTTCGCACGCCATAAACTCTGCGCGATGTCGCAAATGTTGAAATCGTCCGGCGCGATGGCCGCCGCCACTTTGTTCAGCCGCGTGCTCGGCATGGTGCGCGAAATCGTCTATGCGCGGTTCATGGGCGACGGCTGGGTCGCGGGCGCGTTTCAATTCGCGTTCACGATCCCGAATCTTTTCCGGCGGTTGCTCGGCGAGGGCGCGCTGACGGCGGCGTTCATCCCGATTTTCAAGGAGAAGGAAAAAATCCACGGCGAACGCGAAATGTGGCGCGCGGCCAACGCCGTCATTTCAGGACTCGTCATCGTGGCGGCGGCGATCATCGGAATCGTGATGATCGGGATTTCCGTCGCGCTGGATTTTCACCATTTCGCCGGAAAAACGGAACTGATGCTGCAACTGCTGCGCGTGATGTTTCCCTACATGATGCTCGTGTGCCTCGCGGCGGCGTTCATGGGGATGCTCAACGCGCGCGGCCATTTTTTTATTCCGGCGATGGGCGCGACGATGCTGAACATCGTGATGATCGCGTCCGTTCTGTTTCTTGCGCCGAAATTCGGCGCTGAATTGCACGAGCAAATTTTCGCGCTCGCCTATGGCGTTCTCGCGGCGGGCGTGGCGCAGGCGGCGTTTCAACTGCCGACTCTCTGGCACGACGGATTCCGCTACGAATGGGTTTCGCCGCTGAAAAATGAAACGGTGCGGCTTGTCGTGACGCGGATGGTTCCGGGAACAATCGGCGTAGCTGCGTTTCAATTGAACGTGACGCTCGTGCTGGCCGTCGCGTTCTGGGTCAGCCCGCAAATTGTCGCGTCGTTCAACTATGCTGTGCGACTGATGGAACTGCCGCAGGGTATGTTCGGTATTTCGCTGGCGACGTATTTGCTGCCGACGCTTTCGAGTCTCGCCGCCGAAAAAAAATATCCCGAATTCCGCGCGACGCTGCGGCACGGCGTCGGCACGCTGCTGTTTTTGAATTTGATCGCGGCGATTTTGCTCGTGGTTCTGGCCGAGCCGATTGTGCGGCTTATTTACGAGCACGGAAAATTCAACGCCGACTCGACGGTTCGCGCGACGCTCGCGCTGCAATGCCTCGCGCCGGGACTCGTCGCGTTCTCGACGGTCAACATTTTTGCCCGCGCCTTTTTCGCGCTGGGCGACACCAAAACGCCGATGAAGATCAGCATTTTCTGCCTCGCACTGAATTTAATTCTGGCCGTCGCGCTCGTCGAGCCGCTGCGTCAGGGCGGACTTGGGATCGCCAACACCGCAACTTCGATTGCCAACGTCGGGCTGCTACTTTTCGCGCTGCGGAAAAAACTGGGAAAGCTGGAGATGGAATCATTGCGCGCGACATTTTTACCGCTGGCCATCGCCAGCGTGCTGGCCGGATTAATTGCGTGGCAAGGCTGGCAATTCTGGGAAAATCAATTCGGCCACGCAACGATCGCGTTGAAAATCGGCGCGGTTTTTGTGCCGGCAATTGCGGCAGGACTGATTTACGGAATCCTTACGCTCGCATTCAAAATTCCGGCGGCGAAGGAAATGCTGGAGTTCGCGCTGCAAAAATTCCGCGCAAAGACTCAAGATTAAACCGGAACGACCGCTGTCCAGCAATTTGATCCGAACTTCGATTTGAATTTTTCCGATAGCGATTCAGCGGCGGAAACATTTTCGGCAATCGCAAACGTCGTCGAGCCACTGCCGGACATGAGCGCGGCCAACGCGCCGTTCGCGCGGAGAAATTCCTGGAACAATGCGAGAATTGGAAATTTTTCCAGCGCGGGAGCTTCGAGTGAATTGTAAAGGCCGGCGGCGGGCAAATCACCGGCTTGAAGCGTTGAAACCAATTTCTGTGCGCGGCCCTTTTGCCCGTTCAACGCGGCGGGAAACCGCGCGAGATTTTGGTACGCCCACGGCGTCGAAATGCCGAAACCGGGATGAACGAGCAGAAATGCTTTGTCTTTGAGTGCCGGGAAATTTTCCAGCGACTGGATTTTTTCACCGCGTCCGGTTGCAAGCGCTGGCTTGTTTTGCAGGAAAAAGTTAACGTCCGAGCCGAGCGATGCGGCCAGTTCATTTAATTTTGAACTTGAAACCGGCTGGCCGAAAAGCTCGTTGAGTGCGAGCAGCGTCGTCGCCGCATTTCCGCTGCCGCCGCCGAGACCGGCGGCGAGCGGGATTTTTTTCTCCAGATGAATTTTTACGCCGCCGCCAATTTTCACCGCCGCCAAGAAATCCGTCGCCGCACGAAAAACCAGGTTCTTTGAATCCGTCGGCAAATTTTTGTCGCTGCACGAAAGTTGAATTCCATTTCCGCCGCGCTCAAAAGACAGTTCGTCGCAAAAATTCACCGGCTGCATGACGGTTTCAAGTTTGTGAAAACCGTCGGCGCGTTTGCCAAGGATGTTCAGCAGGAGGTTGACTTTGCAGGGTGATTTAAGAAGCGTTTTCATTTCACGAAAGCAAAACGCGCCGACGAAAAATTGTCGGCGCGTCGTGGAAATCAAGTCTGGCCACGGTCAGTTGTCGAAAACGCTGAACCGGCTGCCGGGCAGGAATGGCATGACGTCGCCGCCGCTGAAGCCGGTGTAGGTGTCCGTGTCGAAAACCGCGTCCGAAAACCGCTTCGGTTTGTAGCTCGCCGGAAAGGCGGGTTCCGGCGAAAAATATTTTGTCAGGATTGGATCATACGGCGGAAGCGGGAACGTGGCGACCTCAAACACACCCATCCCGGCGCGCGTCAACGAACGGTCGAAACCACGGACAACGCCATAGGCGTAACCATCACCCTGCGGGTCGAACACGGCTTGTTGTTCGATGGAGCGGCGCATTTCTCCCAAGCGGACGACTTCGTTGAAATTATTGATGCCGCGACCAAGCTTTTGTTCCGGCCCGGCGCAGCCGGACGTGAACAGTACGGCGAGGGCGGCCAAAGTGAGAAGAGGGATTGCGTTTCGCATAATTGTTCTTGTTGATTCGAGCCTACCCCGAAATCGGATTTTGTAAAGCGCGTTTTACGATCCGGCGTCGGCGCGTTTTTTGTCCTGCCGATCCCAATACCAGGCGACCCAGACGCTGATTTCAAAGAGGATTTGCAGCACGACGGCCATGACGACCTGCGTGAACGGCTCCGGCGTGGTCAACAGCGCGCCGAGGACAAGGTTGATGACAATCATGTAGCGGCGCAACGCCGTGAGCTTTTGGAAATCAAGAATGCCGATTTTCACCAGCGCAAGCAGGATGACCGGCAGTTCAAATCCCAGCCCCATGCCTATCAAAAATTTGGTGACGAAGCTGAAATACGTTTCCGCGCGCCATTCGGGGACTTTCACGCCCATCCAGAGCGCCCACCATTGTGCGAACTTCAACGCCCGCGCCAGCACAAAAAAATAGCAGAACGCCACGCCTGTCAAAAACAGTCCGACGCCGACGAACGCCGCGCGCAGGACATATTTTTTTTCCCGGATTTTCAGTGCCGGCAAAATGAATTGTGCGAGGAGGAAGAAAATGACCGGCGACGCCAGCAGGATTCCGCCGTAAAACGCCAGTTGCATCGAGGAAAAAAACGGCGCAGCCGGATCGAGATAAATCAGGTCGGTGGCCGATTCAAGCTGGGTCGTCGCGGCCGGATTTTTTTCCACGCGCACCGACAGGAGGATGTTGCTGCCGACGGCGACCGGCTCGACCTGCAAGACGGTGAACCAGTTTGTGCCGAGGTCGAGCCCGCCGATCCGGTTCGTCATGAGTTCCAACGTGGCGACGGTGTTGGTGTCGAAGCGCACCAGCGCCTTGCGCTCGCCATTCACGCGGACGAGCGCCGCGCGCGACAGCGGCCATTTCAAAACGGCGACGATTTGCGGCACGGCATAAAGACAGACGATCAGGGAAACCAGCAAGACCGCGCCAGTTTTAATCAACAGCCAGCGAAAATCTTCGAGGTGTTCGAGAAAACTTTTGACCGGACCACCTGCGTCCTCTGCGTCGGGCGGCGTTTCTTTGGAAAAATCGGCCATGAAAAACTTCGCGCGGGAACCGGACCCGCGCGCGGTCAAGGGGCTTTCGTTTCCGGCGGCTGGGGATTGGATTGCGACTGGGCGGCGGTGTTGGCGGGGGGCGTTTTGGGTGCGGCCGCCGGATCGTTTTCGATCGAGTCCGTCACTTCACGCGAGGCTTTTTTGAACTCGTTGATGCCCTTGCCCAGACCCTTGGCAAATTCAGGAATCTTCTTTGCGCCAAACAACACCAGAATTGCGACAAGAACGATGATCAGTTCCGTCCCGCTCAATCCCAAAATCGCAAAAATTGGTTTCATAAATTTTCCCCGAACCTGTCCAAACCTACGCCCGCTCCTGCAAATAGTAAAGCTCCAAAAGTTGAGACGGGAAAGGCTGCCGGCAGGTTTCAGGAACCGATTTTGCCAGCATCCAGTTCCACAAACGCGGGGGCGCACGCGGCAATGACCTCGTCGGGCTGGATTTCAGCCGCCGTTTTCCCGGCGGTCGGCGTGACCGTCCAGTCCGGGTGTTGAAACGGATGCGAACTGCCCGGCGCATTGGATTGCATGAGCATCACCACGCGCTTGCCCATCGCCACCGCGAGATGCAGCAAGCCCGTGTCGGCACCGACAACGAGCGTCGAAAGTTTCATCACCCCGGCGGAGACGAGCAGCGGCGCACCGGCGGAAATCGGAAAGCCCGCCGCCCGCGCCGGTTCCAGCGCGTCGCGCTCGGAAAGCGAGCCGCCGACGATGATCTGCGCGCCGCGCGACTGCCAGTGCCAGGCCAGCTTCATGAAATTTCCCAGCGGCCAGTTTTTTTGCAGGTTGCTTGTGAACGGCTGGATGAACAGCACCGGCTTGTTTTCATCCAGGTTGTTCGCGGAGAAAAATTTTCGCGCCTTGGCCAGCGCGTCGGCGGGCAAAACAAATTCGTTGCGAACCGGATCGATTTTCAAACCGCATCGCCGCAACAGCGAAAGGTTCCATTCCACCGGATGGGTCTTTTCATCGCGTGGCGAAGTCCGCGTGTAGGCCCAGCCGCGCAACGGGTGATACACGTTGCCCCAGCGCTCCGCCGCGCCGCTCCACCACGACAATAATTCCGTCTCGCCGTAGCCTTGAAAATCGACCGCGATGGAAAATTTTTCCCGGCGCAGGGCGCGCAGGAGTTCAAACGTGCCCGCAGCCATCGCCTTCAAGTTTCCTGAACGATAGACCGCGCGGTCGAGCGGGATGATTCCGTCAACCCCCGGAAAGCCGCGCAACAGCGGTGCATATTCCCTGGAGACGAGAAAATGAAGCTTTGCGTTCAGAAAATTTTCGCGCACGGCGTGGACTGCGGGCAGCGTGAACAAAATGTCGCCGATGGATTTGAGCCGGATGATCAGGATATTTTCTGGCGTTTCCATTTCAACGGGGCAATCCCACTTCCACCGGGCAACCGCGCATGTGCCAGCCGATGAGGGACGAGCAAACCTTGAAACGCGAACGCCAGCGCGCGTTTTGTCCGAGCGTGGCGAGCGTGAGCATACCTGCGGCCAGCCAATCGAAGAGCAGTCGCACCATAAGCCCGACAGTTAAAACCAATCGCGCGGACACGCAATGATTTTTGGCGAAATAAACATAACGCGAACGCCAGTATTCAATCCGAGCGCCGGTGGAAACCTGCTTTGCCGTCTGGCCCTGCCCGTGCCAGACGCGGACATCCGGCAGATGGACGACGCGAAGGTTTTTCCGGCGCACGCGCAGGCAAAAATCCGTCTCCTCAAAAAAGAAAAAGAACCGCTCGTCCAGCCCGCACAGCTCGTCCCAGGCGGATTTGCGGATGAGCATGAACGCGCCGACGATGGTTTCAACTTCAAACGGCCTGCGGAATTCGATTTCCTTGCCTGGAAATTTTTTCGGCCACAGCCGCCGCAGCAGCGATTTGTTCAGCAACTCAGTCGCGAGGGTTGGAAAATTGGCGATGGAATTCTGGCGAGAGCCGTCGTCGTTCATCAGTTGCGCGCCCGCGACGGCGCAATCTGGATTTGTGCGCAGCCATGCGACGGCCGGAACGAGCCCGCCGGGCGCGGGCCGCGCGTCGGAATTGAGCAGCAATAAAAATTCGCCGGATGATTTTTTCGCGGCAAGGTTGCAGGCGCGCGCAAAACCGAGATTTGTTTCCGAGCGGATCAATTTCAATCCTGGAAATTCGCGTGGCAAAGCTGACGGTGTTTCGTCGGTCGAGCCGTTGTCCACGACGAAAATTTCCTTCGCCAGCGGATCGCCACCGTCCTGCACGGATTGCACGGCAAGGCGGGTCAGCGCGCAGGTGTTGCGGGTGACGATGATGACGGAGACATCCATGTCAGTCCCATCCGGCTTTGTTTTCCTGCGCGGTGCGCACCTTTGCGTAGCGCGTCGCGGTATAAAACGCCGTCATCCACGCGATGTAAGCGCCCTGCCAGCCGTCGAGAAATCCGAGCCGGAAAAAATATCCGCGCGCAAAACGCCACGCCGGCCTGAAAAACAAATCGAACGCGCTTGCGCCGCGACCGCGCGCAAGAGCCTCGCGGGAAAATGCCTCGCTGTAAGTGGAGATTTTTTTGATTTGCGCGTCAATCGTGTCGGCCGTGTGATGCAGCAATTCGCCGCGCAGTTTTCCGACCGGACCGTCCGCTTGCAACCTCTCGTGGACTTGCTCGCCGGTCCACCGGGCTTTTCCGCGCCGCCACAAGCGCGTCTGCCGGTCGGGATACCAGTCGCCATGGCGAATCCACCGGCCGCAAAAACGGGTGCTGCGCGGAAAACAGAACGCCGCGTGCCCGCCGGGCTGCTCGATCGCGCGGTGGATTTCGTCGCGCAAGGCGGGCGAAACCGTTTCATCGGCGTCGAGGCTCAAAAGCCATGGTTGCGCGGCCTTGTCGGCGGCGGAATTTTTTTGCGCGCCATAACCTTTCCACGGCTCGCGGAAAACTTTTGCGCCGAACGATTCCGCGATTTTGTCCGTGCCGTCGTTCACGTCGTCGTTGAGGACGACGATGATTTCGCCGGCCCAGTCCGCGACGCTTTCGAACGCGCGACGGATGCGCGGTGCTTCATTGCCCGCGATGAAGCAGACGGAGACGGGCGGTTTTTTTCCTGACGGCACGATGGCGGAGTGTAGTTGGATTGTTCTGTCGCGCGCAAAAAAATTCCGCGCGACAAAACTGCTCGCTTCGACCTGGCGGCGGCGGCATATTGCACGCAATTTATGCTGGCGCTCCTGTTCAAGGCTTGGGATCTGGCCAAACCGCGCGCGAAATCCAAGGCTCAAATCACATTTTGCGTCGCGCATTTCAACGCCGCTGATTTTCTGGAGGTCACGCTTCATGCCATCCGCCGCCATCATGCGGAAGCGCGCATCGTCGTGGCCGATTCCCAGTCCGCCGGGTCCCAATATCTGGCGGCGCGTGCGGCGTGCAAAAAATTCTCCGCCGAGTTATGCCCGTTGCTCGGCCGTCGCGGACATACCGGCACGCTGAATTTTTTGTTCCGGAAAATCCGCACTAAAACCGCCGTGTTCCTTGATCAGGATTGCGTCCTGCTGGAACCGCTGGATCCGTTGTTGCAAAAAATGGCGGCTGGCATATTGCTGTCGGGGCCAAGGGATGAAATGCAGACGACGCATCCCAAACATCCGGCGGCGTGGCACAAGCGGTTTCGGAAAAATCCGCAATTCATCCACGCGAGCCTGATGGTGGTGAACGCCGGAGAACTGCGCCACTGGATGGGAAGCCAGCCGTTTCATTGGGATTCGGCCTGGGGGCCGCAGCCTTTGGAGCGTTATTACGGGTTCACCGAGCGCATACGCCGGCAATCCCCCGATGCCATTTTTTCGCTGGATTCACGGCACACGGGCTATGGTCTGGGCATGGTTTATCTGCACGATGGCCGTCCCATCGCATATCACAATTGGTATAGCGGAAGGATTTTCGGTCATAGCGGCAAAATGGACGGAGGCGTTGAAGCGGACTGGCTGCGCTCCGAAATGTCCCGCTTCATCCGGGATTATTGGGCCGGGACATTGGAACTGGATTTGCAATGAACCGAGACAAACTGCTCGCCTTGCCCGCGCTTTGACGGCATAGTGCGCGAAAAATTTATGCTGGCCTTTCTGTTCAAGATTTGGGGTTTGGCTAAACCCTACCGCTGGCGACTTTTTCTTGGCTCGGCGACGGGAGTCATCAACGGTTTTATTTCGCCGTTGTTAATCGGGGTCGTCATGTTTGTCTATGGAGCGGTCTTCCCGACGGTGGACGCGAATGGAGTGCCGCAACTGCCGATGCGCGGGCTGCCCATGTTTGTGCAAGACTGGTTCCTGGACGCCCACAACGCGCTCCAAGCCGGCGTGCACTCATATCCATGGACAAAGGTGTTGTTGATCGCGGCTATCCCATGCGTCATGCTTTTGAAGGGATTGTTCGGATATCTGAACGTTTATTTTCTGCAATGGACGGCGATCCGGACGATTGCCGACCTGCGCACGCGGTTATTCGCACACCTGCTGAACCTTTCAGCCGGCTTTTACAACGAAAATTCTTCAGGCCAGCTCATCTCGCGCGTGATGAACGACACCCAGTCTCTGCAAAATATTTTGAGCGGCGCAACTTCCGTGATTGTCCGCGACCCGGTCACACTGGTCGGAATGCTGGGATTTTTGCTCTGGCAACAGCCGAAGTTCACGCTGATCTCCATGATTGTGCTGCCGATGTGCATGATTCCCATCATCATTTTCAGCCGCCGGGTCCGCCGTTCCAGCCGCGAAATGCAGGCGCAAACCGCCGAGTTGACCCAGATCATGAGCGAAGCCTTCACAGGCCACCGCGTCGTCAAGGCCTACAACCTTGAAAGCATCGTGGCCGGTCAATTCCGCGACACCACCCGCAAAGCCATCGGAAATTATATGCGCATCATCCGCGCGATAGAAATCCCCGGCCCGCTCATCGAATTTTTCGGCAGTTGCGGCGTGGCGCTGCTGCTGGCCTATCTCATTTATTTTTCGTCATCACAACCAAGCTCCGCCACCTTTATCGCACTGGTCGGCAGCATTTTCGTCATGTATGCGCCGATGAAGAACATCACGCGGCTGCAAAACCAGATCGTCCAGGCGCGCGCCGCCAGCGAACGCGCCTTTGCACTGCTCGCCACGCAAAGCACCGTGGCCGAACCCGCCCAGCCGCGCCTGCTCCGCGCCGACAACGCGGACATCCAGTTCGACCGTGTGAATTTTTCCTACGGGGAAAAAATTGCGCTGCATGAAATCAACCTGCAGATCAAATCCGGCCAGCTCGTCGCGCTCGTCGGCGCGAGCGGTTCGGGCAAAACCACGCTCTCGAATTTGCTTCTACGTTTTTACGACCCGCAACACGGCGCGGTGCGCATCGGCGGCACGGACATCCGGGAATTCGCCACGCGCGACCTGCGCAGCCAGATGGCCGTCGTCGCGCAGGAAAACGTTTTGTTCAATGACACCATCCGCCGGAACATTGAGCTTGGCCGCGTTGGCGCAACGAAGGAAGAAATCATCGCCGCCGCCAAGCACGCGCACGCGCACGAATTCATTTTGGAAAATAAGGAAGGTTACGACACCGTCATCGGCGAGAAAGGCGTGAAACTTTCCGGCGGGCAACGCCAGAGGATCGCCATCGCACGCGCCGTTCTGCGCAACGCGCCCATCCTGATTCTCGACGAGGCGACGAACGCACTCGACACCGAGTCCGAACGCGCCGTGCAGAACGCGCTCGACGAACTGATGAAGGGACGCACGACGCTTTGCATCGCGCACCGTCTTTCGACCATCCTGCATGCGGACATGATCGTTGTGCTGAACCAAGGCCGCATTGTCGAAACGGGCAAACACGATGAACTGATCCGGCGCGGCGGCATTTACCAGAAACTTTACACCCTGCAGTTCCAAAGTTGATTTGCAACTCGTGACAGCCTGTTTATGGGACGACGACAAAAGATTCTGGCCATGCAGTTCAAGTTTTTGGGCGACGCCGTCTTTGTCATCCCCGCGTTGCGCGCCATCAAAGAGAGCCAGCCGGATTGCGTGCTGCATATGCTGACGCCCAGGGAATTCGCGCCAATGTATCAGCATCTTCCCTGGCTGGACCGTATCTGGGACATGCCGCGCGTCCGCGGACGCGCGCGGCTTAAACAATCCTGGCCGATAATCTGCGCACTCCGGCAGGAACGGTTTGACCGGTCGGTTGACTTCGCGGGCAACGATCGCGGCGCCATCATGAGTTTGCTGGGCGGCGCGCGCCAGCGGCTCGGCCCGTTTTCGCCAGGCAGTTTTTCATTCCGCCGTTTTTGCTACACGCAACGCGTCTCAGAGACGGAACTGGAAGCGCATTGGATTCGCCGGCATTTGCAGCTTCTGTCGGCCTGGGACATTCCGCCGCCACGATCATTGGCGATGGAAATCCGCAGCGACCCGGCACTGGACGGTTCTGCGGCGCAGCTCCTGCCGGGCAAAAAAATCATCTGCCATCTGACCTCCGGGCAGACCAAGAAAAACTGGCCCGTCGCATACTGGGCGGAGTTCTGCAAAATGGCGGCGGCGGCGGGGCATGAACTGGCATTTCTCACCGGACGCAGCCCGCGCGAACAATCCCATCTGGCATCTCTGAAAAAACTGGCACCCGGCGTTGACGTGCTGCCCGAAATTCCAGACCTCGCCGTCCTGCTTGCAGTCATGAAGCGCGCAAAGGCTTTCATCGCAGGCGACACGGGGCCTTTGCATTGCGCCGCCGGCTTGGGCGTGCCGGTCATCGGATTGTTTGGCATCACAGACACCCTTTGCCATACAGCACCGCTGTATGAACCGGACCAGAAACTGCTCGGCCATCCCTGCGAATGTCCCGGAGGAATGGACGAATGCATCAATGCCCGGCCCTGCATGGCCGGCATCTCGCCCGCCGATGTGATGCATCGACTGCAAAACATCCTGACACCGGCGCACAAATCATGAACCGGCCATTGATCACCGTCGCCATTTGCACGCGAAACCGCGCCGCGCTCCTCGAAAAAGCCATGCGCAGCGTCCTTGCGCAGGCGAACGACCGGGTCGAACTGCTCGTCATAGATAACGGCTCGACGGACGAAACAGCCGGAGTCGTTGAACGATCCGCCGCCGCCGATCCGCGCGTGAAATTTTTTGTCGAACCGGAAACCGGTTTGAGCCGCGCACGCAACACGGCGTTAAAAAATGCAAAAGGCGAATGGGTGATTTTTTTTGACGACGACGCCGAGGCTGAACCGGGCTGGCTTGCCGCCTACGAAAAATTTTTCGCCGATCCATCCCGGAAACAGGCCGCCGTGGTGGGCGGGGCGGTGGTTCCCGAATACGAAATTCCGCCGCCAAAATGGATGGAAACCGAAGGCGGACTGGAGCTTGGCCCGAAACCCTTTTGCTTCAAGCGCGGTGAAAGTCCGTGGGAATGCAATTGCGGTTACCGGCGCGACGCGGCGTTGCAGGTCGGTGGCTTCGACGCGCGACTGGGGCATTGCGGCGACGCGGCGGGCTCGCGTGAGGGCGCTGATTTGAACATCCGTTTGCAGGATGCCGGTTATGAAATCTGGTGGCTGCCGGGTGCGTCCATCCGGCATCTCGTTCATGCCGGACGTTTGAACTTACGCTGGGTCTTGCACGCGGCCTTCAACAAAGGCCGCGCCGTCGCCATCCAACGATTGAAATATCGCGTCGGCAGCGGCGCGCGCCGGAGTTACATTGCGGGCCGTTTGTTGATCGCGCCGTTCCATTGCGGAATCAACCTGCTCGTGGCGCTGGTGGGTTTCCCGTTTCAAAACGGGCGCGTGACGGTGACGGCATTGACGCGGGCGGCTTCCATCGCCGGCTTGGCGGATGGATTGCTCCGGCAGTTTTGACCGCGCCTACCAATCAATTCCGGCCAAAATTAGGTAAACCCGGTCTTTTTCAAAAAATGTCGGCAGTTTTTTTGATTGGATGCTTGACGCGCGCGGACACTTGGGAAATTTTCATGCCGCCGTGTCAACCTTACAAACACCATTGGTGTCCGTCGTCATCCCCGTGTTCAACTCGGCGGGTCTTGTCGGGCAGACGCTCGAGGCGCTTCGGCTGCAGACCTTTCAAAATTTCGAGGCCCTGATTGTGGACGACGGCTCGACGGATGACACCGCCGCCTTTGTCAGCCAGTTTTGCCAGGCCGACCCGCGCCTGCGCCTCGTGTCCCGACCGCACGCGGGATTGTCGGGCACGCGCAATGCCGGAATGGAGCAGGCGCGCGGCGAATTCATCGCCTTCCTCGACCATGACGACATCTGGTTTCCGGAAAAACTCGCCCGCCAGATGGAATTGTTCCGTGCCGACCCGCGTGTGAATTTTTCCTACACCAATTATTTTTTTTGGGACGGCCAGCGTGATTTTGCCCCCGGCTACCGCGAACACAGACCGCTGCCGGACGGCGACGCCGGCCGCCAGCTCGCATTTTCCAATATTTACGGCATGTCCACCGTCGTTGTGCGGCGCGAAATGTTTGAACGGGCCGGATGTTTCGACACCAGCTTCGATGGTTGTGAAGACTGGGATATGTGGCTGCGACTGGCCGAACACGGCCTGTGGGCGCGCGGCACCCGCGAGCCTTTGGCCCGTTACCGACGCTGGCCGGGAAACATGTCGAACCAAAAAATAAAAATGGCCACGGGCGACGTGCTTGTGCTTGAAAAAAACCTCCGCGCCACCCGGCGCGCTGAATTGCGCCCGCTTTACCGCCAGGCTCTCTCCATCGCGCAAGGAAAGCTCGAACTGGCGCGGGCGCGGCCGCTCATCGAAGCCCAGCCGGAAAAAATTCCCGCCGCCGTCTGGCGGGCGTGGAGATTTCATCCGAGCCGCCTAAAGTGGCTGATGTGGTTTTTGCTCGTCGCGTGGCCGGGGTTTCTAGGTGGAAATAAAACTGCGCGCGTCGTTCATCGCAAGCTGGTAGAAAAATTTTAGGGTTGCTGAAGAGACAAACCGTGAAATTCAACTTCTCGCGTATTTTTTCCATTCCGGCGCGATTTTCCACAGCATGAACTGGATTTGCAGGCGTTCCAGCCAGTTCAAATCTTCCCGCCATGCACCCGGTCGCGCTCGACGGATGAAATCCTGCGGTTCCCGTACCACGCGGTGGTTCAATTTGCCATGTTCGCCACCCAACGGAATGGGCGTGCCCCTGTCCTGCCGCAACTCTTCCGCCGCGTTGGCACTGACCGCCAGCTTGATGGCATCATCCGTCCATTCCAAACCCAAAAGCTGCATGATGCTGCGCAAAGTGGAAACCGGATCACGGTGCAAATCTTCATAATGGATTTCCAGAAATTGGTGTGGAGATAAATTTTTCGACGCCTTCCGCACCGACGATACATGCTGCCACCACATGCGGACTGCCTTTCTGGCGCTGTCAGGCGCCCATTTGCTGCCCCAACCCCGAGACGCGGCCAACAACGAGGCCGTGGTGTCACGCGGGTCGCGTGCCAGATGTATGATTTTCGCCTGTGGCAAAAGCGCCGTGATTTCCGGCACAAACAAGGCGTGGCCGGGGGTTTTATCGAGGAAAAACTGTACCGGCTTTAATTGTTCAAGCATGGGAGCGAGAAGTGAACCCAAATGCCTTTTCAATATGTCCAAAAATTCTGGTTCATTGAAATAACAGGGCAGACCCACTCCTCCACGACCGCCGCCGGCGGCGACCATGTCTCTTTTCCATCGCTGCAATTGAGGACCTATGTAATCAAATAGTTGTGATTCCTGGCCTGTCTTGATTTGCGGGTGCGCCGCCAGCAACCGTTGCAGCCATGTCGTGCCGCTGCGCGGACAGCCGACGATGAACACAAGATTTTTTCCGGTCAACTCGCCGTCGCTAAATTCATTCATGTTCTGTTTAACACAACCGCTGCCCAAAACATAATGCAAAGGGGGTGAAATTTCAAAACTTTGTGTCTTGGTGTCTTCGTCGTTAGAAGTTAAATTATTTTCATGTCGCATGCGGACTTTGTCCATCTACATCTGCACACCGAGTATTCTTTGCTCGACGGCGCCTGCCGTCTGGATCGGCTTGTGGACAAGGCGCACGAACTGAAATTTTCCTCGCTCGCCATCACCGACCACGGCGCGATGCACGGTGCGATTGAATTTTATCAGGCCGCGCGTGCGAAGGGCATCAAGCCCATCATCGGCTGCGAGGTTTATGTCGCACCCGGCAGTCGGCTGGAACGCAAAAAGGTTGAAGGCGACAAATATCATCATCTCGGTCTGCTCGCAAAAGACGAGGCCGGCTACAAAAATCTCATCAAGCTCACGACCGCCGCGCATTTGGAGGGCTATTATTACAAGCCGCGCATTGACAAGGAGATTTTGGCAAAATACAGCGAAGGTTTGATCGCGATGTCCGGCTGCCTTGCCAGCGAAATTCCCGATTGGATTCTCAAAGACCAGATTGACAAGGCGCGCGACGCCGTGGATTTTTTCAAGCAGACGCTCGGCGCGGATAATTTTTTCCTCGAACTGCAAAATCACGGGATTCCCGAGCAGGCGAAGGTCAACAAGCATTTGATAAAATGGTCGAAGGAATTCGGCCTGAAACTCGTCGCGACGAACGACGTTCATTACATCAATAAAAGTGATTCGCACGCGCACGATTGTCTGGTTTGCATCGGTACGCAGGATTTGTTGAGCAACCCCAAACGGATGAGCGCGGGTTACATTCCCGAACAATTTTTCCTGCGTTCGGCGGAAGAAATGAACGCGCGCTTCGCCGAAACACCCGAAGCCGTCAAAAACACCTTGGAAGTAGCCGAGAAATGTAATTTGGAAATTCAGGTGGATGGCAAAAGTTTGCATTACCCGGTTTTCCATCCGCCGGAACATTTCACGCGCGAAGGTTATTTGCGCAAGCTGCTCGCCGAAGGCTTGTTTAAGCGTTACGGCATTCACGCCCGCGCCGAAGGCCACGAATTTGTCGTCGAAAAAATCGAAGACCCGACGCGACTGCCGACTTATTCCAAGGATATCACCGAGGCCGCCGCCGTAAAAATCCTGATTGACCGGTTGCAGCTTGAAATGAAGGTTATCGAGAAGACAGGCTTTTTGAGTTACTTTTTGATCGTCGCCGATTTCATCCGCTACGGCCACGAACACGGCATCACTTGTGTGGCGCGCGGAAGCGCCGCCGGTTCGCTCGTCATTTATCTGCTCGAAATCGCGAACGTTGACCCGATCCGTTACGGCTTGCTGTTCGAGCGCTTTCTAAATCCCGAACGCATCAGCCCGCCGGATATTGACATTGATTTCGCCGACGACCGCCGCGCGGACGTCATCGAATATGTCCGCAAAAAATACGGCAGCGATTCCGTCGCGCAAATCATCACGTTCGGCACGATGGGCGCGAAGTCCGTCGTGCGCGACGTCGGTCGCGTGATGGGCTTGAGCTATGGCGAAGGCGACCGGCTGGCGAAGATGATTCCGTTCGATTTGAAAATGACGCTGGAGAAGGCGCTCAAGCAATCCCCCGAACTCCAGGAGGCTTATCAGAACGAAGACATCACGCGCGAGTTGATTGACACCGCGCTCATCCTCGAAGATATCACGCGCAACGCGAGCGTCCACGCGGCGGGCGTCGTCATCGGCGACCAGCCGCTCGTGAACCTGCTGCCGCTCAAGCAGGACGAAAGCGGCACGCTCGTCACGCAATACGCGATGAATCCCGTCGGCGATTTGGGTTTGCTGAAAATGGATTTTCTCGGTTTGAAAACCTTGACCGTCATCCGCAACACCTGTGAAATGGTCAAACGCACGCACGGCGTCGAAGTGCCGATTGACAATCTGCCACTCGACGATAAAAAAACCTACGACCTGCTCAACCGCGCGGAAACGCTCGGCGTGTTCCAATTGGAATCTGGCGGAATGCGCGATCTGTGCCGGAAATTTCAGATTGAAAGTGTCGAGCACATCACCGCTCTCGTCGCGCTCTATCGCCCTGGCCCGATGGAACTTATTCCCGAATTCATCAAGCGTCGCCACGGCGAGATTGAGATCAAATACGAGCATCCACTGCTCGAACCGATCGCGCGGGAGACTTACGGGGTCTTGATTTATCAGGAGCAGGTCATGCAGGCGACGCAGGTGCTGGCGGGCTTCTCGCTCGGCGGCGCGGATTTGCTGCGACGCGCAATCGGCAAGAAAAAAGTCGAAGAAATGAAGCAGCAGCGCGAGAAATTCGTGAAAGGCTGCGCTGAAAAAAATAAAATTCCAAAGGCAAAGGCCGACCAGATTTTTGATTTGCTGGAAAAATTCGCGGGTTACGGCTTCAACAAATCGCACGCGGCGGCCTACGCCATCGTCGCGTATCAGACCGCGTATCTGAAGGCGAATTATCCCGTGGAATTTTTCTGCGCCATGATGACCAACGACATGGCGAACACGGAAAAATTGAGCGAATACATCGCCGAGGCGCGCGAGTTTGAAATCGAAGTCTTGCAGCCGGATGTAAATGAAAGCGGAGTTTTCTTCGCGCCCGCGCGTGATGGAAAAGCGATTCGTTTTGGGCTCGCGGCAATCAAAGGCGTCGGCGAAGCCGCAGTCGGGGCGATTTTGAAGGCGCGGAATGAAAGCGGAAAATTCAAAACGCTTTCTGAATTATGCGAACGCGTGGATGGCCGCTCGTTGACGCGCAAAACCATTGAGGCGCTCGTCAAAACCGGCGCGTGTGATTCATTCGGCCAGACGCGCGCAACCATGGCTGCGCAAATCGAACGCACGCTGTCGCGCGCGGCGAGCATCCTTTCCGACAAGCAGAAAGGGCAGAGTTCACTTTTCGGCGCACTGGAGGAAAAAGCGCCCGCCATGCCCGAAGCCATCAGCAATCTGCCCGAATGGCCGCAGCACGAACTGCTCGCGCACGAAAAAGAGCTGCTCGGCTTCTACGTCACCGGCCATCCGCTGACGCCGTTCGTTCCGATTTTGGAAAAATACGCGCTGACGAACACGGCGAAGCTTTCCGAATTGCCGAACCGGAGTTTGACGCGCATCGGCGGTTTGATCGCGGCGGTGCAACACAGCATTTCAAAAAAATCCGGCAAGCCGTACTCGATGGTCACGCTCGAAGACTTGGAAGGTTCGGTGCAGATTTTATGCATGAACGAGAACTACGACAAATATCGCGAGCTGCTTGTGGAGAACAAGGCGATCCTCGTCATCGGCGAAGTGAACACCGGTGATGACCGTCCGAAAATTTTCCCGCAGGAAATCATGCCGCTTGAAGACGCGCCGAAAAAATTTACGAAGCAGGTTCACCTGCGGTTGCACACCGCGCATGTGAAACCGGAAGACTTGGACGGCATCCGCGAAATCGTCGCGGCGAATCCGGGCAAATGTCCGTTGCTGCTTTGTTTCATGCAGCCCGGAGGCGGAATTGTTTTCATGGACACGAACGAACGGTTTGCCGTCACACCGTCGCTGAAATTGCAGCACGAGGCCGACGCGCGTTTCGGCGAGGAGACATACTACGCGAAAGTGGACACGAGTTTGCCGGAACGCCAATCACGCTGGCCGCGCAAAACAGAATCGAGCGGTGAAGAATGAAAATCAACGCGTTGAAGGCGTCAACCTGACTCCGCTCGGCACGGGATAATTAAAATCATCGGCGGTGAAAGTCTCGTTCGTTTGAACATTGTCGTAGGTTTCGGTGATGGTGCCGCGGATTTTTGTGATCATCGCCGCCTGCTGTTTTGCCTGCGCCTTTATTTTGTCGAGTTGCGCCGGCGTCATTTTAGAGTTGGCAGTGTTCATGGTGATCGCCGCGTCGATGTCCGCGCCGTTGACCGCGCCGCCGAGCGTGATTTGCGATTGCAGGATCATGTAGCTGTCCTTGCTGACCCAGATTTTCAGTTTCTGCCCCATCATTTTTCCCGTCAATGTGTAGCAATCCTGTCCGTCCACGTCATCATCATCGGTTTGCCCCCAATCGGTGATGAACTTGCCCATGTCGTTCGCTTCGTCGAAGAAAAGTTCTGGAATCGTCATCGCCAGTCCTCCGGATTGGGCGGTCACCATGAAAGCCGACTTGCGGTCCGCGACCGTCGTGAAATTCTTGTACGCACCGCCGCCGACGATCATCAGCGTATAATTGGTTTCCCCCGACGACCAGGTGGCCATGGTGTTGGTCATGGTCATTCTGCCGGCTTCCATTTGGGATATTCCTTCGATGCGATACAAATCAGGCCGTGCCAGCTTGATGGCGACTTCGGTCGTGTTCGTCATCGTTTTGGGAAGATTTGCCGGACGGCGCGTCATTTTTTTCTCCGTCGTCTTCTTTTTGGTCGCAGATTGGTTTGGAAGATCGGCTGCCGTGACTGCGGAAAGATCAATGACCATCACCGCAGTTCCCGACACGCTCAAGCTCGCCAGATTTGTGTAAGCCTGGTGCACTTTTGTCAAAAGATCCATCGCTCCGGCGGCGGACGCGACGGACGGCACCGGGACTTGAGCCGCAGGATTTCCCTTCGCCGCCTCCGTTTTCGCCTTGTGTTGCGAATATAAATTCCAGCCATACCAGCCTCCACCGCCAATGGCGGCAAGAGCAACGACTATGACGGAAATGACCAAAACAATTTTCATCACACCAGAGCCGGCCTTGGGCGCGGGCGGCGGATTGTAGGCCGTGCGCGATGCAACTGGAGCCGCGGCGGAAGTTTCCACCGTTCTTTTAATGCCGAGCGACGCTGGTGGTGTCGGCGGTTTGGCAGCGACGGGTGCCGGCGGAACTACAATCAACTTCTGGCAGGCCGGGCAATTGATCTGGACGCCCTCATAGCCTTCGGAAATCAGAATGTGCTGGTCGCAATGCGGGCAGGAAAATTTAAATTCAGCCATAAAATTTACAATAATCGCATCAGTGGTCAAAAAGTGCGAAGAGGTGACAAATGAACTCGCCTCTTATGTGATATTGCAACCAGCAAATCTGTTTTCTTAAAAAAATGCAAGCACAAGACGATCGCGCACGCGGCTCTTTGAGCGCCACCAAAATAACGACCGACTCAACCTCCCGGTTTCGCGGCGGCCTTTTTTAGCGTCAGCGGCGTGTAATAATAAATGACCGTGTAGGTGGCCGGGACTTTGCCGGGATTCCGCAACTGCGTGGTTGCGCCGGAGGCGAAAAAGATGACCGAACCCGGCCCGACCGTTTGCGATTTGCCGTCATAAGTCGCCTCGACCATGCCTTCCTTGACCACGACA
>Ga0181537_10000311_pt1 | contig 45359 bp, 50 predicted proteins | sample PEATcosm2014_Bin_39_FD_119765 | JGI IMG/M metagenome (GOLD analysis project Ga0181537, IMG submission 119765) | Peatland microbial communities from MTU Mesocosm Facility, Houghton, MI, USA - PEATcosm2014_Bin23_10_metaG | ecosystem: Environmental > Terrestrial > Soil > Wetlands > Peat | place...
CGAGCACAATAGGCCCGCGACCTTCAAGTACCCATGGTTCAGCTTCATGGGCGACTGGCGCCTTTGGTGGGACGTCCTGCGTGGCAGAATCAGTGTCTGAAGTATGGGCAGACTCCTCGCGCAGATAATTACGATGGTGATCTCGCCGCTGGGCCTGATTCACGTCTATTGGGCATTCGGGAGCCGTAACTCCTATGCGGCAGCCATTCCGGAGATCGACGGCAGGCGCGCATTTTCGCCGTCGCGTCTTGCAACGTTTGCCGTTGCCGTCGCACTGTTCATTGCCGCCACCCTGGTCGCGATCAGCGGCAGACTCCTCGATGACCCTTTTCCGCCATCATTCGTCCGCGTGCCCACGATAATGCTCGGACTCCTGCTCCTCGCGCGCGCCATCGGCGATTTTCGTCTGGTTGGATTCTTCAAACAGAAAAGCACTTCGCGCTTCGCGCGTCTCGATACGCGGCTGTATTCGCCGCTGTGCCTCGGCCTCGGTTGCGGCGTTCTGTTCGTAGTATTCCATGCATGACGAGAGTCGGCGGCCTCGTAAACACATTGTCTATACACGACACTTCCTGCTGCTGACGGCCTTCGGCATTTGCATCGCTACGGCGGGACTCGCGCACTCAGGGTTCGATCTCTCCCTCGCCTTCGCGATCTATGGCGCACTGCATGCGAGCGCGTTGGTGCTGGCGCTCCGCGTACCGCAGCCCTTGTGGCGCAAGTGCCTGTTCGTGGCCGTGGCCGCGGTTCTTTGCGTGATGACTGCGCGCGTCGGCGCCTATGCGGGGCGCTGGCTCGCAACATCTCCAGGCGGCGCGGGTCTCTATGTGCTGTTTGGACTGGCGTCGATCATCGGCGCCGTGGCGTACGCCATCTTGGTCGCGCTATTTGGATTCGCGCAGTTGACCCCCCGATCACTCGCCGCGATTGCCGCTGCCTGCCTGGCCGCCGCGGTGATCGCACTACTATCGCTGGTGCGAGCTCATTTTCTGGGCCCTTGGTGGTTGGCGGTGCTTTGGTGGTACGCGTTCTCGGCCGCCCTGTGGTACTTCGATGGGCCCAAGCGGCGTCCGATCACGACCCTGGCCTCCGGTTAAGACGCGCTCGGCGACCGCACATGCTCGGGCCGCACCCCGAGACCCAGGAATTGAGCCGGCCAACGCCGCAGCCACGCGTTGCCATTCAGAACTTTCAAAGGCCACGGCACAGCCAATGGGCGCTCACCGCCCGACACGGTCGGCTGCAGCACCCGATTGTGAACGGCGACCTGCATCGCTTGGAGCACCTTCACTGGAAACAGGCGCCGCCGGCGCACGCCGTCCAAGTCCGCGTCGCGCACCGTGCCCGCTTTGAGCTTTCCGGCCAACAGGTTGGCGGTGGCCACCGCATCCTGGATTGCGAGGTTGATGCCCACCCCGCCCACCGGCGACATGGCATGTGCCGCATCGCCGATGCACAGCAATCCTGGCTTCGACCACGTGCTCAATCGATCGACCGATACGCTCAGGAGCTTGATGTCGTCGAACGACCGCAATTCATCCACTCGATCGGCCAAAAAGTGCGCGCCGTCCGCGACGGCGGCCCTGAAAGCCCCGAGCCCCGCTGCGTGTATTCGTCCGATGCCACCCTTGGCGATGACATACGCGCATTGCCAATAGTCGGTCCGGTCGATGGTCACGATCATTTTGTCCCGTCCAAGACGGCCGATTACCTGGCCGGGATCGTTCGCCTTCTTCGACAGCCGGAACCATAGGACGTCGATCGGCGAGCCTAAATCCTGGACCACGAGACCCGATGCAGATCGTACCGTCGAGGTGCGCCCGTCGCAGCCCACCACGAGGTCCGCGCGAACTTCGAGCGGACCGTCCAACGTGCGCGCCGTGACGCCGTCGATTTTGCCCGCGGTCTCGGTCAAGCCGACGACTTGCGCCGACATCATGACCTTCAAGCACGGAAAGCGCCTGCCTTGCGAAGCCAGAAAATTGAGGAAGTCCCATTGCGGCATCAGCGCGATGAATTTGAAGGGCGTCGGCACATGCTCGAAGTCCGCGATCTTGACTTGTCTGTTGTTGATCTCCGCGGCGAAAGCCCGAATCTTGGAGTGCGGCAGTTTCAAGAAGGCCTCGCTCAGCCCCAGTTCCTGCATGATTTGAAGCGTCGACGGGTGCACCGTGTCGCCGCGAAAATCGCGCAAGAAGTCCGCATGCTTTTCCAGAACGACGGTGCCCACTCCCGCCCGTCCGAGCAGGTAGCCAAGCATCATCCCGGCGGGGCCGCCGCCCGCGATGGCGCATTGAACATGAAGTGACTCAGCCATCCGGTTCAATATACGCGGGCTCGGTCGCCGGCCATAGTCAGGTCTGGTATTCGAAGCCGCGGCGGCTTGATAATATTCCAGTGAATCCAAGACGGTCGTCAACGACCACATTGGCGGGAAACCATGCAAATCAGTGAAGGCGGCTGTCTTTGTTCGGCCATTCGGTTTCGCGTTTCCGGGGAGCCCGTGTTCTCGCTCATTTGCCATTGCGTGACCTGCCGCAGAGCGAGCGCCGCAGCTTCGGTCGCCTGGTTGACGTTCGATCGCGCGCGGCTCGAGATATTGTCGGGTCATCCACGCATCTACCGCTCGTCCCAGGGCGTCGTTCGACAGTTTTGCGGTATTTGCGGCAGCCAACTTTTCTACGCGACTTCCAGCAGCCCGGCGAACATCGATGTCACCACGGCATCGATGGACAACCCGAAGCTGTTTCCGCCCACAGCCGAAGTGTGGCTGGAACACAGAATGCCGTGGCAGAGCGCCGACCAGACTCGAAGCCACTATCCGAGGGGCGTGGGATGAGCCGCCGGCTGATCAGTTCAGAATCGCAGTTCGAACGGGACATTGGCTACTCTCGAGCCGTGGTGGACGGCGAGTGGGTGTTCGTATCGGGCACGACCGGCTTCGATTACACGACCATGAGGATTTCCGATGATCTACTCGAGCAGACCGAGCAGTGTCTGAAAAACATACAGCTGGCCTTGTCGCAGGCCGGCGCTGAGTTGGCCGACATCGTGCGGGTCACCTACATCCTTCCCGATGCCGCACGTTTTCCCGAGTGTTGGCCGATCCTGCGCAAACACTTCGGCACGATTCGCCCTGCGGCAACCATGATATCCGCCGGACTGTCCGATCCGCGTATGCAAATCGAAATTGAGGCGACCGCGAGGCGCAGCCGATGAACACTCCCGACGCATCGAGTTCCCAAGGCGGCTGCACCTGTCGCTACGTTCGCTATCGCATGCTCGGCAAACCGCTGTTCGTACACTGTTGCCACTGCAGCTGGTGCCAGCGGGAGACGGGAGCTGCATTCGCGCTGAATGCATTGATCGAAGCGGATCGTGTCCAACTCCTCGAGGGCGAAGTTGTCGCGGTCGACACGCCTTCGAAAAGCGGCAAGGGCCAGCGAATATCACGCTGCCCCAAATGCCAGATCGCCGTGTGGAGCAATTATGCCGGCGCGGGCGATGCTCTGCGCTTCGTGCGCGTAGGATCCCTCGATGATGCAGCGAGGTTTCCGCCGGACATCCACATCTTCACCGCGTCCAAGCAACCATGGGTCACGCTCGCCCCGGATATTCCGGCGGAAGCCGGGTACTATCGCTCCGCCGAGCGCTGGCCGCCCGAAAGCCTGGAACGTCGCGCGGCATTGATGGCGCAATTTTCACCCAAGTGCTGACGAAACGAGCAACCCGGAGGCGACGTGTCCGGCATCCATGATCTTTGGCTGTTCGTGCTCTCCGGCCTGCTGTTGAACATCACGCCGGGGCCGGACACGCTGTACATCGTCGGCCGCAGCTCGACACAAGGCTCGAGGGCAGGCGCGGTGGCTGCGCTCGGCATCGGCGCGGGGGCGCTGGTGCATGTATGCGCGGCGGCCTTGGGTTTATCCGCACTGGTGGCTGCATCCGCCGGCGCGTTTGCCGCAGTCAAAATGATCGGAGCGGCCTATCTGGTATACGTCGGCATTTCGTTGCTTCGATCGAAGAGCACGGCCCAATCCGCAGCAGCCGCCACCGACAGCCGGCCGGCCGCAATGCGCGGGATATTTTTCCAAGGGTTTCTCACGAATGTCTTGAATCCCAAGGTGGCGCTGTTCTTCCTGGCGTTTCTGCCGCAGTTCGTGATGACGGATGCACCGTCGAAACCCGTGTCGTTTCTGTGTCTGGGTGCGATCTTCGACATCAACGGCACGATCTGGAATCTGTTGGTCGCTTGGTCAACTGCGCGGCTCAGCGACAAGCTCGCAGGGGGAGAGCGCTTTAAAAGGTGGTTCAATCGCTGCGTCGGCAGCATTTTCATCGCCGTTGGCCTCCGGCTCGCGCTCGCGCGGGATCATTGAACGCGTTCACATACCACCATGACACCGATATTTCAGAAACTCAATTGGAAGGCGCAGAGCGAAATTGTCGTTTTCAATGTTCCGTCCGCCTTCGAGACCGAGCTGGCGAAGCTCAAAGACGTCAAGATACTTCGCGATCCCAAGAAGCCCAAAGCCGTCGAATTCGCTCTGGCTTTCGCGATGCGACAAGCCGAGCTGGATCGTTTGTCGAAAATCCTCGCCGCCGGCGCCGTCGGCGATGCGCTGCTGTGGTTCGCGTATCCGAAGGGCACATCGAAGCGCCACACCTGCGAGTTCAATCGCGACACCGGTTGGCAAGTGATCCGCAACGCCGGATTCGAGTCCGTGCGGCAGGTGGCCATCGACGAGGATTGGTCGGCGTTGCGCTTCAGACGCATTGAGTATGTCCGGGGACACTGACATGACCGATTCGAAGGAAGATCCGCGTCTCACCAAGCTCACGAAGATTTGTCTCGGGTTGCCGCAGGCCGAACGCCGGATGCAGGGTGACCACGCGGATTTTCGCGTGCGCGGCAAAGTGTTTGCCTACTTTTTGAACAACCATCACGGCGATGGCATCGTTTCCGTGTGCTGCAAAGCCGCGCTCGGCGAAAACGTCGATCGCGCCTCGCGCGAGCCGCAGCGATTTTATCTTCCGGCCTACATTGGACCTCGCGGCTGGTTCGGTTTGCGGCTGAACCCCCGGGCCGTCGACTGGAAGGAAGTCCGCAATCTCGTGGAGCTGAGCTATCGCCTGGCCGCGCCGAAGAGCCTGTCGAAGGCGTTGGAGTCCTCGACCGCCCGCGCGCCCAAACGCAAGGTCTGAGGCTCGCGCTCGAACGCCGGTTGCGGACCCGGCAAACGCGGCGAGGCAGTGTGTGTTAAGGTTGTGCCCTGAAATTGCGGAGTGAATTTGTGAAAGCGCTGCTTGCGATCATCGGTTTTTGTCTTCTGCTGCTGTTCTGCTGGCCGCTCGCGTTGCTCGCCATCATTCTCTGGCCGCTGCTGTGGCTTCTGTCCCTGCCGTTCCGCCTCATCGGGATTACATTCGACGCCATGTTCGCGCTGCTGCGCGCAATTCTGTTCCTGCCCGCGCGTCTTTTCGGCTATCGCGATCGTTCCTCTGGCCATCCCTCGTAACGGATGGGCAAGGGCGGCCGCCGAACTCAAGTGAAGCATCGATGATATCGGCCCGCGACGCGCTCGCGCTCTTGCAAGACGGCAATCGCCGCTTCGCGTCCGACGACAGTAATCGCGATGCGATTACCGGACGGGTGCGCCGGTTGCAATTGGCGACGAGCCAGGAACCTTTTGCGGTCATTCTCGGCTGTTCCGATTCCCGCGTCCCGGTCGAAATCGTCTTCGATCAAGGTTTGGGTGACCTGTTCGTCATACGCGTCGCCGGCAATATCGTAGCCCCTTCGCAGATCGGCAGTGTCGAGTTCGCCGCGGAACAGTTCGGTACACGCCTGGTGGTGGTCTTGGGTCATACGGGCTGCGGCGCCATCGCAACGACATTGCAACAGCTGCAGCGGCCGGTCGAAAATCAATCCCACAATCTACATTCGATCGTGGACCTGATACGGCCGTCCGTCGTCGGGTTGCTGGCGACCGACCTGAGGCACGATATGGCCGCCCTGAGTCGCGCCGCCGTTCGCGCGAATATCCTTGCGTCGGTGAAACATCTGCGGCACGGCTCGGACATCATCGAACACCTCATTCAGAAGGCCGGTCTTTTGGTGGTCGGCGCCGAGTATTCTTTGGAAACCGGCGTCGTCGATTTTTTTGAAGGCGTGAACGGCGAGGGGTCGCAATGATCGCGGCGGTACGCCATCGCCCGGAAGCATGGGCGACCTTTGCTGGCCGCCGCGAATGCGGCTGCCCAGGCATACGCCCGCTGGACGCGGATTGCCGGCGGCGCGTAGTATCGCGATCCCATGCATTGCGCCCGTAGCTCAGCTGGATAGAGTACTGCCCTCCGAAGGCAGGGGTCACTGGTTCGAATCCAGTCGGGCGCGCCATTTCAAAAATCGTGGATCGCCGTATACACTTGTGGCTCAACCTCAAGGGGTGTGAGGCACAATGAACCCGTTCCGCGTCTTCTCGATCTTCTCCTTGCTGACGGTCATCTGCTTCGTCTGCCCGGCGTCGGCCGATGCGCCGCCCGCCAATCAGCCGCTGCCGATTGCGCTCGTCGACGCATTGAACAAGTTATCGAGTGGTCCACATCCCGGATATCGCGCGAATCATGCCAAGGGCATCATGGTCGAGGGCCGATTTACGCCGAGTCCGACCGCCGCCGCGTTCAGCAAGGCGACGCATTTTCGAGAAGGCGTTCCCGTACTGGTCCGGTTCTCGGATACCACCGGCGTTCCGACGATGCCCGACGGCGATCCGGCGGCGAGTCCGCACGGCATCGCCATCCGCTTTACGTTGCCGAACGGCGCGTTCACGGACATCGTGAGCATTTCGGCGAATTCATTTCCGGTGGCGACTCCGGAGGATTTTTTGGCGCTGCTGCGGGCGGCCGGCAGCAGCGGGCCTGGCGTACCGAAGCCCACTCCGATCGAGAATTTCATGAACACGCATCCGGCGGCCGCCAAGTTCGTCAGCACGCCCCGCCCGGCGCCGGCGAGTTTTGCGACGCTGGCCTTTTATGGAGTGAATTCGTTCAAGTTCACCAACGCGAAGGGCACCAGCCGTTTCGCGCGCTACCAGATCATCCCGGTGGCAAAAGAGCCGCCCTTGAGCGACGCCGCGGCCAAGACAGCCGACCCCAATTATCTGATGGATGAGTTGCCGGCGCGGCTCGCCAAGGGGCCGGTCAAGTTTAGGCTCTTGGCGCAGGTTGCGGGAAAAGACGATTCCATCAATGATCCGACCGTCACGTGGCCGGCGGATCGCGAACTCGTCGCGCTCGGCACCATCACACTGACGAAGACCGTTGCCGATCAAGTGCAGGCGCAAAAACTGATCATGTTCAGCCCGTTGAACCTATTGGCCGGCATCGAACCCTCGGAAGATCCCGTGCTGCTCGCGCGGCCGGCCGCCTATGGCGTGAGTTTCAGTCAGCGCATCCGCTAGAATCGCGCGCCCACAAAAACTGTCCGCTCCGCCCGGGCATGTGCGACGCGCGGCGCGACTTATTTGAGGCCCGCAACCACCGGAGTGTCCGCCTGTTTGGGCTGCGCGGTGGTGACGGGCGTCCGCGTCAAACTCCGAAAGCGATTGCCGGCACCGGCCAGCGACACGGAAAACCACCGATCGAGCAGCCCATGCGTCGAGCCGCCGCGATTCATCAGCCGGCTGGTCCATTGCAGCGAGGGATCGCCGCGTTTCCCGGCCTGCAGGGAAACCGTGCTGCCCGGCGATTCCCACAGCGTCAACAAGCGCACGCCGTCGTGTGATTTATAATCCGCGAGCCGCTGCCAAACTGTCGTGCCTCGAAGCATCGGCGCGCTGCCGTAGGCGTCAGCCACCGGATCGCTGTCGAGCAAGGTATGCCTGCGCGGCCGAAAGTCCGTGCTCGAATACGCCGCAGCCTCGCTCATGGCTGGAACGGTTAAAAATTCCTGGGTCAGCGGGTTCGCGGCCGCCGGCGGAACGCCGAAGTTTTCGGCGAGCGGATCCGAATGGGTGATCGACACCGAGTCGCCGGCGAGCGCTTCGCCGGTTCGGACCAGGGTGAACAACACCAATCCGAGCAGCATTCTGTCTCGAATGCTGGAGTCGAGTGCCGCGCGATCCTGCGGCGGCGCATCGTTGGATGCAAGAAACTCAGGCATGGCTGACGGATACTTCATTGCGATCTATGGTCTCGCATAGCTTCCCCCAACCGCCAGGAAGCATCGAGCGATGTCCGTCACAGAATTCGCGGCGATGGCAGAGTACTTCGGCTCAAGTGGACATAATCCGGGTCGAACCGGGATTTATGTTGCATGGCACCGCACTCAAGGCTCTGCGGCGTCGCCATAGTCTGCGCGTGCCTGCTCCCAATTGCGGCCGTCAAACGCATGCACCGACATCGATTCGACCGTATCGCTGTCGATGCAGCGCGCATTCACGCTGACGCCGTCGGGGTGCGAGCGCGGGATGTAGAAGGACTTGATGCCGCAGGTCGAGCAGAAGAAATGTTTGGCGGTATGCGTGTTGAAGGAATAGATCGAGAGCGATTCACGGCCGCTGATGAGTTTGAAGCGCTCGGCCGGCACGATCAAATGCAGGTATCCGGATTTGTTGCAGATCGAACAGTTGCAGTCGGCGACCTCGAGTTTCGCCGCCGCCTCTACCTCGAAGCGGACACGCCCGCAATGACAGCCGCCGGTGTGGGTGACCATGCCCGCAGCTAGTGCTTGTGCTCTTGCGCCGCCAAATCGCCGATCAGGGTGATCAGTCGCTCCGGGCCGTCGGCGGTGTGCACGTCGGCGACGTACTTGCCGTTCACGACAAAGGTAGGAACCGCGGTAACTCGATAGCGCTGTTCCAGTTCGTCGGCCTTCTGCAGCGCGGTTTCGACCGCGAAGGAGTGATACGCCTTGGCAAAGTCATCCGCCGGGATGCCGAACTTTTTCACGAAAGCCGTTTGAATGCGTTCGGTTTCCGCGGTGTTGTTCTCATCGGGGGCAACCAAAGGATGGCCATTGACGTGTATTTCCTTGAACACTTCCGCGTGCATCTGCTCCAACTTGCCCATGCTCTCGAGCGTGTAAAACAAACGCGCCAGGGAACGATGGCCCTCGTTCCACATCACGTGAACGCGCGAGAAACTGATGTAGCCCGGTTTGGTTTTTCTCCACGACTCGATCAAGGGGTCGAGGGCATAGCAATGCGGGCAGGCGTACCAGAAAAATTCCAGCACCTCGACCTGGCCTGCAGCCACCTGGGTGGGCTGCGCCGGCACCAAGCGTGTGTAATTGACGCCTTCCTGCCAAAGCGTCGGCCCGCTGGTCGTCGCGGCGGCGGCGGCCGACGTCGATCCGGCAATGGTCGAGGCCACCGCCGCCAACAACGGATTGTGCGTGCCGCCATCGCTCGGCACCTCCTCCACGGTCTCGGATCCATCTTCGTTGATCCGCGTGATTTTGGAGGGCAGATCCCCGGCCTGCTCAGGGGATTTTTGCTGTGCTGCAGCCGCGGGCGCGGGCGCCGCTGCCGGCGTAACGGAGTCCGGGGTCACCGCCGCGGAATGTTCGCCCGTGGATTCCTGTTTACCGCACGCCACGAGCAGGAGCGCCAACCCGAGGCAGAGCAGCCGCTGCCGGACTTGCATTACTACCGCAAGCCTTGCAGATACGACGCCAAATTGCGGATGTCCTCGGGGGAGAGACGCTTGGCGATGGTTTGCATGATGCCGTTCGGGCCCGTGGTGCGCGCGCCCGAGGCATAGTCGTTCAACTGCTTCGAGAGGTAAACGGATTGTTGGCCGCGAAGCGCGGGAAACTTTGCGGGCTCGTTGCCTCGGCCCGTAGGACCATGGCAGGCCATGCAGGCGGGGATGCCGCGCGCCGCGTCACCGCCGCGATACAACTTCTCCCCGGCTTGCCAATACGACGGGTCAGCCTCGAGGCCGGTATTGACCAAGCTGTCGAAATACGCCGCAAGATCCGCCATGTCGTCCGCGCTCAGCGCCATCGCGTTCGGCATCATGATCGGATTGGCGCGCTTGCCTTCCTTGAAATTCTTCAACTGCTCGGCGATGTAATCCGCCCCGACACCGGCCAGGCTCGGCCACTCGGGATTCGCGCTGTTCCCGTTCGCGCCGTGGCACGCCTGGCACACGATGGCCTTGGTGGCTCCGGTTTGGGCGTTTCCCGCCGGTAGGGCCGCATTGCCTGTCGCGCCGCAAATAATTGTTGTTGCGAGTAACCAAAGCCGCTTCATGATCCCGCGTAACCCCACGTAATGTGAACGCTCCGAACCCTAAATTGTACACTAGGGACCATAAATTGCGTCCAAGCGGCGGCATGTCCATCTACCCACACGTCAAGTTCCTCTTGAGCGCCGCCGAGCCGCACCAGCTGGCGCCGGACGTCGGACGGGAAATTGCATTCGCCGGCCGCTCGAATTCCGGCAAGTCGAGCGCCATCAATGCGATTACGCAGCGCTCGGGCTTGGCCCGCGTCAGCCGCACTCCCGGACGTACACAATTGATCAATTTCTTCGAGCTCGAGCCCGACCGCCGGCTGGTCGACCTGCCGGGGTACGGATTCGCCAAAGTCCCGGAAAGAGTGCGCCTGCATTGGCTGCAACTAATGCAGCACTATTTCAACGTTCGGGAGTCGCTGGTCGGCCTGGTGCTGATCGTAGACAGCCGCCGGGGCTTGGGAGCGCAGGATGCAGGGATGCTCGAATGGGTTCTCGCCCGCGACCGCCTCGCGCACATTCTTCTTACCAAGGCCGACAAGCTCAACCGCCGCGACGGGCAACGGGTGCTGCGTGAGACCCTGGCCGCGTGCTCGGATACCTCGGTGACTGCGCAATTGTTCTCTGCGCCGGAAAAACAGGGATTTGAGGAGGCGCGCCGGGTGATGGCAGGCTGGCTCACTTAAAAAAAGGCCCCGGTGGTTACTGTTGAGCAGCCACCGAGGCAGACCAACCCGGCATGGGGATGACAAACCGGGTCATTCCCGCTCAGGGAGAAGAGCGGGGAGCGTCTTTCACGCTCATTAGGTTAGATGGGGACGTGCACCGAAAGTTCCAGCCCTCACATCAGCATTTTTTGTAATTTGCCGGGCGGCGGCCATCCGAGCACCGCCAGCCTGATTATTGACGCTATTTTGCACCAAACCCACATTTCTTGTGCATATTTTCACGCACCTTTTGCCCTGCGGGCCGTGGACGCATCCCATTCAGGTTTCTCCCGCCCCCGTGATTGGGGCAAAGCCCTGATCAGACGACGCATGTGGGCCGGATGGCTCTTCTAATGTGCCTCGTCCCAATTGCGGCCGATGCCTACGTCGACTTTGAGCGGCACCGCGAGTGTCGCCGCTTGCGCCATGTAACTCCGAAGCGGACCCGTCATCGCCGCGATCGCCTCATCCGCAACTTCGAGGACCAGTTCGTCGTGAACTTGCATGATCAGCCGCGCCGGAATCCGCGAGCTTTGCAACCAGGCGTCGACTTCGATCATGGCGCGCTTGATGATGTCGGCGGCCGTCCCCTGCATGGGCGCGTTGATGGCACTGCGTTCCGCGTACTGACGCAGCGCCGCGTTTCGCGACTGAATTTCCGGCAGGTACAGGCGCCGCCCGAATACCGTCTCGACGAAGCCTGTCTCCCGGGCCTGGCGGCGCGTTTCCTCCATGTAGCGTTTGACGCCCGGATAGCGCTCGAAATACACCTCCATGTATTTCTGCGCCTCGCCGCGCGCGATTCCCAGCTGTCGCGCGAGACCGAACGCGGACATGCCGTACATCAAGCCGAAATTGATTGCTTTCGCGGAACGCCGCTGATCCGCGCTCACCTCGTGCAGGGGTGTGGAAAACACTTCTGCCGCGGTTGCCTGATGGATGTCGCGATCCTCGGCAAAAGCCTGAAGCAAACTCGCATCGCCGGACAGATGCGCCATGATGCGCAGTTCGATTTGCGAGTAGTCGGCTGCAACCAGCGAGTGACCGGGCGGTGCGATGAACGCCTGACGGATGCGTCGGCCTTCCTTGGTGCGGATCGGAATATTCTGCAGATTCGGGTCCGTCGATGACAGTCTGCCGGTGGCGGCGACGGCCTGATGATACGAGGTGTGGATGCGCCCGGTCGCGTGATTGATTTGCTCGGGTAGCGTGTCCGTATAGGTTGATTTGAGTTTGGTGACGCTGCGATATTCCAAGATCAATTTGGGCAGAAGATGGGATTCGGCCAGTTCCTCGAGCACATCCTCCGCCGTCGACGGCTGACCGGTCGGGGTCTTGCGCATCACCGGAATGCCCAGCTTGCCGAACAATATTTCCTGCAATTGCTTCGGCGAGTCGACGTTGAAGACGCCCCCGGCTTCGGCGTGCGCCTGCGTTTGCAGCTCCAGCATGCGCGCCGCCAGCTCCGAGCTCTGAGTCTTGAGCAGCACGCGATCCACCAGCACGCCGCTGCGCTCCATGCGATACAAGACCGCCACCAGGGGCTGCTCGATGCCTTCGTACACGGTCTTGAGCGCCGGCAGCGCCGCAATTTGCGGCCACAGCGCATGATGCAGCTGCAGCGTGACATCGGCATCGGCGGCCGAATATTCCGCCGCCCGGTCGACATCCACCTGATTGAAGCTGATCTGCTTCGCACCCTTGCCCGCAATGTCTTCGTAATGAATGGTCTTGACGCCGAGATACTTGGCAACCGCCGTGTCCATGTCGTGGCGCGTTGCAACGCTGTTGAGCACGTACGATTCGAGCATCGAGTCGAAGCGCTGTCCCTTGAGGCGGATCCCGTAATTCGCCAGCGCGTGGGCGTCGTATTTTTGGTGATGGCCGAGCTTCGGCCGGGTCGCATCCTCGAGCAGCGGCTTGAATGCCTCGAGGACTTTCTGGCGATCGAGTTGATGCGGCGCGCCCGTGTAATCATGACCGAGCGGTACGTACGCAGCCTCCCCCGGGGCGACGGCGAACGAGAGGCCGACGATGTGCGCCTGCATGTAATCGCGGCGATCGGTTTCGGTGTTGAACGAAATGAGCGGCGCCCCGGCAAGCTTCTCGAGCCACGCCTGCAGCACGTCCTGCGACAGAATCTTGTGATAAATGCGCTGCGCGGCGCCGGACTCCACCACCGCCACGGCCACGGCGGCGGTTCCGGCCTGGCCGATCGATGCCGCGACAACCTCGACGTTCGCCGCAGTTGCAGCCTTCACCGGCGGTCCGAGTTCCGGACCGAGAGCCTTGAGCAGGGCGCGCAGCTCTAGCCGCGTGTAGAGTTCACGCAGACGCGTGAGGTCGGGCGCGCCGGCGGTGAGCCCGTCGGCGTCGAGGTCCAGCGGCACTGCGGTGTCGATGGTCGCAAGCTTGCGCGACAGTTCGAGCATGGCAAGCTCGCCACGCAGGTTGTCGCCCACCTTGCCGCCGATGTCCCCGGCATGCGCGATCAGCTCATCGAGAGTCTGATACTGATTGAGCCATCTGGCCGCGGTCTTCGGGCCGACGCCGGTTATCCCGGGGATGTTGTCCGAGCTGTCGCCGACCAGCGCAAGGTAATCGACGATCTGCTCCGGGAACACATCGAACTTTGCCTTGACGCCGGCGCGATCGAGGCGCGAGTTGCTCATCGTATTGATCAACCCGATGTGTGGACCGACGAGCTGCGCCATGTCCTTGTCGCCGGTCGAGATCAGCACCTCGTAGCCCGACTCGGCTCCTTGTTTCGCCAAGGTGCCGATCACATCGTCTGCTTCGACTCCGGGTACGCGCAGCAGCGGCAACCCCATGGCCTCGACCGTGTCGTACAGAGGTTGCACTTGCGCGCGCAGGTCATCTGGCATGACCGGGCGATGCGCCTTGTATTTCTCGAACAAATCATCCCTGAAGGTACGGCCGGGTGCATCGAATACCACGGCGATGCGGTCCGGAGATTCCTCCTTCACCATCTTGTTCAACATGTTGAGCACACCCAACACCGCGCCGGTCGGTTCCCCCTTGGAATTGGAAAGGGGAGGCAGCGCGTGGAAAGCGCGATACAAATAGCCGGAGCCGTCAACCAGAATCAGCTTGCGTGCGCTCATGGTCGGCTGCCTGATCAGGGCTTTGCAGGATTGTCCGCTTGACCGCTCGGAGCATCCGTCGCCGGAGTACCTGACGGGGTCGGCCCCGGCGTGGCGTTGCCCGGCGCAGGCGCGGGGCTGGGCGTCGAACGCGGGCTCGGCACCATCACTTTTTTGTGTTTTGGCGCATCCGGCAGCACCAGCGGCCCTTTCTGACCGCAGCCGACGATCATCCCGGCCGCAAACACAGGGATCCACAGGCGCGCCATTCTCATGCGAGCAGTATACCGCGCGCCGCCACGCGCCTGTTTGATCGGAACTTCCGGGGCCGCGGGCCGGTCCGAGACAGGACTACCTCTACTGGAGACGTTGATGAAGAGGATTTCACGAACCGTGATGGCGGTCTGCGCGGCGGGCGCGTGCACGGCTTCCGCGGCGGCTTTGGCGGACGTCAATCCGGTCGGCTTTTATCTCGGCGCCGGCGTGGGTTACTCCACCATCAGGAGCGACGACCCCTCGTACGGCCTGCCCGGTTATTTCAATGATCACCAGACCGCCTGGAAGGCGATCGTGGGCGTGCGCCCCATCCCCATCGTCGGCGCGGAACTCGAGTACATCGACTTCGGGCAGCCCGATCATCACGAAGGCTATTACAACAGCGCCTACTACGGCCTCGACTCTCATCCGCGCGCCGCCGCCCTGTTTGCCGTCGGTTACCTGCCCATTCCGGTGCCGTTCCTCGACATCTTCGGCAAGGCCGGTGTGGCGCGGCTGGAAACGGATGTCACCAGCACGTCGAGCAACTGTGCTCCCGGCACCACGTGCTCCGCGGAGGAAACGATTTTCCGCACCAACCGCACCGACAATAAATTCACTTACGGCGTGGGCCTGCAGTCGCGAGCCTGGGGCGTTGCATTCCGCGCCGAGTACGAGCGCATCAGCTCTACCTATGGCGATCCTGATGCGCTGACCGTCAGCGCCACGTGGACGTTTTAGCCATGCGCCGCTTTCGCTGCAAGCCTCGCGCGGCTTTGCGCCGGGCATAGCCCGGCAGGCTTCGGTCGCGCCGTTCGCTGCGGCCCCCTATACTGGTGGGCATGAAACGTGCGCGCCCGAAAAGTTTGATTGAGACGCGGGATGCCGTGCGCACGCTCGTTGCGCTCGGAATGCTCGCCGCCGCTCTCGGCGGATGCGCGCGAGATCGCATCGCGGTTTCCGGCGACAACTCCGCGACCACGCGGGCGCTGCGCGCGAAGATCGACACCATCGTCGTCATTTACGCGGAAAATCGCGCCTTCGACAATTTGTTCGGCGACTTTCCGGGCGCGCATGGCCTGTCCGACGTTGTGGATGAAAACGGACGGCCGCGGACCTCCTACGTCCCGCAGCTCGATCGCGATGGATCGGTGCTTGCGAATCTGCCGCCGACCTGGGGCGGAGTGACCGCAGCGGGAATCCAACCGGTGGTGACGGAGGCAGAGAGCGCCGGCCTGCCGAATGCGCCGTTCTCGATCGAGCACGCGTTCACGGCGCAAGGCAAGACTCTGTCGACCTCGACGGTGACCCGCGATCTGGTGCATCGCTTTTTCGAGCATCAGATGCAGATCGACGGCGGCAAGAACGACGGCTACGCTGCATGGTCCGATGCCGGCGGTCTCGCGATGGGTCACTACGATTACAGCCGATCGGCCCTGTATTCGCTGGCCAGGGAATTCGTGCTCGCCGATAATTTTTTCCAAGGTGCATTCGGCGGTTCATTCCTGAATCACCAATACCTGATCTGCGCCTGCGCGCCGCTGTATCCCGATGCGGACAGCGCGGCGGCGAAACCCTCCATCGCGTTGCTCGATCAGGATGCTGCCGGACATTACCTGCCGCGGCTGAAACTTGCAGCCAACGCCCAGGCCTCGGCCTTGGATGGGCCCCCGAGCTTCGCCAGAAACGGCAATATCACGCCGCCCAACTACTTCGGCGATGGCCGGTTCTACGCGGTAAACACCATGCAACCCGCGTATCAGCCGAGCGGCAACCCGCCGGCCGCGGACGATGCGGATTTCTTATTCGCCGATCCCATGAAGGCCACCACTTTGCCGCCGCAAACGCAGGCGACGATCGGCGACAGCCTGGACGCGAAACATGTCCGCTGGGTTTGGTATGCCGGCGCGTGGGATGCCGCGCTCGCCGACGGCCGCCAGCCTCCATCCAAGACCCGCGCGGCCATTTACGCGCCCCCGTATCCCGGCGGCAACCCCGACTTCCAGCCGCATCACCAGCCCTTCGACTACTACGCACGATTCGATCCGGTGGCTCACGCGGCGACACGCGCGGCTCACTTGCAAGACTACGGGGCGTTGCTTGGCGATGCGGCCGCCGGCCGCCTGCCGGCGGTTGTCTTCTACAAGCCGCAAGGCAACTTGAACCAGCACGCGGGGTATGCGTCGGTCGCGGATGGCGATGCACACATTGCCGAACTGGTGGCGAAATTGCGCTCGAGCCCGCAATGGCCGCACATGGTGATCGTGATTACCTACGATGAATTCGGCGGCGCGTGGGACCACGTGGCGCCGCCGCACGGCGATTTGTTGGGCCCGGGCGCGAGGATTCCCGCGCTCATCATTTCGCCATTCGCAAAGCGCGGCACGGTCGATCACACTCAATACGACACCGCGTCGATTCAGCGCTTGATCACGCGGCGCTTCGATCTCGCCGTATTGCCGGGCGTCACCCTGCGCGACCAAAGCCTCGCCGCACACGGCGCCCCGCCGATGGGCGATCTTACCAACGCGCTCGATCTTGGCCGCTAACCGCGGCCTTCACCCTCATGACTTAGGCGTGGGCGGACTGCCCGGACTCCCGGGTGGCGCCGCCGGGCCGCTGCTCGATTTCACGCTCAACAACTCCACTTCGAATATCAACAATGATCCGGCCGGAATTCCAGGCTTGGGATTCCTGCCGTAGCCGAGTTCCGGCGGCACCCAGAGTTGATACTTGGCGCCCGGCTTCATCAGCAACAGCGCTTCTTGCCACCCCGGGATCACACCGTTCACGGTGAACGAGGCGGGTGCGTTGCGATCGTACGTGCTGTCGAATTGCGTGCCGTCGATCAGCTTGCCGCGATACTGCACCGTCACCCCATCGGTGGGCGTGACCGCCGCCGCTTTACGGTCGCCCGGCAGCAGTATCCTGTACTGCAAGCCCGATGCCGTGGTCGTCACGCCTTTCTCGCGGCCGTTGCGCGCGAGGAACTCCTTCGCTCGCGTCTCATTGCGCGCCACCGCCGCGTCCATCACGGAACGTACATATTCCTGCACGTGCGCGCGATCCGCCGGCGTGGTCTTTTTGCCTTGCAGGCCGTCCTTCAAGCCGCGCGACAGGGCCTCGGCGCTCAACTGGTCGGTGATCCCGACGTTGTGCATTTGCTCGCCGAAGCTCAGTCCAAACAAGTAGCCGATGTCATCGGCGCTGGGTGCGGCGGGATCCGCGCCGGCGGCGGTTGCGGGCGCCGGCTGGCCTGTTTGAGGACCGGGAGGTTGCGCGCGCAGGGGTGCCGCAACGACCAGCGCCGCAATGCAGGCGTGGCGCAGAATTCGAATGATCGTATGTTTCATCCCGCCAAGATACGCCTCTCCGGCTTACGAGCGCCAGCGCGAATCTAGCCGCCGAAGGCGCCGCGCCGAATGATTGCCACGGTCAGGCGCGACGTGCACACCAACCTGCCATCCTCGTTGACGATATCGATGGTCCACACATGAGTGCGGCCCCCCAGGTGCACGGGACGTGCCGTGCCCGTCACGCGCCCGGTGCGCGCCGAGCGTACATGGTTCGCGTTGATTTCCTGCCCGACGCAAAGGTACTCGGCGGCGTCGACGCACATCGTCGCGCCCGTGCTGCCGATGCTCTCGGCGAGCGCCACCGATGCGCCGCCGTGCAGCAGCCCGTAGGGTTGCCGCGTGCGATGATCGACCGGCATCGTACCGCGTAAAAAATCATCGCCGATTTCCGTGAACTCGATGCCGAGATGTTCGACCAGCGTCCCGGGCCCTGTGGAGTTCAATTCCGCCAGCGAACGTAAACTGCGCCATATCGTCATTCGGAATCCTCGAGGCTGCCCGCAACCCGGCGGTACGCTTCGCGAAATGGAATGCCCTCCTTGGCCACCAAGGCGTTGGCGGCGGCGGCGGCATGAATGCCGGAGTCGAGCCGGATGTTTTCCGGACGGAAACTCACGCCATCGAGAGCGCTCGGCAGAATCTGCAACGTCTGCAGGCAGGAATCGATGCCGCGAAACAAGGGCGCCTTGATCAACTGCAGATCGCGGTGATAACCGGAGGTGAGCTTTTGCGTGACTGCGAGCACTTCGTTGAGCGCGGCTTGCGCCACAGCACTGCGGCCGCGCACCAGTTCGAAGACGTCGGGATTGCGCTTCTGCGGCATGATCGACGAGCCGGTGGTGAACTCCGGCGGCAGCGACACGAATCCGAATTCCTGGGTGTAGAACAGCAGCAAATCGGCCGCGAGACGTCCCATGTCCTGCGCCAGCAATGTGATCTCGAACAGCAGCTGCGCTTCCGCCTTGCCGCGCGACAGCTGAACCGCCGTCACCGGTTCCTGCGTTACCGCGAAATCGAGACGGCGGCGCGTTTCCTCGCGGCTCAGGTCGAGGTTCGGCGTGCCGTAGCCGGCCGCGGACCCCAAAGGGTTCTTGCCGATGCGCCGCTGCGTCTGTGCAAGCCCCTCGGCATCGTCGCGTATTTCCGCCGCGAAGCCCTGCGCCCACAGCGCCACGGTGCTCGGCATCGCCTGTTGCATATGAGTGTAGCCGGGCAGCGCCATGGCGCCATGGCGCGCGGCCAATGCGTCGAGCGCGCCCGCGAGCGCCCATGCGCCCTGCTCGAGCTGGGCGGCGGCGTCCCGCAGGTACAGGCGCAACGCCGCGAGCACTTGATCGTTGCGCGACCGGCCGGCGTGCAAGCGCCCGCCGGCCGAGCCGATGCGGGCGGTCAGCCGGTTCTCGATCGCCGTCTGGCAGTCCTCCTGTTCGAGCGAAATCCGCCACTGTCCCTGCGCATGCTCGCTCGCGACGGCCGTCAACGCGTCACGGATCAATTCCAAATCCGGCGCCGACAACAGTCCCTGAACTGCGAGCATCTCCGCATGTGCGATCGATGCTCGAATGTCGTAGCTCACCAGCCGGTTGTCGAGGATGTGGTCGTCGCCCGCGGTGAACGCGAGCACACGCGAGTCGAGAGGAACGCCCTTGTCCCAGAGCCGCGTCATTGCGCGCTCGATTGTTCCGCGGGGCTCAAGGCCGTCAAATCGGCCACCACCAGAGTGCCCGTGCCTTCGTTCGTGAATATCTCCGCCAGCAGACTGTCGGTGGATCTATAGCTGATGACGTGCACACGGCGTACCCCGCCGCGGATCGCATTCTCGATCGCGGCCGCCTTCGGCAGCATGCCGTCCTTGAGGGCGCCCTGATCGCGCAACCGCTTCAAGCCCTTGATGTCGGTATACGAAACCACCGAGCTGGCATCGTCCAGGCGTTCCAGAATTCCCTGCGCTCCGGTGCACAGCACGAGCTTCTCCGCCGACAGCGCTCCGCCGATGGCGGCCGCCACGGTGTCGGCGTTGATGTTGAGCAACGTGCCGTGCGAATCCGCCGACAGCGGACTCACCACCGGCATCAAACCGTTCTCCAGGAGTTTTTCGATCACCCCCGTATTCACCGAATCAATGTTGCCCACCAAGCCATAATCGACGAACTCGCCCGAGCCGTCGGGGACGCGCATCGGCGGGCGCTTGTGCGCGCGTATCAAGCCTGCGTCGACGCCGCTCAAGCCGATCGCCTCGATGTCGAGTTCGCGGCAGATCGCGAGAATGCGGGTGTTGATCAGGCCGTTCAACACCATGGCGGTCACATCGATCGACTTCTGGTCGGTGACGCGCCGGCCATGGACCATGCGCGTGTCGATGCCCAACGACGCCTGCATGCTGTCGAGCTGCGGACCGCCGCCGTGCACCAGCACGGTCTTGATGCCCACCTGGTGCAGGATCGCCACCTGTTCGATGAGCGCGCGGGTCGAGATCTCATCGCTGAATACCGCGCCGCCCGCCTTGATGACGAACACCTTGTTCTTGTACATGCGGATGTACGGCGCCGCGCTCTTGAGCGCACGCACGGCAACGGAAGGATCAGGTCGGCTCATAATCATCGAATGTTCGGCGCGGAAACCCTGGCCTCGAGGCCGGGGAGGAAGCGCCGCTCGTTGTGTCGAACTGCCACTGTATTTCTCCTATGCTCGTGTGTCGATCAGATTAGCATGCGGTGTAAAACGGCCATCTGCACCACCAGACGATTGAATGCCTCGCGCTTGACGACGGCGCGCGGCCCATCGAGGACTTCGTCGGCGACCGCGACATTGCGGCGGACCGGCAGGCAGTGCATGAGTTTGGCCCCGGGTGCGGCGGCCGCGAACCAGCGCTCGCGCACGCACCAATCGGAGAGACCGGCACGCAGCCGCGAATCCGCGTCGCTGTCGCCGTAATGTCGCGTGCTGCCCCACTCCTTCGCATACAGCACGTGCGCGCCGGCGAGCGCCGCCCCGCGGTCCGACGTCTCGCTCACCGAGCCGCCCGCCGCCGCGGCCGCCGCGCGGGCGCCGTCCATGATCGGCGCGGGCAGGGCGAAGCCGTCGGGCCGCAGCACCACGACTTCCATGCCGCGCATCGCGGCCATGTGCAGCGTGGCCGACGGCACCGCCAAGGGCAGCGCCTTCGGATGATTGACCCAGCTCAGCACGAACTTCGCGCGCTGCGGCACCTTGAATTCGTCGAGGGTGCGCCAGTCGGCGAGGGCCTGGCATGGATGATTCATCGCGGATTCCAGATTGATGAGCGGCTTGTCGCAAAGCGCATCGATCATGCCGAACAAAGTTTCACCAAGATCGTTCTCGAGATCCTTGCCTTCGGCGAAGGCGCGCACGCCGAGCGCATCACAATACGAAGCGAGCACCGGGATGCCCTCGCGAATATGCTCGGCGGCGGCGCCGTTCATCGTGGCGTTGGGCCGCGTTTCCAGCTGCCACGTTCCCTGGCCGGGCGTGATCACGAAGGCTGAACCGCCGAGCCGGGCCATCGCGGCTTGAAACGATGCCAAGGTCCGCAACGAGGGGTTCATGAACACGAGGCCCAAGATCTTGCCCGCGAGCGCCCGCGGCTGCGGCTTGTCCTGCAAGGCCTGAGCCAGCGCCAGCAGATCGAGAACCTGCTCGCGGCTGAAATCCGCGAGCTTCAGGAAGCGCTTCATGGGGAAATTCGCGACAAGGCATCGCTCAGCCGATCGACGTGCCCCTCGTTCAATATGTATGCGGGCAGCAAACGCAGAATGTGGGGGTCCGCGCTGGTGCCCGCGAGGATGTTCTTCGCCAGCAACTCCGCGTGCACTTCCTTGGCGGGCCGCGATGTCTTCAGACCCAGCAAGAATCCGGCGCCCTGCACGCCGGTGACCGGACCCACGACACAGCTGCTGCGGATATAGGCGGAGACTTGCCGCACGTTGGCGAGCAAGGACTCTGATTCAATGGTGTCGATGACCGCTTCCGCGGCGGCACATGCCATGGGACCGCCGCCGAACGTCGTACCCATGTCGTCGTACTTGATCCGGGCCGCTATATGCTGCGACATCAGCAACGCCGACACCGGAAAGCCATTCCCCAATGCCTTGGCGGAGGTGAGCATATCGGGAACCACGCCGTAAAAATTGGCAGCAAACGGCGCACCGGTGCGCCCCATGCCGCATTGCACCTCATCGAATATCAACAAGGCGCCGGTGTCGTCGCAGCGCCGGCGCAGCGCTTGCAACATCGGTTTTCCCACCTCATAGGCGCCGCCGACGCCCTGAACGGGTTCGACGATGACGGCGGCGGTGTTGCGGTCGATGAATCGCTCCAAGGCAAGGGGATTGTCGCGCGGTGCAAAGCTCACGTCGAAGGGCGTGCGGGGAAAGCCGTACCATTTTTCGAGTGCGCCCCAGGTCACCGCGCCCGCGGCGGCGGTTCTGCCGTGCCAGCCTTGCTCGAGCGCCACGATCTTGCTGCGGCCGCTCAGCTTGAAAGCGAGCTTGAGCGCATTCTCGTTGGCTTCGGCGCCGCTGTTGATCCAAAACACCGTATCGAGGCCGAGCCCCGCGAACTTGGTCAGGCGGGCCGCGGCGTGCTCGCGAATCAGCATCGGCAATGCGTTGGTCTGAAACGCCATCTGCCGCGCCTGGCGCTCGAGTGCGGCCACCCAGCGCGGATGACCGTAGCCGAGACCGGCGACCGCATGTCCTCCGTAAAAATCCAACACCTTGCGCCCGTCGCGCGCGTACAGCCATACGCCCTCGCCATGCGCGACTTCGATGGGATATTGCGCGAATACGTGCGCCAGGTGACTGATCAGGGTGGGTGCGGTCATCGCGTCGCCTTCAGGTCCAGCCGGGCGCCGCTGCGGTGAGGCCCATCGACTCAGGCTTTCCCAGCAATCGATTCATCCATTGGACGGCGCCCCCGGCGGCCCCTTTATTCAGATTGTCGACGACCGACATGACGGCGATGGAATTGCCGTTGGTCACCGCACTCAGATTCGCATAATTGCTGCTCACCACATCCTTGACGCGCGGCGCGGCCTCGCTCACGCGCACGAACGGAAAATTCTTGTAGTAGGTCTTGAGCGCCTCGAGTGCCTGCGCGCTGCCGATGGTTTCTTTGAGGCCGGCCTGCACCGTCACGTGGATGCCGCGGGCGAAGGGGCCCGAATGCGCGACGAAATTGAGTTCAGCCTCGATCCCCGTGGCGAGCTTCGCGCAGGCGATGATCTCTGGAACATGTCGATGGCTCAAGGCGCCGTAGGAATAGAAGTCGCTGTGCCGGTGCGGATGGTGCGTGCCCTCGATCGGCTTGCGGCCCGAACCCGTGCTGCCGGTGACGCCGGTCACAAACAGCCGGTTATCGGTCAGACCCAGCGCGAGCAGCGGTACGGTGGCGAGGAGCGTCGCCGTTGCAAAGCATCCGGGGTGCGCAATGTGCGGTGTCGGCGACTTTTGCAGATGTTCCGGTACCGCGCAGGTGAACTCGCGGATCCGCGCCGGTGCGCCGTGCGCGTGTTTGTAAACCGCCTCGTAGGCCTGGGCGCTCGGGTAACGGAAGTCGGCCGAGATGTCGACACAGTGCACGCTCGTCCCGGCCGCGCCGGCTGCGCTCAATAGCCGGTCGATGAGGGCCGCAGCCACGCCGTGCGGCGCCGCCGAGAACAGGGCGCTCTCGGGCGTGCGTCTGATCAAGGTCTCGACCGCGTAGATATCGGCGAACTTGAGCTCCGGATAGGCGCTGCATAGGTGCGGGAACGCAGCCGCGACCGAAGCACCCGGCTGGCTGTCGGAAAGAATGGCGGCGACTTCGAGTTGCGGATGTCCGGAAATCAACCGCAGCAGCTCGCCGGCCACGTAGCCGGTGCCGCCGAGCACGATGGCGGGGGTGGCGGTCATTCGCCTGCGACTTTCGATTCGCGCACATTGCTCAATCCCAAGCGGCCGATGATGTGGTCGCCGAGGTCCGCAGGATTGCTGATGGCGTTGAAGGCTTCGACATTCATCTGTTCGCGGATGATTTCGACCCCCACTTGATTGTCGGTGGCGGGACCTGTGACCACGGCCGGTTCGATACCGAAACGCTCGCGCAACAATTTGACACCGCCCCAGGCGGCGACCGGATCGTTGGCCGACAGCACCACCGCCGTCAACGCGGCTTTGATGTCCGTTTGGCGCAGGATCGCCTCCACGCCGTACGTTCCCAAAAGCCCGTCGCCCAATTCGAACACGATGACGTCGGGCTGACCCGCCGACATTTCCGTGAGCATGGTGCGGGTCAGCGCCGGACCGCATTTCGCGGTCGTGGTGACGATGCCTAAGTCGGTGAAAATCATGGTGCGGCGGGCACCGGCGTCCTCGAAGGCGAGAATGTCGCGACGCAGTGACACGCCGGTCGCCTTGAAGGCATCCACCGTCAATCCGCGATGGCGCATGCGCGCGATGATGGCCGACGCCGCCGCGGTTTTCCCGGCCTCCATGCACGTGCCGGCCAGCGCCACCACCGGCACCCCGCGCGCGTCGAGCACGGCCTCGTAATCCAGCGCCTTGCGTCCCGCGCGCGCGGGCACGCCGATGCGTTCGCCGAGATACGGGAAGGTGAGCGCGGTGCCGAGCACCTTGCAATCGAATGGTTTGCCCTTGTCCGGTGTCGCGGAATCGCAGATGCCGAGCACACCCCCGATATTCAGCATTTGAACCACATCGCCCGGCTGCAGCGCCGGCGGAATATGGCCGGAGTAGCCGAACAACGCTTTGCGATGACCCAACGCGCCGACCACCACGTCGCCGCGGGCGATTTTCGCCATGCGGCCGCTGGTCAGCTCGAGCGTGTTGTACGTGGACTTGTTGTTGAGGATCTCGACAACCACCACGACGCCTTCGTCGCAGGGGATGTCCGCGGCCACGCGCACTTCGTGCGACAGGCCGCACGCCTGCGTCACCGATGCGATCTTATCGACCACCACCGTGCGCATGCCGCTCATGCCTGCTCCGCCCGCGCGGTTTCGGATCCGGCGCGCTTGTAGAACACTCCCGTCAGGGCGAGCATTTTCGAATAGCCCAGCGCATCGGCCGGAGTCCATTCGCCGGCGGACTCGCCGTACACGCCTTTCGATGCCGCCATCAGCGAGTAGGGCGAGGTGACGCCCTCGACGAACACCGCACCCGGCCGGAACAGAACCCTGACTTCGCCGCTGACGCGAGCCTGCGAGGACACGAGCAGCGCCTCGATGTCGCGGCACACCGGATCCAAATGTTGCCCTTCGTGCACGAGATCACCGTAGGGCTGGGCCACCGACTCCTTGATTCGCGCCTGCTTGCCCGTCAACACCAGTTTTTCCAATTCCCGATGCGCCGTCAGCAGCACCTCGGCGGCAGGCGCTTCGAACGCGACCCGCCCCTTGGTGCCGATCACCGTGTCGCCCAGGTGAATTCCCCGGCCGATGCCGAAGGGACCCGCGAGCGCTTCCAGTTTCTCGATGATCGCGACCGCCGAGGCCGCGCTGCCGTCCAAGCCCACCGGCACTCCCTGCCGGAAACCGATCACGTGGCGCTCCGCCGTGCGCGGCGCGGAGAAAGCATCCTTCGACAACACCCACGCATCGTCGGGAATGCTGCCTTCGGAGGTCAGCGTCTCCTTGCCGCCGATGGTGACGCCCCACAGCCCCCGGTTGACCGAGTATGCCGCGCCAAAGGGTGGAATCGGCAGCCGGTGATCCTCGAGATACTTGAGTTGTTCCGGCCGCCTGAAGGCGCGGTCGCGCACCGGCGCGATGATCTCGAGATCCGGCGCGAGGGTGCGCAGCGCCACTTCGAATCGCACCTGATCGTTGCCCGCGGCGGTGCAGCCGTGCGCGACCATGCTGGTTTTCAGCGACAGCGCCATTTGCGCGATCGTCTGCGCCTGCAACACGCGTTCCGCGCCCACGCACAGTGGATAGACCGCGCCGCGGCGGACGTTGCCCATGATGAGGAATTTGAGCACTTGCTCGAAATACGCATCGCGCGCATCGATCAGATGATGTTCGATGGCGCCGAGTTGCGCCGCACGCTCGGCCAAGGAACGCGCCGCAGCCGCATCGATGCCGCCGGTGTCGACCGTCACCGTGATCACCGGCCGCTGATACGTGTCTTTGAGCCATGGCACGCAGAACGAGGTGTCGAGGCCACCGGAGAATGCCAACAGAATGGGCTCGGCGCCCGGCCTTGAAGTCGATGTCATAGGGTTTAGCGTCCGAAAATGGCGAAGAGGCGTTCGCCCAGCTGCCGCTGTTCAAGTGCCCCGGCGGTGGCGATGAAGATCGTGTCATCGCCGGAAAGGGTGCCGACGACCTCGGGCCAGCGGGCGCTGTCGATGGCGACCGCCACGCTTTGCGCCGCGCCGACGGTGGTCTTCAGCACGGTCAAATTCGTGCCGGCCGTAAAGCGTGCACTGACGAACTGCCTGAGGGTGGAGAAGTCGCTGGGGCTGGCCGAGGCATCGGGCAGCACGTAGCGATCGCCCATCTTTGCCACGCCAAGCTCGCGCAAGTCGCGGCTGACACTCGACTGGGTCGCGACATGCCCGTGCTTGCGCAGCATGGCGACCAGTTCGGTTTGCCGGCCGACCGCCTGCTCGCGAATGATTTTCGCGAGCGCTGCGCGGCGCGCGGGGGCGTTGCCGTTGTCGGTGGGCGGGGGATTGCGGTTTGGCGCTTGCATAAAATGGCGTGCATGGTGCATAAAAATGCAAGGACTGTCAACGCCCCGGCCAGAAATATGTCAACGGGGGTGCGTAGGACGCGGGCTCAATCCAAACAGCGCCCGATCGTCCGCCCGCGTGAGCGCCTGGTCCAGCCAGCCGTGCAATACCTGCCGGTCAAACTCTCCGATTTCGAGTTTCTCGAGGATGATTCCGCCCACGAGAATCTGGCGCCGGATCGCGAGTTTTCGTTCACGATGGGCGCTCGCCGCGCGCTTGCGCGCCTCCAGGCGCTGTTGACGCAATTTCAGCTGGCTGAGCTTCCCTTGAAGAGTGGAAATCTGCTCATCGAGTTTGGCCATGGAATTGATTCTCGCACGGCGCCGCGTGTACAGTCGATTCGCAATGAAGCGCCAGAGCACTTATACATCAGCGCAGCCGTAGGATGGCGATCTACCATTTGACGGCGACGGTTGTTTCCCGCGCGCGGGGACAAAGCGTGGCCGCGGCGGCGGCGTATCGCTCCGGGTCCGCGCTGCGCGATGAGCGCTACGGCTTGCTGCATAATTACACCCGCAATCGGCAAGTGGCACATGCGGAAATCATGGCACCCGAGGGTGCCCCCGCCTGGGCGCGCGACCGGGAAACGCTCTGGAACCGGGTCGAGGCCGCCGAGCGTCGCAAGGACTCGCAGCTCGCGCGCGCCATTGAAATCAGCCTGCCCGCGGAGCTGTCAGCCGCCGAGAACGTTGCACTGCTTCGCGACTACATCGCCCAGGAATTCGTCGCGAAAGGCATGATCGCTGACTTCTGTATCCGCGGCTCCGACCCGCGTAACCCGCATGCCCATATCTTGCTCACGTTGCGTGAGCCCACGCCGTCGGGATTCGGGCCGAAGGCGCGGCACTGGAATCGCAAATCCAACTTGTTGGAGTGGCGTCAGGCCTGGGCCGAGCGCGCCAACCAACATCTGGCGCGCGCCGGCCACAGCGTACGGATCGATCATCGGACCCTGGAAGCGCAGCAGAGCGAACTCACCCCAGCCCGTCAAGTGGGCGTTGGGCGCAGCCGGCAGACCGATGACCGGTTGCCCAACCACATCAAAGAGCGCATCGCCGACCAACAACGGATCGCGAGACAGAACGGCGAGATGATCGTCGAGGATCCGAGCGTCGCCCTGCGAGCGTTGACTCGGTACCGGCCCAGCTTCACGCGCCAAGACATGGTCGAATTTCTGCGCTCGCGCACCGCCGATGCCGCGCAACTCGATGCTGTGCTGGCCGCGATCATGGAATCGAACGAGTTGGTGGAGCTGCCCGCCGCGGAAGGACGGCCCGCGCGCTTCTCGAGCCGCGACATGCTCGAGGCGGAAAAGTCCCTGGTGAAACGGGTGGCGACACTGGTCAAGCGGCGCGCTCATGGTGCGTCTGCGGCTCCATTGCCCGGGCCGGCGCTGCGCCTGACCGGGCGGCAGCGCAGCGTACTTGAATACCTTCTGGCTGACGGCGACATAAAGGCCTTCAGCGCGCCGGGCGATGACCGGAACTCAATCCTCGCGGCGGCCCGCCAGGTGTGGGAATCGCGCGGATTGAGCATCGCCGGCGCCGCCGTTTCCAGAATCGCGGCGCAGGAGTTGCGGGCCTGCGGCATCGAGTCGCGAACACTTGAGGCGCAGGAAGACGAGTGGCGGGACGGGCGCGGACTTCCGACGCAAAACCATGTGCTGGTTGTCGACGGCGCCGAGATGATCGGGCTCAAACAACTGGAACGCGTGCTCGCGGTCGCGGACAAGTCGCATGCCAAGCTGGTTCTCATTGGCGATGCGCAAGAGCTCGCGGCGATGCAGTCGCAGTCAGTCTTTCAGGGGATTTTGGCGGCTGTCGGCCCCGCGGATTAGGCCGGCGCACGCGCGGCGGCCTTGATTCTAGCGGATAAGCTCCCAAAGACAGATCCTGCCCGCCGCAATGTGAGCCTATGACCCAGTTTTCCGTTCTCGATTTATGCCCGATCACGCTGGGCGGGAGCCCGGCGCAGTCGTTGCGCAACACGCTCGATCTCGCGCAGCACGCGGAACGATGGGGGTTTCACCGCTATTGGCTGGCGGAGCACCACAGCATGCCCGGGATCGCGAGCGCCGCCACCTCGGTGGTGATCGGTCACGTGGCCGCGGGTACGTCCACCATTCGGGTCGGGGCGGGCGGCATCATGCTGCCGAATCATTCGCCGCTGGTCGTTGCGGAGCAGTTTGGAACTCTGGAGAGCCTGTTTCCCGGCCGGATCGATCTCGGCTTGGGGCGCGCGCCCGGTTCCGATCAAGCGACCGCGCGCGCCTTGCGCCGCAATCTCGCCTCGGATCCTGACCAGTTTCCCCAAGATGTGCTGGAGTTGATCGGATACTTCGCGGCCCCCGAACCCGGCCAGCGCGTTACCGCGGTTCCCGGCGTCGGACTGAAAGTGCCGCTTTGGATCTTAGGATCGAGCCTGTTCGGCGCACAAGTGGCGGCGGCGCTCGGCCTGCCCTTTGCCTTCGCTTCGCACTTTGCGCCGGCCATGATGATGCAGGCCATCGATCTCTATCGCGCGCGCTTCCAACCGTCGGCCCAGTTGCGACAGCCACGCGTGATGCTGGGGTTCAACGTATTTGCCGCCGAAACCGACGCCGAGGCGCGCTGGCTGGCCTCATCGATGCAACAAGCGTTCGTGAATCTACGCAGCGGCCGGCCCAGCCAATTGCCGCCGCCGGTCGAGGGATACGAGAGCCGGCTACCGCCGGAGTTCAAGTCGCTTCTCGCCGATGTCCTGACGTGCTCCGCCGTCGGCTCGCCCGAGACTGTGCGTGCCGCCGTCGCTGCCTTCATCGCGCGCACGCGAGCCGACGAATTGATGATCACTGCTCAGATTTTCGATCACGGGGCGCGGCTGCGCTCGTATGAAATCGCGGCAGCGGTGCAAAGAAGCCTTTAGTTGTCCGCATCCACGCCGATGCCGAGAAACGTGCGCATGCGCGCAAGTTCCGCTTCGAGAGCGTCACGAAACGCGGCCTCGCGCGGCGCACGGCCGCCGACGTAGCCGCACGAGCAGCGCAGCCCGCCCCGGGCCGCCGTCACATTGGCCCAGCCGATGACGCGCTGATTCCAGAGCAGCGGTAGTGCGTAGTAGCCCAGCTTGCGTTTCGGCGCAGGCGTATACGCCTCGAAACGGTAGGTCCATCCCCAAAAGATCGCGAAACGGCGGCGGTCCCACACGATGGGGTCGAACGGCGTGAGCAGGCGCACGTCCGTGTCCGGCCGCCAGCGGGCCGATGCGGGCTTCTCCGCGGGCGGCCAATACCAGTCGACCCCGTCGATGCGCGCATGACCGAGCCTGAGTTTGGCGCGGGCGATCGCCTCGCGCCGTTGCTCGCTCCACTGCGGCGCCCCGCCGCGCAGCAGTGCGACGAGTTGAGTCAGGCTGCGCGCCGGCAGCGGCGCATATTTGCGCACCAGGACGTCCACCAATGCATCGAAGCGCGACATTGCGGTGTCCGTGTCGGGCGCCGGCGCCGCGTTGAATCCGGCTGCGCTTTTGCATGGCGCATACAGCCTGGTGCCCCCTTCGCGACGTGCGACCCGCAGCAGTCCGCGGTAGTGCATGACGTCGAGCAACTGCGTGCTGGCGTTCGACGAACCCCCGAACCAGTTGGTGACCTTGCCATGCGCAAAATGCGCGTCCACCTCACGGGGGTGCACGACACCGCGTTCGCGGACGAACGCGAGGACGGCCTCGGCCTGGGCGGCCCGCGCCGGCGTCCACACCGTTCGGGCGGTCCTGGGATGCATCAACTGGTGATGCAGCCGCGGCACATAGCCGTAATTGCAGAAGAAGTCCTCCTCGAGCGCGAGTTTCGGATAGCGCCGTTCGAGGTCGCCGGCGCGATAATTCAGCACCCGATGCCGGAGGGTCAGGTCTTGAGCGCGGGCCGGTGCCCGGATCGGATCGGCCTGCACGAATCCCAGCCTGTCGATCGCGCGTCCCAACGTGGTGGGCTTGAAGAGCGACCGGCCAATCGCGTAGCGGCGCAAATGTTCCAGGGTGACTTTCATTCGACGATGATATTAATCAAGAGCGCTCATTTTCCTAGTACATTGGCGGCGATGCTGGACACCATCGAAGTGAAAACTGCCGAACAACCCGACGCCGCCATCATCTGGTTGCATGGCCTCGGCGCCGACGGACATGATTTCGAGCCCATCGTTCCGGAGCTCGTGAAACGCGGGGAACGCGCCTGGCGCTTCGTGTTTCCGAACGCTCCGGTCCGTCCGGTCACCATCAACGGCGGCATGTCCATGCGGGCCTGGTACGACATCAAGGGGTTCGATCGCCGCGTCGAGGAGGACGTGGTGGGCTTTCGCGATACGGATCTTGAGATTCGAGCGCTGATCGCGCGCGAGGTTGAACGGGGCGTACCCGTGGCGCGCATCGTGATCGCCGGCTTTTCGCAGGGCGGCGCCGTCTCGCTCTATACGGTACCGCGGTTCCCCGACAGGCTCGCCGGAGTGGTCGCGCTATCCTGTTATTTGCCCCGCTCCGCCACCTTGGCTGCCGAGCGGTCGTCGGCCAACGACGCCACCCCCATTTTTTTGGCGCACGGTTCGGCGGACCCCGTCGTGCCCTACGGCCTAGGTGCCCAATCCCGCGATTTCCTCAAGGCGCAGGGCTACGCCGTCGAGTGGCATGAATACCCCATGCCGCATGCAGTCTGCGCCCCGGAAATCGCCGATATTCGCGAATTCTTGCTGCGGGTTCTGCCGTCGAAGTGAGGTTCCGGCGTTGATCGCGCGGCTGGATGACAGAGCGGTTCTGCGGGTCTAAGCTCAACATCCCATTTTGTGGGCGCGAGGTTTTACATGGCAACTTCGGTCCCCCCGGCAACGCGCGCGCAGCGAGCTGCTGCGGTGCAACGATTGAGCGACGAGGCGCGAAAAGCGATCGCTCATGCAGGCGCGATGAAACAGGAATTGCGCGCGGCGAAGGCCGCGCTCAAGCGAGCCAGAAAACTCGCGAAGTCGAGCAAGAAGGCTGCTAAGCGCGCGAAGAAAATGGCGAAGGTCGCAAGAGCTGCATCGCCTCGGGCGAGCTCCAAGCCACCGAAGCCGAAAGCGCAGTCGAAGCCAAAGCCCAAGGCTGCACCAAAGCCCAAGGGTGCGCCGAAGCGCAAGATCGCGCCAAAGCCCAAGGCTGCACCAAAGCCCACGGCTGCGCCGAAGCGCAAGATCGCGCCAAAGCCCAAGGCTGCACCCAAGCCGAAGCCCGGCCCCAAGGGTCCGGCGAAGTCCAAGAGCGTTGCCAAGCCACCGGCCACTGTCGCAAAGACACCCATCGAGACACCGAAGACTGCGGCCGCGACGAAACCCGCGTCGGCAACCAAGCGCCGCCCCGCGCGCAAGCGGCCTTCGGTGAGCCTGCCTGCGCCGGCTTCCGCGCCGGTCTCGGCGTCTTCCGAGCCGACGGTGGAGGAGGCCGCGCAATCGGTATTCGAACGGCTGGAAGCGGTGCTGCCGCGCCTGGCTTCAACGCTGCGGGACAATGTTGAGCAGAGCCCCGGGAAGTAGCATCTCGAACAGAAGAGCGAGAAACAGGGAAGCCATGAACCCGATGATCTGACCAAGTATCCACACGCTGAACGCCTTGCGCGTCGTGAATCCTTGGATCTCGCTGAAGCCCATGACTTGCAGCACGATGCTCCAAACCAATAGCAGCACGTAAGAGACGAACTGCAACCGCAGCAACAGCATCAGAAACCCCTCGAGATCCGCGCGCGGAGTCTCGACAAAGGCCGCCTCGCCGGCGAGCAGAGCAGTGACCACCCAAATCGCGAGCGATGCCGCCATCGGCACGCTTCCATAGGCGAGCACGTGGATCGCCTGGCTGATTGTCGAACGGCCGCCGAGCCGTTTCGCCAGGCGTGCGTAGATAACCCCCATCAATAGGACACCGGCCATACCGGCAATGGCGCCATACGCAAAGGAATTCGCCAGGATTTTTTCCAGAGTGGCGTGCTCACCCGCACCCTGCGCGCGGTTCAGCGCCAAGAAGTTGCCGATGCCTTGAGAGGCCGCCAGCAAGTAGTCGACGATGCCAACCGGTTGGCTCGCCATTTCACGGAACACGCGTCGGGGTCTCAGCCAGACATCCTTCAGCGGGCGAATCGGTTCGGTTGGCGACACTCGGGCAGCCTACGCAATCCGAGTAACCGACTCCAGCGTCACACACACAGATGACAGCAGACTTTTTCGGGGCTACTCTCACAGAGAGTTCGAACGATCTCCAGGAGAAGAGTGACCATGGCAAAAAAGAGCAAGTCGAAGAAAAGCCCGGCCGCAAAAGCCAAGCGTGGCCCGGCGAAAAAGAAATCAGTCGCGAAGAAGAAAGCCAGACCGGTAAAGGCCAAGGGACGCAAAGTTGCGACGAAGGCCGCCAAGGCTGCGCCCAAGAAGGCCAAGCCCAAAGCTGCCGCGAAGAAGGCTGCGCCCAAGCCGCGCGTGGCACGGCCAAAAGCCGCAGCACCGGCAGCTCCGACGCCGACGGCCGAGCCGTCCGCGCCCGCGGCATCAGAGACACCGGTCGCGACGAGTCCCAGTACGGAACCGATGGCGTTCTAAACTCGCCGTGGGTGAAATCAGGCGCGCATCAGCCCTTGCAGAGGGCGCGCGCCGCTACTGTCCGGGAATATGCGGGCGGCGAGAGTCTTCGCATCGACGTGCATATGCTCGTCGAGCACGGCTTTGAACACGCTGCGTAAATCGAGAGTCGGGCGCAGATCGCGGTTATCGAGCAGCGCCGTGCGGGCGAGTCCCGGCCAGTCGGTGATGACACGACCGCCGCGGACGCTTCCGCCCACCAGGAAGGCACACCCACCCGTCCCGTGATCCGTGCCGCGAGTGCCGTTCATGGCGGCGGTGCGGCCGAATTCCGTCACCACCAGCACCGCGGTTTGCGGCCACAGTGGCCCCAATCCATCCGCCAACGTGCGAATTGCCTGGTCGAGACCGGCAAGTCGCTGCGCAAGCGTTCCCTTGGCGCCGCCTTGATTGGCGTGTGTGTCCCAGCCGCTGGCTTCAATGACTGCGATCTCGGGGCCGCCTTCGCTTCGCATCAGCGTCGCCGCCATGCGGGCGACGCCGCTGACGCGGTCGCCCGCCGCGGGCTTGCCGGCCTGGGGCGCCGTCGCCTGCGTCATCATCGCCGGCGCGTCGCCGGAATTACCCTCATCCGCCAGCCTTTCGGTCTGCACACCCTCGCTCAAGCGCGCGGAAAACCACTCATCTTTCGAATAAAGATCCGCCAATCGCGCCAGAAGATCCTCGTCTACGTCCGGCGTCGCTTGCGGCGACTTGGAGATCACCGGCGTATCTCCGCGTAAAATCAGCGGCACGTTCTGGCTGATGGCCACCGCGCGCTCTCCCGGTCGTCCGCTGCCGCGCGGCAGCGCCGCGAGCGCGCGATTGAGCCAGCCGTCTGCGGTGCCGATGGGTTTCGTCAAACCGTTTTCGAGCACATTCTGGCCGTCGAAATGCGAACGATCGCGGTATGGCGAGGCGACTGCCTGGAATACCACGAGTTCCTTGGCAAGGTAGCGGTCGTGCAAGAACGAGAACGATGGATGCAGTCCGAAAATCGAGTCGAGCGACAGCGCGCCATCGGCGGAGCCCGGCGCGCCAATGGCGAGTTCACGATGCAGGGCCGCGTAATCAGGGTCGGCGTAGGGCGGAACCGCGGCGAGTCCGTCCAGGGCGCCGCGTAAAATGACCACGACGAGCCGCGCTGCGCCGCCGCTGTGGGCGAACAACGCGCGGGGGAAGGCCGCACCGGCCGCCAAGGCACCCGTACCGAGCAGAAAACGGCGCCGCGACAATGCCGAGGGGGATCGATACATCGCTTATCTCCGCTGAAATTCAGGGCTCATCAAGAGCAATGCCAGGGCCTGCTTGGATGAGGTTGCGCGACGAAGCGCGGTCAAGGTATCCGGGCGCGCATAGGCGCCGAGACTCGACTCCGCCACGTCCGTGGGATCGAGTCCCCGCTCATAGCGGCCCGCGACGCGCGATGCCCAAAGCACGCGATGCATGAGCGCATCCGAGCCGTCCCAGCTCTTCGCGGTGTCCGGCCACCCCGCGGGAGATCCCGGCGTGTATTGGCGTTGACCCAGGAGCTCGAAACTGCGGATCACCTCCTCGGGTTGAGTCGGCGACGCATTCAGTGCCCGCAAGGTCGAGAACACGAAGTCCTCCGGCGTCTTGAATTTGCGCACATTGGGGTCCCAGGCCTCAGGTGCGTCGATCAATGCCGCATACACGTGCGGCAGGTCGCCACCCGATTTCAAAAAAGCGTGGGCGACGCGTGCAACCGCGGCCGGCGGCGGATCGTCGGCGATGAAATGCCTCACGAGCTTGGTCGCTATGAAACTGGCGGTGGCGGGGTTGCGGCACAGATCCGACAACACCGCCTCGCCTTGCCGCTGTCCGTCTTCATAATAGGTCTTGCCCAAAAAGCTCTTGGCGCCCGGCTCGTGCAGATTCTCGCGAAAATAAAACCGGCCGGGAATTCCGCCGGCCAGCCGTCCCTTGCCGCCGCCGATAGACCAACCGGTGATGATTTGCGCAAAGCTCGTGACGTCCTTTTGCGAATAACCGCCGTTCACGCCCAGGGTATGCAGCTCGAGAATTTCCCGCGCCAGGTTCTCGTTGATGCCGAATTCGCGCCGCGGCTTGTCGGCCGCGTCCGGGCGTGGCCGGGCGGCGCGGCGCGCGGCGAGCCGTGCCAGTTCGGAGTCCTTGCCCACGGAATACTGATTGTCCAGAAAGCCGATCATCGCCGGATGCTGTTCGACAGCCGTCAGCAGGTCGACGAAGCGGCCGTTGACGTGCGGCCGGATGGCCTCGTTCTCGAGCGTACCTGCAACGCCGAAGACCGCGCCCTTGTCCGCCGACACGGCAAAGTGATTGGTCCAAAAATGCACCAGGCGCTCGGCGAAGGGCCGGGGGGTGACGGCCGCGCTTTGCGCGCGTGCCAGGACCTGGGCGCGATAGTGGGGCAGGTAGGCGTCGCGGACCGGATTGAACGCCTGGGGATCCGCCGACGTTGCAGCTTCGCGTTTCATTTCCTGACGCTCCTCGCGCGCCGCGAGCAGCTCGACGAATATTCGATCCGATGGCGCGAGCGCCGTGTTGACGGCGAGCTGGACCGGGCCCTTCAATTGTGCCGTCAACCAAGTTCGCGGATCTCCGGCGGCCGCGGCGAGATCCCCCGGCCGGGCGCCCAGACCAAAACGCAGTACGGCTATCTCGGTTTGTATCATGCGAACTCTAACGGAATGGCGCGTTCCGGGTTGACGGCTCATTCGGCCGGAGGCCACCTTGCGCCCGAACGGGGGCGAAAACTGTCGATCAGCTCACGGGTGGAGGTTGCGCCTCGTGGGCGGGCAATGCCGGATCGATACAGGCCCAACTGGGGGCTCGGGAGGTCCAAATGGTGGCAGCCGGCCGGGCGATCTCGGCATCATCGAGGGTGCCGGCACGTACGAAAATGAGCTGCGGCCGGGCCTCGGCCTCGCTGAACATGGGCGTGCCACATTGCGGACAGAAGCGCCGGTGCATGGTGTTGCCGCTGTCGGCAACGCTCGTGTAGTCGCGCAGCTCGCCTTCGACGCTGAATGCGGCCTTCGGAAAACACACATTGACTGTGCCACTTCCGGACCCCAGAAATTGACACAGCCGGCACCAACAAGTGCGCGTGACGATGGGCGCCGCCGAAACCCGGTAGCGAACGGCTCGGCAGAGACAGCCGCCGGTAATGTCCATACGAGTTTCCTCTATTGATCCGGCCAGATGAATCTTAGGGCGAAAACCACGGCAATGCCCGCGATGACGACGTTGAGCCCGACGCCTACCTGGGTCCAATACCCCGGCGGTATGACCACGGGATCCAAATTCTTGGCGACTTGACGGAATTGCCGCGCCGAAATCAAGGCGACTGCGGCTCCGAGCAACAACAGTATCACGCCGAGCCCCAGGGAGAATTTGCGCTGCGGCCCCGACACCGGTTGATGGCCCACCATCTGCAAGAAAAGGCCAAACCGCTCCACCACGAAGCCGAAAGCCATGAGAGCGATGGCGCTGCGCTGCCAGGCCAGCAAGGTGCGCTCGGCTGCGAACAGGACTCGGGGATCTGCGGTGTAGGACATGCGTTGTGCTCCACTGAGTCAGCCAATTCTTACAAGAGCTTAAGTGCGGTGCCGATCTGAACGGGCAGGCTGATTCGAGAATATTGAGCCTGCTTATTCTGAGATCCAATTATGGCCTACGCCCCCGGTAAAGTGCTTTTCGACGGTCCGGCCGCCTGGCCTGCTGCACCCCCGCTTCGTCGGGTAGTGCCGCGGCTACACGAGGTGCTGCGCGAGATCGAGAGTCTGCGCGCCGTCAATGAGCACTTGATGCGCGAAGTGGCGGCCCTCAAGCAACGGGAAGCCCAAGCCCAGCGACTCGCCGATCGAGACGGGTTGACGGGGCTCTACAATCGCCGCCGGATGTTGGAACTGCTGCATTCAGCCATTCATGAGGCCGAGCAGCGCGGTGATTGCGTCGGGTTGCTGTTCGTCGATCTCAACGGCTTCAAAGCGATCAACGACGAGTACGGCCACGCCGCCGGCGACAAGATTCTGATCACGGCGGCGATGCGGATCGCCACGCGCGTGCGCGCCGGCGATTTCGTATGCCGGTACGGCGGGGATGAATTCGTCGTAATACTGCCGGGCACACCGGACGCGGCGGCCCTCACTCTGGTTGCGGACACCATTCGCAAGCGCGTGTCGTTGCCTTACTGGATCGGCGGGACCGAACAGCATTTGACCGCCGCGGTCGGGGAGTCCATGTACCCTCACGACGCGGCGAGCGCCGGCGAACTGCTGCTCAAAGCGGACCAGGCCATGTATCGCCTGAAAACCCGTTTGGCGCGCCCCATGGCGAGTCCCGGCAGCATGCCCGAAGCCCATCCCACGAGACGCCGCGACGACTGAGGCGCCGCGACAGCTGAGCCCGCGACGACTGAGGCGCCACAGCGCGGCCTGTGCTCTTCAGCGGTGGTGATCTCCTCGCTGCGGCGCTATTCTTCGTCACAGTCAACGGCGGAAGACCGAAAGCGTTTCATCACCCATGTTCCGTCTCTTCGATTTCTACCTGAAGCAGCGTGGCCGGCTCAGCGCAGGCGTGGCGTGCGGCTTTTTACTGGGCGCCGGGTTCGGCGGGCTTTCAGGGTGCGTGGTCGTTCCCGATCAGCGTCATTACGCCGATGGCGTCGTGATGGTGGCGCCGCCGCCGCCTCGCGTGGAGGTCATTGGCGAGCCGCCGACGCCCGGATACGTCTGGCTGGGCGGGTATTGGAAATGGGTTGACGGCCGGCACGAATGGGTCGAGGGGCACTGGGCCGCACCGCGGACCGGTTATCACTGGGTAGCCCACCAATGGGTTCGACAGGGTGACGGATGGCGCATGAAGCCGGGTCACTGGGAGCGCGGATAGCGCCTCTAACGGTACTACGGCCACGCGTTCGCGCCCGTCTTGGCGATCAACGCAATCACGATGCAGATGAAAACTACGCGCACAAACTTGCTGCCGCGCTTGATGGCCGTATGTGCGCCGAGCACGCTGCCCATGGCGTTGCATGCGCCCAGCGCGATCCCGATCGCCCAGTGAATATCGCGGTGCATGCCGAAGAACACGAGCGCGCCCGCGTTGGTGGCGACGTTGATGGTGCGTGCGCCGGCCGAGGCGTGCAAAAAATCAAATCCGTATAGGCGGATGAACAGCAACATCAAGAAACTGCCGGTGCCGGGCCCGAAAAAACCATCGTACAGGCCGATGGCGGCGACCGCCGTCAGCGCCGCGTAGCTGCGCCGGCGCGAGAACACCGCGGGCGCATGGCGGGCGCCCAAATCCTTGTGCCACAGCACATAGATGAGCACCACGGTCAACATGATGGGCACGAGCGGACGAAACAGCGCCGGGGATACCGCGCTCACCAATCCCGCGCCGCCGAGGGCGGCGATAAACGCCACCGCGCACGCCGGCAGCAACACACGCCAGGGGATGCGCACCACGCGGATGTATCGCAGCACCGCACTTGCCGTACCGCAGATGCTGCCGAGCTTGTTGGTCCCGAGCAGCAGCGGAGGCGCCTCGGCAGGATAGGCCGCGAACAGCGCGGGCACTTGAACCAAGCCGCCACCGCCCACGATTGCGTCGATAAACCCTGCGCAAAAGGCGGCGCACAGCACCAGCCCAAGAGTCGCGTAGCTGCCGCCTAGCGCTATCGCGGCCAGGTCGTGCTCCGATGAATGTCGCGCAGCGGCGTGCCGCCTGCCGCATCGAACCAGTCTTCGATCAACCGGAACGATATGGATTGCCGCATCGGCAGCAACGAAGCGTCGGCGGCGAGCTCGGCGCGGCTGAACCAGCGGGCGTCTTCCAACTCCTGATCCTGGAGATGCACTTCCGTGGTGAGCGCGTGCGCCGTAAAGCCTAGCATCAACGAGGCCGGAAACGGCCACGGTTGCGACGAGTGGTACTCGATCCGGTCGACCTCGATGCCGGTCTCCTCGATCACCTCGCGTGCGACGGCGTCCTCGAGCGATTCCCCCGGTTCGACGAAACCGGCGATGGTGGAATAACGCCCGACCGGCCAGCTGGCCTGCCGTCCGAGCAGTGCCCGGTCGCCTTCGCCGACCAGCACGATGATTGCGGGGTCAAGTCTCGGGAATTGTTCATGGCGGCAGCTCGGATTGGTGCACACGAGCACGTGGCCGCTCTTGGCGGGCACCGTGCTCGTCCCGCACGCGCCGCAGAAGCGATTGCGCCGCCGCCAGGAAATGATGGCGCGCGCATAGCTCAAGAGTCCCGCTTCATCCATCGGCAGCGCGGCGGCGATGAGGCGCAAATCCTCGAAGCGCGTTCCCGGCGGCATCGGCGGCGGATCAACCGTGTCGACGTCGTAGGTGAAATAGTGGGTATCGCCGGATCGGCCCAACAAAACCAGATCCAAACCGTTGCGCCGTTCAGGCGGCACCTGGTTCAGCCGCAAATACGCCGCGCGCGGCGCATCGCCCTCGACGATGAGGCTGCGTGAATTCCACACCGGAATTGCGCGACTGCGCTCATCGCCGAACGCCGCGGCAAACCACGCAGGGTCCTGGCGCAAATGCGCGGCGCGGTCCAAGTAAGGACCCGCTAAGACATTCCGTTGCTGCATCAGCCAATTCTAGCAGGGCGCGGACTGATTTCAGGTGCGACGGCGGACGGGCGGTTCTCCGCCGCCTGCCGCATCCCATCTGTGGCTTCTCGTTGAAAATTCGGCATCTGATTGCCCTGGTGTCGCTCTGGTATGCCATCGTTGTCACGGCTCGCGCGAAACTTGACGCCGGACCACTGCTCGCAGCACGTAGAAAATGATGGCGTCGGCCGCTGCGTGCAAGACAATGGCCGCTATCAGGCCGATGTGAATCAGTACGAGGCCAAACATCAGCGACACGAGGAACAAGAAGGCCGCATACCCCCACTTCATCAGATTCATGGATTGGAAGCGGCCCGTGCCCGAGTGGACGAGTACGAAGAGCAAGGCCGTCCACCACAACCCAAGCAGCAACTGCAGTGCTCCTCGAAACAGCAGTTCTTCACCCACGCCGGCACACAGTCCAAGCCACAATGGATTCCACCCGCTGACATCAAGTCGATCGGGAAGCTCCAGCACGAAGGTTCTGAAGCTTGCGAAGACATCGAGCTTGAGGATCGCGAACAATGTGGGAATGGCAAACGCGAAACCCATCATCGTGCCGGCACCGACTTGCCACACGAGAGGTCTGCCATCGAGCATGACGGCCCACAACGGCCTTGGGGCAAAGAGAGCGCATATGAGGCATGCAAGTCCCGACAAACCCGCACATTGCAATAGACCCGCGCCTATGCCAACGCCCCTTCTGATCGCGCTTGCAGTTATCGAGGTCATCCGATGTCCGTCAATTCCGTCGTTGTCAGGTAGCTCAACAGCGAGCGTGTCAGTTCCTTCTGCAGCTCTTTATCATTCACAGGCACCAGGCCTTTCCACACACTGGCGTTTTTCGAGTACACCACCAGTTCCCACAGGGCGCCAACGATCATCGCGACCCCCACGCCGATGGCCGCTTTAGGATTGGAGTGGCGGATCTGTCCTTTGCTGGCGATCAAAAGGTCGACGATGTATTCGACGCTACGTACCTGAAGTCTCGTGGCTTTCCTCCAAAAAGCGGTTCCTTCTCGATCCTGCGAAAACTGACGTATCGCTCGCAACAGCCCGGCATTTCGCCGATAGCTGATCAGGAGGCTGCTGATGACTTGTTCGGCCAATGCCTCGATAGGGATCACCGCCGCCATGGCGGGGGTGATCGACTGGCGAATGAGTCTGTCTTGATCCTCCAGAATCTGCAGAATCATGGTCTCGAGCAAAACCTCTTTGTTGCGAAACCTGCGGTACACGGCGCCGGGCGTCAGACCGGCGTGGGCCGCAATGCGAGGTATGGTGGCGCCGGCGATCCCGAGTTGTCCCAACACCTCCGCTGCGGCCCGTAGCAGGCGACGAAGCGACTCCCGGCTGCGCGCTTGCTGCGGCTCCAAGGCCTTGGATTTGTCCGGCATCGGACAAATTCTAGTACGCGATTGAGTAAATGTAAATGCGGATATGCATTTACATAAGGGCGACTCCTGCGCGCGGTGGCAGCGGGCCGCTCGGGCGAACGGTGTTGCCATACCATACATCGTGAGCGGTCGGGGTGATCTCGGCATTGACCGGTCCGACCAGGCACTCGCTATCGGCGTCGGCGAGCACGAACGGCTCCACGCTGCTCGCGCTGTCGATCACATGCCAGCCTTTCTCCTGTCCGGCCTCGCGCACCCGCTCCTCGACCGAATAGCTCCACCAGACACAGGCACGTGAGCTCAAAGGGGCTGTGGTGGCACGATCACCAAAGGGCCGCGCGCGGCCGAACACCTTGACGTAACCCTGCGCGGCGGAGCGGATCTTGACCAGGGGTGTGTCGGCCACCAACCGGTCGCGGCGGATGCTCGCGACAAACCTATACAGAGCCCATGCAGCGAGCACGGCGGCGGCGGCGGCCCCGAGCTCATAGCAGTGGATGCTCGAGCCGGACAAGACCAGTTGGGCAATCGCCACAGCAACCCAGGCGGCAGCAGCGGCGGCAGAACCGCTTATCGCCCAGTATCGACGCACCCAGGAAAGAGCGACCATGAGATGAACTCCGTTCCACGGACAATCCAGCGCGGACCCCAAGGTTACTTATTCGTACGCTGCGATGCAGTGGGCGGAGTCTAAATGCGCGCCACCGGCTAACCAAACTGTGAGCTCCTTATCACTCGCGCGCCGCGGCGCTTTCCGTGTCGCCACCACGCACCCGCGGGCAGCGCTCCGCACGATGTCAGATTGACGTCATCGGGTCTCACGGGGGATCATCATGATGTGCAGGGCACAGGTTGGTCGCACAATTGAATTCAGTCTCGCGGCCCATGGGCCCCACCGCTGCACCAGACGGGCGATTGCCATTGGTCATCGGCGTGACCGGGCATAGAGATCTGCGCACGAGCGATCTTGCCGTCTATCGTGCGCAAATTATCGAATTCTTCGAGCTGCTGCAGGCCCGATATCCTGCAACGCCATTACGGATCGTGTCCCCTCTGGCGGCAGGCGCAGACCGCCTGGTGGCGCAGATAGCCCTCGATCGCGGTTACGAACTCATCGTACCGCTCCCTCTCAGTCCCGATGACTATGAACGGGACTTTCCCGACTCCGTGCAGGAGTTTCGCAGCATGCTGCAACGCGTGCCTGCGGAGCATATCTTTGTCTGGCCCCGATCGGATGCAGGCAATCCACAGCAGTGGTGCGAGCCTCAGTCCGCTCGCGATCAGCAGTATCGCGACGTAGGCGCCTTCGTGGTCCAGCAAAGTCATATTCTGCTCGCCATTTGGGATGGGGTGGTTGACGATTCGAGTGCCGGTACTTCCGGAATGGTCGGTCTGAAGCTCGGCCGATCTGCTGCAACTCCAGTCAGCGGCGCCGCCGCTCTCGACCCGGAGGACAGCGGACCGGTCTTTAGGGTCCATGCGGTACGTGCGGGTTCCGCTGCGCCCATCACCCAGCAGGTATCTTGGATCTTTCCGCAGGACAATGAGGAGGAAATCTTTCACACCGTGTGCAGCCGCATCGACCGGTTCAACTGCGAGCCGGCGCGGCCCGATATCCACTCCATACGTGCCGATGTGGCAGCCTCGCTGCTTCCAGGTGTAGCAGCAGAGGCGAGCGCGGACCCGGAACTCATTGCCGCATTTGCCATTGCAGACCGGCTCGCCGCTCATTACCAGAGCATCACGCACCGGGTGTTGCGGCTGACCCTTGCGGTCGCGGCAATGATGGCGCTGACGTTGGAAATTTATTCTGAGATCGTGCCGCTGCGCGTCGTGCCGCTCGCATACCTGCTGTTATTTGCATTTCTGATGCTGATCCTGGTGTGGCACCGGCGTTTGGATGCCCAGGGTCGCTATCTCGACTATCGGGCGCTTGCTGAAGGGCTGCGTGTTCAGTTCTATTGGCGTCTGGGCGGACTGGCCGATACAGCCTCCTCCTCCTACCTGCGTAAGCAGCTTGATGAGCTGCGCTGGATCCGGGAAGCGCTGCGGGCCACAGGAGCCGTGCCACCTCCCGCTCTCGCACAGCCGGACTTGGCGCTCAAGTGTTGGGTGCATGGCCAGGCCAGCTACTATGCAGAACGCGCACATCTGCATGAGCGGCGATCGCGCCGGATGGAGTTCTGGTCGAGTGTATCGCTCGGCGTGGGTCTGCTGGCCGCAAGCTGCCTGGTGCTGCTGTGGAATGTGCTCGAGCGTTTCCCAGCGTGGCATCACGGGACGGTGCTGGTCATGGTTTTCGCGCCGATCATCGCGGCATTGTGGGAAACGTACTCAGAGCGCGTCGGCGCGCGCACCCAGGCCAATCAGTTCGCGCGGTTCGCGGCGATATTCAGGCGTGCCGAACGGTTCATCGACCAGCTCGAATCCGGGCAACCCGCGGCGGAGCGCCGCCGAAGCGAATTGGAGTTGCTCCACGAGTTGGGACGCGAGGCCCTGATGGAAAGTGCGGACTGGGTGCTGCTGCTTCGCGAGCGGCCCATTGCCCTGCCCAAAGGCTAGCACGATGGAATTACCCAATCAGGCAGCAGACGGAGCGGCGCGGATCATGGTGCCCCCCCATCCCCTGGAAGCAAACGTTGCACGACCTGGGAAAAACTCCAGCCCGCGCGCGGAGCGTTGCGCTCCAGAATCCAGATCAGATCGAACCGGTCACCCGGCCAATGGACGGGACAGCCAGGCAGCGTGCCGGCGATTTCCGTGACCAGCCGCGGAATGGCGCCATGATGCCAGGCGATCAGCGCCGGTGATGGGGCCGCGACCACTACCGCCGCCAGCGCCGCCTCTTCTTCCTCCGCATATGCATGATTGACCGGGAGCCCCAAGGCGGCCGCCAGTGGGCCGACCGTGTGCATCGCCCGCAAGCTGGGACTATCCTTGGTGGCGTCCGACGCGAAAATTGAGCGCGGCGTCTGAATCCTGGAGCCTTCAGGCAGCCCGCCCGGCGGTGCGAACAGATGCACCAAGGCGCCCGCCCGTTGCCAGCCGCGCACCGTCAATTCGTGATGCGAAGGACGACCGTCTTCGTCGATGCCCCGGTCATGACTGCCATGCTGATGCTTTTCCGCATGACGGATAATCATGATCTTCAACATACCGATGACAGGGCCCCATGGTCGTCCTCGGCAATGCTTGCACGACAACCGGAAGTTGGACAATACTCTGGCGGGGAGAAAGTACTAATAAAGGGGTCGCATTTGCGGGGTCTTCGGTCGCGCCTCGCTTGGCTGGCGGCGGTCCTGACACTCGCCGCATCTGCCATAGCCGCCCCCCTGCATCGCATCGTTGCGGTCGGCGACCTTCATGGCGATTTTTCCGCCTGGCGGGATATCGTGCGCTTCGCGAGCCTGGTCGATCACAACGGCCACTGGACCGGCGGCGACACGATCCTAATCCAGACCGGCGACGCCGTCGATCGCGGCCCGAATTCGCTCGAGATCATCGAGGATCTCATGCGGCTGCAGAAAGAAGCGGCCCGCGCCCACGGTCAGCTCATCGCCATGGTCGGCAATCACGAAGCCATGAACCTGATCGACGACCTGCGCTATGTCTCCGCCGCCGATTATGCCCACTATGCCGACCGCCGGTCGGCCTCGCGGCGCGAGAATGTCTACAATTCCAACAAGACCGCGATTGAATTGGCCTATCGCCAGAAGGACCCGCAGATGAGCAGCGAGGCGATCAAAGAGGCATGGTTCGAAGCCTTCCCACTCGGGCGCATCGAACACCAGATCGACTGGAGCGATCAGGGCGAGATCGGTCGATGGGTCGTGAAAAATCCTGTTGTCGTCCTGCTCGACGGCACGTTGTTCGTGCATGGCGGCATCAGTCCGGCTTATGTCGGTCTGACGGTGGCGGAGATCAATGCCCGCGCCGCAGCCGCGCTGACGGCGCGAAGCACCGATCCGGCCGCGATCATCAATGACGAACAGGGTCCGCTCTGGTACCGCGGCCTGGCGCAACCGCTGGCGTCCAACAACGGCGAAACCCACGTGGCGGCGACGCCGGCCCAGATTCAGCCGGCCGGCGAAGAGCAGCTGGATGCCCTGCTCTCTGCCTATGGCGCGAGGCGAATCGTGGTTGGTCACACGCCCATCCTGTCGGGAATCGCGAGCTTCCAGAACGGAAAGCTGATCTGCATTGATACTGGAATATCGGCGGCCTACGGCGGCACGCTCTCTTATCTCGACATCGTGGATGGGACGCCCGTCCCGCATGCCGTCGCACGCTCTCAGCAACCTTC
>Ga0181537_10000313_pt1 | contig 45261 bp, 30 predicted proteins | sample PEATcosm2014_Bin_39_FD_119765 | JGI IMG/M metagenome (GOLD analysis project Ga0181537, IMG submission 119765) | Peatland microbial communities from MTU Mesocosm Facility, Houghton, MI, USA - PEATcosm2014_Bin23_10_metaG | ecosystem: Environmental > Terrestrial > Soil > Wetlands > Peat | place...
CTGAACAGCAGGCGCTTGTCGCCGCTCAGCACCGCGTTGGCCATCGCCTGCGAGCAGCCTGCGATCAGGCCGCGGGCACGCGTCAGATCCTCCGCTGAGGCGACGCCGGGCTCGGGACGTGCCGGGCGCAGCAGGTTCATCGCCAGGAACGCGGCCGCCAGCAGCACTACCACCAGCGAGGCGCGCAGCATGCGCGGCGCGTCGGCCTCGAACGCGAAGGTCCACCACAGCGAGTGCGAGTAGTCGACGTGACGGTTGGCGAAGAAGCCGATCCACAGTGCGGTGGAGATCACGATGGCGAGGCTCACGATCCAGGCCGGCGTGAAGCGCTGCGCCAGGATCTGCGCCGGCCGGTAGAACGCGCGCCGGCCGAGCCACAGCACCATCAGCACCAGTCCCAGCAGCAGCGCCTGCTCGATCTGCAGGCCGCGCAGCAGCGAGGTCACCATGCCTGCCGCCAGCAGCCACACGGTCAGCTGGTAGGCCGCGGCCAGGCGCCGGAACAGCGCCCGCGCCAGGATCAGCAGGGCAAGTCCGATGACGCTGCCGGCCAGGTGCGACAGCTCCAGCACCACCAGCGGCAGGATGTCACGCAGCACCGACAGACGCTGATCGATCGTGGGCGTCGCGCCCGACACCAGCAGCAGAAAGCCCGCCAGGAACACCAGCGCGCCGGAGACCTGCGGCACGATCGGCGCGATATAGGCCGCCGCCAGCTGCTCAATCCGCGCCAGCGTCGGACGCTGGCTGCGCAGTTCCTGGCCACCGAACAGCAGCGCGGCCACCAGCAGCGGCAGCAGGTAATAGACCGCCCGCCAGGCCAGCAGCGAGCCGATCAGCTGGTCCGCCGGAACGTCCGGCAGCGCCAGCACGATCAGCGACTCGAACACGCCCAGACCGCCGGGCACGTGGCTGATCACACCGGCGACCACGGCGGTTGCATAGGCGCCTGCAAACGTCAGCAATCCGACATGGCTGCTGGCCGGCAGCAGCACCCACAGCACCAGCGCCGACAGGCCAAGATCGACGATCGCCAGCATGATCTGCGGCAACGCCACCGACGGCGCGGGCGCGCGCAGCGCCCAGCCGCGCAGCTCAATCTGCCGCGGGCCGGCGATCGACCACAGCGCGTAGGCCGCGATCGCCGCCAGCAGCAGCGCGCCCAGCGCCTGGATGATGTGATGATTCAGGTGCGTCGGGTTCACGCCCTGGTGCGGCGCGAACAGGAATGATGCGCCTGCCAGCGCTCCCAGCCCGATGGCGGTGGTGACGGCGCAGAAACCGGCAACCGTCGCCACGTCCGCTGCATTCAGTCCGGCGGAGGAATACAGCCGATAGCGCACGGCACCGCCGGTGAACGCAGCGATGCCGAAGTTATGGCCGAACGAATAGGCGATGAAGGCGGTAAACACCGTCCTGCCGTACGCCATCGGCTTGCCCAGATAGCGCAGCGCCAGCACGTCATAGAAGCCCAGCAGCCAGTAGCTGACGGCGGTGCACAGTGCTGCGGCACCGAGCGCCGATGCCGGGATCGCCCGCATGTGCGCCAGCACGTTGGAGAAGCGGAACTGCTCGAGTTCGCGATGCAGTGCGAATGCGACGCCGGCGAATACCAGCAGCGACACCCCGGGCAACAGCCAGCGCCGGCACAGTTCCCAGAAATCCTGTCCAGTGGGCGCGTTGTCCATCGCTCGATTGCTACACCTTGCCGCTGGCGCCATGGCCGCCGAGCCCGATCGCCACCGTGCACCAGCCTGCGATCAGCGCCAGGCCGCCGATCGGTGTCAGCACGCCGATCAGGCGCGGCGCGCCGGCGAGCAGCAGATACAGGCTGCCGCAGAACAGCAGCACGCCGGCCGCCAGCAGCCAGCCGCCAACGCGCAGCGCCCGACGCGGCCACCGCTCGAGCAGCAGCCCGAGCGCCAGCAGTCCGAGCGCATGGAAGAACTGGTAGAGCACCGCGGTCTGCAGCAGCTCGTAACGCTCCGCACTCAGACGCCCCTTGAGCGCGTGCGTAGCGACGGCGCCGATCAACGTTGCCAGTGCCAGCAGCACGGCAGCGAGCTGACAGAAGCGCCTGGCCTCAGCCTGCACGACCTGGGAGCCTAGTGTCGATCGCGTTGGGGCTTGCGCGCCGGCATGCGTGACGGTACACGCGGCAGGCCGGTGTGCTGGGTACGGATCGGACGCGCGGGCCTTTCAGCGGCGGCCCTGGGGCCCGCGGGCTGCGCCTGTGTCGCGGCCGCGGGCGGTTGATACGAGGGGATCAGCTGCAGGCGCGAGCTGCCGATCAGGTCGGCGCGGCCCATGCGCCGCAGCGCCTCGCGCAGCAGCGGCCAGTTGTTCGGGTCGTGGTAGCGCAGAAAGGCCTTGTGCAACCGCCGTATCCGCAATCCCTTCGGGATGATGACCGCCTCGCTGGTGCGCGTGATGCGCTTCAGCGGGTTCTTGCCGCTGTGATACATCGCGGTCGCAGTCGCCATCGGCGATGGCAGGAACGCCTGCACCTGGTCGGCGCGAAAGCCATTGCGCTTCAGCCACAGCGCCAGCTCGAGCATGTCCTCATCGGTGGTGCCCGGATGCGCCGCGATGAAATACGGAATCAGGTACTGCTCCTTGCCTGCTTCCTTCGAGTAGCGGTCGAACATCTGCTTGAAGCGGTGATAGGCCCCCATTCCAGGCTTCATCATCTTCGACAGCGGACCGTCGCGCAGATGCTCGGGTGCGATCTTCAGGTAGCCGCCGACGTGGTGCTGCGTGAGTTCGCGCACGTATTCGGGCGATTCGATCGCCAGGTCGTAGCGCACGCCGGAAGCGATCAGCACCTTCTTGATGCCGGGTATTGCGCGCGCCTTGCGGTACAGCTCGATCAGCGGGGCATGGTCGGTGTTGAGATTCGGGCAGATGCCCGGGAACACGCACGACGGCCGGCGGCAGGCGCTCTCGATCTCGCGGCTCTTGCACGCCAGGCGGTACATGTTGGCGGTCGGTCCCCCCAGGTCGGAGATCACGCCGGTGAATCCGGGCACGTGGTCGCGGATCTGCTCGATCTCGCGCAGCACCGAATCCTGCGAGCGGCTCTGGATGATGCGGCCCTCGTGCTCGGTGATCGAGCAGAAGGTACAGCCGCCGAAGCAGCCGCGCTGGATGGCGACCGAGAAGCGGATCATTTTGTAGGCCGGAATGTTGGCGTCGCCGTAGAACGGATGCGGCCGGCGCTGGAACGGCAGGTCGTAGATCCAGTCCATCTCCGCGGTGGTGAGCGGGATCGGCGGCGGATTGAGCCACACCTCCTGGTTGCCGTGCCGCTGCACCAGCGCACGGGCATTACCGGGATTGGATTCCAGGTGCAGGATGCGCGAGGCATGCGCGTACAGCACCGGATCGGCCGCCACCTGCTCGTACGAGGGCATGCGGATGACGCTGCGCTCGCGCTCGGCATTGGCCACGCGCCGCACGAAACGCACCACCTGCGCGCCGTCGCTGGGCGCAACCGCAGTCGCCGCCGCCGGCACCTGTGCACCCGGTTTGGAATTCATCGCGTACGGATCGACCGGCGGCGACAGCGGTCCGGGCGCATCCAGGTGCGTCGAGTCGATCTCGATCCAGCGCGCGGCGCCGCCGCTGCGCACGAACGAGGTGCCGCGGATGTCGCGCAGCTGTTCGATGCGCTCGCCGGCGGCCAGCCGCCGGGCGATCTCGATGATCTGACGCTCGCCGTTGCCGTACACCAGCAGGTCCGCCTTCGCATCCAGCAGGATCGAACGACGCACCTTCTCCGACCAGTAGTCGAAATGCGCAATGCGGCGCAGCGATGCCTCGATGCCGCCGATGACGATCGGCACATCGCGGTAGGCTTCGCGCGCACGTTGCGCGTACACGATCACCGAGCGGTCGGGGCGCTTGCCGCCGACACCGCCGGGAGTATAGGCATCGTCGCTGCGCACGCGCCGGTCGGCGGTGTAGCGATTGACCAGCGAGTCCATGTTGCCGGCGGTGATGCCGAAGAACAGCCGCGGGGCGCCGAGCTCGCGGAACGCGTCAGCGCTGTGCCAGTCGGGCTGCGCGATCAGGCCCACGCGCAGGCCCTGCGCCTCGAGCACGCGACCGACGATCGCCATGCCGAAACTGGGATGATCCACATAGGCATCGCCGGTGACGACGATGACATCACACTGATCCCAGCCCAGGGCCTGCATCTCCGCCCGCGACATCGGCAGGAACGGCGCCGCTTGTTTTCCACGCGCGGCGGCCTCAGGTAATGAGGCGGCGCGTCCGGAAGGGCGTAAATCAGGAGCGGCAAGCATGGGCGCGCATTATAGACGCCTGCAGCGGCAATGCCCGGCCGGCATCCGGGGAGGCTTGACGGGCATGGTAAAATCTCCCCAATCATGAGCCGAAATGCGCATGACGCGATCGTCGTGCGCGGCGCGCGTCAGAATAACCTCCGTAATCTCGACCTCGACCTGCCGCTGAACCAGCTGATCGTGGTGACCGGCGTGTCCGGCTCGGGCAAATCATCGCTGGTATTCGACACCCTGTATGCCGAGGGCCAGCGACGTTATGTCGAGACCTTCTCCCCGTATGCGCGCCAGTTCCTCGACCGCATGGACAAGCCGCAGGTGGATCGCATCGAGCGCATCCCGCCGGCGATAGCGATCGATCAGGTCAACCCGGTGCGCACCTCGCGCTCCACCGTGGGCACGATGACCGAGATCAACGATCATCTGAAGCTGCTGTATTCACGCGCCGCGCGGCTGCATTGTCGCCAGTGCGACCGCCTGGTGCGCCGCGACAGCGCGCAGAGCATCGCCGATGCGCTGCCGGCGGCGCTCGCCGGTTTCGAACAGCCGCTGCTGCTGGTGTGCTTCCCGGTGCCGCTGCCGCCGAAGATGAAGCTCGCCGAACTGCGCGCCGAACTCGAGAAGCTCGGCTACGTGCGCATTCATGAGCAGCAGCCGCGGCTGTTGACCGTAATCCAGGATCGCCTGCGCCTCGAGCGCGAGGAGCGCAGCCGGCTGGTGGAGGCGCTCGAGGCGGCACTGCGCGCCGGTCACGGCCGCGCCAGCGTGCACGTGCTCGACGCCGTCGGCCGCGAGCGCTCGGTGCTGCGTTATTCCAGCGATCTGCATTGTGCCGACTGCGACCTGCACTACCAGGAGGCGACCCAGGGTCTGTTCTCGTTCAATTCGCCGCTCGGCGCCTGCGACACCTGCCGCGGCTTCGGCCGGGTGATCGGCATCGACTACGGGCTGGTGGTGCCCGATGACGGCAAGTCGCTGGCTGCCGGCGCGGTGCGGCCATGGCAGACACCCTCTTATAAAGAGTGCCAGGACGACCTGCTGCGCTTTGCCAGAAAGCGCGGCATCGCCACGACGGTGCCCTGGCGCGAGCTGTCGCAACGCGATCGCCAGTGGGTGATCGAGGGCGAGGGCCCGTGGGACAAGAAGGTGTGGTACGGCGCACGCCGCTTTTTCGACTGGCTCGAGACCCGCGCCTACAAGATGCATGTGCGCGTGCTGCTGTCGAGGTACCGCAGCTACACGCTGTGCCACGCCTGCCAGGGTGCGCGGCTGAAGCCCGACGCGCTGCTGTGGCGGCTGGAAACCGCTGCCGACATCGGCGGCCTGGCGATCCACCAGGTCATGCAGCTGTCGATCGAACGCTGCCGCGAGTTCTTCGAACAGCTGCCGTTGCCCCAGCCGCTCGATCAGGCGGCGGATCTGCTGCTGGGTGAGCTGCGCACGCGGCTGAAATTTCTGTGCGACGTCGGCCTGGGCTACCTGACGCTGGATCGCCAGTCGCGCACGCTCTCGGGCGGCGAAGTGCAGCGTATCAACCTCACCACGGCGCTCGGAACCTCGCTCGTCAATACGCTGTTCGTGCTCGACGAGCCATCGATCGGGCTGCACCCGCGCGACATGCAGCGCGTGATCGGCGTGATGAAGCGCCTGCGCGACGCCGGCAATACGCTGCTGGTGGTCGAGCACGACCCGCAGATCATGATCGAGGCCGATCGTATCGTCGATCTGGGCCCAGGCGCCGGCGAGCACGGCGGCCACATCGTCTGCTACGGCACGCCGGCCGAGGTCATGGCGCATCCGCGGTCCGCCACCGGCGCGTGGCTTGCCGGCCGCCGCAGCCTGCCGCCGCTGCGCGCCAGTGACGCCGCGCCCGCGGCTGCCGCCGCGACCGGGGTGATCCGCCTGTACGGCGCCGCCGAGCATAACCTGCGCAACATCGACCTCGAGTTGCCGCTGCATCGGCTGGTCTGCCTGACCGGCGTGTCGGGCTCGGGCAAGTCGACGCTGGTCCAGGACGTGCTCTATCCAGCACTGCAAAAGGCGCACGGCAAGCCGACCGAAACCCCAGGCCGGTTCGACCGGCTGCAGGGCGCCGAACTGATCGAGGCCGCGGTGCTGATCGACCAGGCGCCCATCGGCCGCACCACGCGCTCCAATCCCGCCAGCTACGTCGGCGCCTTCGACGAGATCCGCTCGCGCTTCGCGGCCGACCCCGAGGCGAGGCTGCGCAAATATACCGCCGGCACTTTCAGCTTCAATTCGGGCAGCGGGCGCTGCCCGAGCTGCGGCGGCAATGGCTTCGAGCACGTCGAGATGCAGTTCCTGTCCGATGTCTACCTGCGCTGCGGCGACTGCAACGGCAGCCGCTATCGCGCCGAGACCCTGCAGGTGCGCATCCAGGGTGCACACGGCAGCCGCAGCAACATCGCCGAGGTACTGGCGATGACCGCGACCGAGGCGCTGGCGTTCTTCGCCGATCGGCCGGCGGTGTGCACGCGGCTGCAGCCGCTGGTCGATGTGGGGCTGGATTACGTGCGCCTCGGGCAACCGGTGCCGACGCTCTCGGGCGGCGAGGCGCAGCGGCTGAAGCTCGCCGGACACCTGGCGCAGGCGGCACTCGGCCGCGCCCGGCAATCCAATGAGCTCGGCAAACTGCTGATCTTCGACGAGCCGACCACCGGCCTGCACTTCGAGGATATTGCGCGCCTGGTGCAGGCGTTCGGGCTGCTGCTCAAGGCCGGGCACTCGCTGCTGGTGATCGAGCACAATCTTGACGTGATACGGGCGGCCGACTGGGTGATCGATCTGGGACCGGAGGGCGGTGAGCGCGGCGGTGAGCTGATCGCGGCGGCAACGCCGGCCGACCTGCAGCAGCAGCCGCGCTCGCACACCGGCCGCGCGCTGTCGCAATACGCCGCAGCGACCAGCGCCGCGGCGCTGCGTTTCGAATCGGTATCAAGCTATGCGCGTGCCGGCGGCACGCTCGCCAGCGGCACCGCGCTTGCCGTTGCGGACGGCGGCGCCGGCGCAGCGTTCGATCACGATAGCGTCGTGGTACGCGGCGCACGCGAGCACAACCTCAAGAACGTCAACGTCGAGATTCCGCGCGACCGGTTCACCGTCATCACCGGTGTTTCAGGGTCGGGCAAATCAACGCTGGCGTTCGACATCCTGTTCAACGAGGGGCAGCGTCGCTACCTAGAATCGCTCAACGCCTATGCGCGTCAGTTCGTGCAGCCCGCGGCGCGGCCGGACCTGGATGCGATCTACGGCATCCCGCCCACCGTGGCGATCGAGCAGCGAGCCAGCCGCGGCGGACTCAAGAGCACGGTCGCTACCCTGACCGAGATCTATCACTTCCTGCGCCTCATCTACGTGCGGCTGGGCACGCAGTACTGTCCGGACTGCGAAGTGGCGATCGCGCCGCAAAGCGCGGATTCGATCGTCGCGCAGCTGCTGCGCGACTACCGCGGCCAGAAGATCCAGCTGCTGGCGCCGCTGATCGCGCACCGCAAGGGGCATTATCGCGAACTGGCGCGCTGGGCCGCCGCGCGCGGCGCGCAGCGCCTGCGGGTCGACGGCAAGTTCGTGCCGACCGATCCGTTCCCGAGCCTGAAGCGCTTCGTGGAACATGACATCGAGCTGCCGATCGGCGAACTGGCGTGCAGCCCGCGCGAGGAGCCTGCGCTGCGCGCCGCGGTGGCTGCCGCGCTCGAGGCCGGCAAGGGTGTCATGCATGTGCTGGCAGCGGCCGGCGGCAGCATCGTGTTCTCCGCGCGCCGCGCCTGCCCGTCCTGCGGCCGCGGCTTCCCGGAGCCCGATCCGCGGCTGCTGTCGTTCAATTCCAGCCAGGGCTGGTGCCAGAGCTGTTTCGGCACCGGCATGCGGGTGGAGAATTTCGAATCCGACCAGACCGGCGAGGAATCGCAGTGGTCGGCAAGCACAGCCGATGCGCTCGAGCACCCGGGCGCGCAGCAGTGCCAGGCCTGCCGCGGCGCGCGACTCAATCCGGTTGCGTTACAGCTGCGCTTTCGTGAGCGCTCGATCGCCGCGCTCACCGCGCTGCCGATTGCGCAGCTGCGGGTATTCTTCGAACAGCTGCGCCTCGGCGTGCGCGAGAGCGCGATCGCGCGCGACGCGCTGGCCGAAATCGGCAGCCGCCTGGGCTTCCTGGAGCGCGTCGGCCTGGGCTACCTGGCGCTCGATCGGGCCGCCCCCACGCTCTCGGGCGGCGAGGCGCAGCGTATTCGACTGGCGGCGCAGCTCGGCTCCAACCTGCAGGGTGTGTGCTACGTGCTCGATGAGCCGACCATCGGGCTGCATCCGCGCGACAACGCCGTGCTGCTCGACGCACTCGACCAGCTGGCCGCGGCCGGCAACACGCTGGTGGTGGTGGAGCACGACGAGGATACGATCCGCCGCGCCGATCACATCATCGACCTGGGCCCGGGCGCCGGCGTGCGCGGCGGGCAGGTGGTTGCCGCCGGCACCGCGGCGACGCTGCAGCGCAATCCGGATTCGGTCACCGGGCGCTTCCTGGCGCGGCCGCTGCAGCATCCGCTGGAACCGCGCCGCTCGACCAGCAGCCGCAGCGACGCGCTCGAAATCGATGCCGCCAGCCTGCACAACCTGCGCGATGTCGACGTGCGCATTCCGCTCGGCCGCCTGGTGGTGGTCACCGGAGTCTCCGGCTCCGGCAAGTCGTCGCTGGCGCGGGACGTGCTGTATAACAATCTGCGCGCGCTGCTGGGCTCGAAGTCGCGCGTGCCGCTGATCGGAGCCCGGGCAATGCGTGGCGCCGAGCGCATCGCCCGCGTGCTGGAGGTGGATCAGACCCCGATCGGCCGCACGCCACGGTCGTGCACCGCCACCTACGTCGGCTTCTGGGACGACATTCGCCAGGTGTTCGCCGGCACCAGCGAGGCACGCGTGCGCGGCTACGATGCCGGCCGCTTTTCCTTCAACACCAGCGGCGGGCGCTGTCCTGACTGCGACGGCGCCGGCACCCGTACCATAGAGATGAGCTTCCTGCCGGACGTCAAGGTGCTGTGCGAGCGCTGCGGCGGCCGGCGTTTCGACCGCGAAACGCTCGAGATCCAGTGGCGCGGGAAATCCGTGGGCGATGTGCTGGCGATGAACGTCGAGCAGGCGGTGGAGTTCTTCTCGGCTCATGCGCGCATTGCCCGGCCGCTGCGCCTGCTGGCGGACGTCGGCCTGGGCTACCTCACCCTCGGACAGCCGAGCCCAACGCTCTCGGGCGGTGAAGCACAACGCATCAAGCTGGTGTCCGAGCTGGCGCGGCTCACGCCGTCGCTGCGGGCGCGCGCCGGGCACACGTTGTACGTGCTTGACGAGCCGACGGTCGGACTGCACATGGCGGACGTCGAGAAACTGATCGGCGTGCTGCACCGGCTGGTCGATGCCGGTCACACGGTGGTGGTCATCGAGCACAACCTGGACGTGATGGCGGAAGCGGACTGGATCATCGACCTGGGTCCGGAGGCCGGCGCCGGCGGTGGTCGTGTGGTCGCCGCCGGCCCGCCGGCTGCGATTGCCGCGCGCCAGTCGCGCTCGCATACTGGCGCCGCCCTGGCGCACTTTCTGCGCGCGCGCGCCGCCTGAGGAATCATGGCCCACAGCCTGGTGTGCTGGAAATGCGGTGCCGACCTGTCGGCACTGACGCTGCCGCTGTCGCGGCGCGATGAATGCGCCCGCTGCCGCGCCGAGCTGCACGTGTGCCGCATGTGCGTTGATTACGACGAGCACGTCGCCAAGAAATGCCGCGAACCGATCGCCGAGGAAGTCAGCGACAAGACGCGCGCCAATTTCTGCGACTACTTCGCCCCGCGTCCCGCGGCCTACGTGGCGCCGCAGACCGAGGCAGCGGAGCGCGCGCGGGCAGAGCTTGCGCGGCTGTTCGGCGGCAAGAGCTAGTCCAGCACCATCGGTGCACCCGAACTGTAGCTCGGGCGGTTGTATTCCGTATCCTCGTTGACGGGGCGGAACGGCCGGCGAAATATCGGCTCCAGCCATCGGCGCCAGCGTGCGTAAGGCAGCAGCAACGGTGTGTTGCCGGCGTTGTTGGGGATCTCGATGGTAACGTCGCCGTCGGCGCGCCGACCCGACACCACCCAGCCGACCTTGTCGTACACCAGTCGATAGTCGCCCAGTTCGACCGGCAGCGGCTGTTGCCTGGACTGCCAGAAATCGGCGTCCGGCGGCTGCAGAAACGCCAGCACCAATGAGCGCAGCCCCCAATGGCAGCTGCCCGGGCCGGTGTAGTAGTCGACGAAGCGAAAATCGCTGCGGTAATACCCCTGGGTCAACGCTCCATCCTGCAAGGCGCCGTGCGCCACAAAATGCCGCCATACGACGTCCAGGCCATGGCGCGCCAGGCCCGGGGCCACCGCCTGATCGTCCAGCAGGCTCTCGGCCTGCAATGGCACCGATACCGCCGTGCGGTAGCACACGCTGCGTCCCATGATCGGTATACCGTCGGTGCCGATCAGGTGTGCCGTGATGTCGGCGGACTGCTTCAGGGCGGAGCGGATGAACTCACGATCGAACTGTGGATCGATGAGCGTGATCCAGAACAATTCATAGCTCATGCCCCAGGTATTGTAGAAGTCGACGCCCTGCGGCGGATCGGAGAACCAGCCGTTGCCCAGGTAATTGCGCTTGAAGCGCACGTAGTTCGGGCTCGAGACCGGCGCGCTGCCGGCCGCCGTGGCGCCGAGCGAGCGCAGCACCAGGTCCACGGTCAGCGGAAACAGCAGCCACACGGTATCCGGCGTCGTGCGGCCATCGCCCTGGCGCAGCCAGGCGGCCAGCTGCTCGCGCTGCGGCCGGTCGAGTTGCTGCCAGATCCGCTCGCGTGTCATCCACACGATACGCGCGACGTCCGCGGCCTCGACCATGCGCGGGTCCCAGTTGCGGATGTTGCCCCAGTAGCCGCGGGACTTCGGATCCGTGCCTGCCAGCAGGCCGCGGCGCAGGTACGCCACCAGGTCAACCGGCTGTCCGCTCGCGCTATCGATGACTACCGGATCGCGGCCGGATGCCACCCACGCCGCCAGCATCGTTCCAGTCCTGGCGAAACCCTCAAGGCCGGTAAACTTGTAGCCGTTGTTGCTGGCGGCGCCCGGATAATGAATGCGAGAGCCGGCAGCATCGGTATACCTGAGTGCGCCTGACAGGAAGTAGCCGAACAGCGCACTATAGCGCGCATCGTCCGCGGCGGAGATCGACAGGAATGTGCGCTTGACTGCGGCCTCGGCGCTGCCCTCGTCGCTGGACTGCGGAATGAAGCGGCCCCAGCCCTGCGCGGAATAATGCTTCAATACCGCGGCGTATCCCAGCAGCAACACGACGCCGGCCGTCAGTGCCACGCGCCGGGTCACCAGCTTCCCCATACCGACCGCCTTCCATGAGCATTGCGGTGGGCAGACGCTATCAGAGCTCCGCGGCCGATGCCATTGACGCCGGCCGGCTAACTGCCCATGCGCTCCGACAGGCGTTCGAACAGGCGACCAAGGCGCGAGGCCTTGTTCTTCGCCGGCTGCGGCCTGGGCTGCGCTACGCTCGAGTCATTGATCAGCGGCGCGCGGCCATCGTCCATTTTCAGCTCGCCGGCGCCCAGAATCTCCAGCGTCTCCTCGAGCGTCATCGGCTTGGTCCTGGAGCGGCTATTGACGCTCCCCTGCGTGCGCAGCTTGGCGCGCTTGCCGGGCGCGCGCCCCGCGGCACGCGGGACGCCGCCGCCGGGTTTGGCAACCAGCAGGCCCGGTTCCTTGTCCTCGATGAATTCGAATTTGGTCCTCGGCGTCGCCGGCGCCTGGGCGTTCGGCGCAGCAGCGGCATCGATGCCGGGCTTTGCCGGCGCAGTCAGCGGCGGCCGCCCTGATGCGAGGTTGGCACGCTCACGCTCGCGTGCCGTCACCGGCACCACCGACACGGTACTGAACTCCGAGCGCACGTAGTGGGCTACCTGCTTGGCGGAAACCGCGTCGGTGAAGAAGCCCAGGCGCAGGCCATACCAGCGCCGCCCGTCACGATTTCCTTCCGCGCCATAGAGCGTGTAGGCGCTGAATATCGCCAGCTGCGGCACCTGTGAAATGTCCATCGGCTGCACTGACCACATCAGCTGCACCGCGAAATACGGCTTGTCGGTGCGCGGCGGCGCGTCCGCCACCGGCGCCTTGCCGGATGCTGCTGCGGCGCCTTGCTCCAGTACCGCCAGCACGCCGCTGGCGCTCATGGGCTCGGCGGCGGCGTGCGGCGTGCTGGCCGCGCGCGCCGCCGGCTTGAGTTGCGGCAGCGGTCGCAGCAGCGGGGCGCGCTCGCTGGTGTCTTCGAGTGATGCGATCGCGGCGCGCACGTCATTCAATGAGCGCGTGGCGGCGATCACCTCGGGCTTGAGGATCGCGCCCTCGGGCATGCGTTGACCCGGGTCCGGCACCAGCGCCAGCGCGGAGACACTGACCCTGGTGCCATCGACGTCATCGGCCACCGCGGGAGCCGCAGCCACCGCGGCAGCCGCAGCCGCCGCGGCAGCCGCAACCGCCGCGGGGGGCGCAACCGCCGCGACAGTTGGCGCCGCTGCGGGCGCAGACGCGCTGTCTACCACGGCGTCGGCAGCCATTGCTGCCGGTGTCGAACCGGGTAGCGGCTCCAGCTGCGCGGGCGCGACCTCGGCGGCGCTGATCGGCGCGGCGACGCCCTGGGCGGCCGCGGCGCGCAAGCGCTGTCCGGGGGCCAGACCTGCCCAGGCTCCGGGATAGATTTCACGCACGATGTCGAGCAGCTTCTCGGCCTCTTCCTGCGTGTCGAAATACCCCATGTGCAGACGGAAGCGCTCGCGCGATTCTTCGCGCCGGCGCGATACAAAAAATGAGAAGCGTTTGAGCCCCGCATGATCCGGCGGCGCCAGCGCAACCGGCGACGTCGAAGAGCAGAGATTGATCACGAATGCGTTCAGCGGAGCGGCGCCCGGCAGCGTGGCGCCGTGCGTGTCGGCTGTCGATTGCTCCGCTGGATGTGCTTGTTGCATACGCCTGTTTCCCCGATGCCCTGAAGACCCGGTTAAAAAGTGACGGCACCCGGAAACATTTAGCGTGGCTGACGCCAGTGCCAATGTCGCACAGGACTGCGCGATGATCGGCTCTGCGGCAACCCCGCTATCCCTACCATGTTTCGGGACCGGTGGCTTTGCGTCCCTGCCTTGCGACAGGTTTGCCCTCAATTTACGATTTTAGTGTGACACCTTTCGGCGACACGTCAAGGTCGAAACGTCCGCATTTTTACGCTGTGACGCGGTTCGGACTTTACGGCAATAATCTGTCAAATATACGCAGTTCGCGTCAGCCGGCGGCGCGTCGCAGCAACGCCGTGGAACCGGTGCGCTGCGCCAGCCGCTCGGTGACCTCGGTAACACTCAGCGGCCGCGCCAGCACGAAGCCCTGCGCCACGTCGCAGCCGCGCAGGCGCAGATAGTCGAGCTGCGGCAGCGTCTCGACGCCCTCGGCGACCACCTGCTTGCCGAGGGCATGCGCCATGTCGATGATGGTCGACAGCAATGTGGTGGCCTGGCGGTTGTCGGGCACTTCGCTCATGAACGAGCGATCGATCTTGATCGCGTCCACCGGATGCTGTCGCAGATAGTTCAGCGATGAATGGCCGGTACCGAAATCATCCAACGCCACGCGCACGCCGGCTGCCGCCAGGCTACGCAGCGCCGCGCGCGCGGCATCGTCGGCGAATACTGATTCGGTGACTTCGAGTTCCAGCATCTGTGGCGGCAGCGCCATGCGCGCCAGCGTGTCGCTCACCAGTGCCACGAAGTCGCCGCTGCACAACTGTTGCACCGAAACGTTCAGCGCCAGCCGGCCCGGCGCGATGCCTTCCTCGCGCCACAACGCCAACTGGCGGCAGGCGCTCTCCAGCACCCAGGTGCCGATCTCCACCATCAGCCCGCACTGCTCTGCCGCCGGGACAAAATCCTTCGGAAAGCGCAGGCCCTCGCGCGGGTGCTGCCAGCGCACCAGCGCCTCGAGCGCAACCAGCTCGCCATTGTGCAGCGTGTACTGCGGCTGGTAGTAGAGCGCGAACTCGCGCCGCCGCACCGCGCGGTACAGGCCGCTCTCGGCCAGCTGCGTTGACGCACGCGCCATCCGGCTGTCGAAGAACACCGCGCGCGAACGGCCGCTGTCCTTGGCCTGGTACATCGCCAGATCGGCGTTACGCAGCAGCTCCTCGATGGTATTGCCGTCCTCCGGGAAGCGGGTGATGCCGATGCTGGCCCGCACCTGATGATCGCGCCCGGCGATGTTCACCGGCCGCTGCAGCGACTCGATGATGCGCTGGGCGATCTCATTGGCCGCTTCGGCCGACGGCACCTGCCGCAGGATCACGGTGAATTCATCGCCGCCCAGGCGTGCCACGGTATCGCCGTCCTTCACGCACGAGCGCAGGCGCTGCGCCACGATCGTCAGCAGCTGGTCGCCCGCGATATGCCCGACGGTATCGTTGACGCGCTTGAAGTGATCCAGGTCCACGTACAGCAGGGCACCGCACGGCGCGCCCTCGGTGGCGCTGCTGAGTTCCTGCGACAGCCGGTCGCGGAACAGCACGCGGTTCGGCAGCGAGGTCAGCGAATCGAAGTGCGCCTGGCGGTACAGGCGCGCATCGCAGTCCTGGTTCGACAGCGCGATCTGCAGCCGCGAGCAGCACTGTGCGCCATAGCGTACTACTTCTTCCGACAGTGCCGTGCTTGCCGGGTAGCCCACCGACAGCAACGCGGCGACCTCATTGCCGGCGAAGATCGGCCACACGTAGCACAGCTCGGCGCCGCGCTGGCGCAGCGGTTCGAGAAAACTGAAGCGATCCAGGTGATGCGGCTGCACCGCGATGCCCTGCGGCATGTCCTGCAGTGCCAGCGTCACTTCCGGATCGAAGTTGATGCGGCTCACCGGACAGGTGACCCCGTCGGCGCCGGCGACGAACGAGCGCGCGTGGCCCGGTGCATCGCGGTCCAGCAACGCCACGGCCGCCACCTGCGCCGAGGTCAACGCACATACACGCTGCAGGATCGGCTCGATCGACTGCTCCAGGCCCACTGCCTCGAGCAGCAAGCGGTCGATCTCGGCCAGTCGCTGCTGCGCGGTCCATTTGCTTTCAAGTGCGCTGATCGCAAGGTTATAGGATTGCGCCACTGCACGCGGTGTGTCGGCGGCGCCCGCGAGGCTGACGCGCTGGAATTGGCCTTGTCGCAGCGCCAGCAGCGCCGCATCCAGCCGCGTGAGCACCGACTGCCAGCGGCCGGACAGGTACCAGGTGGCGAACAGCACCGCGGCCGCAGCCAGCAGCAGCAGCGGCAGCAGGTCGCTGAACTGCGCTTGCGCCGCGGCGCCCGGCTGCGCCAGCATTCCATAGACCACGACGTTCCACGGCGAACCGCTGATGTGCGCGGACTGCATGTCCACGCGCGCCATCGCTCCGCGCCAGGCCGCCCCATTCTGCTGCCAGTCGCGCAGCACCGCAGCCCCGGCGCCGGCTGTCCCGGGCGTGCCGAATGCAGTGCGCGCGAACATGCGGGAGATCTCCGGCGGCAGCGCCGTACCCTCGAACACCCTGTGCTCGGCCGCATCGACCACCAGCACTGAATCCTGGTTGTCCAGGTCCGCGCAATCCTCGCACAGCCACCCGGGCTCGAATTCGAACCTCGCCAGCTGCGCTGCGCCGGCGACGGTCGCGAGGTGCAGCAGGTAGATGCCGGGATGGTCCGCGTCCGGCGCCACCTGCAGCAGGCTCTGGCCGGCCTTGAGCTTGAGTTGCTCGCCGGCGCCGGGCTGATCGTTCAGCGGCAACAGTTCGACACCGAGAAACGCGTCCGCCCTCAGCATGCGCTGGCGCAGCAGCGCGCCGCCGGCACCGCCGTCGGCCGCCGTCAGGTAGCGCGCCAGCGCATCCGCCAGCTGCAGCCGCCCGCGTAACTCACGCGCCAGGCTCTGCGCACTGGCATTGATCCGATCGGTAATGATGTCGTTGCGGTCGCTGACGACCTGGTGGATTCGGATCCAGCCCGCCACCACCAGGCTGATGAGGGCCGCAAACGCAATGACCAGCGCCATTCGCCGCCACATCGAGGACGGCTTACCCTTTGCTGCGGCATTCATGAATCTGGCTGGCTGGATTCGCGATGGAGACAGGCGCTAGTGAATCTGTAACATCGGATTTAACGACACTGACCCATCGCAATTCAGTGTGTTGGCGCAAACTCCCCGCATCGGCCCGGCGCCGTTAGTGCGAACTACGTCACAGACGCGTCGCTTCGCCGGCGGCTGCCGGCCCCGGCCAGATTGAGGATGGCGTCGTAGCTATAGCGGTGGACGCCGCGCCGCCCGCTCTGTGCGGCACCGCACATGGCGGCTGCTACCGTCGCGGCCGGTATCGCACGGTAGCGCGACCAGGCCCCCAGCAGCAGCGGGTTCAGCAGCGGCATCAGCAGCTGTGCGCCCAATTCGAGCGGCCGCAGGTCGCGGCGGCGGCCGAGCAGCAGCGAAGGTTGCAGGATATCGAGCGAGCGAAATCGCTTGGCCTCCAGCGCCTTCTCCATCTCACCCTTTACCCGCAAATAAAAATTCTTCGACGCCGCATTCGCACCCAGCGCCGACACCACCACCAGCCGTTCCGCGTTGCAGTTGAGCGCCAGCTGTGCGAATTCCTGCACCAGTTCGAGATCGACGGCGCGAAATGCGCTCTGGCTGCCGGCCTCGCGGATCGTGGTGCCCAGGCAGCAGAACGCATCCTGGCATTGCAGTCCCTTGAGCTGCGCCTGCAGCGAAGCCTCGAACCGCACCACGCGGTTGGCAAGCCGCGCATGATCGAACGCCAATGGACGCCGCGACAGCGCATGCACGCGTGTGTAGAGCGGCGATTGCAGCAGCAGCGGCAACAGTTTGCTTCCGACCAGGCCGCTGCCGCCGGCAACCAGCGCGACCCTCCCTGCGCTTTCAGCCATGCAACGAGCTTAAGGGCGAGCGCTGCGGAATTCCAGGCAAGCTTCACAGCGGCAGCGAGATCTGCCCGCCGCGCGCCGGCGGCCGGAAGTGCTCAGTCGACAGCTCGCGCATGCGCCCCATCGCCAGGCCATGGCGCTTGCAGGCCAGCGTGAAGCGATCGCGCAGCAGCTGCGCCCAGGCGCCGCTGCCTACCATGCGGCTGCCAAAGCGCGGATCGTTCTCGCGGCCTTCGCGTGCCGCCCGGATCAGCGACATCACGTGTTCTGCACGATCCGGCAGGTGTTGATCCAGCCAGGCGCGAAATATCGCCTTGAGCTCATGCGGCAGACGCAGCAGCACGTAACCGGCCTTGGTCGCACCTATCGCTGCCACCGCGGCCACGATGTCCTCGATCTCACAATCGTTGACCGCCGGGATGATCGGCGCCACCAGCACCCCGGTAGGAACGCCGGCCGCGACCAGTTCGCGCACCACCCGCAGTCGCGCCGCCGGTGACGCCGCACGTGGCTCGAGCGTGCGCTTCAGATCGGCATCCAGGCTGGTGATACTGACGAAAACATTGACCAGCTGGTCGCGTGCCAGCGAGCTCAGCAGATCCAGGTCGCGCAGGATCAGCGTGCCCTTGGTGATGAGACTGAGCGGATGGCGCGTACGCTCGAGCACCTCCAGCAGCGAGCGCGTCACCTTGAGTTCGCGCTCCACCGGCTGGTAGGGGTCGGTATTAGCGCCGATCGTGATCGGCTTGGGCAGGTAGCCGCGCGCGCCGAGTTCCTGCTCCAGCAGCCGGCCGGCGTCCTGCTTGTAGAAGATCTTGGTCTCGAAATCGATGCCCGGCGACAGGTCCATGTACGCGTGGCTCGGGCGGGCGTAGCAGTTGTGGCTGACCACGCCGTTGGCGATGAAATCCTCGGTGCCGGTGGTGATGTCGTACAAGCGCATCGCGCCGGGCAGTGGCTCGATACGGACCACTCCCAGACGTGCTTCGCTCTTCACCGCCTGTCCTGAGATATCGCGCTTGCGCGTGATCGCAGGATCCACGGTGTGAAAGAACCGCAGGTGCTCACGCAATCCCCCCAGCAGCCGGACGACATCGATTGGCTTGGTTACAGCGCGATGCACGTGCTCGACAATGAAACTAAAACCCATCGACCGCATCGACTCGCCGATCCAACCGATGATTTCAGAATCTGTATTGGAAATGCGAAATACGCCGCCGCTATAGCTGCCCTCGGCATCGAAGATTCCTGCGAGAAACCCGGAACGCCACGAACGCGTGGGGACAGCTGGCCAGGTGATCAGCTCACGAATTTTCTGAATCTTGCAACGTGTTCGGGTATGAATGGCCTCCATGGCACGGCGGTTTGAAGAGGCCACACAAAAGGTAAAGCGCTTAGTCTCAACACTCGCCCATTGCAGCCAATTCTGAGCGCGCTCCAATGCCTCCGTGTCGCACAGCGCGAGACGGAAGTGATGGACAATCTGCGGCCTTCTCCCTAAGGGAGAATACGGGTACTCGCCTAGCGTCCCATCGCCCCGAATCATCCCGCACAGATAGCCAGTTCGATAATCCTCGTCGTGGTCCGGCGGCTTGGCAAAAGCACCCGTGCCCATCAGCTTGTTTCCGGTCGTCAGGTGTGGCCGGCGGGCGTCACCGCTTTGCGCCCCGGTAATGAATTTCCAGCCACGCTCGGTCAGATAGCGATGGTCAGCGCTCGACACGATCTCGGTGCCATCCTCGAGCGTCACGCGCCATGCCGGTTTGATGACGCTCCAGTGCGCGAGCACCTGTGTGCGCACGTACCGTCGATACCACCCGTCATGGACGGTCCCGTAGATCGCGTCTCCGACTCGAAGGTCCGAGATCGCTCGCGCCGTCCCATCCGCCATGAGGACGGGCGTATCCCCTGAGCAGCAGTAGGAGCACCCATGCTCGCATCCGCGATACGGGTTGATCGACTGCTCGAACGGGATGTCCGGCGAATCGTTGCGCGTGATGATCGAGCGCGCGGCTTCCGGACGCACCTGGGTCGCAATCGAGTCCGGAACCTCGTCGCGATACCAGCCATCGTCCACCGACTCGATTGCCGGCTTCAGGAACCGCGGCTGCGGATTCCCGAGTGCCCCTCGTCCCTTGTAGACCACCATGGGGCATACTGTATATCCATACAGTAGTCAGGTAAATGGTCCACGCCCGCCCGCCTGGCCAGCCCAGGCTGGCCCACCGGGCGTGCCGCAGGCGCCGCCCAGGGCGTCACCCGGCCAGGAACATCCGGTAGGCCGTGTTCGCGCTCTCGTCGGTGTACGAGTAGTGCAGCTCCTGCAGGTGCTGCAGGAACAGCTCGCGGTCGGCCTTCGGCACCTGGATGCCGGCCAGCACGCGTCCGTAGTCAGAGCCGTGATTGCGGTAATGAAACAGGCTGATATTCCACGAGGTCCCGATGGATTTCAGGAACCGCAGCAGCGCCCCGGGGCGCTCCGGGAACTCGAAGCGATACAGCAGCTCATCGACCGCCGCGTCCATGCCGGGCGCGGCGCCGCCGATCATGTAGCGCACGTGCAGCTTCGCCACCTCGTTGCCGCTCATGTCCACCACCTGGTAGCCGGCGGCGCGCAGCTGCGCGATCACGCTGTTGGCCTCCTCGTGCCCATGGCCGAGCGCGAAGCCGACGAACACGCGCGCCCGCTCGCTGCCGTGATAGCGGTAATTGAACTCGGTGATGCTCCTCTGGCCGAGCGCTTCGCAGAATTGCAGGAAGCTGCCGGGCCGCTCCGGGATCTCCACCGCCAGCAACGCCTCGCGCTCGGCCCCCAGGTCGGCGCGCTCGGCGATGTGCCGCAGCCGGTCGAAATTCATGTTGGCGCCGCTGTTGATGGCGACCAGACGATGGTCGCGTATGGCAGCGCCGCCGGCGGCGCTGCGTTCCAGGTAGCGCTTGATGCCCGCGACCGCCAGCGCGCCGGCCGGCTCCGGGATAGCGCGCGTATCCTCGAAGATGTCCTGGATCGCAGCGCATATCTCATCGGTGTCGACCAGCAGGATCTCGTCGACGTAGCGGCGCACCAGCTCGAAACCTTCCTCGCCAACCCGCCGCACCGCGACGCCGTCGGCGAACATGCCGACGCGTTCGAGCGTCACGCGTTTGCCGGCTTGCAGCGACTGGTACATCGCCGCCGCATCCTCCGGTTCCACACCGATGATCTTGATGCGTGGGTAGAGCTGTTTGACGTAGGCGGCGATGCCACCGATCAGGCCGCCGCCGCCCACCGGCACGAAGATCGCATCCAGCACGCCGCCGGTCTGGCGCAGGATCTCGATGCCGATCGTGCCCTGGCCGGCGATCACATCCGGATCGTCGAACGGGTGCACGAACACCATGTGACGCTCGCGCACCAGCGTCAGCGCATGTTCGTACGCGGCATCGTAGACGTCCCCGTGCAGCACCACCTCGGCACCGAGGTCCATGACCGCCTGCACTTTGATCGTCGGGGTGGTCTGCGGCATCACGATCAATGCCGGGATGCCGCGCTCGCGCGCCGCCAGCGCCACGCCCTGCGCATGGTTGCCGGCCGAGGCGCAGACCACGCCGCGCGCCGCTATCGCCGCCGACAGATGCGAGATCTTGTTATAGGCGCCGCGCAGCTTGAATGAGAACACCGGCTGCAGGTCTTCGCGCTTCAGCAGCACCTGGTTGCCGAGCCGGCGCGAAAGCCGCGGCGCGGCATCCAGCGGCGACTCTATCGCAACGTCGTAGACGCGCGCCTTGAGCACGCGCTGCAGATAATCATCGGCCATCGGCCGAAGCTTAAGCTATCCGAGCGTGCCGGCACAGCGGCCAAGCCCGGGTGGTTAGGCGCCGCGATCCTGCGTCGGGCGCTCCGGCGGCGTCCTGATGACGAAGCGGAACTCGCTCTTGCCCAGCGTCACGATGTCGCCTTCCTTGAGCGTGCGGCGGCTGACCCGCTCCGCATTCACATAGGTGCCGTTGGTGCTGTTGAGATCTTCAATCACCGTCTTGCTGCCGTACAACAGCACCACCGCGTGATGACGGCTGATGAATTCTGCATCGATGCGAATGTCATTGTCGGCCGTGCGACCGATGGTGGTGCGTCGTCCCAGCAACTGCACGATGCCGGTCTCGCCCTGGGTACGCACCAGCATGCGCGTCGGCTCGGCGTCGCCCAGGTGTTCGAGATTCTCCTGGATGTTTCCCAATACCGCCGCGCTGCTGGCGGTGGCGGTCTCGAGCCGCTGGATCAGCGCCTCGCGCTGTTCCAGCGATGCGCGCACCGATTCCAGCTGGGCGCGCAGATCGCCAATGTTCTGTGCCTGCAAGCGCACTTCCGCCTCCAGCGCCACGTGACGATCCAGCGCGGCCTTCTCCGCCGCGGCTGCCGTTCTCTGCTGCTGTTCGTGCTCGGAGCGCATCTCAGCCGCTTCCGCCTCCAGTGTCGCCACCCGCTGCTGCTCGAACAGGACCTTCCCGAGCAGATCTTCCGCGCGCTCGCCGTGCAGCCTGACGCGGTCGGCAATCTCGCGTTCCAGCACCGCAATGCGCTGCGCACTTTCGCTGATCAGCGCCTCGCGGTCGCCAAGCAGCGAGCTGAAAATCTGGCGGCGCCCTTCCAGGCTCTGCAGATTTTCGCGAAAGCGCTCGGCCTGGGCACGTGCCAGCGCCAGGTCGCTCTCGACCACGCGCAGCCGACGCGCCTGTGCCTGCCGTTCCTTAAGGCTAGCACTGGCGGAAGCATCGTGCGACTCGACCGCGGCGTGCGCGGCGGCCGCCTCTTCGCGCGCGGCCTTGAGGTCCGCCCGCAGCGCGTCGCGCTCGGCGGTCGCAGCCGCATACTCCCCGCCTAAGGTCGCGCTTTGGGACTCCAGTTCGGCGATGCGACGATCGCGCAACCCGACCTCGCGCTCGAACATCGACAGCTGCTCGCTCTTGCGATTGAGCATCTGCTCGAGTTCACGCAGGCTGGTGGTCAGGTTGCCAAGATTCTGTTCCAGCTGGCCGCGGCTTTCGGTCACCGAGGCCAGGTCGGAGCGCAGCGCGCCGATCTCGGCATCGCGCAGGCTCTGTTCGACGCGCAGCTCGTGGGTCGCATCGTCGTTTGGGACGTAGACCGAGCGCGACGGGCCGCGCACTGCGCCGGACGACATGTTCCACGAGTCGGTGGAGCCCATCGGGTCATCGGTAGCAATGACGGTGGAAGCGCCCGGCAGCATCGGCAGCTCTGCGGTCTCCTCCAGGTCTACCGTGGTCGGGGTTTCATGTTGCTTAGCCATCAATGCACCTTGAGCCGTCGAGCCTTAAGCCAGACCCAGAAAATTCCGCAGTTGCAGCGCCTGGCGCTCGAACTCAGGACCGTCATGCCCGCTGGCCTCGGCCGCACGCAGGTCGATCACCAGCGACGGCTGGCGCAGCGAGCGCGTCTCGCCCCTGACCGCCTCGGTATCCGGCGACAGCACCATGCGCGCCACTTGCGTCGGCCGCTGCTGCGCCAATGCCAGCGCGATCGCCACACCGCTCTCGTGCGCCAGAATATCGATCTGCCGCAACAGCATCGAATCGATCAGGTCGCCCAGTCCGGCCGCCAGGTCTGCGGTGCCGGAATGCGCGGGCGCCGGATCCGATTCACCGCTGCCCGGCAGATCCGGCGCGTACACGCAACGGTCGCGGCCCAGCGGCGCCAGCAGCGGGCGAAAGAAGCGGCCCGAACCCGGGGCTCCGGCGATGCACAGCAGCGGCGTCGCCTCGTCGAATCCGCCGCCGGCCGGGATCGCATAGTGCACATGCAGCTGGCCGTAACGACAGTCGTAGTAGGCACGTCGCACGCGCGGCTCGGTCGGAGCAGGGAGGACAGCACGTTGAGCTCTGTTCATGCAGCGAATCACCCGTGGTGTGAGGCATGCGCCGCCCCATTGCGGCGTGCGGCGCGCCATTCCGGCCCGCCACCCCATGGATGGGCATTATTCCTTAATGCCCCGGCCAGCCATGCGACACACTGCCCAACTTCCGCGATCTGCCGCACCGCCCCTGGATCCGCGCAGCCGTCTTCTGTGGGCGTAACCCCGCCAAACCGGCTTCCGGGCGGCTCCGGCCGGCGGCCGCCGGCCCAACCGACTCAACATAAGCAGGCTACCCTAAAGCGCCTGTGCCGCCAGCGCCGCTAGCGCTTCTGGCCCGGATCCGCATGCAGATAGTGCAGAAAGCGATGCACCACGGGCGCAAACACCACCGCAGTGGTAGCCAGCAGCGCAATGCCCGAATACATCGCGTAACTGCCGGCAAAGACCTTGCCGGCCCAGGTATCGGGGTTCGCCACCGGACCCATGCCCGACAGGATCATCGCGGCATTCTCGTAGGCGTCCACCCAGCTCAGTGCGACCAGCCAATGATAGCCGGCCATGCCGACCAGCAGCGAGATGCAGATCAGCACCAGCCCGACCGCCGAGCTCATGGCCAGCCGTCGCAGGAAACGTCGCCGCGGCAGCAGCGGCTGTGACATGCGCTCGTACTGCCCGAAGCCGTGCACCTAGGCCTCGAGCACCGGCATCGCGCGGCACACCCTGGAATGAAATTCGCCAGCCATGCGATTGTCGCGAATTGACCGTGGTACGGCGGCTACTGTGCAACGGTCGCTGTGGCCGATGCAAGCTCAGGCTCGCCTGCCGCTGCTGACGGGATCGAAACCGGCGCCGTCCTGTTGACGCGATCGCGCAGCGGATGTACGGATGATCGGATGCCCGTTACGCGCGCGCCCCTGCTTGCCCTGTTGCTGTGCGGCGCCATCGGGCCGCTGGACGCGCAGGTGATTACCGAGTCCAGTCCCGACGATGCAGCGCTGCGACCGCCGCGATCGGTGCCAGCCCGGCAGGCGGGCGATGACGCACTGCCGTCGGATGAGGAGCTGGAAGCCGCCGGCGCGCGCATCGGCGGCATCGAGATCGATACCATCCAGGTGTTCGATCTGAACAATCCGCAGGACGACAACTGGCTGTTTAGTACCGCTGACCATCTGCACAAGGGTACGCGCGTCTCGGCGGTTGCCGCCCAGCTGCTGTTTCGCCGCGGTGACCTGTATTCGCGGCGGCTGCTCGACGAGACTGCGCGCAACATTCGGCTGAATTCCTCGTTTCTGCGCGAACCGATCATTCGTCCGATCCGCTACCACGACAACGTCGTCGACATCCAGGTCATCACGCACGACGTCTGGACGCTGCAGCCAGGCGTCACGTTCAGCCGCAGCGGCGGCAGCAACACCACCGGCATCGACGTTTCCGATTCCAACCTCTTCGGCTACGGCAAATATCTCGAGATCGGCCACGGCGAGAACGTCGACCGCAGCTCCACCTACCTGAACTGGGAGGATCCGAACGTCTGGGGCAGCCATTGGACCGATGGCGCCGTGTATTCGAGGAATTCCGACGGCACCGTGTGGGGCGTCGGCGCCGGCCTGCCGTTCTATTCCCTGGAAGCCCGCAACGATGGCGGTGCCGACGTCGGCGACAACCACAGCGTGTTCACGCGCTACCGTCTCGGCCAGGCCTATGACGCCTACGACGACGACTGGCGCACCGCCGACCTGTACATCGGCGATGCCTTGAAGGTCACCGACCTGTGGAGCGAGCGGCTGCTGCTCGGCTGGCGCGTCGATCGCAGCCGCTTCGGCGTGTCGCCCGACCAGACCATTCCGCTGCTGGCGCCGCTGCCGCAGGACCGGGACCTGTCCTACCCGTTCGTGCGCATGCAGTGGATCGAGAATTCCTATGCCACGATGCGCGACCTGAATCTGATCGCGCGCACCGAGGACGTGCATTTCGGCCTCGATGCCAGTGTCGGCCTCGGCGTGGCGACCAGGGCCTTCGGCTCCGACCGCAATTCGGTGCTGGCCGACACCGAGATCAACTACGGCTGGCAGTTTGGGGACACGCAGCAGCTGTTCCTGGCCGCTCGCCTGGCATCACGCTTTGAAGACGGCGCGCTGCATGACGCAATCGTCACCTGGACCTCGAGCTACTACCTCACCACCAGTGACCATACGCGCATGCTGGTCCGATTCAGCGGCGACGCCGGGCACGATCTCGATGGTGATCACACGCTGCAGCTCGGCGGCGACACCGGGCTGCGCGGCTACCCGCTGCGCTATCAGAACGGCAATGAGCGCGCACTGCTGACGATCGAGCAGCGGCTGTACACCAACTATTATCTGTTTCGGCTGGTCAACCTGGGCGCCGCGGCGTTCTACGACATGGGCCGAACCTGGGGCACGACACTGGTACCCACGCCGCAGCTCGGTCTGCTCAAGGATGTCGGCGTGGGGCTGCGGCTCGGCAATGCGCGCTCATCGTTCGGTAGTGTGATTCATATCGACCTGGCGGTGCCGCTGGATCGCGCTGCCGACATCAGCGCGCTGCAGTTCCTGGTCAGCACGCGCGCCAGCTTCTGACGCGGGTGGCGGCGGCGGCGCGTGCAGGCGCGCGGCGCGCTGGCGCGCTAGAACATTCCCGAAGGGTCGATCTCGCCGGGCACCTCTTGCTGCGCACGTGCCGCGATATGGTCACCGGTGATCATCGCATCATAGCCCAGCCCCGGTCCCACCATCGGATACACGCCGGCGTCCGGATCGATGATGACCTCCAGGAACGCGGGCCCGCTGAAGCTCAGGAACTCCGCCACCACAGCCGCCACGTCCTGCTTGCGATCGAGACGGCGCGCCCACTGAAAGCCATCGGCACTGGCGGCGCGCACGAAGTCCTTTTTGTGCAGCGACTTGTCGGTGCCCGACAGCCGGCCCTTGAAAAACAGCTTCTGCCACTGCTTGACCATGCCGTCGCCGAAATTGTTCAGCACCACGATCTTGACCGGCAGATCGTAGGTAGTGGCGGTTTCAAGCTCGCCGATGTTCATGCGGATGCTGGCGTCACCGTCGAAATCGATCACCAGCCGCCCCGGGTTGGCAACCTGTGCACCGATCGCCGCCGGCAGGCCAAAACCCATCGTGCCCATGCTGCCGGACGTCAGCCACAGGCGCGGCTCACGGAAATCAAACATCTGTGCCGCCCACATCTGGTGCTGGCCGACACCGGTCGCGATGATGGCCTCGCCGCGTGTGTGGCGGTTGATCTCCTCGATCACGTAGTGCGGTTGTACCAGCTCGCTGTCGCGATCGTAGTTCATCGCGTGCGCGCGCCGCAGCTCGCCGAGCGCGTCGCGCCAGGCGCCGAAATCAGCGTTGAAGCCGGTGCGCACGCCATAGGCGATCAGCGCCCGCAGCGCCTCGGGCAGCAGGCCGACGTGACTCCAATGCGCAATCTTGACCTTGTTGATCTCGGCCTGATCGACGTCGAGCTGCGCGATGCGACGCGCATTGCGCACGAACTTGCTCGGATCGCCGGCGACGCGGTCATCGAAGCGCGCGCCGATCGCGATCAGGAAATCGCAGTCATCGGCCGCATAGTTCGCAAAAGCCGCTCCGTGCATGCCAAGCATGCGCATCGACAGCGCATCGGTGGTATCGATGGCACCGATGCCCATCAGTGTGGTCACCACCGGAATGCCGAACCGATGCGCGAACTCGGTGAGCGCGCCGGCCGCGCCGCCGTTGATCACGCCGCCGCCGGCATAGATCAGTGGTCGCCTGGACTCCGATAGCAGCTGCATGAATTTCGCCGCCGCCGCTTCCGGCAGCGTGCTCGCGTTCAGCTCGCGCAGCCGCGCGCGGTAGCCTGGAATGGCCAGCTGACCCTCGCCCTGGAACACCCCGGCCGCGGTCTGCACGTCCTTGGGTACGTCGACCACCACCGGGCCGGGTCGGCCGCTGCGCGCGATCTCGAACGCGGTGCGCATGGTGGCTTCCAGGCGCGTGGGCTCGGTGACCAGCAGCACGTGCTTGGCGACCGAGCCCATCAGCGAGGCGATCGGCGCCTCCTGGAACGCATCGGTACCGATCGAGGCGCGCGCCACCTGGCCGCAGATCACGACGATCGCCACCGAATCGGCCATGCAGTCGCGTACCGGGGTCACGGTGTTGGTCGCGCCCGGTCCGGAGGTCACCAGGCACACGCCCACCCGGCCGCTGGCACGGGCATAGCCGGCCGCCATGAACCCTGCGCCCTGCTCGTTGGCGGGCACGATCAGCGGCAGCTGGCGGCCGCCCGCGCTCTTCTGCGCTTCGTTGAAGGTGAAGATGGCATCGTAGGTCGGCAGGATCGCGCCGCCACTGTAGCCGAAGATGGCGTCCACGCCCTCGTCCGCCAGCACCTGGACGATCATGTCCGCCCCGGTCATGGCCTTGCCGGCCAGGGGATGTTTGCTCTGAAGCGCGATGGCTGCCAGGTCTTTCATAGGCGATATCGCAACCAGAATAGCCGAGCCGACCCGCAATTGGCTATTCTGGATGACCTGCCCGAGGCGCCCTGGGACACATGCGACACATAATCGGTATCCTGCTGCAGAACGAGGCCGGCGCCCTGACGCGTGTCGCCGGCATGTTTTCCAGCCGCGGTTACAACATCGAATCGCTGTCGGTAGCGCCGACCGATGACCCCACCGTGTCGCGCCTGACGCTGGTCACCAGCGGCTCGGAAGCGGTCATGCTGCAGATCGCCAACCAGCTGAAGAAGCTGATCGATGTCGTCAGTGTCGAGGACATGACGCGCGGCGAGCACATCGAGCGCGAGCTGGTGCTGCTGAAACTGCGCATCGATCCGGCGCGGCGCGACGCGGTGCGCGGCTACGTGGCGCGCACCGGCGGCCGGGTGCTCGACCCCTCGAGCGAGTGCTTCATCGTCGAGCTGCTGGGCAGCGAAGCCGAAATCAACGGCTTCATGCGCGAACTGGCGAACCACGCCGAGCTGTTCGAGGTGGTGCGCAGCGGCGCGCTCGGCATCAGCCGCACGCAGCGCTCACTGCGGGTGGTCGAGTGAGCCGCGCACCGCCGCGATCAGAGTCTGCTCGAAGGCCCTGACCGCGGCAATGTTGTGGTTCGCAGCCGGCGCCGCGCGCCTCAGCGCCTCGCGGCGCGCTGCCCATTGTGCCGGCTGACGGCATTGCTGCGCCCACCGCACCGCGATGTCGACATACTGTTCGCGCGAGTGCGCGATGCCGTCGGTGATACCGACCTGTCGCAGCAGGCCCGCCGCCAGACGCTGGCGCAGGAACTCGCCTTCCAGCGTCACCATCGGCAAGCCGCGCTGCAGCGCCTGCCAGGCGGTGGTGTAGCCGGAAAAGGCCGGACAGTCCAGGCCGATATCCATCTCGTCCAGGAAGTCCAGAAAGTGCTCGCGCGCCAGCCACGGCATCACACGCAGGTGGGCATCGGGGTCGAGCCCGTGTGCCCGGAAGGCAACTGCCAGCCGATCGCGCAACCTGGCCGTAGCCCACGAGAGTTTGCCCGGCGATGCCAGCCAGAATTCGCTCGCGCCGACCGCCCTGGCGATGCGCGCCACCAATGCATCATCCGCCGGGTCAAACTTGATCGGTTGCTGGCACAGCGCAAAGCGCAGCACTCCGGACTGGCGCGCCGCACCGCCCCAGGGCTTTGCAGCCAGCGCTGAGGGCTGTGTGCACACCCCGGTTCCGGGCAGCAGCACCAGCTTCTCGCGATAGTGCTGCTCGGCCAGTACAGGTTCCAGCAGCTGCGCGGACAGAAACAGATCCATGCTCGGCAAGCCGGTGGTCACCGGATGGCCCCAACCGGCGAGCTGCAGCGGCGCCAGGCGCAGCGCGGCCAATGCGCAGGTGGCGTGATCCATGCCAACTTCGGGATAGAACAGCACATCGGGTCGGTCCTGGCGGATCTGCGCCAGCCACGCCGGCGTCGGCTTGGGGCCCTGAATGAACCGATCGACCTGGCTGCTCGCCCAGGCGGTCTCCTGGTCGGTAATGACTCCCGTGTGGTAGATGAAGACCTCGAACGCTCGCCGATCCAACTGCGCGACGATGCCGCGCAATACCACTTCCCATACCGGGTGCTGGCGCACCTGCCCGCTGACCACCGCAAGGCGGATGCGATCGCGCGGCACGCAGACGTCGGCGCCGTTGCCGTACTGGCCGCGCCACCAGGCAGCCGCCGCGGCGCACACCAGCTCACCATAGCGGCTGAGCAGGCTGGTGACATCGAACGGCCGATAGGCGAGGTAGAACGGCTGGTTGCTGCCCACGGCGTTGCCGAGCTTGCCCGGATCGGGGCTGCACCAGCCCGTCAGCTCATCCAGTGCACGCGTGAAATCTGCATATGCCGCGCCGCCCTCGGCGACACTGCCGGCGAACACCGGGATCGCACTGATCGCCAGATCCAGCCGCGCCTCGGCGTAGTCGGGCTTCAACGCCAGCGCGCGGCGGTAGCAGGCCAGCGCCGCATCCGCCCGGCCCTGCTCCCGCATCACATTGCCAAGGTTGTTGTGCGCCTCGGCGTTACCAGGGCGATGCGCCAGCGCGCGTTCGAATGAGGCCGCGGCCTCATCCAGCTGTCCCTGTTCGAACAGCACGATGCCGAGGTTGTTGTGCGCCTCACTGTAGTCGGGCTTCGCGCTCAGTGCGCGCCGGTAGCAGGTCACCGCGTCGGCCAGCCGGCCGGAACTCTTCAGCACATTACCGAGATTGCTGTGCGCCTGGGCGTAGTCCGGTTTGAGCGCGAGCGCGCTCTGGTAGCAGACCATCGCCTGCTGCGGGTCGCCTTGGGCCTGCAGCGTATTGCCCAGATTGCACAGTGCCTCGGCGTGATCCGGCCTCAAGGCCAGCGCGCGCCGATAGCAGGCGGCCGCCTGCGCCAGCATGCCCTGTGCCTGCAGTGCGATGCCGAGGTTGTAGTGTGCCTCGACGTAGTCGGGCTGGCGCGCCAGCGCCCGCTGATACGACGCGACCGCCTGCCCCAGCCGGCCTTGCGCCCTGAGCGCGTTGCCGAGATTGTTGTGGAACGCCGGCACGCGGCCGTCGCTGGCGATGGCCTGGCCGATCAGCTCCACGGCGGCGTCGTTGCGGCCGAGCTGGTGCGACAGCACGCCCAGCAAATGCAGCGCATCGGCATGGCGCGCATCAAGCTGCAGCACCTGGCGGTAGAGCTGCTCGGCATCGTTCAGACGGCCAGCCTGGTGATGCCGCATCGCGCTGGCGAACATCTGTTGCACGGCCGGCGATGGCTGTTGCGGCACAGTTCTACCCGCCGCGGGCGCGCTGCTCAGCCCTCATCTGCTCCGTCCGGGATGAGCACGCTGGCGCCGACCGTGCGCCGCGCCTCCAGATCGCTCTGCGCCTGCGCGGCATGCTGCAGCGCATAGCGCTGGCCGATATGCACCCGCAGTTTTTTTGCGCGCACCAGCGCGAACATCGCGCGCGCGGCGGCCTGCAGCGACTCGCGCGTGGCGATGTAGTCGAACAGCGTCGGCCGCGTCAGGAACACCGATCCATGGCGCGCCAGTTCCAGCGGCGCGATCGGCGGCGGCGGACCCGAGGCGTTGCCAAAGCTCACCATCATGCCGCGCGGCCGCAGGCAGTCGAGCGATTCGCCGAAGGTGTCCTTGCCGACCGAGTCATACACCACGTCGGCCATGCGGCCGCGGGTATAACGGCGTACCGACTCGACCACATCGTCGCGCCCGGCCAGGAATACCTGGTTGCAGCCGTGGCGCCTGGCCTGTGCGATCTTGGCCTCGCTGCCCACGATTCCCATGACCCGGGCGCCGAGGAAGCGCGCCCATTGCGTCAGCAGTGAACCGACCCCGCCGGCGGCGGCGTGGATCAGCAGCTGCTCGCCGCGGCGCACGCGATAGGTACGGCGCAGCAGGTATTCCGCCGTCAGGCCCTTGAGCATCAGCGCCGCTGCCTGCTCGTCGGTGATGTCGGCCGGCAGCTTGACCAGGTGGTTGACGCTGATGTTACGCCGCTCGCAATAGGCGCCGGCCGACGACAGCACATAGGCCACGCGCTGCCCGATGCTGAAGTCCCGCACTCCGCGGCCGAGCGCGATCACGACGCCGGCTGCCTCGCGGCCGGGTGTCTCCGGCAACGAGCGCGGGTACAGGCCGCTACGGTCATAGATGTCGATGAAATTGACGCCGATCGCGCGATGGCGCAGCTGCACTTCGCCACGTCCCGGAGGCGCCAGCTCCTGGCGCTCCCACTTGAGCACTTCGGCGCCGCCGTGCTGATGGAACACGATCGCATTGGAAGATTCGGAGCGCATGCCGGCAGATGTTACAGGACCGGCCGTTGCGCGCGTATCAGAGCGCGGCGTTGTCGGTCTCGCCGGTACGGATGCGGATTACCCGGTCGATATCGGTGATGAAGATCTTGCCATCGCCGACCTTGCCGGTCTTGGCGGCCTTGAGTACCGCTTCCACCACCTGGTCGACCAGCTCGCCCCGCACCGCGACTTCGACCCGGGTCTTCGGCACGAAATCAACGACGTATTCCGCGCCGCGATAGAGTTCGGTGTGGCCGCGCTGGCGGCCGAAACCCTTGACCTCGGTCACGGTCATGCCCGACACGCCGATCTCCGACAGTGCGGCCCGGACGTCATCGAGCTTGAAGGGTTTGATGATTGCGGTAATCAGTTTCATACGTGCACTCCCGCCTCGGTTCTTGTTGGTTCTGCCACTCGGCGTACCGGAGGTGCACCTTTCGTGCCACGGCCCGCTCGCCCCAATCCTGCCGCATAAGCGCCATTTCGGACCACAGGTACCATTGTCATGGCACCAATACGGCGCTCTGCGGGCGCCGCCACGCCCGCCGATAGTGCCTGCTGCAGTCTACGCGCGCGGCGCTAGCTCAACACCACCAGCAGGTCCTTGGCGTCGATCTGGGCGCCCGGCTGTACCAGCACCTCGGCCACCTCGCCATCCAGCTCGGCGCGCACGGCGGCTTCCATCTTCATTGCTTCGATGGTCACCACCACATCGCCGCGCTTGATCTTATGTCCGACCGCGACGCTGACCGTGGCCACGGTGCCCGGCATCGGCGCGCCGATATGGCGCGGATTGCCGGGGTCAATCTTGCGCTGCGGCGCCCGCTTGGGCGTCTGGCTGCGATCCGTCACCCGCACCGAGCGCGGCTGGCCGTTGAGTTCGAAGAACACGGTGCGCGTACCGTCCTCGTGCGGTTCGCTGCGGGTCACGTAATGCACGATCAGTGTCTTGCCGCGCTCCAGCTCGATGCTGATCTCCTGCCCGGGCTCCATGCCGTAGAAAAACACCGCCGTCGGCAGGATCGCGACATCGCTGAAGCGCCGCCGGTCGGCTGCGTATTCGGTGAACACCTTCGGATACATCAGGTAGGAGGCGAATTGGCGGTCGGTCACCGCGCGCTCGGCCTTGTCACTGGCCTCGGCGCGCAGCTTGTCCATGTCCGCCGGCGGCATGTCCAGTCCCGGCCGGCGTGTGCGCGGCGCCGCGCCCTGCAACACCTTGCGCTGCAGTTCCGCGGGAAAGCCGCCGTACGGTTGTCCGAGGTCGCCGCGAAACAGCTGCACCACCGACTCCGGAAACGCGATCTCGGTCGCAGGATCGAGCACCGCGGCACGCGTCAGGCCATTGGTCATCATCAGCAGCGTCATGTCGCCGACCACCTTCGAGGTCGGCGTCACCTTGATGACGTCGCCGAACATGTCATTGACCTCGGCGTAGGTGCGGGCGACTTCCGGCCAGCGCGTATCGTCGATGCCGAGCGAGCGTGCCTGCTCCTTAAGGTTGGTGTACTGGCCGCCGGGCATGCCGTGCACATAAACCTCGGAGGCGCCGGCCCGGTTGTCGCTCTCGAACGCGACATAGCCCTTGCGCACCTGCTCCCAATAATGCGACAGGGTGCGGATGTGTTCGGTGTCGATGCCCGGATCGCGCGGACTGTAGCGCAGCGCCTCGGCGATCGAGCCCAGGTTCGGCTGCGAGGTCAGCCCGCTCATCGAGTCCATCGCCCCGTCTACCGCGTCGGCGCCGGCGGCGATCGCGGCAAACACGCTGGCGGCCGCGATGCCGCTGGTATCGTGGGTATGAAAGTGCACCGGCAGCCCGGTCTCATCGCGCAGCGCCTTGACCAGGTCGTAGGCGGCGCGCGGCTGGCACAGCCCGCCCATGTCCTTGATGCCGATGACGTGGGTGCCGGCGGCCTTGAGCTCGCGCGCCATCTTCACGTAGTAGTCGAGCGTGTACTTGCGCTCCTTCGGATTGCAGATGTTGCCGGTGTAGCAGATCGCCGCCTCGCACAGCCGGTCGGTCGCCAGCACCGCGTCGATCGCCACGCGCATGTTCTCGACCCAGTTGAGCGAGTCGAAGATGCGGAACACGTCGATGCCGGCGGCCGCCGCCTGGCGCACGAAATACTGCACCACGTTGTCCGGGTAATTGGTGTAGCCAACGGCGTTGGCCGAGCGCAGCAGCATCTGCAGCAGCAGGTTCGGCATCGCCTCGCGCAGCCGCTCCAGCCGCTCCCACGGATCCTCCTTCAGGAACCGCATCGCGACGTCGAAGGTGGCACCGCCCCAGCATTCGACCGAGAACAGCTGCGGCAGCATGGCCGCGTACGCCGGCGCGATCGCAACCATGTCGATGGTGCGCATGCGCGTCGCCAGCAGCGACTGGTGCGCGTCGCGCATCGTGGTGTCGGTCAGCAGTACGCGTTCCTCCGCGCGCATCCATTGAGCGAAGCGCGCCGGTCCCAGCTCGTCCAGCCGCTGCTTGCTGCCCGGCGGCGGCGCCATGCCGCGCGGCACCGCGGCCGGCAGGCGCGGCGGGCGCATCAGCATCAGGCGCGCCGGTACCGCGCGGCCCTTGATCTCGCGGTTGCCGTTGACCACGGTGTCGGCGAGGAAGGTCAGGATGCGCGTGGCGCGGTCGCGCCGCTCGGGCGAGCTGAACAGCTCCGGCGTCTCATCGATGAAGCGCGTGGTGTAGTCACCGCGCTCGAAGCGCGGGTGGGTAATGATCTGGTCGAGGAATCGCAGGTTGGTGGTGATGCCGCGGATGCGAAATTCCCACAGCGCGCGATGCATGCGCGCGATCGCCTCCTCGGGCGTCGGCGCCCAGGTGGTCGCCTTCTCCAGCAGCGAGTCGTACCAGCGCGTGATGATGGCGCCGGTATAGGCGGTGCCGGCGTCCAGCCGCACGCCGAAGCCGGCCGGGGTGCGATAGGCGGTGATGCGGCCGTAGTCGGGGGTAAAATTGTTCTCCGGATCCTCGGTGGTCACCCGGCATTGCAGCGCGTGCGACTGGATGCGGATTTCGTCCTGCGGCGGCACGCCGCTGGCGGCATCGCCAATACGGGCGCCATCGGCGATGCGAATCTGCGCCTTGACCAGGTCGATGCCGGTGGCGCATTCGGTCACCGTGTGCTCGACCTGGATACGCGGGTTGACCTCGATGAAGTAGAACTTGCCGCTGTCCGCGTCCTGCAGGAACTCGACCGTGCCGGCGTTGAAGTAATCGGCGGCGCGCCCGATCTTCAGCGCCGCCGCGCACAGCGCCGCGCGCTCGGCATCGGTCAGGAACACCGCCGGGGCGCGTTCCACCACCTTCTGGTTGCGCCGCTGCACCGTGCAGTCGCGTTCGAACAGGTGCACCAGGTTGCCGTGGCTGTCGCCGAGGATCTGCACCTCCAGGTGGCGTGCGCGGCGCACCAGCCGTTCCAGATAGACCTCGTCGTTGCCGAATGCGGCGCGCGCTTCGCGCCGCGCCACCGGCAGCAGTTCCGCCAGCTGCGCGTCGTCCTCCAGCACCCGCATGCCGCGTCCGCCGCCGCCCCAGCTGGCCTTGAGCATTACCGGGTAGCCAACCTCGCGCGCCAACCGCCGGCATTCGTCCAGGTCCTGCGGCAACGGCGGCGTCGCCGGCATGACCGCGACGCCCGCGGACACCGCCAGGTGGCGCGCGGCCACCTTGTTGCCCAGTACCCGCATGGTGTCCGGGCTCGGTCCGATGAAGATGACGCCGGCCTCGGCACACTGCGCGGCGAACTCCGGATTCTCCGACAGGAACCCGTAGCCCGGATGGATCGCATCGGCTGCCGCTTCGCGCGCGACCCGCAGGATGTCGGGAATATCGAGATAGGCCTCGATCGCGCCCTTGCCCTCGCCGACCAGGTAGGCTTCATCGGCCTTGGTGCGATGCAGGCTGAAGCGATCCTCCTGCGAGTAGATCGCAATCGTCGGGATGCCGAGCTCGCTGGCAGCGCGCATGACACGAACCGCGATCTCGCCGCGATTGGCGACCAGCAACCGATGAATCTTCTGCAGCACGTAGTCCCTCAGTTGGCCAGGTAGGCGGCGAGATACTGGTCGAAGCTGCCGCGCTGCGATGCCTCGAGCGAACGCTGCGCCTCCAGCGACTCCTGCACCTCGAGTTCGAACTGCTGCCAGCGCGCCGCATTGCGTGCAGCGGCCAGCAGGTACTCCTTATGAGAGCGTGACATACGCAGCACCAGCGCGGTATAGCTCTCGCCCGACTCACGCAGGTCGTGCAACAGGCGCGCCGAGGGCGTCTGGCCGACATCCTCGAGCTTGGCCTGCTGCTCCTTCAGCGTGACGCTGTAGGGGCGCTGCGGATGCGCAGCGTCCAGCAGCTCGCAGACGCCCTGCATCGATTCGAGCAGCTCGGCCGCCCAGCTACGCATCGGCAGCTGCCGTCCGTCGCGCTCCAGCATCAGGCCACGCGCACGCCCGAAGCGCGCCACCTTCAGATGATTGCGATCGATTGCTTCCTCTTCATTGCTGTCGACCGGCGGGCTGGCGCGGAACAGCAGCAGCAGGCAGAAGGCCTCGAGGAAATACAGCTTGCGCAGATTGACGCCGACCGGGTTGTAGGCGCTGTTGTCGAGCGTGCGCACCTCGACATATTCGACGCCGGCGCGCGCCAGCGCATGGATGGTGCGCTCGCCGGCGCGCAGCGTGCGCTTCGGCCGCACGTAGCTGTAATACTCGTTCTCGATCTGCAGCACGTTGCCCGAGAGCTGCCGATACTCGCCGTCCACCTTCACGCCCAGCGCTTCAAACGGCGGATGCGGCTGGCTTACGGCATGCCGCAGATCGCGCAGGTACTGCTCCAGCGTGTTGAATGACACCGCCTCGGCCGCCTGGTTGCGATTGCGATAGCCGATGTCGCTCATGCGCAGCGAGGTCGCATCCGGCCCGATCAGGGTATCGGGGCCGAGCGGCTCGAGTTGCGGATCGACGCGGCCCTGCAGGAACGACGGGCACAGCGCCGGAGAGGCGCCGAACAGGTAGGTGACGATCCAGCCGTAGCGCCGATAATTGCGCAGCAGGTCGAAATAGCGCGCCGAGACGAATTCCTGGCCGGCATCGCGCGACTCGCTGATCTCGGCGTACAGGCGCCAGAAGGGTTCCGGCACCGAATAGTTGAAATGCACCCCGGAGATGGCCTGCATCATGCCGCCGTAGCGCACCATCAGGCCGTGCCGATAGATGTATTTGACCCGGCCCTGGAACGAGCTGCCGAAACGGGCGATCGGCACCGACTGCTCGCCGCCCAGGATGCACGGCATCGAGGTCGCCCACAGCAGCTCATCGTCCAGGTGCGCATAGACGAACTGGTGCAGGTCGCCAAGATACTGCAGCAGTTCCTCATTGTCGTCGAAGGTCGGCGTGACCAGCTCGGTCAGCGCTTCGGAGTAATCGGTGGTGATGTGCGGATTGGTCAGGGCCGATCCCAGCGCGCGCGGATGCGGCGTCTGCGCGATGTGGCCGTCGGGCGTCACGCGCAGCGATTCGCGTTCCAGTCCGCGGCGCCCGCGCGCAATCAGGCCCTGCTCGCGGCTGTTCACCAGCGATGCGAGCCGGCGTTCGTACACGCGATCGACCCCGATGCCCGCCATCAACCCTCCGTTTTGCCGCCACCATCCCCGATCGCCGGCCGCCGCAGCCGCCGGCCGCACATCTTGCCTGTCCGGCCTCCAGCGCCGCAATGTGCGCCATATCCGCGCTGGTCGTGGCATCCTAGGAGCAGGCCACGGGCCCCAAGCCCCAGCGTTGCAGATGGCCGCGGCCGCGTCGCGGGCAGGTGCAGAAGATACACGGAGAGGCATTCCATGCAGATCGGAACGACCACCAGGCGCGTAGCAATCATCGGCGGGGTGCGCACCCCGTTTGCACGCTCCCACACCGCCTACGCCGGCACCGACAACCAGGAGCTCCTGACCGCCTCGCTGCGCGCGCTGGTCGAGCGCTTCGATCTGCAGGGCCAGCGGCTCGGCGACGTGATCGCCGGTGCGGTCATCAAGCATTCCAAGGACTACAACCTGACGCGCGAATCGGTGCTGTCGACCGGGCTGGATCCGCAGACGCCGGGCCTTGACCTGCAGCGCGCCTGCGGTACCAGCCTGGAGGCGGCGATCCTGATCGCCAACAAGATTGCCCTCGGCCAGATCGACGCCGGCATCGCCGCCGGGGTCGACAACCTCAGCGACCCGCCGGTGGTGTATCCCAGGTCGTTCCAGCAGCGGCTGCTGCGCAGCGCGCGCGGCCGCAGTTTCGGCGCGCGCATGAAGCCGTGGCTCGGACTGCGTCCGCGCGACCTGAAGCCGGTGTTGCCGGCTGTGGTGGAACCGCGCACCGGCCTGTCGATGGGCCAGAGCTGCGAGCTGATGGTGAAGACCTGGAACATCAGCCGCGAGGAGCAGGACCGGCTGGCGTACGAGAGCCATGCCAAGGCGGCCGCGGCCTGGCATGACGGGTTCTACGACGATCTGGTGGTGCCGTTTCGCGACCTGAAAACCGACAACAACGTTCGCGTCGACACCTCGGTCGAGAAACTGGCCAAGCTGAGGCCGGTATTCGACCTGAGCGGCAGCGGCAGTATCACCGCCGGCAACAGCACGCCGCTGACCGATGGCTCGGCCGCGCTGCTGCTGGCCTCGGAGCAGTGGGCCAGCGAGCACAAACTGCCGGTGCTGGCGTACCTGACCGCCGGCAAGACCTGGGCGGTGGATTTCGCCAGCGGCAAGGAAGGGCTGCTGATGGCGCCGGCCTACGCGGTCGCCGCGATACTGCAGGACACGGGGCTGACACTGCAGGATTTCGACTACTACGAGATCCACGAGGCTTTCGCCGCGGTACCGCTGTGCCTGTTCAAGGCCTGGCAGTCGCCCGACTACTGCAGGGATCGACTCGGGCTGCCCGGGGCGCTCGGCGGCATCGACAACGCCAAACTCAACGTCAAGGGCGGCAGTGTCGCGATCGGGCACCCATTTGCCGCCACCGGCACCCGAATCCTGGCGGTACTGACCAAGCTGCTGGCGCTCGATCCGCAAGCCAAGCGCGGTATCGCGTCTGCGTGCACCGCCGGGGGCATGGGCGTCACGGCCATCCTGGAGCGCGCGTGAGCCAGACCGAGACATTGATGGCTCGGGACGGGCACAAGTTCAGCACCTACCTTGCCAAGCCGCCCGGCAAGGCGCGCGGCGCGGTGGTGATCGTGCAGGAGATCTTCGGACTGTCGCCGTGGATCGTTCGCACCGTGGACAGCTATGCCGCCGATGGCTACCTGTGCGTCGCACCGGCACTGTTCGATCGCGTGCACCGCAACCTGGTGCTCGGTTACTCGCCGGCGGAACGCGAGCAGGCCATGGGCTATCGCAAACAGATCGATACCGCCCAGGCAGTGCTCGATATCGGCGCGGCCGCGGCGATGGCGCGCCATGCCGGCAAGGTAGCCGTGATCGGTTACTGCTGGGGCGGCATGCTGGCGTGGGCCGCGGCCAGCGAATTGCCGCTCGGGGCTGCGGTCTGCTACTACGGCGCGGGCATTCCAAAGCTGCTGCCTAAGCTGCCGGCCTGTCCGACCATGCTGCATTCCGGCGAGCAGGACAACAGCATCCCGCTCAGCGACATCGAGCTGCTGCGCGCCGCCTATCCGCAGGGCATCTATCACCTGTACGCCGCCGGCCACGCGTTCGCCAACGATGATCGCCCGGATCATTACAATGCCGACGCCGCCGCGCTGGCACGCTCGCGCAGCAACGCGTTCCTGGCGCAGCACATCGGCTAGCCGCGAGCGCTCGGTTCCAGCGCACCCGCTAATGTGAAGGATTCATCGTCCAACGGCTCGGCCGTGCTGCTGGTGAATACCGGTACCCCGGTGGCACCGCGCACCGGCGCCGTGCGCAGTTTCCTGCGCCTATTCCTGTCCGATCCGCGCGTCATCGAGTTGCCGCGGGTACTGTGGCTGCCGCTGCTGTATGGCCTGGTGCTGCCGCTGCGTGCGCCGCGCAGTGCGCACAAGTATCGCCAGATCTGGCAACCGGAGGGTTCCCCGCTGCTGCTCAATACCTCGAAGTTGCGGGCCGCGCTGCAGCGCCAGCTGGCAGCGTTGCGCGGTGAGATGCGGGTCGAACAGGCGTTCCTGTATTCACCGCCGTTCGTGCGCGCGAGTCTCGAGGCACTGCGCAACGCCGGCGTACGCCGCCTGGTCGTGCTGCCGCTGTTTCCGCAGGGCAGCGGCAGCACCACCGGCGCGGTCTACGACCAGGTGGCGCAGTCGCTGCGCGCCTGGCGCACGCTGCCCGAGCTGCGCTTCATTGCCGGCTACCATGCGGAACCCGACTACATCAGCGCACTCGCCGCCAGCATCGTCGATCACCGCCGCCTGCACGGCCCCGGCGGCCACCTGCTGATGTCGTTTCACGGCATCCCGCAGTCGTACGTCGCCGGCGGCGATGGCTACGCCGACCAGTGTCGCCAGACCGCAGTGCAGCTCGCTGCCGCACTCGACCTGGCACCGCGTGACTGGACCCTGAGCTTTCAGTCGCGCTTCGGCGCCAACCGCTGGCTCACGCCCGCTACCGATCGCAGCCTGCGGGAGATGCCCGGCCGCGGCATCCGCGCCGTGACCGTGATCTGTCCCGGTTTTGCAACCGACTGCCTCGAGACGCTGGAAGAAATCGCGCTCACCGGACGCGATATCTTTCTGCAGGCCGGCGGTGAGCACTTCGACTACGTGCCGGCGCTCAATGGCCGCAGCGATCACGCCGGCGCGCTCGCCCGCCTGCTCGCACGCAGCTGCGCCGACTGGCCGGGCGCTGCGGCCGCGCCATCGCTGCTGCCCTGATGTTCGGCAACTTCCTGGAACTCGGGATTGCGACATCCGACATCGCCGCATCGGTGCAATTCTATGAGCGGCTGGGTTTCTCGCAGCTGATCACCGGCGATGCCTGGTCGCATCGCTATGGTGTGCTGAGCGACGGGCGCATACACCTGGGCCTGCATGAGCGCACCATGCCCTCACCGGCGCTCACCTTCGTGCTGCCGCAGCTGGCAAGCTCGCGCCAGCGGCTGCACTCCGCGGGCTTCGAGCCGGAGCTGGCTGCACTCGGCGACGACAGCCTGCACCAGCTGCAGCTGCGCGATCCCGGCGGCCATGCGGTAACGCTGCTCGAGGCGCGCACCTACTCACCGGCGGCACCCGGCGTCGCCGTGCAATCGCTGTGCGGTTATTTCTCACACCTGAGCCTGCCGCAGCCGGACTATGAGCTGGCGCGCGAGTTCTGGGAGCGTGCCGGGTTCGTGGCGCTGCCCGAGGAAGATGAACCGTTTGTGCACCTGCCGCTGACCAGCGATCGGCTCGATCTGGGCTTTCATCAGCCGCGCACCGCCGACGCCGCGCTGCTGGTTTTCGAGTGCGCCGATCTTGCACTGAACATTGCGCGTCTGCGCGCACTGGGTATCGGACTGTCGGCGCAATTGCCGCGCGGACTCGACCGCGCACACGGCGCGCTGCTGAGCGCACCGGAGGGCACCGAGCTGCTGCTGGTACCGGCGCCAGGCTGACCGGCAGCCTGCAGTGCGTCAATGCGGGACGATGCTTCCGGGCGGCGCGATACTTCCGGGCGGCGCGACGCTCCCGGCCGGCGCATCGCTGCTGTGCTGCGCCACCAGTCGAAAGCGCACCTGCATGCGCTCGGCGACCCGCAGCGCGCCGAGTGCCACGCTGTAGGGCGTGAGTCCGAGCTGCGCATGCGTCAGGTCGAACTCGCCGCTGGCGATCAACTCGTCGCCCGATCGCTGCAGGCGCACCGGCAGCTGCAGCTCGGCGCTGTGGTCGCGTACCAGGATGCGGACACTCATGAGCAGAGCGTCGCCGTCGCTGCTGGCCACATCGCTGTGCAGCTGCAGCGACTGCAGGTGGATGGTGGGAAAGTGCGCCGCATCGAGCAGCGCCGGGCCGAACATATGATCGCGCGTGCCGGCAATCGCGACGTCGTCCACTGCGGACTGGAACTCCGCACCTTGCGCCGCGCGCAACTGCGGCTCGTCGACGCTCAGCGCGGTGACCGGAAAATCCAGTCGCCAGCTGCTGTGCGTAATATCCGCCGCCAGGACGATGTCGCCCGACAGCTCGCGCACCGCGATCACGTGGTTGTGTCCTAGCGCGGCCATGCGCCCGTCGCGGTAAATGAGAATCAATACCACTGAGCGCTGCGCATCGATGCGATAGCGCCCGCTGGCACCGGGCATTGCGGCGCCGGCGGCGGACGCAGGCGCGGGCGCGGCAGCCGGGTGCGCTGCACGCGCGCCCACTGCCGGCGCGCCGTGACAGGCAGCAAGGCCGTACGCTGCCACGAGCAGTGCCATGCCGGACGCAGCGTGTGCCAGCCGGCGGCGTGCTGCGAGCGGCGCGGTTTTCATCACCTGCATAGCTGGTAGCTGCAACCGGCGATATGCGAGGATAGCGATGTTGATGACAGCGGTGGGGGCTGCAGCGGCTGCCGCCTGCTGATTAATTGCCGCATGGCAGGCCACAGAGGATGAATCGATGAGCGAACCCATTTCCCAATCACGTCGCGATGCCCTGAAGCAGTTTGTGTTGTTGTGCGGCGCCGCCGGCGCGCTGCAGGTAGCGCGCTCAGCGCAGGCAGCCGACGCGCCACACCTCTCACCTACCGATCCGACCGCACAGGCGCTGGCCTATCACGAAAATGCCAAGACGGTCGACGCCAAACAGTTCCCCACCTATCAGCCCGGCCAGATGTGCAGCACCTGCCTGCAGCTGCAGGGCACCGCGGGCGACGCCTACCGGCCGTGCAATATCTTCGCCGGCAAGCTGGTGAATGCGAACGGTTGGTGCAAAGTCTGGGTGAAGAAAGGCTGAAGCGCCGCGGCGCGCGTGCCGCTTCAGGCCGCGCGCGCGTCGAGCGTGAGTGTCAGCCGCTCGGCCTGACGACGCAGCAGCGTGCCGAAGCCGTGGGTATCACAGAATGCAGCGACCCGCGCAAGGTCCGGAGCGCGTCGCTGCAGGTCTGAAGTGCCGGCGTCGATCGGCGCATCGCAGGCGATGCGGGTGAGCGAGCGCGCCAGATAGGCCGCCTCGCGATGCAGCGCGAGGCGCGCCGGCAATGAGGCCGCGCCGCGCAACGCGCAATCCGGCCACCGCGTCCAGCCGCTCGAACAGTTCATCGAGCGAGGCAAACAGCCCCATCAGCGCGGCCGCCGTCTTGGCACCCACGCCCGGCACACCGGGCACGTTGTCGGTGCTGTCGCCGCGCAGCGCCTGGTAGTCGGCCATGCGCTCGGGCTGCACGCCGAAGCGGCCTGCGATCTGATCGTAGCGATACTCGGCGGCATCGCTGTAATCCCAGAACACATCCCCCGGTGCAATCAGCTGTGCCAGGTCCTTGTCGCGCGACACCACCGTCACCGGCATGCCGTCGTCGCGACAACGTCGCGCCAGGGTGCCAATCAGATCGTCGGCTTCGTAGTCGGTGCTGGCGAATTCGGCCACGCCGATGTGGCGGCAGTATTCGCGGCATAGCGCAAACTGGCGCTGCAGCGCCTGCGGCGTCGCTTCGCGGTTGGCCTTATAGGATGGATAGAGCCTATGGCGAAAGCCGCTGCCATGGCTCTCGTCGAACGCTACCGCGACGTAGCGCGGCCTGCGCCGCTCCAACAGCTCGCCGAGAAAGCAGGCAAAGCCGTACAGCGCCTGGGTCGGATTGCCGTCGCGATCGGCGATGTCGGGCGGCAGCGAGTGCCAGGCGCGAAACACATAGACCGAGGCATCGATCAGGTAGATCACTAGCCGAGCCAGCGCGCGATGCGATCGTGCAGCGGGCTGTGGCGCGGGAAGTGCGCCAGCAGGTATTCCATCTGATCGGCCAGCACCCGCCGGCCCTTGAGAAAGATGTATTCGGCGTAGGTCGGTGTGAACGGGACGGCGATCAGCTGCATCTTGGCCTGCTCGGGCGTGCGCCAGGCCTTCTCATTGTTGCAGCGCCGGCAGGCCGCGACCACGTTGGTCCATACATCCAGGCCGCCCTGGCTGAAGGGACGCACATGATCGCGCGACAGTTCACGGCTGCTGAAGCGTCCGGCGCAGTACATGCACAGGTAGGCGTCGCGCCGGAACAGGGTCTCGTTGTTGAGCGGCGGCACATAGTCGTGGCGCGTATTGCCGGGATTGCCAGTGTGGCCGACGGTGGCAATGATCGAGCTGACTTCCAGCACCGTGCGCAGTCCGCTGACCGCATTGACACCGCCGTACAGCCGGTACAGGAGCGATCCGCAGGTGTAGGCGATCTGCTCCTGGTGATAAAGCCGGGCGGCCTCGCGGTAGTCGATCCATTCGAGCGGCATGCCGGCCACATCGGTGCGCAGCACCATTTGCGTCAGCCCATGGGTCGCGGTCTGCGCCAGGAACGTCACATCGGGGTCGGCATGCACCATATCGCCACTCATGGTCTGTAAGATACGGCAGGATTGTGCGAGAATTCAACGATTAAGCATTTTCATCGTGCGCGCTGTCCTGCGCGCGCAACAGCCCCCGTAGAGCGGCGGCAACTGTAGGGAGAGCAACATGCCAGTCACGATCGGCGGCCTGCGCGAGCGCGTGCCGGGCGAAACGCGTGTCAGTCTGGTCCCCGAGATCGCCGACAAGCTTGCCGCCACGACAGCACGTGTGCTGCTCGAGCGCGGAGCCGGCATCAGCGCCCAGTTTCCGGACGCGCTCTACAAGAAGGTCGAATGGGCGGACAGCGCGGAGGCGGTACTGGCGGCGGCCGACGTGCTGCTGGCGGTGCAGCCGCTCAGCCTCGCACAGATTCAGCTGCTCAAGCCCGGTGCGGTGGTGATCGGCTTCATGCAGGCGCACGCGCAACTGGACATGGTGCGCGCGCTGCGCGATCGCAATATCACCAGCTTCGCGATGGAACTGGTGCCGCGTATCTCGCGCGCGCAGTCGATGGACGCGCTGTCGTCGCAGGCCGCCATCGGCGGCTACAAGGCGGCGCTGATTGCCGCCAACACCCTCGACCGCTTCCTGCCGATGCTGACCACGGCGGCCGGTACCATCCGTCCGGCGACGGTGCTGATCATCGGCGTCGGCGTCGCCGGACTGCAGGCGATTGCGACCGCGCGGCGCCTGGGCGCCGTGGTCGAAGCCTACGACGTACGCAGCGCCACCCGCGAGCAGGTGAAATCGCTGGGCGCCAAATTTGTCGAAACCGGCGTCTCGGCCGAAGGCAGCGGCGGTTACGCGCGCGAACTCACGGACGAGGAAAAGGCCAAGCAGCAGGCGGTGCTCGACTCGCGCATCGCGGTCGCGGATGCGGTGATATCCACCGCCGCGATCCCCGGGCGGCGCGCACCGCGCATCATCTCGCGGGCCGCGGTTGAAAGCATGAAGGCCGGGGCGGTGATCGTCGACATGGCGGCCGAGTCCGGCGGCAACTGCGAGCTGACGCAGGCCGGACAGACCGTCGTGCACCAGGGTGTGAAGATCGTCGGCCCGGTGAACCTGCCGGCACAGCTGGCGTTTCATGCCAGCGAAATGTACTCCCGCAATCTTTACAATTTCCTGAAGCCGGCGCTCGGCAAGGACGCGGCCCTGGCGATCGACTGGCAGGACGAAGTGTTCGCGCAGTCGTGCCTGACGCACGCGGGCGCCATCAAACATGAACCGACGCGCAAGCTGGTGGAGGGAACATGACCGGGATTGTCGCACTCTA
>Ga0181537_10000314_pt1 | contig 45237 bp, 64 predicted proteins | sample PEATcosm2014_Bin_39_FD_119765 | JGI IMG/M metagenome (GOLD analysis project Ga0181537, IMG submission 119765) | Peatland microbial communities from MTU Mesocosm Facility, Houghton, MI, USA - PEATcosm2014_Bin23_10_metaG | ecosystem: Environmental > Terrestrial > Soil > Wetlands > Peat | place...
CATCTTCGTACTCCCCCTCGATATCGTCCGGCGCGGACAGGCGGGGCAGCGGCTTTTGCTTGATGATGACCATCAGCTCATCATCCCCTAAGGCGGCTAGCGCCTGCTGCTGTTGTTTGGACGCCGGGATAGAGATGATTGCCTGCTGCGGTTTGCCATAGCCGCGATCTAGGATGGAGTCAGCCGCCGCGCGCCGATCGGAATCCTTGGCCATCCGGTTGCGCATCACTTCCCGCAAGGTCGCGAGCGCTTCCACGGCGTAACTGCGGGCGAGTTTGTCTAGCGTGCTGCTCATGGTTCGTACTTCAACAGTTTGGTAGTGCGCGCGGCTGTCAACAGCTCATCCTGCGCTGAGTGGAGGCAGTGCCCCGGACTGATTCGCTCCAACAGCCTGCCAATCAGGATGAGCAACTCTTCCTGCCACGCCCACAGCTTCAGCGTCTTCATGCTCAGCATTACGAGGGCCGCTTCATCCGGCGAGCGCGGCTGCAAGTGTCCGGTGTAACTCAACACCAGCCAACACAACGAGCTGATGCACATGTCAGGGCAATTAAACAGGAGCACCGCGCCGAAGCGGTCGAGCCCGAGCAGCAGAACAAGCCAGTAAGGGTAATTCATTTTGGGATAGTGCCCCCGCCGTGGTCCGGTTTGCAAGGGGCGTCTTGGGTCCCTTGAGGGGGATGATTGCAATTTTCCTTATGAGACTACCAGATTGCAAACTTCCTTATGAGACAAAGTTGGAGGGGCTTGGCGTTGCGCTTGGTAGCAAGCGCCGGCTTCCGTACTGGGGGAATGAAGCTACCAAAAGGGGCTCCCCCGCCCCTGTTCGCTTATCGCCCATAGAGAACCCCCTCTAGGCGGTCGCACCGCCGCGCGCAAGTCGTTGATTGGACGGGGGAAAGGAGCCACAGGCGCCTGCGGCGAAGGGGCTAATCCCGTTTCGACTAAACGGGATCTAAACGGGACGCTTGCAAGTTGCTGTTTTTAAGAGAGAATCCCATTAGCTTCTCTTATCCCATTAAAAGAAAGAAAGGCTGACAGAAATCCGGTGTTGGTTATACGCATTGCGTATCATTCTACGGCTGGGAGACTTGATCTAGACTCATGTTTGTGAGACATGGGACATGTGGGATTTTTCCTATTTCGAAGCGCAACAGCTACACTTTTGTAGTTGTTTGACGTAGGATGCATGCGTTTAAACCTTCAGGAGACGATTTATGGACCGCTTCAGACGGAACGAGCAACGCTTACAGCGAGTAGCCATAGGCTTGGAGGCGTGGGTGCTGTTAAAGCGCGGGGTTAAGCTCAAGGTGATAGCCGAATCGCTAGGACATTCCCGCAGCTATGTGAACCGGTGCCTGCACGATGCAGCGGTGACCCAGGCGCGGCAACGCAGCGAAATCGACCCACTATTGAGGTGACACGTGAAGTACATTCCGAAAAAGCGCAGCCGTGGCTCCAGAGCTTCACAGGCGCGGTGGAAGCGACTGCGAGCTAAGAACCCTTGGGGGTACGACAACGCGGATACGAGCATTCGAGGCGAGCGCACAGGACGTGGGGGTCGCTGGCACCTGCACGACTCGCAACTGGCTAATCTTGATCTTGGCAAGGAGCACAACGCGCAGATAGCGCGCGAGAATCGCGCCATGGTGCAGCGCTGGCGCTCGAAGGGGTACAGCGCGCGGGATATCGTCATGCTCACTGGCCTGTCGCGTCCGACTGTCTACCGTCACCTTGCCGTGATGCGCGACCCGCTATTACTGTGACGTGTGTCTCATAACGATAAATGCTTGACGCTCAAACCGTAGCATGTGCTAGTATCTTGACTCCCGACAGCCACACACGAGTGACCAGCATGAAGACCTTCACCAAGCCGATGCGCGCCACGCGCCCCTTGGCTATCCCGCCTAAACCCCCAGGTTGGGGCTTGTTCCCCAGCGCGTACGGCCACGACCCGTATAACAGCCTGGACCAGCACAACATGGCGCGGCGTATCATTCGGATGTGGCCCGGCCCGCTCACCTCCGTTGCCACGCGTGAACAGGCGTCGTGGGACTTCGCGCCCGGTGATATCGCAAGCAAGCTGCGCTACTACGAAACGCACGGCATGCACCGCTTGCCGTTGCGCGGCTTGATGGCTCGACAAGCTGACTGATAGCGCGGCGTCATAGCTCGCGCGCGGGCTATGGCGACACACTAACGTGTCAAGTTCGTAGGCGCTGAGTCCTACACCGAAAGTGAGTAAATCGAAATGAGCAATTCAACACTGATGCAGGCCAATCACCAATGGTCGTCGCGCCCCGATGACCAGCGCTTCACATCATTACCCGAAATGTACGCCATGGCAGCCAACGTCAAAGGCAACAGTTCGGCCAAGATCGTGTCGAGCCGTGCGATCCAGGCGCGGCCGATTGAGAACGACCCGCGCGGACTGGTCGCGGTAGGCCCCAGTGGGCAGGCTGTCAACTTCACGCACTGGAGCTTTGGCCAGCTCGCGCAACTCTCGGGCGCACCTGCGTCCTACATGCGCGACTTACCCGGAGAGCTTGCGGCCGACTGTATCAACTACGGGCTGCAGTCCCGCAAGGTGGAGGATATCGGTGTGCTGCTGTATCGCAACGGCGAGGCGCAGCTCCGCGCGGTGACCGGCCCCAACTACGGCCGAGTCTGGAACACGCAGGTTATCCAGGCGCTGATGGATCGCTTTGGCGACGGCGTAACCGGTGACTTCAAAGTGCCCGGTGAATTCGGCAAGGATGTCGCTATCACCAAAGCCAACACGACGCTCTACGCATCCGACCGTGACATGTTCGTGTTTCTGGCCGATGAGAAGCATCGCATTGAGATACCCGGCCGGCGGGATGGTCAGTCAGGATCGCTCGCGCGCGGCTTCTTCGTGTGGAATAGCGAAGTGGGTAAGACTTCGCTCGGCATTGGCACGTTCCTGTTTGACTACGTGTGTTGCAATCGCATTGTGTGGGGTGCGCAGCAATACGCGGAAGTCCGTATCAATCACACAACCAAAGCGCCCGACCGTTGGATTGAAGAAGCGGTGCCTGCCATCACGGCATACGCCAATAGCTCAGCAAGCACCATCACGCACGCTATCGAAGTTGCCCGCGCGGCTCGCATCGACGACGTAGACAAGTTCCTGCACGGCCGGTTTACGCGCACCAAAGCTTCAGCCATCAAAGCCGCGCACATGAATGACGAAGGTCGGCCGATTGAAACCCTGTGGGACGCGGCGACCGCTGTCACGGCGTACGCGCGGGGTGTCGGCTATCAGGATGAGCGCATTGAGCTGGAGCGCGAAGGAGGTCGCATACTTGACTTGGCGCAATAGCACGCGCTAGGCTGTTCTCGAACCATCAACCCAAAGAGTCACCGGCGCGAGCCGCCGGTGACTCGCACTAAGGGATACGACCATGAAGCGACGCACTAAAACCGTCCCCCCAAAGCTACTCAACGCTCAACAGATTCAGCGCATAGCAACCCTCCTGCGCTCGGCTGCGTTCGGCGTAACCGATACGGCCTACGTCACGGAGGAACACGCCAAACAGCGCCAGCAGGGCGTTTACATGGCGGCTCGGCGCATATCAGGGGCAATGCAGAAGGACTTGGAAGCGAGCGACATTTCGCAAGCTATCTTTCAGTCTGCATGCGGGATACCGCCCGATGAGTTAGCGCTATGAGCGCAGCACCGCGAAAATTCCCGCGCCATAGCTACACGGCCGGCGGCAACCTGTACGTCGAATCGCGCAAACCCCACATCGGGACCGTGGTCCGGCCGCAGCACTACGGGCACTGCACCCGCATTGAGAACACTAGAGACCTTCGCGCGACGCTTCGCGCGGGCAAATACACATCGCTCGGCTCGTACCCGGTTTACTTCTACACGAGCGACGGCGCCGCGTTGTGCTGGGAGTGTGCGCGCGAAGAGTACAAACAGATATCCCGCAGCGTGCGCGAGAAGTCTAGCGACGGCTGGCGCGTGGTCGGGTGTGAAATCAACTATGAGTCGCACGATCTAACTTGCGACAATTGCAGCAAAGCAATCGAATCTGCCTACGGAGACAGCAAAGATGAATGAGCCCTGGATATTCTGGTCTTTCACCTACAACGCGGAGACGCGCAATTGGCGCTTTGTGAACGCGCGGACGGGCAAGACGTTCTTCCGTAAAGGCTGGAGGTTTCGCGACGCCACAAGCTTTGTGGATTATCTCAACTCGCGCGGAGTCTGACATGAACCCGAAAATACTACCCGCCGCGCGGCTTGCGTACCGTGAATACGTGCTGATTGCGTTCCTGTATCGACGCCACAGCATGACCGCCGTCGAGCTGCGCAACCTGACTTCAACACGTAACTGGAGGGTGTTCTAAATGAGCGACTTGCACAACAATGTAGGGTACTACGGCGAAGCTCCCGGATACGTCAAGCCGACACCTACACCCCAGGAGACAGGAGAAGCCGCCTCGTTGGTCGCCAAGGGCTACCGGCGCGTTAGCTGGAAGCATCGCATAATCGCGCGTGTTGACCGTGCGGACTTCGTTGAAGTGATGGCGCGGGACCAGAATCGCGCGCCTGCGGACTTCATGCAACCCGGCTCGCGCGACTGCGCGCCTAACTGGTGCGACCACTACCGGCGCTGCTACTCTAAGGATACGTTGACAGTCAACCCTGCGGTTTTGTCGCTCATCCCAAGCTCTTACGATGGCTGCGGCTTCGTGAAGCTGTGTCTGCTGTGTGCAAGCCCTACGGTCAACTTCGCGTGCGACAAATGCGCTAAAGAGAAGCTCAGCCAATGAACGTAAGCACAGCCGCAGGCAGCCTGTCGCGCATCTATGTCGATAGAGAGCATGTGAAGAAGGCCCAAGGCGAGGCGCGACCTTGGGTTGTAGAGAATGACGCGGGCAGGTATCGTTGCGTGATCGTGCACCGTATCGACGGCGCCTATACACGGTTCAACATCAAAGCGAAACCTGCTCTGTGGCTGGAGACTCGCAAGCCTCTTCTACTCATCAACGCGGAAGTAACACCACATGCAGAACAAACAACGTAAAGACAAACTCGCGACTCGCGCCTGGAAGTACGCCGAGCACAGGACGCTGCTCACTCCTAGAGAAGCAGCGGCGTACGGGTTTCAACACGGCTACCGCGCGGCAATGAGCGACGCGCGCAAGGCGATAGGCCACTCGACTCTGAAAGCGCCATTGTCGATTGGTAGACAGACCGCTATTGCCATACGCGTGGAACGCTTTCTCCGGCCGCTGCGATGATCTGTTTAGGCTGCGGCGCCGATGTGACAGGGGACTGTGAGGACTGCTTCGAGAAGCTCAAGGCTACGCTCGCAACGGGACATTGGCCGTTAGAGACAAGCATGTCTCCAAACGCGCTATCAGCCGTTGAGACGGGTTGTCGAATCATGCTGGAACGTGCACCATGGGGCACATCGCGCGACCAGCAACGTACGCGAGGCGAGCTGCAAAACTTGGTCGCTATCATCCGCGCGCATCTTCAGCACGTACAGGAAGAGACGTTTGCGGCCCGTAGGCGTCAGAGAGTCGAGAAGGACCCGCTACTTTTATGAACTACAAACCCGGCGATAAAGTGTGGGTTACGCGCACAAGCTTAGCGCGCTGTCGCGGCAACTTTCCAATCAACAAGCCGCAGGCTGGCGTTGTGTTGGGGCTCAACGCGCGATACTGCAGGCACTTTGGCTTCGTCGTGTACGATGTTAGTATTCCGGGCTCCCTGAATCCGAAAGACGGTTCCATTCATTGGCAGTGCACACAAGGCACGCTTAGGCCGCGCGATGACCCGGACGACGAGTTCCCCGAACCGAGCGCGGAGTGTCACGACCCGAACCGTGTTGTATCCTGGGGCTACGGCGGGACCTGGGTTCCGGACGCAGTAAAGGCGGAAATACTATGGTTTTTCGTACCAAACGACCGATAACGAGGATGGCAATGAATGTAGTAAAACGCGCGTGGCCGCGCGGCGAGCAGTATCTAGGCTTCTTCCGTGGCCCCACGACTCCCGCGTTAGATGTCAGGATACGCGACGCTCGCGACGTGCGCCCGGAGGAGACGGCGTGTCAAGGGCCGCTCTGCGAGAAGCCTATTGCAAAGTCGCCTAGCGACTGATAGCGTGGCTATCCCTTCCGCCAAAGGACAAACCATAATATGGGCCGCCCCAACGCAATACTTCGTGACTGGCTCAAGGTAGCCACACCCGCCGACGCGCGTCTTTTGGCTGCGGGTGCCAAGACTTCGGTGCCGAATCTTCGGCATGTAGCAAAGGGCCGGCGCGGCATGACGCCGGCCTTTGCTCAACGGCTCGCGCACGCGAGTCGAGCTTTTCCGCTGCTGCTGCGATTGTCACAGACCGAGCTATGCAAGGTCTGTGCGCAGTGCCCGCTCGTGATGGTGGCTCGCCGTCCGAAGTGAACGAGTTTCAAGAGTACGCCGCGCACGGCTGGAAGCTGTGCGCGATAAGTCGCGGCGAGAAAGCTCCCCGCTACGACGACTGGAACACGCCCAAGAAATTGGCCGAGACCAGCGACGCGGCGGAAGGTCTCGACGGGGCGGGGCTTGCGCATGCGGCAAGCGGCACATGCGCTATTGACATTGACAATTTGGCTTCCGCACGGGAGTGGTTGAGTGCTCGCGGCGTGGATATCGACGCCCTGCTCAACGCCAACGATGCCGTTAGGATCACTTCCGGCCGCCCAGGGCGGGCGAAGCTGCTGTACGCCCTCCGTAGACCCCTGCGCACCGTGCAACCGCGCGGCGTGGGCCTAGAGTTCCGCTGCGGCACTGCCGGCGGCAAGTCCATGCAAGACGTGCTGCCGCCCACGATCCACCCGGACACAAAGAAGCCCTACGCCTGGGAGTACGGCGAGCCCCTGATAGGGGACTGGCGCAAGCTCCCGCCGATACCCTCGCAGCTTCTCACGGTGTGGCGGGAGCTGCTGGCGGTGCAGGGCACGCCTGAGCCTAAGACCAACGGCAAGCACGAGCCCCCACAGGTTGCCATCGCGCTCGATCGGATGGAGAAGGTGATACTGAGGCGGCGCGATCCCAACTGCGAGTATCTCGACTGGATCAAGGTCGGCGCTCAGCTCCACCATGAGGGCGGCGGCTCGCAGGAAGCTTTCGACATCTGGAAGAACTGGAGCAAACAGGCAACGCGCCGCTTCAAGGATTCGCCTGCCGAGGGTTCCTCCTACCCTGGAGACGATGTGCTGTTGACACACTGGCACTCGTTCTCCAGCACTCCGGGTAAGATCGTGGCGACCGGCGGTTCCCTGATAGCGGAAGAAACCGCCGAAGCCGAAGAGTTTGAAGTTATACCACCGACCGCAGAAGACGACGCCGACTCTACCGAGAAGAAGATACAGCAGCAGGCGAACCAGTCCCGCGCCAAGGCGATAGCGAAGCTCGAAGATAGAGTTGTATTTGTGTACTCCGCTGAGCGCTACTTCGACACCGAGCGCCATAGAGTCATCGGCAGCGACAACGCCCTTGAGCACATGTTTACCCACATGATGCCGCGCACCAAGGCGGGGCGCCTGAGCCCCGTCAAAGTGCTGAAAGAAAGTCGCACCCGGCGCTTCGTTGACGGGCTTGCGTTCCACCCGGGCGAGGGTGTTATCTTCAAAGAAGGATTCGACACCTACGCCAACCAATACCGCAACCGACTTCCCGAACCGCTGGAGCCGACGCCGGCCGAGCTGGAGCGTATAGAGTGGATATTCGACAGAATCGACGATACTTCATTCCGCACTTGGTTGTTGGATTTCTACTCGCACGTAGTCCAGTTCCCAGGTATCAAGATAAAAAGTGCCCCGCTTATCTGGTCCGACACACAGGGGAATGGGAAAACAACTCTCTTAAAAATGGTCCCCTCGCTTTTGGTTGGCGCGCAGTATTCGACAGAAGTAACATGCGCGTTGCTCAACAGCGACTTCAACGACTACTTGTTGAATGCATGGCACGTCAACCTTACCGAGTTCCGAGCCGGGACGCGTGGGGACCGGGTCGCCATTACCGAAAAGCTTAAACCGCTCATCACAGACGCGACCATAGCGCTGCACCCGAAGGGTGGCGCCGCGTACCCCATGCCGAACCGCTGCTTTGTGACCGGCTCCAGCAACCAAGACGACGCGGCGAGCATCGATAACAACGATAGGCGTTGGGCCGTGCATGAGCTGCACGCCCCGCAGTTCACGGAGAGCGAGCAGGAATGGCTATATACAGACTTCCTGCTCACCGAGCGCGCGGCCGGCGTCATGCGTCACTACTTTCTCAACCGCGAAATCGTCAACTTCTCCCCCAGCGCCCGAGCCCCCGAGACGGAAGCCCGGCAAGCCATGGTCGCGGCGTCCACAACTTCAGACATTGAACTGTTGCAACTGGCCTGGGAAGAACGCTCGGGGCTATTCGAGCGCGACGTTGTGCTGACTGGCGAAGTAACGGCGTTTGTGCAGAAAAACTCGCACGCGAAGCCCTCCGCGCATCGCGTCGGGCGGCTGCTATGTCGGGCTCCGTTCAACGGCGAGCCGATACAGTTCCGCGTTGGAGCAAAGAGCTTTAGGGCTGTGATCCTCTTCAATCGGGATATCTGGAAAGGTAGCTCGGGTAAGGCGATCATGGGCCATATTGAAGGTGAAGACCTTGACTTGACCGCATAACGTAGCGCATGCTACCAACCCCACTTAGGAGTTCCCATATGTCCGAAGCAACGCGATCCGCAGCCCTGGCCCACGCCGTAGCAACCCACGGCGGCGACGGGCACGAAGTCGTGCTCAAAGCCGCCAAGGCGTTCAACGCATTCATCGAAGGCACAACCGCCGACAAGCCGGCTGCCGTATCGACGCCCGCGAAGTCTGCCGCAGCGGCAGCCACGAAACCCCCGGCCACCACGAAGCCGGCGGCGACGAAGAAGCCGGCAGTGAGCGAAGAGGAAGTTGTCAGCCGTGCCACGAAGAAGGCAGCCGCCGAAGCGGAAGCCGAGCCCGAGACCACGGACGAGGAAGGCCCAACACTGGAGAAGGTCGAAGCGGCCATTGCCGATATGCTCGGCGCCAACCTGCGCAAGCAGGCGGTAGCTCTGCTCGCAGAGTTCGGCGCCAAGTCGGCATCCGGTGTGCCGGAGGATGACCGGGCGGCTTTCTTGGAGAAAGCGCAGGACTTGTTGCTCGGCGGCTAAGGTCCGGTCCCATGGGAAGGCACACTCGCGCGGGGTTGATTACCAACGGTGACGTTGCAGACTCCGCGCGGGGTTGTCTTCAGGTTTCCCGGTCGTGTGCTAGCGTATCGGCCAAACGCCGAGCGGCCGGTCCATTTTCGGGTGTGAGGGTTTATCAAGTGCCTGCAACTCCATTAGACGCGCGGGCCACGCCTCACACCCGGAGTGCTTCGAGAGTTGTTAGATGGGGGTCGCCGTGACCCGTAAAGCGTCAACTTCGGGTTGATGGAACGCGCGCCGTCCTGCCGGGCTCGTCTCACCCTGTAGCATAGCGCCCCCTTCTAACCACTCACGGGAGACGACGATGAAAAAGGCAAAGCAGCCTTCACACTTCCAGTATGAAGGCCGCAACGTGTTGCGCGGCAGCCGTCGCGCGCAGAAGATTGAAATTTGGGAGCGGAAGGAAGCCGGCAAGCGGCAGCGTCGCGCCCTTCGGAGAACAGCGAAATGAGCCGCGATTCATTCCGACTCCGCACCGCTGCCGGCTGGCTGACAGGCTTAGCGCTGCTACGTGATATGTTCACGTCCATCAACAACCGCTCAGGCGGCTTCGAGCATGTGCTACGGCGCCGCTCCAAGTCTTTCCGGCCGGGACACTCCACCACGTTTGACCAGCGCAACGGCGAGCAGGAGCGCGCTCGGCGCCTGCGGCAGCTCCAAAAGCGCGGCATGGTGCCGGTTGTGTATGTTGGCCCCGCTACCGGCATGAAGGGTGCGCCCGGCATCGCGCGCAACTTCGACGGAAAGCGCGTCTCTATCCAAGACTCTCAAGGTTGGCACCCCTCCAATGCCGCGCACTGGGCCGTCCGTTAGGCCGCTGTGCACGCAGACAACAGACGACGGGCTGCGCTGCGCGGCGGATTGGCAGCATCCGCCGACGAGTTTGAAGTTAATGAACCCATACCACAAAACAGCCCTACACGCGAAAGGTCCACAAATGAGCAAAGTTCAGGAAGCCGTGTTGCACGCCCTATTCAGCCCAAGCGCAAGCCCCCGGTGGATACCGTGCCCCGGAAGCATGACGTTTCCAGAAAACCAAGGCGGCGGTAGTTCCTCCACCTACGCCGACGCGGGCACCGCACGCCACACGCTTTCGGCACACTGTCTGCGCGGCAAAGCCAATGCCGCAGCCTACGAGGGGCGCTCGCAAGGCGTGCTCAATGGTGTTGATTATATCGTTGATGAGGAATTCGCCAACGATGCGCAATACTACATTGACGATGTGCGCAACCGCGCCGTTGGCGGGCACTTGCTGGTAGAACAGCGGGTTGACTTGCAGGAGTGGTTAGGCCCCGGCCAGTTCGGCACATCGGATGCCGTGATAGCGCAGCCGATTGACTACACCGTCACCATTGAAGACGCCAAGTTTGGGCGCGGGGAAAAGGTCTACGCGTGGGCGCCGGCAACGGAAGCTTCGCGTTTCACGGTGACAGTGCAGCTCGACACGGGCGAAACCCAGGACGTAGAGCCCAACTTTCAGCTCATGCTCTACGGGTTGGGCAGCCTGCCGCTCGTTGACTTGCTCATGGACGAGATACGCAAGGTTGTCTTGGTTATATGTCAGCCGCCGCTCGACCATATACACGAGTTGGTTGTGAGCATGGACGACATGCGCCGCTTTGGTGAGTTCGTCAAGGGCGCCGTCGCGGACTGCCGGCAAGCCATGATCCTCACCCCCAACAGTCCCGATCACATGTTTTATCTCAACCCAGGCGAGAAGCAATGCCGCTGGTGCAACGCCAAGGCGAAATGCGACAAACTCACCGCCCATGTGAAGAACGAGACGCGCATGGACTTCGAGGACGTAGCCGGAGACGGCTTGCCGCAGCGCCCGGCGGTCCCGCAGGATCACGCCCGGCTTGCCCATGCGTACGCCGCGCTGCCGCTTATCTCCATGTGGGGCTCTGCGGTCGCGGCCGAAATACACAGGCTGGTCGGAGACGGCGAGCAAGTCATCGGCCCCGACAAAAAGCCAATGAAGTTCGTTGAGGGCAAAGCGGGCAATCGCGCGTGGACCAACGAGAAGGACGCTGAAGCGGCACTGTGCGGTGTGCTGCCGGAGGACAAGGTTTACGCCCCGAAGAAGATCATAACGCCGTCCGTGGCTGACAAGGCTCTCAACAAGAAGGCGACCAAAGAGACGTGGAAGGACGTTTTCGAGCCGCTCATCCGCCGGCCGCCCGGCAAGCCGCAGCTCGTGCTAGGGTCCGATCCGCGCCCGGTGTACCAGAAGAAGGCCGACGCCGAAGAGTTTGAAGAGGTTACCGACAGTGAAGAGTAAAGCCCCGTGCCCTGACTGCAACGATACCGGCGTGCTGCGGGTAGCCGGTATGGATCGTGCAACGCCCTGCTACTGCGGCGCGACCGGTGCGAATCGGGTTGCAAAGACACGGGAGAAACCCGTAGACTCCAAAGCACCCCGGTTCTACCGGGGCGCAAAACTACGCAACACATAACAGGAACTTCCTACATGAACATCCTACTTAAAGACGTTCGGTTGGCATTCGCCACTAACCTTTTCACTGCCGCGCCATTTCCCGGCGGCAACGATCCGACGCCGTACTTCTCCTGTACCTTCCTGATGCCCCCCACGCATCCGCAGAAGAAGCAAATCGAAAAGATCATGGACGAGCTTGCCGAAGCGAAGTGGGGCAAGAAAGGTCCCGCAATCCTGCGGGCGGCGAAGGCCATCGGTAAAGTTTTCTTCCGCGACGGCGACACCAAACCCGAGTACGAAGGCTTTGAAGGCATGTGGTTTGTGTCCGCGCGCTCGAAGGTGCGGCCGAGCTACTTCGACGGCTTGCGTGCCCCAATTGGCGAGGCTGACGGGCTGTTGTACTCCGGCGCGTACGTCAACGCATCGCTGGGCCTATACGCCTACACCAAGGGCAACAATGGCCTTGGGGCCGGACTGCGCGGTGTGCAGTACCTTCGCAAAGGCGATGCATTCGGAGCCGGAGCGCCTGCCGAAGAGGACGACTTCGAGGAAATCCAAGCCCCCGAAGAGGGCGACGAGCCAGCCGAGCGCGACGAGCTGTTAGGTTAGAGTCTCGGTCACGGCGGCGAAACCCAGTGCCCATACGGTTGCAAGCCCGGCTGCCGTGACCGAACTAACTCACTACTACCAACGTTTGAAGCGCCTGAGCCCTAAGAAGCGGCGCAACCATGCGGAGGTTTGTTTCTGCATGGGCCTAGCGTTCCCCCATAGAATGTATTCCCGCGCTTCGGAGTCCTACCGCGACCGGATGGGCACCGATGGCTGCGACCACTACCGAAAGCGGAGAAGAAAATGAGCGTTGGATTCAAGAGCGACGACATAGACGCCAACATTGCGCTGATTGAGCAGCTCATGTCAGGCGCAACCCAGGACTTCGGCAACCGGGCCATGCGGGCCGGGCAGGAAGTGGAAAAGGCCGTGCACAACGTGATTAAGTCGCGTGTCGGTGACCCGGCCGCGTCCATCGGCATAGCGTTCGCGGTGCACAAGGTCGCCAAGATGCTGATAGAGGGCGACCGCAAGGCCGAAGAACAGGACCGGGGCGTTATTCAACTCCTGAGCTGATATGCCAAACCCAACACTATCGCAGTACCGCAAGCTGTTCGAGAAAACGGCGGAAGACCAGAAGCGCAAAGCTTCGGCGCTGGGCGTAACCTACGTGGCCAACGTGGACACCGGTATAGTCGCCATGGTGCTGTATCAACGTACCTTCGAGTTTGATGGGCTCACCGCTGCCGGCACGGCACTAGACATGCTGGAACTGGAGCGACAGCCGACTGTATGAAGCAGCGGCTGGAACTGCAGTTTGACAGGAAGGCGTCGAGTCTCGGCGCCATTCCACTCTATCTGAAGCCGCGTCGGCTTTGGATCGATTTAGAAACCCGCGCGTCAACTCCGATACGCCACGGGCACAAGAAATACGCCACCACCGTTGAAGTGTTCCAAGTGCATTGGGCACTCGACGATGACGAAGTGCACATTGAGGACCTGAGCGGCGGTAAGAAGCCATCAAAAGCCTTCCTGGCAATCGCTAACAAAGCGGTGGACGACCCAGAGTGGGAAATATGGGCGCATGGCGCGGGGTTTGATCGGAGCTGTATCGAGACCACGAACTGGTGGCCGTTGGTGCCCGCGCACCGCTGGCGCTGCACTATGGCCATGGCCCGCATGCACGGGCTGCCGGGTGGGCTCGACAAGCTCAGCGGTATATTCAAACTTCCGCCAGAGTTGGCTAAAGACGAGCGTGGCAAGGATTTAATCCAGTTCTTCTGCAAACCACAGACCAACGGCAAGTATCGCGAGCCGCAGGATCACCCCGAGAAGTGGCAACAGTTCCTGTCGTACGGCGGACAGGATGTTGTTTGTATGCGGGAGGTGTGGCGCGTAACGCCGAAGTGGAACGCGACCCCGCGCATGTGGGCGTTCTGGCATCTAGACCAGCGCATGAACGAGCGCGGCGTTGCCGTGGACTTGCTGCTAGCCGAGCAGGCTGTCATTGCCACCACAAAGGCAAAAGCGCGGCTCGCGGCTCGCACGAAGAAGTTAACCAAACTCAACCCGGACTACCTTGAAGAGACTGAAAGCGCGCTAGAGGCAACAACCCAGGTTGCGAAGCTGCGCGCCTATATGGAAGAGTTTGGCGTCGAGCTGCCGGACCTTAAGGCCGATACCGTCGAGCGGAGGTTGGAAGATGAGAGCCTGCCTGAGCATATTAAAGAACTGCTTCGTATCCGTCAGAAGGCTAGTAAGGCAAGCACTGCCAAATACAAACGCGCTATTACCCAACATGTTGGCGGGCGTCTTTGTGATCTTCTTGTGTTTTGTGGGGCTAGCCGCACTGGCCGTTGGGCTGGTCGCACTCTGCAGCCTCAAAATCTGCCGCGCCCTAAGCACTCTCAGAAAAGGATAGAGAACGCTATTCGCCTGCTGCAACTGGGCGAGATAGACTTGATGGACCCGGAGGACGTGCTAGGGCTCGCGTCGAGCTGTCTGCGCGGGCTCATCGTTGCCGACAAAGGCAACAAGCTTGTTGTCTCGGACCTTGCCAACATCGAAGGCCGCTTTATGGCCTGGATAGCAGGCGAGCAGTGGAAGCTCGACGCGTTTGCGCTCTACGATGCCGGCGAAGGCCCCGACCTATACAAGCTGTCCTACGCTCGCGCATTCGACATTGATCCTGAAGAGATAGGCGACAAAGACGACGACCGGCGCCAGATTGGTAAAGTCATGGAGTTGGCTTTGCAGTATTACGGCGGCGTTGGCGCGTTCTGTTCGATGGCCGAGACCTATCACTTAAAGCTCGACAAGTTGGCTGCGTCGGCGTGGCCGGTCATACCAGAGGAAGTAAAAGCCGACTCGCGGCGCCTGTACCAGCGAGCACGAAAGAGCCGCCGGGGCACCTATGGTTTGCCCGAGCGGGAATGGCTGGTCTGTCAATCGCTGGTCACACTGTGGCGCCGGGCGCATCCCAAGATCGTGAAGTTTTGGGAGCTGCTGGATACCGCGATTAAATGCGCGATCCGCACGCCAAACAAGGCTTACAAGGCCGGCGAGAAGATCACCGTAGACAGGAAAGGGAACTGGCTGCGCCTCAAGCTTCCTAGCGGACGCTACCTATGTTATCCTGCGCCGCGCTCTACTGGAGACGGCCGGTCATTCATTGGAGTCAACCCCTATACCAAGCAATGGGGCCGTATCTCGACCTACTCCGGTAAAGATGCCGAGAACGTAGTCCAAGGCGGATGCGCTGATATAATGATGGACGGGTTGTTGGCAGCGGACGAAGCCGGATATAACCCGGTGTTGAGTGTCCACGATGAAGCCCTCACGGAGCCCCCGGATGACGAACGATACACAGAAGAAGGACTTAGTAGACTCTTGGTGCAGTCCAGCGCGTACACAGAAGGGCTTCCACTCGCTGCTAAGGGGTTCACAGCCTACCGATACAGGAAAAACTGACATGAGTGACAAACTAGCCATTGACGAATTGGACGAAAGCCTTAAGCGTATGCCGGTCACGATAGACCAACCCGCTCAGCATAACGTGATAGAGGTTACCGACCCTTTGACGGTGTCGTCGAAAACGAATTACCTCGTTAACCAACTGGCTCAAACGATGGCAGCGCAGAACGCGCGTATTGCGCAGCTCGAAGAACATCAGCGGCTGTTCGACGGGTTCCGTGCGCAATTCAACAAGCGGCTTATAGAGCTGGTGGAGGGGAAGCAGCTCGTGCTGGACCCCGTGCTGTCGCAGCGCTTGCAGACGATGGCCAACACGCTGGGCGCTCCGACGTACCAGATAGAGGACCAGAACGGCCGGGTGCTCAGCATCCGGTCTGTCGGGTCGTTCGCCGGTACGGTCAAAATAACTGTTGATGTCCCAAAACCCAAAAGCTAGGAGTATACGATGAAAGGTCAAGATATTTCCGCCGATAACTACGCCGAGCAAGCCGCACAGGAAGCGCCCCAGACGTGGGACAAGTGCTCAATCGAACAAAAGATTGAGCGGCTGCGGGTCGAGATACTTAACGCGCGCCACAGCACGCGCTATCAGTATGAGCGCTTCGCACGGATCGAGAACCAGCTTCAGCGCCTGGACACGCACCAACACAGCTCGACCGGCGAAGTGCTTATTAGTCTTCGCAACGCCGAGAGCGTTTACGGCTTGGCAGGCGCTGCGCAGTGTTCCGGCAGCATAGTGGACCCGCTTGCTTGAAGCGGACGTTGAGGAAGAACTGAGAATAGGCATTGAGTTGCTTGGCGGCCAATGCCTGAAGTTCACAGTCCCCGGCAGACGAGGGGCGCCGGATCGCATTATACTGATGCCCGGCGGCCTTATCGTTTTTGTAGAGCTTAAAACCATAGGCGGAGTGTTAGAATCATGGCAAAAGAGATTCCATACGATGTTGCGGAGCCTGGGCTTCAGGGTGGAAGTCCTGTGGACGAAGGAACAAGTGCGAGCGTTCTTCCCAACACTGCGAAGCACGTCTTCACGCCACACCCAAGAGACGGCCGGATAGTCTCTATACAAAGGTTTCAGGACATACTCATAGTGGCGTGCGAGTACGGCGTTTATACGCTGACACCAACGGGCGACTCGATAGAGTGGATACTTCAACGAGTCGGCGAGTGTGGGGTCCCGCGCGAATGCCTAAGATTCTAACCCTCCGGCCGCCGCAGCTCCCCATGCTCGAATTCCTCAAAGAGCATGAGCGCTGCGCACTGTGGGCCGGCATGGGGATAGGCAAAAGCTCGGCTACTCTCTTCCTGTTGGTGCTGTTGAAGCTGTTGGGCAAGATAGGTGATGCCCCAACACTGGTTATCGGCCCCATGCGCGTAGCTCGGGATACGTGGCCGGAGGAAGCGGCTAAGTGGGCTCAGTTCTCGCACCTAGTGATAACTCCGCTCACCGGCTGCGACGAAGCCGAGCGCATCCGCCGGCTGCGCCGCCGCTCGGATATCTTCACCATCAGTTACGAGCTGTTGCCGTGGTTGGTGGACTACTACATGGAGCGCTGGCCATTCCGCCAAGTCGTCGCGGATGAGAGTGACCGGCTGAAAGGCTTCCGCATGAGCAAGGGCGGCAAGCGGGCTCACTCCATCGGTCGCGTCGCGCACACTCTCGTAAAACGATGGATCAATCTAACCGGCACGCCAGCCGCGAATGGCTATCTCGACTTGTGGGGGCAAACGTGGTTCCTAGATCGTGGCTACCGCCTGGGGCTCACCTACAGCGCATATAAGGACCGTTGGTTTCGCACCAACGAGTACACCGGCAAAACGGAGCTTATGCCTTTCTCGCAGCAGCAGATTAACGAGCTGCTGAAGGACATTTGTCTCACCGTGGACCCGAAGGACTATTTCGACTTGCACGAGCCCATCGTGACGCCGGTCGTCGTGCATCTCCCGAAGCCGGCGCGCAAGATATACCGCGAGTTGGAAAAAGACTTATTCAGCAAGCTCGCCACGGGCGAGAAAATAGAGGTGTTCAACAAAGCCGCTATGACCAACAAGTGTCTGCAGCTCGCCAACGGGGCTGTGTACACAGATTACCCAAAATGGCAGGGCATCCATGATGAGAAAATAGAAGCGTTGCAAAGCATCGAAGCAGAATCGAATGCGCCGCTGTTGGTCGCCTATTCGTTCAAGAGCGATGTCGCTCGGCTCAAGAGTGCGTTTCCAAAGGCCGTTGATCTGTCAACTTCAGGCGGCACGGCGGCGTTTAGAGCTGGCGACGCTGCTATAGGGCTCGCGCATCCAAAGAGCATGGGCCACGGTATCGACGGGCTCCAGCATGTAACCAACATCCTCGTGCGCTTCGGGCACTCCTGGCCCCCAGGCGAGCGGCGCCAAATGTTGGAGCGCATCGGCCCCATGAGACAGTTTCAAGCCGGGCTCGACCGGGCCGTGCTGGTATATGACATAATCGCAGACAACACCCTTGACGAGGAAGTCATCGAGTCTCACACTACAAAATGCGGCATAGAACGTGCTCTGTTAAACGCAATGAAGAGGCGCGGATAATGGCTAAGCTCAAAGCAGCGACCCGAAAGGCCATGCCGACGAAGGACTTCGCGCTACCGGCGAAGCGGCAAGGCGGCAAGGGCGGTTACCCGATTGAGGACAAGGCCCACGCCCGAGACGCGCTGTCTCGCGTCTCGGGCAACGGCAGCCCGGCGGAGAAGGCCACGGTGCGCCGCAAGGTGCACGCCAAGTTCCCCGGCATCAAATTAGGAGATTCGTTCTAATGCCTGCCGTCTCTGAAGCGCAGCGTAGGGCCATGTACGCGGCGAAGGCGGGCAAGAGCACCCTTGGCATACCCCAAAGTGTCGGCGCCGATTTCGTGGCTGCTACGCCGCCTGGGAAGCTCCCAGCGAAGGCACCGAAGAAGTCCGCTAAGCGCCTGGGAGATGAGTTTGGATGAGAACAAAATCCAGTGACCCGATGATGGAGCCGCCGTGCCCCGTACGCCTGGATGACCAGCTCAAGGCGCTTGGGATCATGCGCTCACCTAAGACCTTGCCGCCGGTTGAGCGCTCTGGTCTCATATGGATGGCAGGACGGGGTTACGTCAAGAAGCACGTCGCCCCGAGCTACGTCGAGCTGCGCGGCCCTGTGAGACCGAGCCCACAAGGACATGATTTTGATGTAGTCTAAAAACCGGGGATCGTCGTGAGACGACCCCCGGCACTTTGAGACCTACCAGCCTTCCGCCGAAGGTGTTAAGTCTCTCAGCCTCAGACCACCGTGCCGGTGGGCAACTTGGAGAGCAGGAACTGAATGCGGGTGTTCTGCTCAACGAGACGGGCTTCCTTGTTGGAAAGCTCGATGCTGTTGATAAGGTCCCGCGTCTTCTGGCCATCGGCCGCGATGGCAGTCCGCAGCTCGCAGCAACATTCCGCTGCCTGAGCCTGGATCGCCGCCGTGTTCTGCGTCGCGAGCAGCGTCGCAGCGGAGCTGGCAACCTGAATGGCGAGGTTAATCGCCGCTGCGTTCTTCTCGGCTTCGAGCTGTGCGGCAGCCGCGTTAACGGTTGCCTGATTCGCAGCCGACGCCGCGAAGGTCTGAGCCTGGACGGATGCCAGATTGGCTTGCTGGATCGCCAGATTCTGGAGCTGCTGGCCGGCTACGTTCGTGGCCAGCACGCCCGCTGCGGACGTTGAGGCAATCTGCACACCGGTAGCGCCGGCCGCTACGTTGGTCGCCAGAATGCCGGCTGCGCCGATCTTCTCCGTCGCCAGAGAGTTGGCCGCGCCGATCTTCTCAACCGCCACTTCTAGGGCGTGGCCCGAAGCCATGATTTCACGGGCGAGGGCGGTTTGGGCAAAGCCAATCGCGTCCTTCACTCGTTCTGCGGTTCGCTCGGGCCAGTCCAAATTGCCTGCTCCGTCGCGGTGTTCGGAAGTGCTGCCCTTGATGAAACCCGTGGTTCCAGCATTGGCCGGGGGAATGACTACAGTATCTGCGCCTGACATGTGGGAATACTCCCACTCAGTGCGGCGGCAGAGAGTGTATGAAAACGTTTAGGGGGTCGTATGTGCGTTACCGCACGCCGGCCGGATTATATACCATAATTCAGGCTGTCAAGAACAATTCCCTTTCCGCTTCCCTTCGGCGGGTGAGCCCCGGCAGCACGACGCCGGCTTGCTTGTTCCACACTAGAAATTGGTCCGGCACTTGCTCCCAGTGCTGATCGTTCACATAGCTCAACAGCGTTGAATGCGCTTCAGCGGTAACCCCCACGTTGAACGTGAAGCTAACCAGCGCATCAAACTGGTTTTGGCTAACACCTACGTTAAGCGAGCGCTCTACCCCCAGCACGGCCCATTGCGTGTCGTGGAGAAACCAGCGCTCCGCTTGCTCTAACGTACATGTCAGGCCCTCAACCACTTCCGGGCCTGTATGTCCCCAACCGATTGTCCATTGATCCGCTGGAGTTGGTTTGTAGGCAACTAAGCTCAACTTCTCGAAGCCCTTGATGAGAGCTTCACCCTTGGCTCCGAGTCGCATCATTTTCCCCTTGGTCGGATGAAGGCCAGCACGCCGGCTATTATCGAGACGATTAGCGCGATGGCTTGCAGATAAGGTAAAGCTGACGCTACGAACCCCGTAACGCAGCTACCGATTGCTACACAGGCTGAAATTTTGTTCACTCGCACACTTCCTCACTTCACGCCGTTGACTTGCCCGGTCACATGAAGCGCACCTAAACCCAGCATGCCGGCGGTCAGCGTCGCTAGTGGCCCGATGTCAAGGGGACTTAAGGTGACGTGCTTCCCGAGTATAGCTACTAAATCGGTGAAAAGGGGCTGGAAGATGAAATTGTGGAAGTAGCCGATCACACAAACCCATCCCATCCCGCCCCGCCAGTGCTGCAGCGGGTCCGACGACTGCGCTTCCGCCTTGTCGATATCCGTCTGCGCCTGGAACGCCTGAAATGCCGCGCTAATCTGTGCCTTCTCGATTTCAGTCTTATCGGGAAAGAACTTCCCAATAATACTATCGACGGCAGAGACGGCGGTCCCTATTCCTGTTAGATCAACGGCCATGTCATAAACCTCCTACGTGTTGGTTATAGCGGAAACCTGCCAACCCTTGTTTACCTGCACGCCACGAAGCGGCAAGCGCTCATTTGCATTCACCCGACAATTGTTGACTGTGGCTGTCGGGTTGAGTCCGATTGCAACGGAGCAGATACCGTCAGCGGAAATCTCAACATACTGTGTCGATGGCTGAAAAGCCGCTGACACGATAGTGATTGAAGATACCGCAACAGCGAAGCCCGAGCCCGTACCGCCGATATTGGCCGCAGCGGCAGAAAGCGAGTCGGCCGCCGTGTAACCGGTGCCGCGATTCACCAGTGTTACCGCAGTTACCCCCGCGCCCGATACGGTTATGTTGGCCGTAGCGCCCGAGCCCGTGCCGCCCGTCAACGGCACGTTGCTGTAGGTACCGTTGGTGTACAGCGTGCCGGCAGTGATCGCACCGAGCGCCGCGATAGCCCCCGTGGTTCCAGCCGTGTTAATAACCTGCTCAGCAACCGGCGCTTCCGCCACGGCAGCAATCGAGTCGCCTTGAGCCGTGTACGCGAGCGCGGCGAATTCTGCAATATATACTTTGGCTGTCATGACAACCCAATCTCCCCAGCTATGTTGATGACAACGCCGGTAGCGCTCGCTACCCCGGTGAGGAAGTCGGCGGAGTCGAAACGGGCTTGCGTGTAATCATCGAGTGTCTGGTTGGCCGGCACGCTGACGGTGCCAAAGCCGAACTGCGTCCCGGCGGCGCTACCAGCGGTTGCGCCTTTGTACAGGCTTACCGTGATCGCGGCCGATGTGGTGTTGATGAGCCGAACATGCTTCACCAGAATGTAGGGCTGAGTCTGTGTGTACCCAACCGGGCCGGCGAGCGACGTAATGCCGCAGTTCATGAGGTTGCCGGCCGAAGTCGGCACGTTCGCGGGCTCGAAATTTAGAATCTTGTTCGCGGCCATCTTGCAAATCTCCTAAAGGGGTGAGTGTACATTACATTCCTGCCGCAGCGATATGAGCCGCGATACGCGATTTACTGAGAACGCTCGGATAAAGAGCGACATACCCTATATTGAAAGCATCCGTGGTGCCGTTCGCGGACGAGCCCCCTATGGTTACCACTGGAGAGCCCCCGCTAGCGGTAGAAGCTGAAGCCGTAGCCGTGGAAGTTACGATGCCAACGGGGGGTTGGTACAGCGTCAACGTGGAGGTGCCGGAAATCGTAGAGCACGTAAGAAAAAAGTGGTATGGGGTGTTGACTGCCAGCGTCGGGCCGGTAAAAACAGGCGACGCGCCGGCATTCCAATAAACCTGAAACTGTCCGCTCAATAGTAGTACCGTTATAACCAACGAGCTGCTACCAACCCGAAAGTCGAAAATACGGGTATTGTTAGCCACGGTTCCTAGCGGTGCTATGGTTAACTCAAGCGTCCAAGTGGTGAAAGGAAGCGCAACTCCTAGCCCTACAGAAGCCTGCCAACCATTGGCCGCTGCCAGCGCCGCCGCTCCCCCCACATTTGCCAGGGCCGCCGCAGCTCCTATTATGAGCGGACTGTACTGGTAGTTTACGCTGCCGTTTACCGTTGTTAGATTGTAACCGCCACCACCACTGTCAGCTAAAGCGCTCGACGCATCATCACACTTCCACAGCGCCACAGGGCCATCGGCCAACATAACAGACAACAGCGTCGGAGTTGTAGAACTCGCGACTGGCGCCGCCACAGCTCCGACAACTATGGGGTCATCCGCATAGTAGTCTTCTGGAACCCAAATGATGGATGGCCCCGCAGGGCCGGCGGGGCCGGTAGCACCCGTCAGCCCTTTCGCCCCTGGAGGGCCAACGTCGCCGTCTTCCCCATCGTTGCCGGCAAGGAAGGTTGCCACGCCCGCAGGGCCAACAGGGCCGCCGGATGGTCCGGCCGGGCCAATAGGCCCCACGGCGCCGGCAGCACCTGCTACGCCGTTGATGCCGGGAGGGCCGGGGTCCCCGTCACCCCCTCCGCCGCCCTCTTCAAACACGAAGGCCGGAATAGGAGCGCTCAGCCGCACGGTGACCGGCCCTACTAACGGGCCGCCACCGGAAAGCCCTTGGCCTGGGACTATGGAGCCTGTAGACGCAGCCCCGCCGGAGCCCTGCGTGTTGGGTTTGGCCACCGTCACGCCCAAGGCAAGCTGGAGCTGCGCAATCGTGACCAACTGACCGGCGAAGCCGTCTATGGTCGTGCCAGTGCCTTGGTTGTTGGGTATGAGGATACTCTTGCGAATACCCCCTAACACCGGGACTTGTACTTTCTTACCGGCCAAACACGTCTCCAAGGCGCGGCTGCTCGCGCATCGATAGCCAACGGTTCATGAGCCCGTTGGCAGCCTGTGGAGATAATCCGCCCCGACTCAGTATGGTTGGCCGCTGGCCCGGCCGTTCTTCGACAGCAATATGCCCGCGTGGCACGGGAGCGCCTGCGGTCGAGCCCCCAATCCCCAAATCACGAGCCGCAACGCCGTGTATCTGCATGCCGTTGCCGTCTGGATCAACAATGGAGCGCGTGACGCCGGCCGCTCGGTCCTGAGCTTGAGCGTTGGCAAACTCCTGACTTACAGCGGTTTGCCCCGAAGCGTTGTTGACGTTGGAAGCTCCGCCGCGCTTTACCGGGTTGCCGATCTTTGCCGCGAGCGCTGCAAGCTCGTCGTCGAGCTGGTCCGGGGTGCGATTCAACGCTTCAAACAGCGGAGCGCCCCCAGGCGGTGCCGTACGCGCCGCGATATTGTCCGGCACATTGGACGAGAGCACGTCCGCGAGCCCTGGACCGCCGAAGCGTCGAGCGGCGGCCGGCGGAAGGCCGTTTTCCGCGAGCACCGGATTCTGTGACCAGTTCTGCGGCGGCTGGAAATCCAGGCGCTCCATCGGTCGCGCCGGAACCTGCTCAGCGAACCCCGGCGGAGCCGGCGGGGCGGCCCGCGCGGCTCCAGGGTGTTGGGGTCCTGCAGCTTGCACGTCGGGCGAAAGCCCCAGTTCTTGCAGGATATTCGGGGTTGTGACCCCGCCGCCGGCATTCACCATGTTGGGCGCCGGCAGGGCCAGCGGCGGCGCCTGGGGTGACGGCGGCACTTCTGAGCGGTTCCAACCGGGCGGCATAGGCTCGTCGCCGCCGAAGTGGTAGCCCAACGCCGGATTGGTCGGTCCCGCTCGCGCGGCGGCTTGTGCGGCTTCAGGGTTGCCCCCCAGCCATCGTCGTAGCACCGCCTGCATGGCCTGGGAGCCGAGAAGGCCGGCAGCGCCGCCGGCAGCAGCCCCGGCAGGGCCGCCGCCCAAGGCGAAGCCCGTAGCAGCGCCTAGCGCGGGACCGGTGACATGTCGAGCCATCATGCCCGGCAGGGTGCCGGAAGCGCCTATGCCGTCTGGCGCGAGCGTCGTCGGTCCGAAGCCACTTGACAACGGGAACCGGTTGTGCTGCTCGGCTATGAGCTGCAACCCCCCGGTGAGCTGGGTTGGGTTCTTCTGCTGAAGGGCTGCGATCTTTGATGCCTGTACGCTGGTGCCCTTCAGCGCCGACTGCACGGTGTAGTTTTTGGCGAACGCTGTCCGCGCGCCTTGCCAGTCCTGAAGCGAAACCCCGGCTTGCGGGTTCGCCTGGAGATTCCGGCCGACGAAATCCTCATAGGCGTTGGCGAGCGCGCTGTACGCATCCCCCATCGCTTCCGAGTCGGGCTGTTCGGCCGCATAGAACCGTGACGCCCGCTCGCGCGACTGTTGAATGTTCGCAAAGAGCTGGTCGCGGGTCATCTGCGGCTGAGACAACATCGTCTCTTTTAGCTGGTCCACATCCGGCGAGCGCGGGAGCTGGCTCGTCGTGTCGCCAATCGTGTTGATATCGGTTAGGAGCTGCTGAGAGCTGGCGTCCGTAGGGTCACGAAGGTTGAACTGCGGCGGCATGGCATCGTGCGCCGCGTCGTACACCTTGGCCGGACCCGCAGCCCGAGCTTGTGCAAGACTCCTGTAGTTAAGCTCCTGGCCGTTTGGCACGCCGGCTTCATGGCTGGCTAACTGGTCGTGAACCCCTTGGTTGGTCAACGTCTGCTGTTGGGATAGCGGCCCTTCACCGGCAATGGATGCGCCAACGCGCTCGGTTGCCGTGCTGTCGGCCGCCTGCCTTGGGAGGTTGTTGTATCCGACAGCCTTTAACGCTGATTCAACGTCGCTACTGGCAATGGGAGCAGCCTTGGACGCAGCGCCCGCAGCTCGGGTTGCACGCGCGCCGGCCAGCCCTGGAGCCAACGACGCAACATCAGGAATGGCTTCCTCTACGCCCTCCAACGTCGTGCGCAGACCGGGCGATAGATTACCCTGTGCGTTCTCAACCCCGGTCGCATCAACACCCTTCTGCACCAGTCCGGTTACGCCCTGTGCAGCCTGTACGATTGGGTCGTTCGACGGCGGCAGCTCGGTTGCATTGTTTACCGCACCCTGCACCTTGGCAACGGTATTAGCAGCGTCGCCACCAAACAACGGCGCTGCCGCACCGGCAACGCCGCTCACAGCCTTACCCGCTAGCCGTGTGGCCCCCTGTCCGATTCGCTCCGCCATGCCAACGCCCGGCAAGTCACTAAGCCAGCCCATCACGTCGCCGGCTGTCGTGTTGTGGCGCAGTGTTTGCTTGCCGTCGTCTCCGGTGACAGGGTAGAAGCCCTGCGGCGGCTTCGCTCCCGGCGGTAGCTCGTCACCATCCTGCGGCGCCTGCTGCACGATAGGCGCGCTCGCCCAAGCCGGCGGCTTTGCGCCAGTCGCTTGAACTACTGGAGCGTCTTGCCAACCCATTATGGCTTTTTCCTGATGTGGTTATCCGGTCCCATAAACAACGTGCCGGAAGGCAGCTTGTTGTAATCGTCGTCCGATGTGATCCGCACCGGAGCACCGATTGGGCCGGGGCTCGCGCCCGCTGGCCCTCCCGCTGGCGCGGGTCCTGGGGCCGCCGGCGGAGGGCCGCCGCCTGGGCCGCCCGGCTGTTGCAGCGTGTCCGGGTTCAGCTCAAGGTCTGTCGCAACGTCGGGTTGGAGGTAGCGCTTCGAGAAATCATTTCGGCCCGTGGCGCCGTGGTATTGCAGCGCCAAGTCTGCCGCCTGCCGTCCTAACATGCCGCGCACGGCGTGGATAGCGTCGCCCATTTGCTCGGGCGAGTTGGACAGGTTGCCGGCGTTCTGCGCGAACTGCGCGCGTTCCTCGCCAGTGCCCGCGTTGGTGTTGGTTAGAATCTTTGTAAGCTCCGGCCCGATAATGCTCCCCATGGCCTGTAGCGTCGTGGGAGCACCCTGGCCGGTTGCTTTCTTCCATGCGTTGTCAACACTGTTCACAAACTGCAAGTCGCCGTTCTGCAGCGCGTTGAATGTGTTCTCATATAGCCGCAGGTGCCCCGTGGTGTTGTTGAGCGCACGAGCCTGATTGCCGAGCGGGCCGCCGGCATACGATCCGAGCGCCCGGCCGGCTGCGGTGTAGTCCTGGCCGTTAGCAATGGCTTGGTCGAAACCCTCGTTTGCAACCGGCTGCCCTGATGCTTCCTGTTGGGCGAGCTGCGCGGCGCCGGAAATTATCGCCGCGCGGGCCGGACCCGCGCCCATCCCCAACGACGGCATTTTGCCCGTCTTGTAGAGCATGTATGCACCGTACGCTACGGCTTGCGGGTCCATCGGTGACGCGCCAGCGCCGCCGGCGTGCGGGTTGAAACCGCCCGCTGCCGTCTGCGCGTTGTGCAGTCCTGCGAACGCATTTTGCGCGCCCGTCTCAGCGGCGCCGAGCGGTGTTTGCTGCACCTGCGGCGCCGTGATGCCTGGGTTAACGGCGTACTCTTTCGGCACCGTCTGGAAGTCGAGCGGCTTACCCGACAGACCTTGGAAGGCCGCCGTCTGAGCTGGCGTGTTGAGCTGGTTCGGATCGCTTACGATATCCGTGTTGGCAAGCTTGCGTTGCTCCTGCAACGTCTGGAGTGCCTGCACGGCGTTACCGTGGTTGCTTATCGATATCGTGGCCGCAAGATGCGCGTCCGAAGGCTTCAACCCGTTTTGTATGTATGCCTGCTCTAATTGGCTGCTCGCGTCCTGTTCTTCCTGGGCTCGCTGAGCGTTGAGTAGCGCTTCCTGTGTCTGCGCGGTGCGCAGTCCGGCCAACGCCTGCCCGTTCGCAATCTGCGAGTTGAGTGCAGGACGATTCACCGGGAAGCCGGCCGCGCCCGAGAGCGCGTCAAACAAGCCTTGGCCCGCTGGAGATGATGTGCTAGCCATAAGTTCCGCCTGTGGGTGCATCAGGACCCGTCAGCAGCGGGTTCCCAACTTGATTGTTGCCGCCTATTCCCGGCATCAGCCACGGGTTGACCGGTGTCTGTGCCGGAGTGTTCGGCGTGTAATTCTTCGCTCCGGCCCCCAGCATACCCGAGAACAGAGATACCCATGGGTTAGCTTGGCCCGCAGCCTGTGCGCGGAGCTGGTCAGCGAAATTCTGTCCGTACGACTGGAGCGCCAACGTGTTCAAGTTCGTGCCGAGTGTATTCGCCGCAAGCCCCTCGTTCTGGCGTTGCCGCGTCGCGGCGTCAATCTGCCCCATCTCGCCCGCGTAGGTGTTGCCAAATTGCTGTACCTGCTGCTGCCCTGTCGCAAGGTCCGAGCCGTAGCGGCTGTTAGCGCCCGCTACCGAGTTCGGCGGCAGAGCTGACACCGGCTGCCCGAAGGTTTGCGTGCCGCTTGTAGTGCTGCCGCCCTGCGTCGAGCCTGCTGCGTTCTTGCGAAGCTCGTTCACATAATCCCCGGTCGCCTGTCCGGCTATGGCGTTGGGGGAGTCTTTCGCAACCTGCGATGTCAGTGCATTAACCGCACCATTCGCCTTTGAGCGAAGGGCCTGTTGATTCTGAATCGCTTGCACTTCGTCACTCTGTTGTCGAGAGTTGGCTTGCGACTGATTAACATACTGAGCCCCGGCACTGGTAGCCGCGAGCAAAGCAGGAACCCAAAACTCTTCAGTACCCATGTGCTACACCTTTTTAGGACCGGGCGCATTGGAAGCTGCATCCCCGCGCGTTGGTCCGAGCTTCGAGCTTTTGTATAGCGACTGAGCCGCCGCGATGTCCTTCTGTGCACCAGTGCCGGCCGCGCGAGCTGCATACGCTCCGGCGCCGCCCGCCCTCGCTTCCAGATTGAGCCCGCTAGCCTGTATGCCTTTGCTCATCATTGGCTTGAAAAAGTTCTTTGTGCCCATGTTAGTAACCCGCACTCCCGTAGGTGCTCGACGGCTGTTGCTGTTGCGCCAAGGCATTGCGGGTAGCCTGCACGTACCCCATGCCGGCGGCGTTGGATGCCCCATTGCCTGTTGCCGTGCCGATAATCTGCCCCAGGTTGGACGGTGTATTGTTTCCGCCGAGCGGGTTTGGCGTAGTCTGCCCGACCGCTGCGGAAAAGCGTTGCGCTCCACCAAACAGCCCGCCGGGCCGTGTCGGAGTCCACGGCGCCCACGCCGTGTTGGCCCCAGTGCCGCCGGGCACGTAACCCTGTGAGGCAGCCGCGAGCGTCGGAGTAGCTCCACTGTAGGGGCCGCCATTCGCCGCCGACGTGCCGGCGTTCTGGCTTTGCTCCAACTGAGCGTACTTCGAGGCGCCCGGTAGGTGCAGCGCCTGCGCCAGCGGGTCAACGCTTGCGATCTTAGAGAAGAAGGTCCCGGTGCCCATCAGAACCCTCCTGAGCCGTAAATGCTGCCAATGGGGGACTGCTGCGCCTTGCGGTTAGCTGCCGCTGTCTGCTCGTTCTGCCATATGTTGGCCGTGCCCGAAAATAGATTTCCGAGCGCATTCGCGTTGCCGTAGTTCTGCGCCGCGCCAAGTGAGGCGTTTTGCGCCGTCGCTATCTGCTGCGGTATCTGCCCGGTGAAGTTGCCTTGCTGAGCCAACCCAATAAGCTGGTTCTTCGAGTTAACGTCACTCTGCTGCAATGCTGCCTGTCCGGCTTGCGCCTGCTGCGATGCCTGCAGCAACGCTGTCGTGTAATCCTTCTGAAGCTGGGTGTTTGAATCCGCAGCCTCAGAGCCTCCCGTCAGACCGGAGCGCGCGTTGGCGAACTTCAGATTGCGCGCGTTGGTCGCTTCCTGCGTGTTGACTTGGCCGGTGTAATACTGGTCAAGGTTGTTCCCATAGGTCTGGTACTGCGCTTGACGCTGCGGCGAGCTGTACGCATTGTTGATCTGCTGTACAGAGTTTTGAATCTGTTGCTGTGATTGCGCATTCGCAGCGTTCGCAGCATTGGCGGCGGAATTACCGGTGCCCATGTTTCACCCGTGCAAAAGCCAAAGCATCGGAACCGTTCGCGCAGTAGCCGTAGCGCACGCCCTCTTCGTGATAGCCGAGCACCTCGTACCAGCGAGCTAGCTCGGGGCGGCTTTGAACCCGAGCCGCCGGGACGATGCATTCAAGGCGGTGCGCCTGTCCTGAGATAAACATAGCGTCCATGATGCGCCGGCAGATTCGCGTGATAGGGAACCAATGGCGCTCCCAGGCTTCCGGTGTCGTGAGCAGGAAGTCACGCCACACCCCCGGCCGCTGCGGATTAAATCCGCCTACGACGAGCGTCGTTGCCTTGCCCGCCTCGAAGTCGTACTCGTTTTCGGCGTGTTTTATAACCCACTTCGGGCCAACACTGATAAAGTTGCCGACAGCCGCCCCGTCAAGGGTGTACGGCTCGCCGGTCAACGCTTCTAGCTGCGCCTTCTCGTCGTCTGGAGCTTTCACGCACACAGAAACGATGTCGAGCAGAAACGGGTTTGTAAATACGCGTATCATCCTGTTGCCCCTCCGCCGCTAATCCGGTCGTAGTAGAAGTTGCACGCTTCCCACTCCCACGACGGGCTGTTGGGCGCTCCTAGTCCGGTCTGATTGCTGTTGAATTGTAAAATTATCGTGTAGCTGGGCGAAGTTAGCGGGAACGGCAACGGCTGCCCCGGCACCGTGTCTATTATGGCTACGGTGTAAGGCGGCGTGACATTGGCCGAAGTCGAGAAACCCGCATTGTCTGAGAACGTCGTCACATCGTTCTGATTCCAACCTATCTGTATCGAGACGGCGCCGAAGCCGACTAGATCGATGCCAGTCATCATCTTGTCAATGCCAAGGGTCCCGGCGTCAAGGTAAGGCCACTGAATCGTAGAGGTGAACGCCGTGTTTGCTCCGCCCGAGTCATCAACCAACGTCTCATAGTCGAACTGCCAAACAAGATTGCCGGCCGTGCGTAGATAGAGAATCCCGCCGTTGAGCGTCCAATCCGTGATGGTGTCGGGGAATATGTAGCGGCTCCACGTCTTCTGCCCCGAGCCGTTCACGGTAAGCACGAATGCCACCGGGCCAAACATCAGCCAATACTGCCCGCGACCGGGGAAGTAGAGCGAAATCGGCTGGTAAGTGCCGGCGACGAGTGCCGCCTTCACGAGCGGGTCAACCGGCTGTCCTATGTTGCCTACCATCATGTTGGCGGTAGCGCCTACGAAGCCTATGTTGCGCACGCCGACTTCCGTCAAAATCAACAAGTCGTTAGCCACAGACTGCGCGGCGCGCGGATAGATCGACCCTACCGGCTCCGCGTCAAGCAGCGCCATGTTGGCCGGGTCCGGGTCAATCTGCCACATTTGATAGCCGCCCGCGTTGAACACCATCAGGTTTGAACGGTACAGCGCGAGCACGGCGACAGGGTTGTCGCCGTAGTTGTTTAGTCCAGTAGGAAGGTAGCCAGCGTTATTGCTGCTTGTCCAATCCGTAGGGTCAACCGCAGCAGAGTAAGAAGTAATGTCCTTATTGCCTGCGAACACATGCGACGCTCCTATGCACACCGCAACGGTGTTGGGGTCGTTCGTATCCGTAATCTGACGGTTTATCGCGATCCATGACATATTGCCGTCGCTAACCGTGTTCCCGATTGCTGTTGGCCAAGTCGGCTCCGTAGCCCCCGACTCCATGAGCGGCAGCGCCTGCCATGTGATAATTGAAGTGCCGATTGCCTGCCACGTAACCCCGCCGTCTACAACCTCATCGCCTGCAAGTGTCGGCCATGCCGGCTCGGTAGAGCCTGACGACGCTGGCGCCGCTTGCACCGCTTCGTATAGGAAGTTCGACACGGCGGCCGGTGTCTCAAGATTCCACGCCACTAGATCCGCATAGCTCGGGTTGGGGCTAGTGCCGGTCGCTGACTTGATTTCTACCCGGCAATGCGCAGCCGTAGCCGGCGCTGAGCCCGTCACCTGGATCTGCCGGTAGCCACCGCCCTGCGCGCCTGCGCTCACCGTGGAACTCAGGAACGTATCCGAGCTGTTATACCAATTGAGCAACAGCGTCATGGTCAGGTTGGCGCCGCTGTTGTTGGGGTCCACGTACGCCGTAGCCGTCACACTCTGCCCCGGCGTCACGACGCCGAAGTTGGTCATGGTGCACGTCTCGGTGCCGTGGCCGGCGCCGGGTTGTAGCTCGACGCAAAAGTTACCCTGATAGGCGTTTGTCGATTGGATTGTGACGTTGGAGGAACTGAGTACCCAATTGCCATCGTTGCCGGCTTCAAAGTCGCCGTTCGGAATGGCGTCTATGAATGCGCCTTGACTGGTGCTCGGCTGCACGACGGCGCCGGGCGCATACAGCGTGCCCGCCGCCCACGTCGTGACCGTCTGCGCCGCTGCGATGGAGGGCGCCGTAGAACTCACCACGGTCCCAACCTGCCCGGCGATTTCCGAGCTGTCGCCGTATCGATCCGTAATGTTTGCGCCTAGCGGCTGCGCTCCGGTGCCGGCCGCCGGATTCGTCACGCCGCTATCGCTGGTGGACGTGTCGAAATCGCCAAACTCCTGAATCACCGCGTTGATGGTCACCGGCCAAACAGGCTCAGTACTACCGGTATGTGGCGAGGTGCCTTCAACCGCTATCGCCTTGTACTGATAGCCGGTATACGTCGTTGGCGATATAAGCTGATTCACTGCTATCAGCGTTTGGGGGGTCCACACTGAAGGGGTTGCAACGTCCTGTACCGCCTGATACGCCAAGCCATTCGGGGATGCGAGCGGCGTCACAATGGCGCCAGTCATGTACACCGTGTTAGCCGCCCACGGGCCGTTACTCTGCAGCCAGTAGTGATAGATTTCCCCTGTGTTGAATTGAGCGACCACATACAGGAATCCCATGAAAGGCTTTGCAAACCAAATCTTGCTGATGCTGGTAGCAGCAGACGTTGCCGGCGGCATCAAGCGATTGTCCACGTAGCCGCTCGGCACCGTCTCCTGCGGTATCGAGAACACGTTTAGCTGGCCGTTGAAAGCGGCGAGCCCCGCCGTCGAGCTGTTCAACGTCGCATTGCGTATCGTTCCCTCGCGCGGGACCACCGTCCCCGCCTGCGTAATGTAGGCGTTCGTAAGATCGTAGAGCCATTGCGCATTGGCGCCGCCCTTGATCTTCAGGCGGTTTATTCCGCCCCGCAATGTTGTTAGTGGTAGAGACTGCATTAACCGCTCGCGTTGTCGGAGAACTGAATGAGAGTCGGCCGAACCGCTGGCGGCACGGCGATAGTCCCCGGAATGTAACTCTTAGTGCCGTGGCTGCCGGCAATGATAAGCCGCCGGTAGGCGTTGGCCTGGGCCTGAATGTTGTTCGCGTCTGCCTGCCCGTAGTGGGCCTTGGCATTAGACAGCGCATGGAGAAATACCAACTCCGAGTCTATAGTTGTGCTGTCGCTGTCAGCCGCGAATGTGAGCAAGCCGAAATGCGCCTTAAACCACATCCAATAGGTTTGATCCGGCGCCGGATAAATTTCGATGCACTGACGGATTTCGTACCGAGCCGGGCGCCACGGCTTCGTAATCATCGTGTAGAGCTGCGGCTCTATGCCTTCGATGAGCGGATACCACACGTTGCGCGTGTCTTGAATACCAGCCCATGAGATGTGCCGGGTTGGGTCCATCGTGAAGTTACACAACACATCTTCGTCATTGTCCTTCAGCGAGTAGAACCGTTGACCGGGAGTTACCTTCCAACGGAACAATCGGCGGGTGTGAAGCTGCGTGTATTTCTTGTACAGCAACTTTTGTCCGCTGATGAGAAAATCGTTGATGAGTGACGCCATGCCGGGTGGCGGGCTCGCAGCCTGCGCCGCATACCCCAATCGAATCAGAACGCGCGTGCGCAGGTTGGCCAACGTATCCGTTGGTACAACTTCGTCCATGCAGGCGCAGTTATAGCTGATCGGGTCGAACGGGTTCGGAAAGTCCCACGGCAGTGTTTCGTTGGCGTTGCGGGTGATCGCGACGGCTAAAATCCACTGCGCCGCCAGCGGGTTCGGCGCACCGCCGCCGGAGGTTACGTTGATGATAAAGCCGGTAGCGCCGTTGAGCGATACTTGAATCCCGCCACTTTCGTTTATGATGGCTTGCGGCGTGCCCTCGCTGCCAACCTGTTGGCTTACCGGAGAACCGCCGCCGGCTTGCGTCGAGTAGGTCACAACCGGGTAGCTGCCGTCTCCCGCGCGCTGCAATATGGTCCAAGTAAGCTCGCACGTACCCGTCAACAGGGTAGGGTCGCCCACAAAGTTTATCTGACCACCGGTAACGCCTTCCGCGCTGCCGTACCAGTAATACCGACCGTCCGAGTTAACCGGAGTTGGAAAGGTTGTGGTCATGACGGGGGGTTAACTCCTGGGGGCATGGCCATTTCAACAGGCGGCAGGAGTTGGTTGCCCTGCACGTCTTGGAAACCGAATTGAAAGCGCCAATTGATGTTCATTCCAATCTGTACGAGCAGCGCCTGTGGCGCCGTCGCCAAGTCGTACTCAATGCCGTAGCGGTCGCGCTCTTGCCGCATATAGAGTTGACCCCCGCGCGTGTACGCAAGGATGATGTCGGAGTTACCGATGTTGGCCGGACGAAGATCGTCGAGCGCTGCAAAAATCCGGCTGTAGTTGCCGGCGGGAAGCTGCGTCGTAACGAATGCGTTGGCTAGCGTGCTAAACCAATAGTAGAACCCGCTGCCGTTCGCCGTGGTGTACGCTATGAAGGGGCGCGCATTCTGATCGAACGCTAGTGCTACCCACGTCGGGAACACATTGGCCAGCTCCACAAATGCCGGGGTGTTTGGCGCTTCGAGCAGTATGTTGGTGCCGTCACTGTAAGCCGTCCAAAGCTGGTAGCTCAACCCGGCGCTCGGGTTGCCTATCCCTATGCCGCCGTAGTGCACATCGAACTGCCCCGCCACGAATGAAAAGCGCACGGTATTGCGCGGCGGGATGAAAGGCGCCGCTTCGACAGTCGTTGACAGTACGTTGTTGGGTAGCACTTAGGCGGTCCAGCTCATTTGCGCATTCAACACCAGTGTGTAGGAGCCGGTCTTGGCAATGCCCGGCGGAGTGGTTCCTGATGCGAACCCTATTTGAAACGCGCCGCGTCCGTTGCTGCTGCCGTTCATGGTGAGCCCCCATATCGAAATGCCGTTGGCGTAGTTGGCAGCCGTGAGTCCGTAGGTGACGCTCATAGGATAGGTGTACGTGCCGTTAACGTACGGCCCGTTGGTTATCGTGAATGTCCCGGTATTGCCGGTGCCTCCCGTGGGACCGCCTGTAATCGGCCCAAGCGCTCCGTCTGATACAAACGTTGAGAAGTTGGCATTGGGGTTTCCTAGCCCGAGCCCCTCAGCGGGATTACACCAATACGACAGGTTGGTGACTTGGCTTGCGCGCACTGTCGTGTTGTACACGACCCCATTTAGGGTGACAGTGCCGGTAACGTCAGTCAGCGGCGGCAGAATCTGCAGCGTATAGTCCACATACAACGCTTCGCTCGACAGAATCGTTATCGTGGTCGGACTGCCGACGCCGTTTAGTATCAAGGCGCGCGAGAACAAGGCCGTAGCGCTCGACCCTATGCCTACTTCCGATAGGTTACCGGTCGCGCCGCCAATCGGGAACTGAAACTGTACTTCGTATGCTGACATGTACGGCGAGACAGACTGCGTTGTCTGACTTATAACTACGCTTGTTGTAGTGGTGCCAACCAACGACACGAGTTGTGTATTAGTTACCGCAGGCGCCGTGTTGCCAGATCCAACGGCGCACAGCGAAAACTCATTTCCTGCTGCGAACTGGTCTAGGCCGCCATTCGTGATGAGGTTGGGGAACCAATCCGCGAGCAGACGTTGCGAGCCATCGGCGCGCACCGCGCGCATACGGTAGAAGCCCTGAAGCTTAGTCTTCAGCGCCGGAAGGATTATCTCTTTGTGGCGTGGCAGCCAAATAAGTGGGCTCTCACTCACGTCAACGACCCTCCGGTTAGAGATGCTGTGATGTTCATTTGCTCAGCCGGCCAGTTTGAATAGGTGACGAGCACCAGTGTTAGGAGACTGCCGGCCGGCACGAAGCCCGCCGTGATGTTCATTTGCTCCGCCGGCCAGAATGTGTAGGTCACCAACACGAGGGTAAGAGCGCTGCCGGCCGGCACGAAGCCCGCCGTGATGTTCATTTGCTCCGCTGGCCAGAACGTGTAGGTAACAAGCTGATTCAGGAGCGTACCGCCAGTTAGGCTCGCTGTAACGTCCATGCTCTCGGCGTACACGATGCCGGGGTATAAATCGCCGGTCGGCGTCGGCATGTGCACAAAAAGCGACTCCGCATAGACGACCGGGTACGGCTGGCTCGTTAGATAGAAAATCGCATCTTCCCACGCGTACGGGTCCGTTACGTCGCCCTTGCCCGTTGGCGGCGTTATCGTTCCGAGCCCGAGTGTTGGTGTTTGCGATTCCCATACAAGTTGCGTTATAACGCTCCCGAGTGTCCCGTATATCTCGCCCAAGTCGCCGTGCTGCTTCGGCGTGATCGTGGACCCGAGCCCCAACGTTGGCGTTTCTACCGCCCAAGTAATCAAACTGCTCGGCCCCGCGCCCGAGTCGTTCACGATGCCGGTAAGCTCCGATGAGCCCCCAACATCCCCCACGTCGCCCTTGCCGCCGGGGTGAGACACTGTACCGAGCGACAGTGTTCCTGCCGTCGTGTCCCAGGCTATAAGAGCATAAACACCCGTCCCCGTGTCGCTGTTCTGCGATGAGCCGAGCACATCCCCCACGTCGCCCTTGCCGCCCGGATGTGACACCGTGCCGAGCCCGAGCGTTGGTGTGATTGCCTCGAAGCTCGCAAACGCCTGCGCGTTGTCCGGGTCGCCCGGAGTGGTGGAGATAGGGTTGTAAATGTCGCCGTGCCCGGTCGGCGCGGCAGTGCTGCCCGTGGTCAGCGTCGGGGCTGTCGTCTCGAAGGCAAACGGAGTTGCAATGTCGCCCTTGCCCGCCATGTGCACTCCGATGAAAAGACGGCGCCGAGTTTTGGCCCGGCGCCGTTAAGCTATCGCACCCGCGATAGAGCCCCACTCAAGCCAACAGCGGGTCACCCGCGAAGCGGGTCGCAGCCGCCCGCCCGGCAACGTGCCGGACCCTCGGAGCCTGCGCAGCCTCGTAATCTTCGCGGGCTTCTTCAATCGCTCGGCCGAGCGCTCGCACGCCCTGCCGCGAATTGCCGAACACCGACGCCACGTTGTGAATCTGCGTCTCCGGGTCGCGACCGTAAACCGTTTCGAGCCGGTGGAATTCCGCACCGGGGTCCGGCCAATCGCGCTCGGTCTCTTCAAACTCTTCGAGCGCCTCGACGTTGCCATTCTCGAACATGAATTCGAGAATGGGGATTTCCCACGGTGCGACACTCTGATTGTGCACCGTTTGGGTATCCCTCTTTACCTTCACTTTCTGGTTTCGCATTGGGGCTTGCTCCTGTTAGTTCTGCTGTAGCGCCAGCGTGCCGGCCGTGCTGACTCGAATCCAGTCGTAGGACAACTGCACGAGCGCCTGTGCACCCGTCACCAGCGACACCAGCGTATTCCATGTGCCGGGTCCTGCGGGCGGGGCGTAGCCCTGCCCTGGAGCCAACACGCCCGAATCGACGGCGCCCTGCAACACCAGCGTTCCGCCGCTATTGTTTTCGACGAGCACCGTGTAGCCGGGCTTGAATGGCAGCGTTACACCATCAACCTGACCGGAGAACAGGTGCAGGGTGAGCAACGAGCCAGTCGTCGTTGTATTGATGCCCGCGCCGCCGAGAGTGGCTGACAGGTTGAACGCCCCGGTGGAAGCTACCGCGCCCACGACGTAGTAAATCGTGTACGGGAAGCCTGGGGTGAGCCCCGGCGTGTAGGGGCTGGCGTTGGCGGTATTGGTGATACCGCCGGGCAATGAGCCGCCGGCCGCGAAGGTCACGATGACCTTATCGCCGTTGGTCGGGTTGTACCCCGGCGCAGTAAACACGCCGGGCGACGCAATCGTTGCCGTCAAGTCGCTGAAGGGATCACCGAAAGGAACCGCTGCCTTATCGTAGGGGAGATAAATCGGCAGGTTGGTAACGTTCAGAAGTTGCATGTTGGTTTACTCCGTAAAGCCGATTTCGGCTTCAATGTTGATGGTTGCACCGACTTCGGAAGTAGCGCTCAGTGAGTCGCTCGCATCCAACACGATGTCCTGCTCAAGCTGCTGAATCGGACCCGGAGAACCTTCTACGCCGGAGACCAGCGGGCCAGCAAATACCTGCGCGCCGTTTTTGAAAACGGCGTAGGAATTTCCGTTGCTGAGTACGGAAATCCGTTTAACGACAATGCGCGGTTGGCTTGGCGTGAAGCCAACCGGTCCTGCTAGCGACGTGAAAGCACCGTTCAGCAGAACTACCGGAGTGGTGCTAACAACGCTAACAGGCTGGAAGTTTATTTTGTGCATTTCTCTACTCCGTTAAAGGATGCTGAGCACAGCGTGCGCGTTGCGCTTGCCGGTCGTCAGAGCCGCCTTGCACGTCAGTGCGAAGTAGTGCACGTAACGGTCGTACACGCGGGGAGGGGTCCGGTTAATCATCCAGTGCCCCTGGATCGGGCGCAGCTTGATAAACCGAGTGTTGAGGAAGTAGCAACGCTTCTCCCAAGGGATGGTCGGCGCGTAGAGCTGATCGAGAACCGTCATAACCGGGTCCCAAATCAACTCGACGTTCTTGAAGTACAGTCCGGTGCGGGTCCCGGTGCCAACCGAGCCGTCGAGCTTCGTCGGCTCGGCGTCGTCCTTCATGAACACGGTGCGGTTGATGGTTGCCTTCGCATCCGCGCGATAAGCGTCCAAGAACAGTTCGCCGCACAGGATGTAATCGGGCTTGTGGCCGCCGTAGCGGATCGTGTTGCGCCATGCAACTTCCATGGCCTGGGTGAGCACACCGGAGCCCGAGCCAATGCCCGTCAGCGCCGTGTTCTGCCACCACGGGAACAGCGACTGGTCGAGACCGCCGACAACCTGGGACGCGCCGGGGTTCGTGGATACCAGAAGGTCTAAGCCTGGGATGTTGGTCGGGGACTGCGTGCCGTCCAAGTGCAGCATGTAGTCGAAATTTTCCTGAAACCCGAGCCGCAACGTCTCGGTGTTCTCTTGCAGGAGGTTGGTAAGCTGGACTTTCTCGGCTTCGGTCGGGACAGACGACTTGTCATCCGTCATTACGATGCCGTTCTGCGTCAGCTCATCCTCGTTCAAGCCAAAGCCGTCATGGAACGAGCCCCATGTGTACTTGGCCTGTTGCAGAGTGCGCTTCCGGTTATAGGTAACCTGTTGGTCACCGAAATACGACTGGAAGTTGCTGTCGTTCTGGTAGCGGAGCTGCTCAACGACGTACTGGAGACCGCCGACATACGGCTTCTTCGTCTCCATGAGTTTGCGAATCCACGGTCGATCGATGTTGATCTGATCGATCGGCTCGTTTTTGAGGAAGTAGTTGATGACCGCGTTGGACGCGTAGGACAACTGTTCGGACGTGAATGACATTTGGCGACTCCGATGAAAAGCTAGGGTTACATCCTGGCCTTCCTCGGGGTGCGAGTCCGAAGTGCGCCATAGGCAGGGCCTATGCCGGCTGACGAGTGCCGGAGTACAGTCGGAAAGGTCTATCGGCGCCGATCACACCACAACGCCGATAGAGATGTCAATCCTCTGGCCCCTCGGCATCGGTTGCCGTGTAGCCGCCCTTGCCCTTGCCGCCCGCCTCCTGCTTGTCCAGAGCCTTATCCATGGCGGCTTTGGCGCCGGTCAGATTGCCTTCCTGTTCCTCCTGCTCGCTGGCCTTTTTGGTCGCCTCGACCGCCATGTGCCGCAGCTCCAGCTCGATACGCTGCCGGTCTCCTCCGTCCCCGCTTCGAGACTCCACCGAGCGCACATGCGCCTTGGCGTGGATATGTATCTTGTCGCCGGCCTTCGGTAGTTTGCCGATACCCAATTTCTTGATGGCGTGGTGATCCAGGCTCACCCTGAGACCGTACGGGTAGTCCTCACCCTCCATGCGTCCCGGTTTATTTTCGGCGGTCTTCTCCGCCTTGGTACGCTTCAAGTCAACTAACTTAGCCATTGCTGCGATCCTCGGGTTTGTTCATGCGTTCTTCCAACACCCGAAGGTCGTTGGCGGCGTCACTCACGCCGTGCCAATCTGCCGTTTCAACCTTGGCCTTCAGGTACTGGACCAAGACGGCGTGTTGTTGCTCTAGCGTCATTTCATACTCGACAGTGCGCCGTTCATGGCGTCGAGCGGACTTGCGGCGGTGCGAGTCTGCCCGCCGGCCGGTTGCTTGCCGGCGCGAAGCGGTTGCTGTCCTGGGCCGGGCGGCCGGCGCTGCGCTCGGGGCGTCGGCCCCAACTTAACACCCTGATATGCCGCCAAGAACTTCTCTTTCCATAGTGTCGGAGAGATGCTCCCCATCAGCGGCTTCAGCGCCGGCACAATGACGGCTTTCTTGCGCTCATAGTCCGGGTCAGTCGCTCGAAGCGTGTCCTCCAACTGTGAAAGCTCCGTGCGCGCCGTATGCAGTTGCTGTTGTGCAAGTTGCTGCTGTTGCACCGTGGCGTTGTGCGTAGTGGTGAGTTCCTGCCGGAAGCCCTGCGCGTTTCGGCTGCGCGCAATCTCTGCCGCAAACTCTTTCGTCGTCTTGCCCTGTTGCACCGCGAGCTGCAAATCGCTGTGACCCTTCAACGGGTCACTCGTGCTGCGCTCTTTGCCGAGCAACGTTGCCAAACGGTCAGCAATACCCTCAACCAGCTCCAACGCCTGCGTCTGCTGTGCGGGATCGCCGGAGTTGAACAGTTTCAACCAACTCAACGTCTCGCCGTACTGCTCGGGCGACACGCGGGCCGCCTGCAAGCCGCCAACGAAAGTGTTGAAGTCAGTTCGTACCGCGTCGCGCTCGGCGGTGACTTCTTTCGCCGTCTTGACCAACGCTTCCATGCGCTGGCGCGTCTCCTGTTTCAAATCCTTCGGAATCGGATCGTTGATCGGGTCCGGTTCTTTCTTGACCGGCGGCTTTTCGCCGGGTTTCGGCTCGCCTTCCTTCTTTTTGAAGGTGCCATCGAGGTTGCGCTCGCCGTTGGCTTCCTCGCCTTCGGCTACTTCCTCTTCGCCCTCTTCGCCGCCTTCGCCTTCTGCATCAGCGTCGCTATCGGCCCCTTCGCCATCACCGCTTTCGTCGCTGCCCTCATCACTACCCTCGTCAGAATCGCCTTCTGCGTCGGAGTCATCGGTAGTCTCCTCGTCCGGGGTTGTCTCAAGCTCACCGCTGCCTTCGGAGGTACCGAGAGCTTTGTTCAACGCATCTAACACTGTGGGTTTAGCCATTTTATCATCCTGCTACGGGTTGGGGTCCCCCGCCCGGCCCCGGCGGAGCCCCGGTTGAGGGGGCCAACGCGGGGGCGCCTTGGCCGGGCGGCGGAGTGGGGGGCGGCTGAGCCGCCGCATTCTGTGCCAAGTCAGGTTGCGCGAGTTGGTTCGCCACATCGGGCGTAACCTCGCCGCGTAAGCTGATACTGACTTGTGGCTTGATCGGTGCGGGACCCGCGCCCGCGCCCGGAGTGCCCGGCGGCGGCACGTTCGGGATAAAGCGACTCACGTCACTCTCATCTCCGAGCCGAATCATGGTCTCTTTAATCAACTCTGTGAGCGCTTTGGCCATCGGCGTATTGCCTTGCGCTAGCGCCTGCTCAATCTGGCCGATCATCTCGCGAATCAACGGCAGGACGGTTGACCATGCCTGTTGGTCGTGCGCAGCTTTCGGCTTACCGGTGCTGCCTGCCTGTATCTCAAGCTCGACCATCGTAAACAAGTCTTCAATGCTCATCCCTTCCGGCCAAAACGCATTAGGGCCGGCTATCCTTTGCACTTCCTTGGTAGTGAGCGCTTGTATGCCCTGCTCAGCGGTGTACTGAGCCATGTCCGTCAACATCCATTCGAGTTGGTCCCGGTTGGATGTAGTACGAGCGCCCGTGCCGGTCTGCTCTATGTTGGCTTCCGTCGCCGTGATAGGGTTGCCACGTTGCTGAGCTGCCGAAGAAAGTGCTTCCTGCACGCCGCTGACCCGCTCCATGTCGTTCAAGATAACGGTTGTGTCGAAGAGGCGAGCGTCTACGCCCTGGACAGGCTTCGCGGCGAAGCAATTCGCCAACGGCGTGTCCTGATCGGACGGCAGCACCGGGATATACTCCTGATGCTTCGAGTTGGATATGCGCTTTGCCTGCTCGTCATCGATCATGGAGGCATTGAACATGACGCCGGGGATGGAGCGCTCGCGCGTGATGCGAAAGTTGGAGCGCGTCGCGGAATACTCATCCTGCAGCTTGTACAGGCGCCACGCCAACGACTGCGGGTGACGGCTGCCGTCCACTTCAAAGAACGCGAAATAGAAATACGGATAGAATCGGCTGGTAGGGTAGGGTGGCTCGAAAGGTTGCTTGGGCCATTTGCGGATGCCGTCAATCATCGTCCGTACGTGCTTGTCGCGACGGTCCCAAAGCTCCACGACGCGCAAGAACGCGTCCGACTCGCCTTCGGAGCCGGGGCTTTCGGTGAACGCCTGGGCGCTCTCAGCGGTCAGAATACCCTGCGGCAGCGCGTTGTTGGTCTCGCGGTTGGACAGTTCCTTGGGCGCGGTCTGGAAATACTGCTTCGCCTGCTTCACATCCTCCGCTGATAGGTCGGGGAAGCGCTCCAACGCCTCTTCCTTGTCAACGTACATCTCGTTGGCGATCCAATCCGCGTCCAGATAGTCTTCAATGCAGGTCACATCCGTTGATACCTGCATCAGCGATGTTGCAACGTAGTCGATGACAAACATCTTATTTATAGATAGCTCAAGGTCGGATTCGAGCGCCTCTATCAAGTCTTTTTTCTCTTCAAGCTCCGCTTCGATGTCCTCCGGTGACTTGTCGTCGGGGTCCTCTAAGAGCTTTTGCTGAGCTTCGAGCCGGCGCAGCGTCTCCCGCGCGTCGTTGAGTTTGGTCTCTACTTCCGGCTGCGGAATCTTCTCAGCCATCATCGTGCATTTAAACCAACCTTCCGAGTTGGACAGCACGGAGCGCACGCCCTTTTTGGCAGCGCGCTTCAGCTTGCCTTTGCGCCATAGGTGCTCGATGACAATCTGCATCGTGCGGGCAAAGTCCTCCATTTGCTGGGCGTTCTGGTCCGAGTCGTCAACCTGGGCTGACTTCGTGCAGGACACATCCGGATCGCGCGCATACAGCAGCGCGGTTAGAATCTCGATAAAGGCGCCGATAACGTTGGTTGTTACGGCCCACGATAGATCGGAAGTGCCGGCGGCGTACTTCTGATCGAGTGCAATCTGTTTGCGGAATGGCTCGTCAAACTTACGGGCCTTCTCGTACTTGTGCCACAACTTTCTGACCGCCGCCTCTTCCTTGGGGTCGGTCTCTTTCGGATCTTTCTTCCGCTCAACACCGTCAGCTTGGTTTATGCCGCCGTCCAAAGCCTGACGGGGGTCCGTGAGGACCCCCGCCTTGCCGCCGGGCATGTTGTTGGTTGCTCCGGTGTTGGATACCACGTTAGAGGAACCTTGTCGCTGCGATCACAAGGCCAACCGGAATCGGCCAATACTTAAGGACTGCAGCGCCGACCTTGTGCTCAGTCGTGACGGCTTCCGTCTTGAGGCTGGCAAGCTCCGCCTTCACGACGCTTGAGATAAAGCTCGGAAGGTGGAGAATCTGCGAGACTCCAGGCGCGGCTGGCGCAGCGGCGGTTGCCGGTACTGGCGCCGGTATCGGGGCCGGCGCGACGGTTGCCGGCTGAAGAACAGGCGGGGCGGGCGGAACTGCGGTCAACGGCGGCGCTCCGCCGGATAGTGGTGCATTCATACTCAACTCCTACTTGGGTGGGGGAACTATTCGCTTGGCCAAAAGCATTTCCAACTCCGCTTCTTCGGCGGGTGTTAGTCCGTCCGCATTGACCGTGGTGGCGGCTGCGGCCTTCTCGGCTTCCGCTTCGGCGGCCTTGTCGATTAGCGGTTGCTGCGGGACTGTCGGAATCACCAACGTCTCGGTTTTCAGGAACTGGGTTGTGGACGAGGGCGGTTGCACGATCCCGGTCGCGGCGTGACGGGACTGTGCGGCAAGCATGGCTTGCTCGGGGGTCAGGAATGGCTTCGGGCCTGTCGGCTTCGGCGTAGTGGCCGGCTGAGCGGGCTCGTCCGTGATGACCGGCGGGAAACCGGGACGATACAATCTCATGGGAAAAACCTCACTTCCGGCTTGTCGGGGCGGTCGTTATACGCTAACCACTTCTCGGTAAAGGGGATGAGCATATCGGGCTTGCGCTGTTCCGGCAACCTTGCGTCTTGCATTTTGTCAATACCCCGCCCCAGGAGCCCGCAAACGTCCGGCCCGTCATCGAAGCGACCGGAGGGGAATTTTACAAGCGAATCAATCAGCCGGTCGGCCCACGGGCGTTTGATCGGCATGTGCACCGTGCCTGCGGTCACGCGACCGTGGAACGCCTGCAGCTTGATACCTTTGTCCTCCAACGAGGGGAGATGCTCGATGGAGACGAACGCGTTGCGCTTGCGCATCTCGGCTTTGATGAAGGGGCCGATACCCTTATCCAGCGTGCCGCCTTCGTTCCACCACTTGCGTGGCTTCCAGCGCTTCACTAAGAAACAAAACTGTTTGACCGTCTCATCTGTTTCCTTCTGGCCAAACCACCAATCGACAAACCACATATCGCCTATGCTATCGATACCAACAATACCGTGCTCTGTAAAGTCTGGTTCCTTCTTTCCTTTCTGCGGCTCCATCGTGGCGTAGTCGCTAGCACCGTAGAAGTTGAGATGCAACGGCAACGAATCCATATCACGGTATTGTTGGATTATCACGGGTGCGTGTTTTTACCGGATGCGAACCCCCGGACTAACATAACCGGGGTCGGGTCAATCACGGGTTCCGGGGTTGGCTCGGGCATTGGGCATCACCTCCTAGTTCAAATCGCTGGTGTCGGGCGATGGTTCTAACTGCCTGCGGATCGCGGTCAGCACGGCGGCCCGAGTATCTGGCGTCTCGTTGTGGAGATGACAGGCTAGCGCCAGCATAGCACCGAAGCCCTGCATGAAGATTGCTTTAGCAAGCTCGATGTCCTGCGGCGTCATGTCCGGGGGCGGCGGACTGCATTGGAGGAAGGTTTCCCAAAACCCCTCAACTTGAATGTCTTCTAGTCGGTTCACATATATCCCCTTGGCAAATCCGGGTCGTACATCTTGAACATCTCGCGGTTGAAGTGCACACCCGTGAAGGGCGCCGGCCGCTGCTGGTACAGTGCCGCCCACGTCCGAGCTGCGCGCGGGTTGTCACGCCACGTTGACCAGTGCTCGGGAGGAAACCACTCCGGCCAGAAGAATTCGCCTTTCTTGCGGCCCAACACATCGTCGTCGCGCTCGGCTTCGGCTGGGATGCACAACACCTCCCACGTCTGACCGTCACGGCACTTCATCAAACCTGACTCGCCGTTGTAGTCGAGCGGCAGGATGGAGCCGGACAAGTCCTCTTCATGCCAGCGTGTTTGAATGATGATGCAACTCATCCAAGGCTTGGCGCGGGTCATAACCGTGTCAATGTACTCGTTATAGGTCTTCTCTCTCACCGTGGGGCTGTCAGCCTGCTCGCGGTTCATGACCGGATCGTCAATGATGAAAAGGTCCGCGCGGTTGCCGGTAATGCCCGACAGGAGCCCGCCTGTCATCATGGACGAGCCGTTGGTGAGGCTCCAGTCGTCCACGGCGCGTTGATCGTCAAGCAGTCGGGGCTTCGTGTCCCATATCGCCGTGTAGCGCGGGTCCTTCGCGATGGCTCTCACCCGGCGGGACTGTTTCGCCGCGATGGCCGCGCCGTAGGAGCCCACGATAACCTGCGTGTTGGGCCGTCGCCCCATGGCCCACGATGAGCCGAGCACACTGGCGTAGGTTGACTTAGCCCCGCCTGGGGGCGCGAAGATCATGAGTCGGCCGCGCGGCTTCTCGATACAGCGCTGAATCGCCTGCATCATGAGGACCATGTGCACGGCTATTCTGGTCTCGACGGGCCGGTAGGTTATTTCTGACTGAGCGAACCGGTCCCGCAGGCGGCCCGAGCCCGGCATCCCCTCGGGAAAGGCTGCGGTCTTGATCCGGGTCGCGGGGTCCTCTTCGTCCGGCTCGGACGAGGGAATGCCCGGTATGTCGAGCGATTGCGAGAAGTCAACGAGTGTGGAACGCGCCTTCTTGCGGCGCAGTAGCTCAGCGGCGGCGGCTTGCTGGGGTATGCTCATTGCGGAGTACGGTAGCATTCCCCGCCGGGGTCAGTCCAATAGCGGGGCGCGGCGCAATCTCTTCAAAGTCGCCGGCTGGATGGGTCCAGCCGGCGTTGGACACCTGCGACGCGCGGAGAGCTTCAGACGCAATCAGTCTAACAGCGGATCGCGCTTTAGGAAAGACTGCACCACATCTTCGTACTCCCCCTCGATATCGTCCGGCGCGGACAGGCGGGGCAGCGGCTTTTGCTTGATGATGACCATCAGCTCATCATCCCCTAAGGCGGCTAGCGCCTGCTGCTGTTGTTTGGACG
>Ga0181537_10000315_pt1 | contig 45133 bp, 35 predicted proteins | sample PEATcosm2014_Bin_39_FD_119765 | JGI IMG/M metagenome (GOLD analysis project Ga0181537, IMG submission 119765) | Peatland microbial communities from MTU Mesocosm Facility, Houghton, MI, USA - PEATcosm2014_Bin23_10_metaG | ecosystem: Environmental > Terrestrial > Soil > Wetlands > Peat | place...
TGCAGGATGAAGCCATTATTGACGGTGATTACGTGCTGGTCGAAAAAGCCCGCACCGCGCACAACGGAGACATTGTGGTCGCACTCGTGGATCAGAGCGACGCGACCCTGAAACGCTTTTACCGCGAGGGGGAAAACATCCGGTTGCAGCCGTCGAACGCGACCATGAAGCCGATTATTGTGCCGGCGGCATCGGTCGATGTGCAGGGGCGGGTGATTGGAGTGCTGAGGAAATACTGAAGTACTGCAGCAAGTATTAGGGATTGTCTGTCCGATCCCGGCTTCCAATCTGAGCGCAGGTATTCCACTCGACCGGCCGCTTGAGAGAAAATGGAAGCTGAACCCGATTGGACTTCTGCTACGCGAGGTCACGCTTCATGTGCAGGAACATCAAAACGTTGTTCAACTTTGATCCGCCGGTTACCGACGACGAAGTGCACGCCGCGTCGCTGCAGTTCGTGAGGAAAATTACCGGGTTCAATAAACCGTCGAAGGCCAATGAAGCTTTGTTCCTCGCGGCGATTGAAGAAGTCTCCGCTGTTTCGACCCGGCTTCTGCGCTCGCTCGAGACCACTGCGCCGCCGAAGAATCGCGAGGAGGAAGCGGCGAAAGCCAAAGCCCGCGCGGCCGAACGGTTTGGAACCTAACTTCCGGAACCTGAGCAGATACGAAACTCGCCGGGTGCAATCCGTTTTAGTGCGCTTCCCAGTCCACCGAATAAACATCCTGGCTTCCAGTGTCGCGCAACTGCAACGGCGAATCGTCAGGGGCGAGCGCGAGGCTGCCGCCGTATCGGCCGGCAGTTGCAAAGTTCTTCAAGTCCGCGACCTGTTCCGTTGTGTGGTCGCTGATGCGAATCCTGATCACGGCATTTTTTCCGCGGTAGTCGAGCAGGTAAACGTACTGTCCGTTGTGCGACCAATTCAGCCAGCTTAACGATCCGGTCGCGAGCTCGGTCCACTTCTTGAGCTGGGAATCGAACAGCAGGAGCTTTCTGGAGTCCGCCGAGAATGCGGAAATGTAACGGCCATCGGGCGACCAGCGGGGCGAATAGAGCCCCTGCGAATCGGGCAGGTCGGAAACCTGATGACTGGCTACATCGAACACATGAATCGCAGAGGAAGGATCATTCGATTCGTTCCCAAAGACAATCTTGCTTCCATCGGGCGACCAGTTCGGGTCGAGCTGTTGATGCGGATCGTTCGGCAAGAGTGGCTGCGGAGTTCCGCCGTCGGTGGAAATTTCATAGATTCTCGCGGGCTTGTCCGCGCTAATTGCGAACTCGAAAAAAATGATCTTCCTGCCATCGGGCGACCAGCGTGGCAGCACGGGATACAAGGGCGGGTAGGTCAATTGCAGGCGCTCGCTTCCGTCCACTTTGCTGCGCCACAACGTGCCTTCGCGATACGAAACATAAGTCACCCACTGCGCATCTTTCGAGAAGGCGACATATTCCGCCGAGATGCCACCGAGAAACGACGAGAACTGTCCGGACTTCGCGTCGTAGCGCATTAACTCACCGCGGTACGTCTGGCCGATCACGAAAAGCTTCTTGCCGTCGCGGCTGGGCAGCGGCGAAGACAGCGACAACGGGCTGGAAGTCAGCGCAATGGGCTTCGGTTCCGCGTGCAGAAAGCCGCCTTTGCGCGGAAGAGCCCAAATCTGGTTCTGCGATTGAAAAACGAAATACTTCCCGTCGGCGGTCCACTTGCCGCAACACTCGTCGGGCGGATCGTGCCAGCCAGCGATCAGACGATGTAAATCCGTGCCCGCCAGTGAAACTTCCCAGGCGGTTTGCTGCCCGATGGTGCCCGCGCTTTCGGAACTGTCGAAACGCAAGTGGCCGCCATCGGGCGACCACGTGACATTCTTGATGTCACCTCTCACGCTCACCAGCTTGCGCGCGTCGGTGCCGTCGGCCTTCGCCACAAACAGATCGCTCAGATTGCTGTAAGCCAGCATTTTGCCATCAGGAGACCAGGCCGCAATTTCCGCGGATGCGTCGCCGAGCTTGCGCGGAGATCCGCCCAGCATGGGCAGACTCCACAGCGGGCCGCGCGGCGGTGCGCCTCGGCCGTCCACAACGAGAAGCTCCGATCCGTCCGGCGACAAATCCTGAGGCAGCATGTCAGGAGAAGGCAGCATCGGAATTCTGCGCGGCTCTCCGCCCGACACCGACATCTCGGCAATGCCGTGATAGGCGAAGCTTCCCGAATTTCCCACGCCCAAGCCGAGGTAGATTCTGGAACCGTCGGTGCCAATGAGTGACTTGGGCTGACCGTCATGGGTGAGCTGAACGTAGTTCGCGATTCTGGGAGCCGGCGCGGACTGCATCCAGAAATAAGCCACGAGCACGGCCGCGACGATCGCCGCTGCTACGGCCCAGGCGAGAGCTGCTACGGAGCGATTCGGCTCGCCCTTGGTTCCGCCGCTCTCCTGTCCACTTTTTTTCTGTGCCACATCAGGGAGGATCGCGTGCGCACCGGATGGCGTGGTTACAGCCGATTCCGACAGAGCTTCCAGGGCGAACGCCAGGTCGGCGGCCGATTGAAAGCGCTGCTCCGCGTTCTTCTCCAGGCAGCGGAGCACTACTTTCTGCAACGCCACGGGTGTTTCCGGCGCGAGCTCGGAAATGGGCGCAGGCTCTTCGTTCAGGATCGCGCTCATGGTATCGGCCGAAGTGGGCCGCTCGAACGTGCGCTTGCCCATCACCATTTCGTAGAGGATTGCGCCGAAGGCAAAAATGTCGGTGCGGTGGTCGGTCTCCAGTCCGCGCACCTGCTCGGGAGACATGTAGCCGATGGTACCCATGGCCACGCCGGGCAGGGTAAGCGTGGGCGCCGCATTGGCCGCCAAACCTTTCGGCTCCATTACTTTGGCCAGGCCGAAATCAAGAATTTTGATCCGGGCATCTTTGGTGACGAACAGATTGTCGGGCTTGAGGTCGCGGTGGACGATGCCCTTTTCGTGCGCGGCCGCCAGCCCGCGCGCGATCTGCACGCCATAGTCAATTGCCTTGCGCAGGGGCAGCGGTCCGCGCCGCACACTCTCGGTGAGAGTCTTGCCTTCCAGCAACTCGGAGACCAGATAGGGAACGCCCGCGTAGGTTCCCATCTGATAGACCGCAAGAATGTTGGGGTGACTCAACGCCGCCGCGGCTTTGGCCTCGGTCTCGAAACGTTGCAGCCGTTCTGGTTCCGACGAGGCCAACTCGGGCAGAACTTTAATGGCTACGTCGCGGTCGAGCCGGGTATCGCGTGCCCGGTAGACCTCGCCCATGCTGCCGGCACCGAGCGGCGAGAGAATCTCGTACTGACTGAGTCTTGTGCCAGAGGCCAGAGGCATGGGTGCGCCAATTATAGACCCGCACAAAACCACGCGGAGGCGTGATACGCTACACGCGGTCTTTTCACCGTCCTGGAATGGAACGAGTGCGGCGACGGGACGGCGGACGCGATGCGGTCGTGCTGAAAGCAGTTGCGCGGCGGGTGGCACCGGACTGGAGAGCCATTGAAACTGCAACTGGAAACACGCGAAGTGGGGCGAGTCACCATCATCCGCTGCAAGGGGCGTCTGGTTTCGGGCGGTGAGGTGGAAGCTTTGCGCGCCCACGTCGCTCATGTGCTGCGTGACCGGCGCTCCATCGTGCTGCATCTCGGCGAGGTGGTCTTCATCGATAGCAGCGGTTTGGGAACCATGGTGCGCACCCTCACCAGCGCGCGCCAGGTGCATGGCGACCTGAAGCTGTGCGATGTTCCCGAACACATCCGGAAGGTGCTGCAGCTTTCGCACCTGACGAAGCTTTTTGACTCCCACGAATCGGAAGACAATGCGGTGGCGGCGTTTTACCGCAAGCCGGTGCAGGCTGAACAGCCGGTCTCCATGGGACGAAGCGTGCTGTGCATTGACCGCAATGTGGATGTGGTCACCTACATTCGCGAACTGCTGCACCGCGCGGGCTACGACGTGCACACCAGCAACAACCTGCGGGATGGATTGCTGCTGATGCGCGTCAGCAGTTTTGATCTGGTGCTGGTCGGCGCTGGCATGACCGCGGCACCGGCGACCGAGAAGTCGTTCCGCGACGCGTGCGAGAGAGTTCCGTTCGTTGAACTGGGGCCGGAATTCTCCACGCTTGAAGCGGGCCAGGCGGCGTCGGCGCTGCTGGAAAAAATCGCGGCGGAGCTGCAATCTACTTCTAACTAGAGAGCTCGACGCGCCAGCTCACATTGGATCCGGGCGACAGAAAGCAGGTCCCTCCACTCTGACTGCCCTTCCCTTCCGGAAGAGCAGGCTCCGGTCCGGATGACAATCTTAGAACGACCCTCAGAAAATGAACTTCGCCGACAACTGGATTTGCCGGGGAGCATACGCGGCGTTGGGTTTGGTGAAGTTGCTGGGTAACTCGTAGTAGCCGGGATAGGGAGCGATGTTGGCGGTGACGGAGCTTTGTACGAACGTGGATGCCGAGGAGACCAGGCCGTTGGAAGTGATGGTGACGCGCTGGTTGTCGCGGTTGAATAAGTTGAACGATTCGGCGGAGAGGTCGAGCTTGCAGCGCTCGCGAAGGCGAATCATGCGGGTGAGGCGGAGATCGGCGGTGGCGTAGTCGGGTCCGGTAAAGGCGTTGCGGGTGTAGCCGGGGAGGCGGTCGTTGAGGTCGTTGCCGTCCTGGTTAGGATCGCCGTCAACGGTGGCGCTGAAAGGGCGTCCGCTGCCGTAGTTGACGACGGAGGAAATTTTCCAGTCGTTAAAGACGTGGCCGAGAAGCTCGTGGCCGCGATGAAATGGACGCGGTTCGACAGAGAAGGCAACGACGAGGCGCTGGCGCTGGTCGGTAACGCTGGGTCCGCGCTCGGCTCCGGGGTCGTAGGAATTTTGTACGGTGGCGGGCTGTCCGGCGACGAGCGCGTCCTGGCCGTCGTCAATGGCGCGGGCGTAGGTGTAGGAAAGGCGCAGATAAGATCCGTGGGTCACGCGGCGATTGATGGAAAGCGTGCCTCCGTTGTAGTAGCTGGAGGATGCGCTTTGGAACTCGTCAATGGCGCCGAGTTGGGCGATGGGGCGTCCGAGGGGATTGATGCAGGGCGGGAAGGGGCAGGTCAGCGACTGGGTGAACTGCCAGGTCGCGAAAGAATCGACTGTGTAGTAGCCGCCCTGGAAGATGGATCCGGTGGAATCGAAAATAGGGTAGGTGAGGGCGGTGGGCTGCGGAAGGTTTACATCGAGGGCGCGGATAAGATGTTCGCCGCGAACGTTCAGATATGACAGAGAGATGGTGGTTTGAGCGGCCACTTCTTTTTCGAAGGTCAGGCTGATTTGCTGCACGCGGGGAGTGACGAAGTTAGTGGCGAAAGCAGAAACCTCGTTGCTGACCCCTTGCGTGAATCCCGCGGGCAACGCGCAGGATGTGGCGGAGAGCGCGCACGTTACCAGCGGGTTGGGATAGCTGGGAAAGACCTGGTGGTCGTAGTAGTCCGTGTTGTTGAGGAAGATTTGTGAGTCGGTGATGCCGTTGTCCGTCTGGATGGTGGAGTTGTAGATCTGCGGAATGCGGACGAAGAAGATGCCGTATCCGGCGCGGACGACGAGCGGACGCTTGTTGCCGAAGGAGTAGGCGAGTCCGGCGCGCGGGGCGAAGTTGTAGGGCTGGAAGGGAACTTTGCCGGAGGGCGGGAACAGCGGGTTGGAGACAAGTCCGGCGGTCGTGAAAGTCTGCAGGTCCCAGCGCACGCCGAGATTCACGCCCAGGTGGCTGGTAATGCGCACAGTGTCTTGCGCGAAGGCGGCATATTCGTTGGTGTTGGGGTGGGACGCGGCGCTGCCGAAGTTTTGCAGATAGTAGTGTGGGACTTCATGGGCGTAGGCGCGCAGGGGCGTGAGTTCGAGCCCGGATTCCATGGGTTCGAACGTGTAGGGATCGACTTTGATGGGATAGAAAAGATATTCGCCGCTCTGCTGGCTGGGAAAGAAATCGTAGAGCCAGGTGATGAGGCCGTCGCCGCCGAACTTCCACGAATGGCGCGAGGTATCGAGGCTGAGCGTTTCGGCGAGGTGCAGGCGATGCTCGCGAGTCTGGCGGGGAAGCAGGTCGGAGCGTCCGATGCCGTCGAGGATGTCGGGAAGCTTGATGAGCACGTCGCTGGTATTGCTGAAAGATTGCTGCAGGTCGCGGGAGAACTGGGCGCGGAGGTGGTTGATCCAGCGCTGCGACAGGCTGCTGGTCAGCGAGAGCGAAGCGGTTTCGGTGGAGACGATCTGCTGTCCGTTGTCGCTGATGGAATCGTAGGTGACCGGGCTGGCGGGGTCGAGAAACACATTGTTGGCTCCCCAGTAGCGCGTGGTGTTGACGCGCAGCGCGAGCAGGTTGCGGGGAGTGAGATTAATGTCGAGCTTGGCGTAGGAACTGTAGCCGATTTGCGCGGCGGGATATTCTCCGGCGAGCGAGGTGAGTTGCGCGGCGGCGGCGAAGACCAGAGCCTGGTCGGTGGCGTCGTAGTCGCCGGGAGTGTACGGTCCGGTGCTCGCCTGGGGAATGACCTGCGAGCTGCCGTCCAGAAATTCGACGACGTTAGGCACGTGGAAGATGTGTTGATCGAAGCCGGCAAAGAAGAAAATCTTGTTGCGCTTGAGCGGGCCGCCGATGGTGCCTCCGAGCTGCTGCTGGCGGTTGTGGGGCTTGTAGGCGAGAAAGGGATCGGCCGCGCCGAAGGAGCTGTCGCGTATGTTATAAAACGCGGTGCCGTGCAGGTGATTGGAACCGGACTTGGTGACGACGTTGACGACCGTGCCTCCGGAGCGGCCCTGTTCGGCGCCGAAGGCGTTGGTGGAGACGCGGAACTCCTGCACGACTTCGGTGGGGACGTCGTAGGGAGCGCGATAGAGCCCGCGAGCCTGGGCGAAGAAGGCGTTGTTGTAGTCGCCGCCGTCGAGAAGGAAGGTGTTCTGAAATCCGCGAATGCCGCCGACGGAGAGATCGCCGTTGGTGGAGGAAGTGAGGCTGCGGGGATCCTGCGTGACGCCCGAAGAGAGCAGCGCGAGATCGGAGAAGCGGCGGCCGTCGGTGGGAAGATCGTTGAGGGCGCGTTCGTCGAGCAGCGTGGAGACGGCGCCGGGCTGGGTATCGACCAGGGCGGGCGCGCCGGAAACCGTAACATTTTCGTGAGCGCCGGCGACGGTGAGGCGGAACTGGAGCGCGGTGGCCCCGCCGACATCCACGTGGAGTTGCGGCGTGACCTGCGGCGACATGCCTGCTGCGGTGACGCGGGCCGAGTAGTCGCCCGGCGGGAGCAGGTCGAACGCGAAGCCGCCTTCAGCGTCGCTGGTCGCGGTATAGCGCGTGCCAGTCGCCGAGTTGACCACAACGATGGATGCCTGGGCGATGCGGCTGCCGCTGACATCGAGCACGGTGCCCCGGATCGCTCCGGTGGAATCCTGGGCGGCGAGCGACGCGGCTGCAAGGGTAAGAAATAGGAGAAGAATCAGGCTGAGAGTCGTGCCGGTGCAAAGCCGTGGCAAAGACATACGGGCGCCCTTCGCGTGCGAGATCGCTATCACATGACATTCGCTCGGAGGGACATGCCGACACGCGCTTACCGGGCGCGAGGCGAGACACTGAGAAACCAACTTTTGTATAGCATGGGAGGGGGGACGAGGTCTGTGATGCAGGGCGTCTTTTTTGGGATGGTTCCCGGAAGGGGAACGGAAAAGCTCGAACCACAGAGGACACAGGGGACACAGAGGTACGGCGGGCGCTCTTACGCCGGAGCAGGGTCTCGTGGTATTTTCAGTTTCCTTTCTGGAAGCAGGATTCGAACAGACAGATGATTCGATCTTATAAAGGTGTGCGGCCGGTGATTCCGGCGACGTGTTATATAGACGACTCGGCGCAGATTATTGGCGACGTCGTGCTGGGCGAGCATGCCTCGGTCTGGATGAATGCGGTGGTGCGCGGCGACGTGCACGAGATTCGCATTGGGGCTTATTCCAACGTGCAGGACAACTGCGTGCTGCATGGGATGAAGCAGCAGTGGGGCGTGTATCTGGGCGAGTACGTCACGGTGGGGCATTCGGTGACGCTGCATGGGTGCGTAATTGAAGACCGCTGCCTGATCGGCATGGGATCGATTATTTTGAACGGCGCGAAGGTTGGAGCGGGATCGATTATTGCGGCAGGGACGCTGCTTCCGGAGGGGACGGTAGTCGAGCCGGGATCGTTGTGGATGGGGTCTCCGGGGAAGCTTCGGCGGAAGCTCGGTGAGGCGGATCAGGAGACGATCATGAAGTATGCACGGAATTATCTGGGGTATAAGGATGAGTATTTGAAGGAGAGATGAGTCTCGAGTGGTGAGCTCCGAGTCTCGAGTGGTGAGTCCCGAGTCGCCAGTAATCGGAATTGTCATCCTGAGCGGAGTAAGACGGTGAGCGAAGCGAACCGGCTTGCGCAGTCGAAGGATCCCTAGCAGGCCGACGCCTCGCTGTGCTGTCGGAGTCCGTATTAAGAAACTCCCTGATAGGCTTGTAGTGCTGTGCAACTGTTAGAGATCCTTCGACTGCGCGCGCTCCTTCGAGCGCACTGCGCTCAGGATGACAGACTAAAAGGAGCAACGTGATTAAAGCGGTGCGAGGGACGCGAGACCTGCTGCCGCCGGAGACGGCGCTGTGGAATTTTGTGGAAGCGGCGGTGCGGGATGTCTTCCGCGCCTATAACTTCCAGGAAATTCGCACGCCGATCTTTGAGGAGACCGAACTCTTCGCCCGCGGGGTCGGAGAAGAAACCGATGTCGTCTCCAAAGAGATGTACACATGGGAAGATCGCGCGCGCGCGGCCAGCGAGAAAGGACAGTCGCTCACGCTGCGTCCGGAGAACACGGCCGGTGTGGTGCGGGCTTACATCGAGCACAAGCTTTGGGATCGCGGCCTGAACAAGCTCTACTACATTGGGCCGCAGTTTCGGCGCGAGCGGCCGCAGAAGGGGCGCTACCGGCAGTTCTATCAGATCGGCGCCGAAATTATTGGGCCCGCGTCGGCGGGGAGTGAGTCTCCTGCGCGGGATGCGGAAATATTGGAGATGCTGGCGACACTGCTCGATCGGCTCGGCATCGACGGCTGGACTTTGCACCTTAATTCAGTCGGTTGTGCTAGCTGCAGGCCCGATTATTTCCGGGCGCTTCAAGATGCTTTGCGAGATGTTGCGCCTCGAATGTGCGCTGACTGTCAACGACGTGCCGTAACCAACCCTCTACGTGTGTTTGATTGCAAGGTGCCGGAAGACCAGCCGATCATAAACAATCTGCCGACAATCAGCGACTATCTAGACCAAGCGTGCGCTCAACACTTCCTCCAAGTGCAAAATATCCTGCGTGCGCTGGATATTCCTTTTAGCCTAAACTCACGGCTGGTACGCGGGCTCGACTACTATACGCGTACGGCGTTCGAGTTTACGCACGGGGCACTGGGCGCGCAGAACGCGATTCTCGGTGGCGGACGGTATGATGGCCTATCGGAAGCGCTGGGTGGGCCGGCGGCTCCGGGGATTGGGTTTGCCATCGGCGAAGACCGGCTGGTGATGTCGTTGAAGGAAACGGCTGAGGGCGTCGTGCGCACGCCGGATGTGTACGTGGCTGCGATGGCTGGGATGAATGGCGAGGCGGCGCGGCTCGCGCGGGAGTTGCGGCGGCACGATCTGGTGATCGAATTGGGAGATGACAGTTTTCGGCTGAAGAAATCGTTTGAGGCCGCGACCAAGGCGGGGGCGAAGTACATTCTGATCGTGGGTGAGAATGAAGTGCGGGCGGATGCGTTCGCGCTGAAGAATCTGGCGACCGGCGAACAGGTGCAGGTGGCGCGTGGGGAACTGGCGGGGAAGATACGTGGAGAGTGAAACGGGCCTCCAGAGTTGCGGCACTGCACGCCTCGCTACGCTTGGCGGGACGGGCGAAGGCGCCCGTCCCCACATAAGCATTTCATGACAAAATGCGGGTTCGAGAGTCTGAGTAAGGAGACGGGAATGAAATACGGGTTTGTGGTGTGCATGATTCTGCTGGGGTGCACTTGGGCGGTCGCGGGGCAGGCGAAGGCATCTGATAAGCCGCTGAGTCCGCTGGAGCAGACGCTGATGGCCGCCGAGAAGAGTTTTGTCGAAGCGGCGAAGACGGGGGATATCGCTTTTTTCAAGCGCACCCTCGCCGACGATTTTTCTTTTGTGGCGTTCGACGGCGAATTGGCCGACCGCCAGGACATGATTGACGGCATGACGGGCGGTGGACTCGACCTGCTGCCCTACGACATGAAGGTGGTTCCGGTGACGGACGGAGTCGCCATCGTGACCTACGACGTGGTGCTGCGGGTTCCGGCGGCCGAAGATCAGGGGCCTCCGCCGCGCTACCAGCATTTCAGTACGACGTGGGTGAAGCAGGGCGACGTGTGGAAGATGAAGTTTCAGCAGATGACCGTGGCGCATTATGGAGACTGGTAAACAGACGATTGTTTATTGTTGATTTCTGATTGTCGATTGAAAATCCGCTTGAACTTTTGGTTGACGCGGTTTAGGGCCGAGGCTACTATTTCGCCGCAGCCCGCGCTGCGCTTCAATCAGCAATCAGCAATCAACAATTCTCAACAAAATTAAATCGGGAGGCCAATGATGAAAACTCTGACAATGATCGCTGCGGCATGGCTGGTATTGGCGGCAGCGGCGCTGGCGCAGATGGAGATGCCGAAGCCGGGGCCGGAAGTCAAGAAACTCGATGTGCTCGCCGGATCATGGACGCTGGACGGCGACATGAAGGCGGGCGAGATGGGTCCGGGCGGAAAGGTGACCGAGACCGAGAAGTGCGAGTGGATGGAAGGTGGATTCTTTCTGGTCTGCCACCTCGACTTCAAGACCACAATGGGGAATGGGGCGGGGATGTCGATCATGGGCTATTCCGCGGATGACAAGGCTTACACCTACCGCGAGTTCAATAGCTGGGGAGAATTCACCGACTCCAAGGGCTCGCTCGATGGCGACACCTGGACCTGGATCAACAAGCAGAAGGAGGGCAATATGACGATGGGGCGGTTCACCATGAAGGTAACTTCCCCGACGTCGTACAACTTCTCCTACGAAGCGTCGCCGGATGGAACGAAGTGGACGATGGTGATGGACGGTAAGGCGACGAAAGGAAAGTGATCGTCCCTCGGCGATGTCGCCGCGATGATTGTGACTCGACAGATGAGTGTCACCTGACAATTGTCATGGTCCGTCGCTGACGAATCGCACTGGGCAGCCGCATCTGGGCGGGATAACATCCTTGCGAAACTGGCTTCTGGCTAAGAGCCAACAGCTAAGAGCTAAAAGCCAAGAGCTTTCCTAGGAGGCATACACATGGTTTTCAAGACAATTCTGGTTTCGGCTCTGGTTCTGTTAACGGCTTCCGCGTGGGCACAGATGTCGCCGGTGCCCGGCCCGGAAGTGAAGAAACTCGATTACTTCGTGGGAACATGGAGCGTGGAAGGGACGATCGCGGAGGGTCCGTGGGGCGCTGGCGGAAAATTCAGTTCCACCGACACCAGTGAGTGGATGCCCGGCAAGTTCTTCGTGGAAGGACACTCGGACTTCAAGATGCCGCCGGACCTCGGCGGCGAGGGCAAGGCCACATCGTACATGGGGTACGACACGAACGAGAATGTTTATACCTATAACGAGTTCAACAGCCAGGGGCGGCGGGAGAATTCGAAGGGCACGGTGAGCGCCGACACCTGGACGTGGACCAGCTCGCAAAACTACGGTGGGCAGGAGATTCAACAGAAGATGACGATGAAGATACTGACACCCACCAGCTACAGCCTGAAATTTGATGTATCAGTGGACGGCACGAACTGGATGCCGTTCATGGAGGCGAAGGCGACAAAGAAGTAGGGGGCGGTCACACGCAGAGTTTGCAAGGCTTCAGCCGAGGGCTGAAGCCTTTTTTTCGCTGCGCCACATTCACTCGGTTCCAGGCCGGCGTAGTACGATTGAGGCGAAGGCGGTGTCATGAGAAGAAGCAGATTCATCTTCATTGTGATCTTGGCGCTGGGAGCACTGAGTGTTTCTGGCGATTTGCACGCGCAGCAGGCGAAACCCTCAGGGGACGCAGCGAAGCCGGCGGCACCGACTCAGGAGGCAAATAGCGCGACGGCATATTCCGGGATGTACGCGTTTCTAAAAGAGGGCGAATTCGTGCAGGTGACAGTGGAGGATGCGGGTCGCGTCACCGGGTTCGTTTCGCGATTCGGTGACGAAGACGGCGGTCAGGGAGCGTTTCTGGATCAGTTTTTCAAGAGCGGCAAGCTTGAGGGGAACAAGTTAAGTTTCACGACCCAGACGGTCCGCGGGCTGGCGTTCGAGTTTAAGGGGACAGTGGAACGCGGCGAGGGCAAGAATCCAGGGGATGAGGCTTATTTTGTGTTGAAGGGTACGCTGACTGAGAATATGAGCGACGTGAACAATAATGCAGCGAACCAGAAAGTGACGTCGCACTCGCAGGAAGTTGTGTTCAAGATGTTTCCGCAGGACGCCGCGCCGGCTCCGGGGAAGTAGGGGCCTCAGGGGCTAAAGCCCGCATGCTCTTGGCGGCGTTATCGACACGGCTGAAGCCGTGCCCTTCCCGGTTCATTACTGCACACGCTTGCCGCCGCGGCTTTTTCTGTTGATTACTACTCTCCCGCGCGTAGCGGCGAAAGGTTCAGGCGGCCGGGGGCTTTCTTGCGGGCGCCTTCGGGGCCATAGACGAGGTCGGGGCTTCCATCGGAATTGGAAGATGCTTCGGCCAGGGTTGCAGCCAGTGCGCGGTAAGAGCGGCTGACCTCCGGGCCATCCTGCAGGACGACGGGCGTGCCGTGGTCAACCGCGGGCGAAACGGCCTGGAAAGCGTTGGGAATCTTCCACAACACCTTGCAGTTGGTCACCTGCTCGACATCCTGTTCGGTAAATCCGGGAATCTTCTTATAGCGATTCAGCACAATCCGCAGGCGGTCGCGGCCGGTGCCTTCTTCGAGGAAGGCGTGAATGCGTCCGGCGCTCCACAACGAAACCACATCGGTCTGCGCGACCACTAACACGGCGTTGGAAAGGTCGGAGAGCAGGCGCGTGGTGGGGTCGAGACGGCTGGAAGCGTCCACCACGACGAAGCGGTAGTGATTGACCAGCAGATCGAACAAGCGGGCAAGTTCGCCGGGCGTGGGCTCGGTCGGATAAGGCTGCTGCGGTCCAGCCAGCAGATGCAGGCCTTCTTTGGTCGGGGTCATGAGGCCGTCGAGCAGCGAAACGTCGAGGCGATGAAGATTCTGCAGAGCGTCGAGCACACCGAACTGCGGGCGCAAGTTCAGGTGAAGCGCGGCGTGGCCGATGGGGGCGAAGTCCACGAGAACGACGTCGCCATGAGACTGCTGCAGCGCCATAGCGGTATTGACGGCGGCGGTGGTGCAGCCCGCGCCGCCCTTGGCGCTGAGGAAAGTGAATACCCGGGCCTTGCCTGCGCCGCCGAGACTGCGAGTGCGGGACGAACTGAAGCGGGTGAGCGCTTCGAGCAGGGGTTCGGACCCGGCGGAATTATCGAGGTACTCGCCGGCTCCGGCGCGCATGCTGGCCACAATGCTGGCCGGTTGCGTCATTTCGCCGTTGGCGAAGATTCCGATCTGCTGGGTGGTGGCGCGAATCAGTTCGATGGTGCGGATGGCGCGTTGCGGATCCCGCGGAATATCAACGATGACCACTTCGGCGCGTGAATCCTGCAACTGGCGCAGGATGGCGTCGGTGGGGCCGTCGGGAAATCCGACGTGGCTGAACACCACCTGCCCCAGGCGCGTCGCTTCCAGACGATTTTGCAGCGCGGATAAGTGGTCCTGGTCCTCGGTCAGGAGGGCGACGCCGATCCCATGCATGGTGCGGTTCTCGCTGATTTCTCTCGGTGTCTGCATGTTAGAAAGAGAACCCGCTCTTCGCCAAGTGACCTAGGTAACGATCGATCGTGCGCGTCCGCGTCATCCGCGACAAAGCTCGGACCTCGCCAAGCGCTTGATCTACATCCTGGGGGGAAAACGCAAACAGCAGAAAGCCCAAGGCTTGCTCGCCTCAATTACAAATCATTGTAAGCCAGGAGCGGAGAGTTGGAAAGGTGCCCATGGGTCCGACGAAACAAAAGCAATTTCAAAGCAGGAAGGCAAGGCGGAAGCGGAAACTCTCTGGCTGGCAGGGCTATCCGAGGACCGGCCGCTCGGAAGAGTGAGCCAAAGGGCGGTCTTCCTCGTGATGCGTGTGCAGCGCAGAGACGCGCGGGAAAGCGGCGGAGTCCACCGAGGATTCGGGGAGGTATTCGTAGCCTTCAAGACGAACCGCAACCCCGATTTTCGATTCCGCGGGAGAATCGGTCGTGTTGGCAGGCCGAACGATCCGCAAAATGCGACCTCGGCAGCGCACCGGCATACTTTCTCCCAGCGTGATTTCCGAGGGCATGCGGAGCGTGAGTTCGATTTCAGAGCCTTCGGTGAGCGCAGCGCTGGTGAAGAAGAAAACTCCGCGCGAGCTGAGATCCTGGGTGAAGCCGACGCCTTCCAGCGCGGTTCCGGGCTGGCGCAGCGAGAGCGGGATCAGATAAGGGAAGCGCTGTCCGGCGCGGCGTTCGATTCCAACTGGAGGAGTGGTCATGGTAGGTGACTCCCTTTGCCGTACCGTTGCACGCGTTACTTTAGCTCACGGCGGCGGTTAAGAGAAGTTCCAAATTGACCACTTTGCAAGAAATCTCAAACCATTCATAAGCTTGGACTTGGCGCAAGAAACGGAGGTTGATGTGACGGCTGAACATACATCCAGCTGTGGAAAAACGGGCTCCGAAGCCCCGCTGCATACGCAGTTGCAGACAAACGCCCACGATATAGTAGAGCGCGAGAGGATGCTGCGTCATCCAAAGAAGTGAGCGTGCCTGAACTAAAAGTTCCCATCCAGGACAGTGCGTCGGCGAGCGGAGCAGCCGCGGCCGAGAGCGTCCTGCCGCGCTGGCAGGCCGCCGGACGCGCGCTGCGGCATCGCAACTTCCAGCTTTTTTTCAGCGGACAATTAGTTTCCCTCATCGGCACCTGGATGCAGACCGTGGCCCAGTCGTGGCTGGTCTACCGGCTGACCGGCTCGGGATTAAAGCTGGGCGCGGTGGGGTTCGCCAGCCAGATTCCGGTGTTTTTGTTTGCGCCCATCGGCGGGATCGTCGCGGATCGAACCAACCGCAAGCATGTGGTCATCGGGACGCAGATCGCGTCGATGCTGCTCGCGTTCGTGCTCGCGGCACTGACGCTCACTCATGTAATCGACACCCGGATTTGGCTGATTTTCCTATTGGCTGCGCTGCTCGGAGTGGTGAACGCCTTTGATATTCCCGGACGGCAGTCGTTCCTGGTGGATATGGTGGGCAGGGAAGATTTGATGAATGCGATCGCGCTGAATTCTTCCATGTTCAATGGAGCGCGCGTGATTGGCCCGGCAGTGGCGGGCATTCTGGTGGCGCGGCTGGGCGAGGGCTGGTGCTTTTTCGCGAACGGAGTCAGCTACATCGCAGTGATCGCCGGGTTGATGTTGATGAACGTGCACTCTCCCGCGCGGGTTTCATCCCAGACGTCGCCGTTCGAACACATCAAAGAAGGCTTCCGCTTCGTCAACCGCACTGCGCCGATTCGCGCCCTGATGGTGCTGCTCGGTCTGGTGAGCGTCGTGGGCATGCCGTACGCGGTGCTGATGCCGATTTTTGCCGACAAAGTTCTGTCTCACGGCGGAGGCCAGGAATTCGCGTCGCTGATCGGCTCGCACGATCTGGGCGCGGTGCGGCTGGGGATCCTGATGGGCGCGGCAGGCGTGGGAGCGTTGCTGGGGGCGCTGACGCTGGCGCTGCGCACCGGCGTGAAGGGCCTGGGGACGTGGATTTCGGTGTGCTGCGCCGGGTTCGGCATCAGCCTGATGCTGTTTTCATTTTCGCGATCGTTCTGGCTCTCGGTGCTGCTGCTGCTGCCGGTGGGATATTTCATCATGCTGCAAATGGCGTCGTCGAATACCCTGATCCAGGTGATGGTGCCGGACGTGCTCCGAGGGCGGACCATGGCGGTTTACTCGATGATGTTCATGGGAATGGGTCCAATCGGAGCGCTGCTGGGCGGCGCATTGTCCGACCGGCTGGGAGCGCCGCTGACGGTCGCCATTGGCGGGTTCGCGTCGGTGATGGGAGCATGGTGGTTCGCCGTGCAGCTGCCCAAGATTCGCGTGGAAGCGCGGCAGCTGATCGTCGCGCAGTCGATGGCCGGCGGAGAACCGCCAGAGGAGATGACGGCGCCGGTGGCCGAGGACTAGGGCAGCGATAGCGGCGGACGAACTCCGGAAGTCAATGAGCGAAATGGCCTGGTTACAACAGTTGACAGGTGTCCTCACTGAGGCGGCACTCTAAAGACACGGTTAAGTAGAGTCAAATCATTTGGTGGGTAGTGTATAGACGCGGTAAAAGTGCTACCCCCCTCCCCACCACCAAGGAATCCGGTTTTGACCCGGCCAGGGCCCACCCGCGCGCGAGTAGGGCTCGTAAGGAAGGTCGGCTAAAGTGGGCTGAACTACCGCAACTTCCCGCGAAGCACGGTGATCGACCCGGCTGAGAGTGTGTACATGCCGTCGGGCGTGGCAGCAATCGTGATGTTCTTATCCTCAGCAGGGTTGTTGGAATACTGCACCAGAGCTACTGATCCGACGAAAGGATGGCTGACGCGCTTGTCATCCTCGATGACGAGATGAACCGGGTGGGCCGCATTCAAATCGTGGTTAATCAGCATGAACGACCAGTTCCCGTCGGGACGTTTGACAGCGTATGAGGTCACCACAGTGCGACCGGCAGCGTCCTTAAGGTCGGCCGATGCCGGGAAAATCTGGTTCGCTCCCGCCCCGTGCTGCAACCATTCGAAATTAATGATGTGTGCGGAAGAATAAGGAGTATATGCAGGCGTGCCATACGCCCCGCCCCCATCCGCGCCGCCGTTGGGGTCGAGGCCTCCGTGGCCAGCCGCTCCATTATTGATTGCCGGACGATAAAACGCTGTGCCGCCCTGTTCAAAGAACGTGCCGAATGCATCGCACTCCCAGATAGCGCGGCCAGTCACGCCCAGATAGCCCGGTCCGCTTGGCCCCGCTACGATTCCACTCTCGGAGATAATCAACGGCACCTCCGCGGGGACACCGTCCTGACGCCACATGTGCAGGACGTGCTTCATAATTCCGGGTTCCATATAAAGGGTCGCCCAGTCGTTCGGAGGAGTGAATCCATTGATCATGAACGGGTAGTGTTCGAACGACATGAATGCGAGATCCTTCAGATGTCCGTGGGCCTTCAGGTAATCGACGAATCGCTCCAACCACGAAGTGCGTCCCTGATCGTCCGCCCAGAGAGTGATGTCTTTATCAACGCCTTCGAAAATCGGGCCGCCCAACCTGGCGCCCGGCGTTAGCTTGTGGACCGCATCCGCCACTTGAATGTAGATGGCGCCATAATCTTCCGGCGTCACGTGCTTGCCATCGCACTCCTCCCCGACCTCGATTCCCACCACTGAATAACCACGCTTGTAAATGTAAGAAACTTCATTGGCGCAATCTTCGGGAGTGTCGTAAATCGCTGCACAGGCAACCAGAGCGGGGTGGCCCATGGTCAATCCACTGGTAAAGAAATTGTCCATGCCGTTGTATTGATCGCCGCCTCCGGTGATGAGGTTGTCGGCTTGGTGCCAGGGATCGATGGAAGAGGCGAAAAACGATCCGGCCAAGTCCGCCGGCGAACCGGCGATGACTTCCTGGTCTCCAGCGCCCTCGAGCTGTGGAGGCGGCCCAGGTTTGGGCTCGACACCGTTAGCCGGATAAACCACCGCGTATTTCCCTGCGCTATCGATCGTACCGGCCGACAGTGTCTGCAGGGCGTAGCCGACGCAGTTTCGAATATCCTGCGCCCCGTGAGTGTCACAGGTTCCGGAGGATTTCGACATCAAAACTCGCACGAAGCGCGTCGTGACGGGCTCATCCGAAAGCTTCAAATGAACATCCCCGCCGCTGCCGTTCAGCACCGCGCCCGATGTGAAAGCCTTCCACATACCGTTCGGGCCCATGTCCCAGTCCATCGCGTTGTTGTCGCCGACCCAGTACTGCACGACATAAACCACGGCATACGGATTTACCCATTGAATATGGATGGCGTTGACAGCGCGGGCGGTTCCCATATCGATTACCACCCATTGCGGGTGCAGCGTATCGCTCTCGCCCGTGAAGTGGCTGGTCAGGTAAGGATTGCTCTTCCAGTAACTTTGAAAACCAGCCACCAAAGGTGAATCGCCGCTGGTCATAAAGTCGCGATGGGGCAAGGAATACGAATAGCCGTAATGAATCGGTTCGCCTAAATCTGCACTGCCGACGTAATAACCGCTCTTGGTCGCTGGATCGCTCCATGTGCCGTTTTCGTTCCAGTGCCATGCCGCAAGACGCAACTCGCTGTTGTTGCGCATGGTGATGGAGCCCCAACCCAAGTTCTTGACCCCTTGAATCACCTCGGGCTTGCTCAAATTGTCGACCTGCTTCTTACTGAGATCATCCATCCACGCGCCGGTCGCAGTGTCGGGATAGATCGTGTTCAGAACGTGCTCCGGCGTTACGTCAACGTGGACCGTGGCAACCGAATCGAGCGTGCCCACCTTGGCAACCGAATCCGCCGAGAGTTCCTGTCGAGCATGTCGTGGGTGAACCGTTTGTCCCGGAGCCGTTTGTGCATGGACGCGCAAAGGAAACTGCATGGACACCGCGATTAGCCGGAGTGCCGCAACGGCGACACACAGCCCAATGCGAGACGAGACCCGTAGGTTGCAACGAGTATTCATAATGTTGTCGCTCATATTAAAACGATTGAATTGAGGATTGCACGTCGAGTTTACACGAATGGCAGATGATGCATAGTTGTAACATCCCCATATCACTCATTAACCTTCGGAGCGCACTTATCGGACGATCCATTTACTCCGGCAGGCCCAATCGCGCGACCAGCGCCTTGTATCGCGGATCGGAACGGATCGGGTCAAACGAGGGATAACGGAGGCAGAGAATAGCTTCAATTTCCTGGGCGGAAACCGCCTTCTCCAGATAGTCGAGCGCCCGGCTCCGGTCGCCCGTCACCGAAAGAGCCAAAGCCGCCCACGTATTCTGTTCCGGCTGGTTGAATGCGCTGACTGCCAGATCGCGAAAACCTTTCGCGTCCCCGCTCCACTCTCCCGGTGTAGGAGCGAACATTTTCAACTCGCTGACTGCATTCGTGAAATCGCCGGTCACGGCGTACAAGTGCGCTAGCTTGTGATGGGCCGGCTTGAAAGCCGGATCGCGCTCGACCGTCTTGTGAAACTGGGCAAACGCCTCCGGGTAGCGATGCGCATCCATCAACGTGGCCGCATAGTTCGTATTCATGATGGGCGAAAGCGGGTCGAGCGTCAGAGCGATATGGAATTCCTCTAACGCCTGATCGAATCGCTTCTCCGGAACGAGCAGGCTGAAGGCATACAAATAATGCGCGGTGGCGCTGTTGGGGTCTAACTCGATGGCGCGCCGATACTCCTGCTCGGCCTCGCGCCATTTCCAGGTAAAGGTTAAAAATCCAGCGCGCGATAGATGCACCTCTGGCAGGGAGTCATCCAATTCAAGCGCCCTGCGCGTAGCCGCATCCGCCAGTAATCCCGCCTGGCGCGAGGTAATGCCGGCCCCGTAACTCGGTATCACGTTGTAGGTGTCACCCAGACCGGCGTAAGCCAGAGCGTAGTTCGGATCGGCGGCAATCGCTTGTTGGAATAAATCGATGCTTTTCTTCAAGCCTTCGGCTGAGCGTCCATACCAGAGTTGTCGGCCTTCCAGATACAGGCGGTAAGCCTCTGGATTGGTAGTCCCCGCACTGCCCAGTCGCTGCTGCCTCTCTCCGGTTAACTGCACTTGCAAACGCTTGGAGACGTCGCGTGCAATGTCGCCTTGCAGCTGGGTGATGTCCACCGCCTTTCGCTCGTAATGCGATCCCCAAAGTTCGCTCCCATCCGAAGTATTTACCAGGTCGGCCTGTACCGCTACCTCATCGCCGTGCTGAGTAAGGCGGCCCATCAACACCGCACTGACTTGCAGCTGTTGTCCGACTTTCTGTGGGTCGTCGTCCTTTCCCTTGAAGCGGAAGACCGTGCTGCGCGCCATCACTTTGAGATCGGGCACCTGCGACAAGGTGCCGATCAGGCTCTCCGTCAGGCCGTCGCTGAGGTATTCATTGTTCGTGTCAGCGGTCGCGTTCACGAAGGGCAGCACCGCCAGCGAATCAATCTTCTTTGCCGCTGAGTTGCCGCGCATCAGGTACACGGCTGCGCCTATCGCCACTAATATGATCGCTGCGGCCAGTCCAAATAGCAGGAGATTGCGCGATGGAACGAACGATGGAACGGACGATGGGCCGGGCGGGGCAGCAGAAATCGCACCCGAAGTACGACCGCCTGACTCTGCTGTCACGGATGAGTGAACGGCTGACGCCCGCCCCGAGTCCAGGTCTCGCTTCAGCCGTGTCAGATCTGAGCGCAAGTCGGCTGCGCTCTGGTAGCGGAGATTTCGATCCTTCTCCAGCGCCTTACCGATGATGCGCTCCAGTTCAGCCGAAGTGTCCGGATTGAGCCGGGCCGCCGGCGCCGGCGTGGCATCAAGAATAGCCCGGAAGGTCTCTGCCGAACTGTCGCCCCTAAACGCCAACGCGCCGGTCGCCATTTCGTAGAGCACCGCACCGAACGAGAACAAATCGCTGCGCGCATCCAACTCTCGCGCTTTCGCCTGCTCCGGCGACATGTAAGCCACGGTGCCCAACGCGGAACCAGGGCTCGTCAGCTGTTGCTCATGGAAACTGCGCGTCAGCGTGTTCTCGGAACTGCCGGCGGAGCCGACCGTTTGCACCTTGGCCAGACCGAAGTCCAGAATCTTGGCGTGTCCGCGTTCGGTGACGAAAATGTTTGCAGGCTTGATGTCGCGATGCACAATACCCTTCGCGTGCGCCGCGTCGAGCGCATCTGCGACCTCGATACTTAGAGAAAGAAGTGTTTCGTTGTCGAGTGGCCGTCCGCCGATGCGGTGCTTCAGGGTTTGGCCTTCGAGATACTCCATTGCGATGTAAGACTGCTCGTCACTCTCATCCTCGCCACTTCTGCCGATTTCGTAAATCGTGCAAATGTTGGGATGGTTCAGCGCCGAAGCGGCTCTGGCCTCCCGCCGAAAGCGCTCCAGAGCCTGCGGATCGCGCGCCAGATCCTCGGGCAGAAACTTGAGCGCGACAAACCTGCCTAACTCAGTGTCTTCGGCCTTGTAAACGACACCCATACCTCCTCCGCCGAGTTTCTCCACGATGCGGTAGCGCGAGATGGTTTGGCCGATCACTGGCGCGAATATTACGTGGGCGAGATGGGCAAGTCAACGAAAGCCATTGAGTTAACGATGTCGACCGCGCCCGTGGCGGAAGATTAGCGGGCGGAAGTTTGTTAACCTCGGCGCGAGAATTGACGCACCGGCTTATTGCAGCTGAATGCGGTAGAGGTTGCGGCGGGTGCTTCGTCGGGTATAGGCGTACACGGAGGGACTTACGGCCGATTCTACAGCCTCAGGGATCACCGCAATCGCCTTCGCATTTGCCATAGACTCAGTATGTGCAGCGTCTCCAGGGGACAACTTCGGAAGGCCGGAGTCATGCAGCACGGGTAGCGCGTAGGTGCCCTGATGCGGTTGTAAAAGCGAGACATAGACGAAGTTCCCGCTGGTATCCCAGTTGAACGTGCAATAGTCCACGCACATCGTTACGCTTTCGTTGCCCTCTACTGCGAACGCCCTGGTGGCGACTGTGTGCTCCGGATCAGTGCCGGGGACGGCGGCAAGAATCCAACGGCCGCTGGGTGACACGGCAATGGCATCCAGGATGCGTTCCGAAGTTATCTTCCGGCGGAGGGAACCGTCGCTTTTCATGCGATAAAGATAATTCGAGCCGCTTTCGGCGGAGCGAAAAACCAGGTCGCCGTCGGGCAGGAAAAATGGAGAATCTTCCACCGCCGCAGAGGACACGCGCACCGGGGAGGATCGGCGGTTCGTGGGAGCGACCCACAGACTGCTGTTGCCCTGCTGGTCGCTCATCACGAAGGCGACTTGTTTTCCATCCCGTGAGATGGCGTACGGATGGCCCGAGGCAAATTGCAGCATGCGGCTTCCGATGGAGTAGCCGGGGAGGAGTTTCTCAGTTTTTCCATCGCGCAAGTTCTTGATCCACAGCTCGTAGTCGGAAGTTTGGCCGTTGCTCATCAGAAAATAGAGGCTGTTTCCATCGGAAGAAAAAGCCGGCGCGAAGGCGTTGCCTTCCGAAGAAACCTGGTGATCGCCATCCTTGTCATGGAACCACACGGTGCTGTCTTCGGTGCCGACGGCTGTGATAAGCGACTTGCCGTCGGGGGCCATGGCGATGCCTTCCTGCGAGGTTGGACCGGAAGTCAGTTGCTCGGGCTCTCCGCCAGGAAAACGCTGTCGCCAGATATGAAATTTATCCGTCTTGGCGCTGATGTACACCCATTTCCCGTCCGGGGACCATGCGCCGCCAATGCAGGTGCCGTTGGGAGGACCCACGACTTGTACCTCGCCTGCGCCCTCGAAGGGAACCACACGGCAGGGCAGGAGTTGACCGTGAGTATCCATCTCAACCACCAGCACCCATCGTCCGTCGGGCGAAAGAAAGGAGTGATGGGCCATGCTGCGCTCGCCGGGAGGCGCATAAACATCGCGGCTATGCCCACGGCCCTCGTCGGTGGTGACGACCACCAGGTGGAGACCCTCTTTGATCTCGGAAAACAGCAGGCGCTTCCCACCCTCGATCCAGGTCAATGACGAAGCGTTAGGCATCAGAATGCGGGGCTCGCCACCAAGAACTGGGACCTCCCACTCGGTCCAATTGTCGAAGGCGCCGTAGGCAATGCGCGAGCCATCAGGAGAGAAGACTGGGCGCAATTTCTGCGTGGAGTCGTGCGTGAGTTGGACCGGTTGACCATCCGGCAGAAACTTTACGTACACTTGCCCTGGGCCGAAGAACGAATCACTTCCCCGAATGAAAGTGAGCATCCGGCCGTCTGGCGACAGCGCCGGATACACCGCAGAGTCGGTAAAAAACGTAAGTTGCTCCCACTCTTTGCTGACGACGGGAGCGCTGCGAGACGAGCGGTAAAAGAGAAAAGCTCCCACCACAGCCAGCAGAATGAATGCTGCCGCGGCATAGTAATAGCCTTTTCGACTGGAGCGACCGGGAGCGTTGCCGGAGTCGCTCGCCCAGGGCCTGGATCCTGCCAGCGCTTCCGCTTCTGCCGGCGACCTGCGGCCCGAACTGCTATCCCGCTTCAGCCGTTGTAAATCCGTCCGCATCTCGGACGCGTGCTGGTAGCGCAGATTGCGGTCCTTTTCCAGCGCCTTGTCGATGATCCGTTCCAGATTCGCCGGCACTTCAGGATTCAGCCGCACCGCAGCCACGGGCGTACGGTTCAGAATAGCGTCAAAGATGGCGGCCGCACTGTCGCCGCGGAACGGTAACTGTCCGGTAGCCATCTCGTAAAGAACGGCTCCAAACGAGAACAGATCGCTGCGCGCATCGAGATCCTTGGCGCGCGCCTGCTCCGGCGACATATAGGCCACGGTTCCAAGCGCAGATCCCGGACTGGTGAGATGCTCTTCACTGTCGACAGTGGCGGCGCTCGGAGCGACGCCTTCCGGTTCGCGGGCAAGCTTTGCCAGGCCGAAATCGAGAATCTTGGCCTGCCCGCGATCGGTCACAAAGATGTTGGCGGGTTTCACATCGCGGTGAATAATGCCCTTGGCGTGGGCGGCGTCGAGTGCGTCAGCAACCTGAATGCCCAAATCCACTACAGTCTCAATGCCCAGCGGCTTGCCCCGGATCGCGTGCCGCAGGGTCTGGCCGGCCAGCAGCTCCATGGCAATGAAGGCGCGTCCATCGGCCTCATCGATTTCGTAGATGGTGCAAATGTTGGGGTGGTTCAGGGAAGACGCCGCCTTAGCTTCCCGCTGAAAGCGGCTGAGGGCTGAGGCATCGTTTGTGAGTTCGTCAGGCAGGAACTTAAGCGCGACATGACGGCCCAGCTTCAGGTCTTCCGCTTCATAAACCACGCCCATCCCCCCTCCACCGATCTTGCCGAGGATCCGGTAATGGGAGATCGTTTGCCCATGCGGTTGTGAAGGCGTGTCCACTGCGTAGACATGTTAGGTGGGGCGTCGAGCAAAGGTCAATCAAAAGGAGGGCGCCGCGAGGAAGCCTACAGGCTGCGGAAGCGCTCTTTTACTTCCCGGACGAATTCGATGAAGCGGGGCTGGGTGATGGGAGCGTGGTGGTTCGCCGTGCAGTTGCCGAAGATCCGCGTGGAAGCGCGGCATCTGATCATTGCGCAGTCAATGGCGGGCGGAGAGCCGCCGGAGGAGAATGACCGCGCCAGTGGCGGAGGAGTAGGGCAGCGATAACGGCGGCGGGCCGACCTCGGAGGGCGATGATCACTATCGCTGCTTAGGTAAAACATCCCAATTCCGTTCCGACAAAACCCGGCAGCGATCCACAAAGTGGAAAACTCTCGAATAGGCCGTTGCTCCGATGATTTTGCCCTCGCAGAATTGTGAGGGCCTCATACGCTATCTTCCCTAGTCAGTCGTACTTGGAGAGCAAAACTGACGAGGTACGCTGCAACTATGAGAAACATCAGGTTCTGGTTGCCGATCATCATGCTGAGGTACTCGCTGAATCCGCCGATCACGGCCCCAATCAGGTTTGCTCCGAAAAAAGAGGATGCGTTCAAAGCTTGACGGAAGGTCGTGGAGAAGATTAACCCGGCAAAAAAGATCGGCAGCGGCACGACGAGAACAGACCACAATAATCGTTCGTCGAAATTTAACGCCAGAATAGAGTCGCGCCTGACAAAGTAGAGTAGCAAGAGGGTCGCGATGAGTGGGGCGTACAGCCACAGCCGGAAATGGCTCATCCGCATGGCCACCAGATTTGCTACCAACACCATCAGGAGAACACCCGTCACAACCACCATAGTTACAAACCAGGTGGTGCCAAAGTAAAGCGAACAGTCCGAGATACTCTTCGTCTCCAGCAGCAGAAAACCCAGCCCGAGAAATAGAAAGTGGCCATCGCTGATACCGAACCCGCGACCACGCAGCATGAACACTGCGGGAATCGTGATCGCCAGCAGGATTCCAATCACGATCAGGTAATCGGCCGGGATGGTTTTGTGAGAAAGGTAGAGAAAGGGCCAGTCGTCGGTTGGAGCCACGGCCTCGGACAAGTCGTCGCCGGGTGGAAACGTTGTACGTACAAACCGGCCATACTGCGGCGGCGGGTCCGCGTGCTGACCCCGGAACGCGCAGATCACCACCTGTCCCTGACTCTCATAGACGACAGGCGTCTGGTCCGTAGCCAGCGCAACCATTCGCACCAACTTGCGGGCGAGCCACTCATGCCCGGCCATGAAGGAGAGGGACAGTACTCCATTTTCGTTCAGCAAGCGGAAGGCCGATTGCATGCTCTGCACGGTGTAGATATAACCGTCCAGGCGGATATTGCTCATCGAGCTAAACAGCGTTTGAGAGTCTAAGAAGCCGAAGACCACCATGTCGTATCCGCCACTTGAACGCCGAAGAAAGGCTCGTGCATCCTCGATGTGGACGTGAACCTTCGGATTCTCGTAAATTCCCGAAGCGTTGAATCGGTTCGATAGCTTCACTAACATCGGGTCGATTTCCACCGCATCTACCTGTTCGGCTCCGTTCAGCACCGCGATCTGTGTGTCCGTGCCTCCTCCCGCCCCTAACATGAGCACCCGTTGGTGGGTCGGAGCCAGCGCATACGGCAGGTCATACTGCAATCTCGCGTCGAGAATCTGGGGTCTATTCGGCGGAGAATACCGGCTGGGGTCGAAGGTGCCGTCGCTCTGAAGAAAATAGTGATTTACCCTCACATCATAGATGGGCGGGTCCAGCATCGTGCGCAGCCCCGGCTGGGGTTCTCGTATGGGAGTATTTCCGTGCTTATCGCCCCGCAACACCACGACGATGTAATAATACGGTGACCATAATGCACTCGGACTGACTGAAAAGTACACTCCGGCCAACGACAGAACCAGGATCGAGATGGACCTTAACCACTGCCCCCGCGGAAGAAGCAAAATAATCGCTAAAGCCACAAATCCCATTCCCAGCGTTGGCGAAAAATACCTCAATGAGAAAACACCGAAACACAGCGTCCCCGCAAGACTGCCGCCCAGGTCCCAGGAGTAGGCCAGCAAAGGCGGCAAAGCTTCAAAGAGCGATCCGATCCGCTGACCCAGGGGTACGAACATTATCGCGTTGCTGACGAAGATACCCACTAGGCTTACATAACGCACGAGTTGAGGAGTAGCTGTGTAAAACCTGCTCTCCGAAGCCGAAGTCGGCAGCGTGATGAAATGGGCAATCAAGAGCCATACCACGTTGATCAGCAGCAGAGCTGGCAACCACTTAAAGACCGACTCCCTTTTCTTGCCGACAATCGCCCCGACCCCCAAACCGAGGAAAGAACTTATCAATATCAGGTTTGCGTAATAGGCGATCAGTCGAACGACCGCAGGCGCCCAGCGAATCACCATCAATTCGAGAAAAAGAGCGAGGAATGACAGACAGAACAACTCAAGCCCGCGCTGCCGTCTGGCGTGCAAGTCCGTCGTTTGAGACAACGCCAGAACGGGGGGTGCGGTCGAAACCATGCAAGCTTCTCCTTCGGGAGCGTAACGCCAGTCACTGATGGTAAAGGTTTCGCCATTATAAATTACAAGAGCGTGACTCGTGCTTCACCAAGTCGCAGTATTTGTATCGGCAGGTTCTACGCGGGCGCTCAGGCCGAATAACTACCGGTTCCTCGGCCGGGGTCAAGGCTGTGCGGCATATCGCGAGATTTATTCCGCGCGGATCGATTCAGTAGGCGCGGCCCGAGGGTAGCGCGCGAGATTTAGGCCTTAAAAACCCGTGCTCTATCGCACCCGGCGGCAGAGCACGGGAGTATTTCATCTCAGTTGGCCTGCATAACGCCTGACAGTGAGCTGCCGGTCGCCGCAGTCACGCCCGAACCCGAAGCAGCGGTTAGGTCCGTCTCCGAAGCCGACCCTTCGCTTGGCCAATACAATTCGTACACGTGAGAGTTGGTGCCAAGGAAATACAGCCGGACGCCCCCAGTCACGGTATCTTTGAAGCTCTTCAGTTTGCTGCCGCTGGCAGCCGACGCGCCACCGGACGAAGAAGTGGCGTCGAAGTAGTGCCAGACTTCTGCCGTCACGGAGGAGAGAGCATAAACGTTTTCATTAGTGCCCAAGTACATCACGTGTCCACCTGTGTCGCCGCTGCCGCTAGTATTGTCAAAGCCAGTCAGGGCACTGCCTGACGCATTCACGGGAGCGCCGGCGACTGTGGTCGAATCGTCGGTGTGCCAAGTGCTTCCACCGTCCCAATACAACTCATGCACGTTCTGACCACTAAAATAGAGGACGTGCATATAACCGCTGCTGTCGATAAAGCTCGTCAATGCACTGCCGGACGTAGCTACGGGTGCGCCACCCAGCGAGGTCGGATCGTCGCTGTGCCAAGTAGTTCCACTGATCCAATACAACTCATATACGTTGTTGTTTGTGCCCAAGTAGAAAACATGCATAACGCCGGCATCGTCAAAGCTCGTCAACGCACTGCCGGACGCAGCCACGGGAGCCCCCCCGGCCAGTGAGGTCGGGTCATCGAAGGTATAGACGTTGTTCGCGTCCGACCCCTCATAGTAAAACTCGTAAATATTCGAGTTTGTGCCCTCATAGAACACGTGTATAAAATCGTTGCTGCCGCTGGTAGGGTCGACAAAGGCGGTCAACGATGTCCCAGAAACCGGTGCAGGAGCGCCAGATATGGATGTCGGTATCTTCTCGTACCCACTGAATCCGTATGAACCGATCCCATTTATGAGGAGCTCGCAAATCTGAGTGCTTGTTGTTAGATAATAGACGTGAACGTTGCCGAGGTTGTCGACAAGGCTTGCCAATGCGCCGCCGGCCGCGGCGATAGGAACTGATTCCGTGACCGCGAGGTCCACATCGGTCCAGCCACTTCCATTTGGCGCGAAGAGAGTGTGCAGATGGCTATTAGAATCTAGGTAAAAAACTAAACGTTCGCCAGCAGGCACCTGGCCATAGAGCGATACGCTGGCAAACAGGATCAGCAAAACCACAATGCCTACAACAGAAAGCTGCTTCTGGACCGTATTCATGAGAATTCTCCCTTGTTAGGAGTACGGTATCGGGGACGCTTGTGGAAGGCTCAGCAAGGGCGTTCGCCTTACGGAATCAGGAATATCGGTAGATGAAGAGACTAGCTTGGCAAAGATGCAAATAGCTTTTGCATCAAGGACTTCCTTAACGGGCTGCCTACCTGCCCGCATTTTTTGGAAGCCAACCGATCGGGTCAATGCAGACTGTGGAAATTCCGCCTTTCGTAACATGAAATCGCCGTGATTCGCGGCTACAGGCTGCGGAAGCGCTCCTTCACTTCGCGGACGAAATCGATGAACTTCGGCTGGGTGATGATCTTGGGATTCCAGCAGAGGTCGCGCTCAATCAGATCGTAAGTTTCGACGATGTGCGAGCCGGGCAGGGGATTGCCGCTCGCGTCATGATCTCGCCCCATCAGCCAGAGGTGGTCGGCGACGGCCGCGGCGGCGGTAATGTCGTGGGTGACGACGATAATCGTGTTCAGGTCGTGCATGTTCGCGACCTTCTGGATCAGTTCGCTGGTTTTTTCCAGCATGAGCAGGTCGAGGCCGCTGAACGGTTCGTCCATCAGCAGGAAATGATCGGAGCAGAGAATCTGCTGGATGATGGCGCAGCGCTGGCGCTGTCCGCCGGAGAGCTGCACCGGATAAAGGCTTGCCTTGTCGATCAGTTCGAACTCGGTCAGGTACTCGACAACCTTGTCGCGCGCGGTCTTTTCGTCCTTTTCCTTCTGGTTCGCCGCCAGCATCAGGTTCGACATCACGGTGCGGTGTTCGAACAGAGGATAGTCCTGGGCAACGACTCCTACTTCGCCCGCCTGTACGGGGCGGTCGAGGCCGTTGATGGTGACGCGGCCGGAGGTGGGCTTGTTCAGTCCGGCGATGATGCGGAACAGCTGCGTCTTGCCGATACCGCTGGGGCCGAGAAATCCGACGACCTGTCCCTGTGTGCAATCGGGACGAATGATGTCTTTGATTTCCGCGCTGACGTGCTTGAGGATGGGGCGGCCGTCGTATTCGAGGGAGACGTCCTCCACCTTCAGCAGCGTTTTTCCGTAGGTATACGAAACCATGATCTCGCCGTTTTACTTCCGTTCCAAAGTCAGATCCGCGTACGGACAGAAAACCTCACGCAATAAGCCGATCGCATAATCCTGCGCCAGCCCCAGCAGCAGGATGGTCAACTGAATCGCAAACACTGCGCTCAGATGAAAATGCTTGTTCTGATTCAGCAGCATGGCGCCCACTCCGCCCTCAGAACGCGAAATGCCTTCTACCATGGTCAGCATCATCCATCCCATGGCTGCATTCTGGCGCAGCACCTCGAATGCCTTGTCGGCCTGGCCGATGATGACGACTTCATAGACCACGCGCCATTCGCCCATGCGCAGGGTGCGCGCCAGATCGAATTTTTCTTTGGGGATGCTGCTGACCACCTCGGCCATGCCGGTAACAAAAAATACCGATACTGAAAAAACCAGCAGATAGAGTTTGAGTGCGTGTCCGGTGCTGGCCATCAGGGTGAAGAAAAACGTCAGGCCTACCATGGAGAGAAATCGCAGCTTGCTGAGCAACGCGACGATGGGGCGAAAGAAAGGGATGACCGTCAGGTAGGCCATGCCCAGCGAGAGCAGAGTCGCGAAGGCGATGGCCTCAAGATTCAGCACGAAGCTGGTAATGAGTTCGCCGCCCAGACCCTCCATCCACATTTCGCCCAGGGCCTGCCAGACTTCTTTTGGCTTGGGCAGGAATACCGTCGGCGAGAACACCCAGATGAAAAACAGCATCAGCAGCTGGAATCCCACCAGCCACCGCACCGTTTGTTTCGAAATCACCTTGTTGGGTGAAAAAACCTCAATTGCATTCATCTGGGGTTCGTTCAGACCTTGTCATTTCGAGCGCGGCGAGAAATCGGCATTTCGCTCGCCGCACCGAGACCAAGGTTCCTCGTCGCTGCGCTCCTCGGAATGACAAGCATTTCTGCGTACCGACTTAGCTGCCCAGCAGCGTAATTTCCACGCGGCGGTTCGCGGCCTTGCCGGCCATGGTGTCATTGGTTGCGACCGGATTTTGCGAGCCGTGTCCGGCAATTTTGAAACGGTTGTCGGGGAAGTTGCGCGGCGCGTGCTTCTGCAGCCAGTCTTTCACCGCCGCAGCGCGAGCGTCAGAGAGCGCCTGATTGACCTGTTCGCTGCCCGTGTTGTCGGTGTAGCCGTCCACCTGAATGAATAATCCGGTGATGGCCAGAGAGTCTTTCAGTTCCGACATCGTGCGCACGCCTTCTTCGGTGAAGGTCGCCTTGCCCGTATCGAAGTTGATGGAGTAAGACCGCTTCGAAACTACCGGGCCCGTTTCATTCGCTGCATACTGCGGCGCTTCACCTTCCGCGCCTCCGCTGCTCATGCGTGCCTGCGCGCCGGTGATGTAAGACTTGTCTTCAATATCTTTTACGTCGGGAATCGGCGTGTCTTTAAACAGCGCGGGATATTGCTGGGTCGCGATTTTGGCGAACACCGTATAAGTCGAGCGGAAGTTGTCGTTGGTGCCCGGCTCCAGGCCGAACAAAATCAGGTTGTCGGCGAGGTTGTTGACGGTCGAGCCGCCGAGATCGACTTTCAATCCCTGCGCATCGTTCTCGGTCACGCCTTTGTAGTACTTGTACCAGTAGGCTTCATCTTGGTCGGCGTAAACTTTGGCGCTGATGGCCGAAGCCTTATGCAGCACCTGATCGAATGCCTTGATCTGGTCGCCGGCTTCAAATGTGGCCGCAAGCATGCCCTCGATCTCAGGGCGATTGCGCTCGAAGAAATTCTTCGGACCGAGAATCACAGCCGGCATCTGCGAACGATATTGCTTCGAACTGACAACTTTCACGAGGCCGCCCTTGCCTTTGGCGATAGTCACATCGCCGGGGGTCCAGGTGACGACCGCATTCACGCAGACGTGCTTGGTTTCGCCGGTGAGATGTCCATCTTTCACGACTTTGCGGTCGTCGCATTTGCCGGCAACATAGTCGGCGGCGGCCACGTTGTAGTCGGAGGCATTGATCCAGTTAACGGCGTCGGGGTCCCAAGTCTTCTCGTCCGGATTATTCTTGATGCCGTTGTCGCCTTCCCACTTCTGCGCGATGTTCCAGTCGCCGTCCCGCAGCACGCCCTCGACCAGCAGGCCTTTCGCAGCCTGTGGATTGCTCTTCACCTCGGGCGGCGCCATGAGCGAATCTTCGCCGCGGCTGTAGCCGGTCGCGCCAATCACTTTCGCCTGGTACTCGGGTCCAAGCTTTTTCAGTTGCGGATTGATGGCCGCGAGGAACTGTCCCGAGCCGTCGCCCATGATGACCACGAAGTTGGCGCCATTGGAACATTGCGAAGAGCCGCTGGAGATTTCGCGGGCGCAAGCGATCAGGTCTTCCTGCATTTTTCCGGTGTCATCCTGGCGGATGAGCATCAGGTTGACGCCGTGCTTTTCCATCAGCGAGCCCTGGGTGGTGTTCGCGCCGCCGTTGGCGTAGATCAGATTCATCTGCGCATTCCATTCCCAGATTTCGCCGCGAATCAAAGTCGCGGGCACGCTCGCGGCAGACGAACCGGGAAGCGCCACCGGTTCCACATTCTGCACCAGAGCTTCTTTTACGTCGGGCAACGCCGCCTTCTCCGGCACCAGCGCCTTCATCACGCCGGGAGTGGGAATCCAGCCAAGTTCCGCGGCCTTGCGAAGTCCCCACACAAAGCCCACGACGAGCACAATAATCAGGATGATCTTGGGACCGGTTTTCAGATGTGCCATGTTTTGCGTTTCCTCCCGTGTACAAATCTCAGTGAATGCAGCTCTCGCCTAAAATCTCGCCACTTGAATGTGCCTACTTGAACATGTCCCCATAATCGCCCGCGCTCTTCGCGGCCGGCGGAGAATCCGGAGCCTTCCCAGCCGGAACCGGCACCGGTGCGGCAGTTGCTCCCGGCAGCAGGAACGCCGTGTCGGCCGCGCCCGAAGTGAGCAGCTTCTGCTCGTAGGCGTCGAGTTTTTCGAGCGCATCGGTTTCGACCGCGCCGTTCTCCAGGTCGATCGTGTCCATGAAGTTCTGCGCCAGGCGCTGGAAGTCTTCCATCTCGCCCAGTTTGCGTCCGGCTTCTTCAGCGAGATGCTCCATGGTCTGGTCGTAAAGTTCCTTCTCGTCGCCGGTTCCCTTGATCACCGCCAGCGCCGTGCGATAGGCGCGGAATGCGGTGTTGATCGTCTTGTATTCGATTTCCGCCTGTTTCACTTCGTTGTCAGTGTCTTCGATATAAAAATCAATGTGCACCGCCCACTTGCTGAGCAGGTCATAGATGTTCTGCAGTTTGTTCAGCAGTTGCTGGTAGCTCAGGTTCGACTTCTGCAGACGTCCCGCCTGGTTGGCCTTGGCCTTCATCTGCAGGGCCATGCGGAGTTGTTCGTTCTGATCTGCGCTGGTGGTCGCGATTTTCTTGGCGTGCGCCGCCAGCCGCATGTTCTCGCTGGCCAGCGCCGAATTCTTGTCGATGATGTTCTTCAGATACTGAATCTGCCCGCTGACATTCGAAATCTGCTGCGACATCACATCGCGGCGCTTGCGCATCTGCGACAGGTGATCTTTCAGGATGCCGATGGGATCGATGTCAATAATCAGCCCGGTAATGGCCCGCATCACCAAACGGAACAGCAGATGGGTGCGGCTGCTGAAAATGACGAACAGAACCGCAGCCAGAATCGCCGCCAGACCCACCATGTGCAGCGTGTCGGCCAGCATGGAGACAATGAACGGCACGATCTGGGCCCAGCCATAAACCGCGGCGGCCGCGGCCAGAGCGATGAAAATCATTCCGGTCTTGCCTTCCGGGCGCGACCAGAACGACTTCAATTGATCGCCGAGATTGGTCGGAGTGGATGGTGTGAGACTCATGGGGCTTTATCCTTAATCTTGTTCGTGTCCGTTATCTTCTATCCGTTATTTCTTATCCTTCATCCCTGGAGAAGGCTGATGTATTTTGCCTTCTCTTGATCGATCTCAAGAGCGCGCCGCTGCGCCGCGATCGTGAACTGCGATTCAGCGCGCTGAATTTTGCCCTGCGCTCCCACCAGTTCGTTGGTGACTTCAGAGAGCCGCTGCTGCAGTTGCGCCACTTCCTTCTGCTTTTGCGCGATCGCGTCGGTGATCTCCTGCACCTTCTTCTGGCGCTCGGCAATTTCATGCTGCTTGGTAGCCTCGGCCGAGGCCGCAAACGATTCCTGCTCGTTCTGCAATGCAACCTTCAGTCCGTCGAAGGTAGCGAGAATCTTTTCCTGCGAGAGCCCTTCCTGCGCCTTAGCCTGAATCACCGCAGTCTTGAACTTGGTGCGCTCGTCCAGCGCGGGAATGGCGGAAAGCGGATCGAGATATTTGTGGATCGTCGCGGAAACCTGGGTGGCGGCGAAATTTGTTTTCGCCAGAATCCGCTGGTAGCAGTGCTCCGTCTCCTCGCTCATCGGCTGCCCGCTCATGGTCTGGTATGACGATGTCTGGGACGAAGCTTGAGGCGCGGCGCTACCGGCAGGAACGGCTACGGGCGCGGCCACGGCAGGCGCTGCCTCCTGATGCGGATGCGAGGTTTGCCCTCCCGGCTTGGGGTCGTCGTCTTCAATGATTACGTGCTTGATGCCGTCGAGAAACTTGTTGCTCATAACGCGCACTCCCTGTTTTCTGTTACGTACACTCCCGCCAGTTGGTTCCGTGGGGAGGCAGCTCCTGATTGTCGTTTGTCCGTATGTTACTGAAAATGATCGCCTCGATATAGCGTCGCGTCGGGATGGGTACCTGCTCTACTAACGGCAACCATCCGCTAACGGCAACCATTCCGCGGGTTTGGTCCCCGTGTTGATTCAGAAAGGATGCTATGGCCTGAGGGGGATGATGTCAACGCCAGTATTGGCGGGCAATATTGCACTTCGCAAAGCAATTTTGCAAAGTAAGTTTGCGAAAAGATTTCGCGCGATCCGCGGTTCTACGGGCTGGGCTTCGCGCTGTGAGGCCGCAGCGCGCGCGCAATCAAGACCAGCCCGCCCACCAGCAGAATCAGCATCACCATGGTTTCAAAAAGACTGGTCGGCTGAAAGTAAATATGCAGGTTGGCGATGATGCCCGCGAAAATGAAGAGCGCGCCGGCCACGGTCAGCAGCCATCCGAGAACGCTCTTGCCGTTCCAGAACAGAATGCCGATGCCGAACAACATGGGCAGAAGCGTGATGCCGAAACTACTGCCGCCCCAGAAGCTCCAGTAGGAACCCATCACGGTCACTTTGTGAGTGATGAGAAAGCCACCAATGCACGCCATGGCAAAACCGAGCAGGAATGTTCCGAGCCCGCCGGAGGTTCCGCCGACGTCGCCGAGTGAACGGTTGTCCATGGGCGGAAGCATAGCACTTCGGATCGCCGCAGGAAATAATGAAGAGGGTTAGCGATAGGCTGCGGGCGGCAAGCCCGTAATCCGGATTCCCGCGTGGCCCTTGTGGCGGATGTTCATCCCGATAAGCAACGCGGTGATCTGTTCGACGATGCGGGCGTTTTCCAGCTTGCCGCCGTCGATGGCGCGCACGCCGGGAATCTTGGCTGCAAGTTCGCGGGTGAGTTGTGCGGCGTCGGCATCGTCGCTGCAGACGATGACGTCGCAGTCAAGCGGAGCGTCGGTGTTGAGCAACTCGGCGGAAACGTTATGAAAAGCCGCGACCACGCTCACGCCTTTGGGCATGAGTTCAGCAGCCTGCTGCGCCGCCGAGCCCTGCCAGACGCCGAGCGTTCGCGAGGCGCGTCCGCCCACGCCGGCAGCGAGCGGCACCGTGGCGTCAATGAGGATGCTGCCTTCAGTGATGGCTGGTTTGAGTTGCTTGAGCAGCGCGGCCTGGCCCTCGAAGGGCACGGTGAGCGTCAGGATGTCGGCGGCGGCGCAGGCCGCACTGTTTTCCATGCCGGAAACATTGGCCTGCGGCCCGACTTTCTGTTGAATGGCTGCGGCAGCCTGTTGCGCCCGCTGCGCGTCCCGTGACCCGATGATGATAGTCTCTCCGGCGCGCGCCCAGCGCAGGGCGAGTCCCATGCCGGCCGGGCCGGTGCCTCCGATAACGGCAATCGGCCGGGCGCCTGCGGTTGTGGAGCTCACGCGAATTCAGCCTCCAGGCTTTCTTCCGATGTCAGCTGATCGAGCGGGAGCTTGATATTGATGCGCGAGTAGCTGGTATTGCGCTCGGCCGGGATGCGGCCCATCTCCAGTATCAGCGACTGAAAATCTTCCGGGCTGGTGTACTGCCCGGCGGTGGCTCCGGCTTCGCGGGAAATATTTTCTTCCATCAAAGTTCCGCCGTAGTCGTTCGCCCCGGCGTGCAGGCAGAGCTGCGACAGCCGCCGGTTCAGCTTCACCCACGAAACTTGAATGTTGTTGATCGACCCCGCGAGCAGCAGCCGCGCCAGCGCGTGAACTTTGAGATGCTCGGCCAAAGTTGGTCCGGTGCGCGCTAATCCTTGTTGGAAGAGCAGCGTGTTCTGGTGCACGAAGCCCAGCGGGACGAACTCGGTGAAGCCGCCGGTTTCGGATTGAATCTCGCGCAGCAGCCGCATCTGGCGTACCCAGTGCGCGGGAGTCTCGGTGTGTCCGTACATAAGCGTCGAAGTGCTGCGAATGCCGCAGCGGTGCGCCGTGCGGATGACTCCGACCCACTGTGCGGTCGAAAGCTTGTTGGCCGAGAGGATGTCGCGAATCTCGTCGTCAAGAATTTCCGCGGCGGTGCCGGGCAGCGTGCCCAGTCCGTTATCGCGCAGCATGGAGAGATAGTCGGCCAGCGGCATGCCGGTGAGTTCCACGCCGTAAACAATCTCCATCGGCGAGAAGGCATGGATGTGCATGCGTGGGACGGCAGCTTTAATGGCGCGCAGAATATCGCGGTAATGGAATTTCGGCAGATCACGTGGCAAGCCGCCCTGAATGCACACTTCGGTAGCGCCGAGTTGCCAGGCCTCGACTGCTTTGCGGGCCATGTCATCCAGAGTATGAAAGTAAGTGTCGGCCTCGCGCGGACCGCGGCTGAAAGCGCAGAACTTGCATCCCACGAAACAGATGTTGGTGAAGTTGATGTTCCGATTCACCACGTAGGTGACGAGGTTGCCGGCGAGTTCCGCGCGCAGCATGTTGGCCGCGACCAGCACGCCGAGCAGATCGTCCCCTTCGGCATTGGCCAGCGCGTAAGACTCCTCGATCGAGAGGTCGGCGCCGTTCTGCGTTTCGAGAACTCTCTCCAGAGAAGCGCGCAGCGCCGGAGTCAGGCGTGGAGCAACGTCGGTCCAGTCGAGGGCGGGGAAGTCTTCCAGTTCCGAGGTTGTGAGTTCGCGAGGCACGGTTCCTCCGTGCGTACAGTGTAGCTCGATCTGCGGGGAGCCACAAAAGCGATGTCATCCTGAAACCCAGCGCGGCTGGGTTGAGCGACCCTACGACAGATGAAGTTTTTGATGCTGCGGCGGGAATGCCCATGCTGCATGCATCCCGGGGTTTTCACTGACAGCACAACTGCTTGCCACGCATCGTAAGGTCGCTCAGAGAGCTATCGCTCTCCTCCCGATGACACTATTAGCGATGACACGCTTGGTGAATTGGTTATCGGAATAGATCGGCGGATGCGGGTCGCAACAGGTCACGGGCGCGGCCGGGGCCAGGTTCGTAGTGGAAACCGCGAACGATGCACGCAGGCGCGCGGTTGAGTTTGCCGCAGACGAGTCCGGCGGCGCAGGCCAGTTCGTCGGCGACGGCCTCGACGCTGGCTTTCAGCCGGTAGCCGTGGGAATCACGGCGGCCGCGGTCGTCGCGCAAAGGTTTCATTCCAGCGATGCCGATGGCGAATTCCGTCAGGCCTTCGCGCCAGGGGCGCCCGAAACTGTCAGTGATGATGACGGGAATAGAAACGCCGGATTGGCGTTTGAGGGCGCGGCGAAGCTCGGCGGCGGAGCGGTCCGGATCTTCGGGTAGCAGCAGCGCGTGACTGCCTCCGTCGACGTTGGAGACGTCGACGCCGCTGTTGGCGCAGAGAAATCGGTGGCGCGTCTCGGTGATGAGCACGCCGTTTTTGCGCCGAATAACAGCACGGCTCTCGCGCAGAGCGAGTTCGATCACGCGAGGATCGAGGGAGTATTGTTTCGCCCACGCGATGGAGTCGTTAGAAGGCACAATGGTAGACAAATCGACTAACCGGCCTTCGGATTTCGAAACGATTTTGTGCTTCACGACAAGGATGTCGCCGGATTGCAAGCGGGCGCGTCGCCGGCGTAGCGCCGCGAGCAGTATGTCGGCGAGCGAGTCCCCGGGATGGATTTCGTCGGCGAACGGAATGGGAATCAGGCGAAGTTCGTTGGACGATGCAGGTGGAAGTTTTCTTCGCCCGCTCAACTGGCTCATCCACCCATGATATCCATCATCGTTCCCGCCCGCGCATATTCTCGCGCCAGTTGCTGGGCGCGGGTTTCGCCCGGCAGGGAAATGAGTTGCTGCAAGTCGGCGGGATTATCGACGTCAACCGCAATCCCGGGCAGGTTCAGCACAACGCATGGTTTGCCCGTGGCCTGAGCGGCGGCGTGATGCGGTTTGAAACTGTCGTTGCCGAAACGCAGCGGAAATAAATTAGCAGGTCGGCGGAACGCGGCATTAGTGCCGCGTCCATCAGCGGCGGGGACGAGCACGCTGCCTTCGCCGGGCGCGTGCTTCAGAATTTCGTCAATTTCCCACGCTTCAATCAGAGGTATGTCGGCCGGAATCACCAGCGTGCTCTCCACGCCGCGCTCGACCGCGATGCGCGTCGCCATCTCGATGGCTCCGGTTTCCCCCGGATTGTCGGGGTCCGCGATAACTTCAAAACTGTACTCGCCGGCCAGCTGCACGGCGTAAGGATCGCCCGTGACCACCGCAACCTGCAGGCCGGTTGTCTCTCGTCGAGCCGCCCACTGCTGCAGAGCCGCGAGCACATCGTGCAGCATAGCCTGCGCCAAAGCGGTGCGCGACGGTTGATCGAGAACCGCGGCCAGGCGCTGCTTCGCCAGAGAAGTGCTCTTAACGGGAATCAGAATCACGGCTGCGGATCCAAATGAGGTAACGCAATGCCGTGGTGCACGATCGCATGGTTGCTGCGCGGTATGGCGGAAACCAACGAGAGCACTTCGCGCGCCAGAGCCGCTTTATCTTCGGCGGTGCGCATGATGGTTTGCGTGCACTGCACGCGCAGGCCGTTCCGGCGGAGCGACTCGGCGGCGCGGGCGTCGCGCGTATCGCAGATCAGGACGTCGAGAAAGTCTGCGTAAGCTTCGGCGACGCCGGCGATCGAGCAGGGCAGCCCCTGCGCTTCCATCAGAATTCCTGCTGGACCGTTGACCGGAGCGTTGCCCACGATGGGGCTGATGGCTGCCACGGTTCCGCGGGCGCGGACCAGCGCTTCGCGAATGCCCGGAACCGCCAGAATCGGGCCAATGCTGGTGATGGGATTGCTCGGCGCGATGAGAATCGCATCCGCCGAAAGGATGGCCTCGATGACTCCGGGCGCGGGTTCGGCATCAGAGGCTCCGGCGAATCGCACCGAGTTCACCGGATCCTGATACCAGCGCTGCACGAAATATTCCTCGAAGCTCAACTCGCCGGCAGGTGTATCCACGCGGGTCTCGACGCGCGAATTGCTCATGGGCAGTACGCGCGCCTTCACGCCCAGCTTCTCAGAAACTACAACCGTGGCCTCGGAGAGCGTCTTGCCCTCAGCCAGCAGGCGCGAACGCAGCAGATGCATGGCGAGGTCGCGGTCGCCGGTGTGAAACCAGGTGGGCTCGCCCAGTTGTCCCATGGCCTGCAGGCAGAGGAAGGTGTCGCCCTTCACGCCCCACCCGCGCTCGCGGCTGAGCATGCCGGAGAGCACGTAAGTGATCGAATCAATGTCAGGCGAAACGTACAGTCCCCACCACAGGAGGTCATCGCCGGTGTTGACGACCAGGGAAATGTTTTCGGCGGGCATGACAAGGCGAAGGCCATCCACGAACTTGGCCCCGCCGGTGCCGCCGCTGAGCACGCAGATCATGCCGCCTTCCTTATTCTTGCCAAACCAAAATCGTCGGTGGCGGCTCGCACTTTTTCCGACAGCAATCCCGGCCGCGCGGTCACGGTGGAAAGAAATTCCGGATACACCGGCAGCCTCTGCCGCAGGGCCGATCCTTTACTTTCAGTCCGCAGGCGCAGTTGCTCGAGATGCGGCCACGGCTTCTCGGGATTGATAAAGTCGGGCGTCAGTGGCGAAATTCCTCCCCAATCGTTGATGCCGGCGTCCACCAAATCATCATAGTAAGGTGCCGAGAGGTTGGGCGGAGCCTGAATATTGACGCTGGGGAGTAACGAGCGAGCTACCGCCACGGTGCGCAACATTTCGCCGCGCGTGGGCTCGGGCCAGTTGGCCATGGGGATCGCCGGCTTCACGCGAAAGTTCTGCACGATCACTTCCTGAATGTGTCCGTAACGCTCATGCAAATCGCGGATCGCGAGCAGCGTGTCTACGCGGTCTTCAGGGGATTCGCCAATGCCGATCAGCAATCCCGTGGTGAACGGAACCTTCTGCTTGCCCGCGTCTTCAATCGTGCGCAGACGTTTGGCCGGAAGTTTGTCAGGAGCATTGTCGTGCGCCGCGCCAGGGGCCAGCAGTGCAGCATTCGTGGTCTCGAGCATCAGCCCCATGCTCGGTGAAACCGCGGCCAGCCGCGTGATCCATTCCGCGCTCAGCAGCCCGGGATTGGGATGCGGCAGAAGGCTGGTCTCGCGCAGCACCAGTTCGCACATGGCTTCCAGATAATGCAGCGTGGATTTGTAGCCAAGATGCCGCAGGGTCTCGCGCATCTCAGGAAAGATCAGCTCGGGTTTGTCGCCTAAACTGAACAGGGCTTCGGTGCATCCGAGCTTCTCGCCGGCGCGCGCGACCGCCAGCACTTCGTCGGGAGTCATGGTGTGTGCGCCGGGGTCGCCGGGATCGCGGCGAAAAGTGCAGTATCCACAATAATCGCGGCAGAGGTTCGTCAGCGGCAGAAACACCTTGCGCGAATAAGTGATGACGCCGGGCCGGAAGCGTTCTTTGGCGACGCGAGCGGCGGCGAGCAGTTCCGGAAGATCTTCGTCGGAGCAGCGAATCAGTTGCACGGCCGCCGCGCGCGAAATGGGTTCACCGGGCCGCAGGTTCGCCAGCGCTGAAGCACAGGCAGCGCGGCGTTCCGATGGGGCAGGGGTGATTTCAGTGAAGGCCACGTTGAGTCGAATCATACAACCGTTCGAATCATACCGCGGTGGGGCGTGGTAATGTAGGCGGTTGCAGCGTGACCCGTCATGAGCTTGAATCCTTCTGATTTTCGTAAGACGATGGGCTGCTTTGCCACGGGCGTGACCATCATTACGGTCGGTCTGGAAGACACAGTCCATGGCATGACGGCCAACGCCTTCGCCTCCGTGTCGCTCGATCCGCCGCTGGTGCTGGTTTGCGTGGATCGTAAGGCGAGCACGCACGCGCACCTGCACGCCAGAAAGCGCTTCGGCATCAACGTCCTCGGCGAAGACCAGCGCGCAATTTCGGAATACTACGCCCGCGCCGAGCGCGACCACGAGCACGCCGAGACCGAAGCCGGGGCCCGCTTTGACCGCACCCGGCACGGAACTCCAATGCTGCATGGAGCGCTGGCGTTTCTGGAATGCCGTCTGCACTCGGCGCAGGTGGCGGGAGACCATACCATCTTCATCGCCGAAGTCGAGGACGTGTTGGTGCGCGATGGCGAGCCCCTGCTGTTTTTCCGCGGAAAGTATCGCAAGGTGGGCGACCAAGTGGAGAAGTAAAGGCGGTGCCACTTTTGACAGTCTGAAACATCTAACGGTTGTCAAAGAATGTTTGTCAGCGAAATCATCAAGACGGAGTTAATTCATGGCTGAGAAGACAGCAGAAAAAATCGTAAAGCCCGAGGCGGAGTGGAAGCAGAAACTCACGCCCGAGCAGTACCACGTGACCCGCGAGGCGGGCACGGAGTGCGCCTTCACCGGCGCCTACTGGAACACCAAAGATGCTGGGATGTACCACTGCGTGTGCTGCGGATCGCCGCTCTTCGATTCGCAGACGAAGTTTAATTCGGGGACAGGCTGGCCGAGCTTCACCAAGCCCGCCGAGGGCGGTGGCGTGGTCGAGCACAAGGACACGGCGTACGGCATGGTGCGCACCGAAGTGCGCTGCGCCAAGTGCGACGCGCATCTGGGGCATGTGTTTGACGACGGTCCGGCGCCGACCGGTCTGCGCTATTGCATGAATTCGGCCGCGCTGGATTTCCGACCAACCGAGAAAAAGTGATTCGCCCTCCGTAGCGCCGGCATCCTGCCGGCTGTCGCGAGGCCATCTTGGCCTCGCACCCGCGGCCCGAGGCGCTCCCACTAGCCGCCACGCTGGTGGCGCTACATGGAAAAAAGGGCACGCGCGAGCGTGCCCCTTTCTTTTCCCTGAATGTTCGTCCCACCGACTACGCGCTGGCAGTAGCAGCCAGGGCCTTAGGAGCCTCGGCTGGCTTGGGCTGGTTCTGCGCCTTGCCTTCGTTGCGCACCTGAATTCCGCCCTTGAGCGAAGCGCCGTCTTCCACGCTAATGCGCACGGTGGAAATGTCTCCGTTCACTGCACCCTCGGCGCGAATATCCACGCGATCGCTGCATTCGATGTTGCCATTCACCTTGCCCATGATCACCACTTCGCGGGCCTGGATGCTGGCATCCACCTTGCCGTTGCGGCCAATGGTGACGCGGCTCTCCGGCATAGTGATTTTGCCTTCGATGCGGCCATCAATGTAAAGCGCTTCCGAGCCGCTGATCTCGCCCTTGATCACCAAGGTGCGGCCGATGGTGGCCTGATCCACGGGAGCGGTAACGGTTTTGACTGGGATGTTTGGGTTGGGAGCCGGTGACCCGGCCTTCGGGTTGAACGAGTACTCCGACGACTGAAGCATGCGACCTTCCTTGGGTTCCCGCGCGGCGCCTCGCCCTTGGAGGGCCCCCGACGCCTAATCCTGCGGCTGGTCTTGAAATTTGTGGCCGGACAGTTGCTGGCCACTTGGCCAACCCGACTATCGCACAGGGGTAAGCATCCTCTTAAGATTACGGAAGGTGCTGTACGGCTGCGGACGCTATTGTTACTCCGATTGCGCGGGCTTCGTTTCCCGCAACACTTGCACGCCCGAGCATTCCGACTGCAGGACCTTCAAATCTGGGATGGTCGGTTCGTGGGCATCAGCGTCGAGTTCGATGGCAAGATCGCCGCTCAACTCCTTCGCCTTTTTGTCCTTGGCCGGTGGGATAACTCGAACCACGTAGAGGCCCGGTTCAACTGTAAAGAACTCATACGAGCCATCTTCGATCGTGCGCTGCGTTTCCACGACTCGCGAGGACCGCAACTCCACAAGGTTCACAGTGGCGGATCGCAACGGGCGATCCAGCTTGTCTCCCACGCCCGGTGCAAGCAACCTACCGCGCAGGGTTCGGACCGGGAGCGGCTCCAGGGGCCACTCGATTTCTATTTCGGCCTCAAAGTCGCCGTCGCCAGCGCCATGAACCGTAACCTCGTTGGAGGGGAACTGAAGCCCGTTGTCTGCTCCTGCATTGTACTTTCCTCGCGGCACTGCGAGGAAGTGTGCCGTGCCAGTAGTGTCGGTCACGGCGGTGACCGGAACCCTTTTGTGCCCACTTGCGTCTGTCAATTCTCCGCTAGGTGTAAGCACGACCCGAATACCCGAAACGGGCGTCTGATGGAACAACAGCGTTACCGAGAAGTCAGAGCCCACGTCGTACGGTGTAAAAATCCAGTCAATGTCGCAGAGCAGCCATTTCTTATCCGCATGCGCGTCGCTAGCGTCTTGGTTTTGAGCGAACGAGCAACTGCCGAGAATCGCTACTGCAACAGCGAGTCGGATTCGTTTGAACCTGACAATAGCCATTAGATTGCCGCGCGCCATCAGCCTTCACTGCATACGAGCGGTTGGATGCACGCTTGATACTCTAGTTGCCCGGGAACCAAATCCTATTTAGCTTCTTGCAACTCCTCCGACAGCCCTTCCCATTCCTTAATCAGGGCGGCGTGAGTGGATTTGTTCCGATCGAGTTCCTGCGACTGGCGCTGGCTCTCCTCGGCGCTGACAAAATCCTGCAGCGCGGTTTCAAGGCGCGCAATCGCGGCTTCAGTCCGGCTGATTTCCGCTTCCAGCTCGCGAACGCGATCCTCCATCTGCTTGCGCTTAATGGGATTCACGCGTTTCTTCGGGGCATCGCCGTTCGTTGGGCTCACCGGCGGCGTCCCACTTCTCGCAACCGACGCCGGAAGTGAGGTACCCGCGGTATCTATGCCCCTGGGGTGCCCCACGTCTCGCCGCTTTTGCGAGACGTGGGATGTCGGAACATCATCCAGCGTGGGTGCAACATGCTGCCCGCCCTGCTTGCGCCATAAATAATCTTCGTAATTTCCGGGGAAGACTTCAACCTTACCGCCGCCGACTTCGAACACGCGCGTAGCCAGCTTGTCGATGAAATAGCGGTCGTGCGAAACGAAGACCACCGTGCCGGTATATTTCATCAGCGCTTCGAGCAAAACGTCTTTGGCGCGCAGGTCGAGGTGATTCGTGGGTTCGTCGAGCAGCAGAAAGTTCGCCGGATGCAGCAGCAACCGCAGCAGCGCATAGCGCCCGCGCTCTCCGCCGGAAAGTACGCCGATTTTCTTGAACACGTCTTCGTCAGAAAAGAGAAAACAGCCGAGCAGGCTGCGCAGTTCGGTCTCGCCCGAACCGGGGGACGCATCGCCTAAGTCATCGAGGATGCGCGCATCAGGGTCGAGTTCCTTGTACTGGTCCTGCGCGAAATAATCGGCTTCCACGTTGTGGCCGAGGCGGTATTCGCCTTCCGTCACCTTCTCGGTGCCGGCCAGCAGCTTGATCAGCGTGGACTTTCCCGCGCCGTTCACCCCGACCAGCGCGATGCGGTCTCCGCGCTCAATCATGAAGTCCACGTTGCGGAAGACTTCTTTGTCCGGCGCGCTCGGCTTCCCCGGAATAACGCGGCCCGTATAGCTTTTCGCCACGCCTTCGAACTCGGCTACAATGCGGCCGCTGGGCTTCGGTTGCGGGAACGAAAAATGGATCGTCTTTTCTTCCGGCGGAACCTCGATGCGCTCGATCTTTTCCAGTTCCTTGATCCGGCTCTGCACCTGCTTGGCTTTCGTCGCCTGGTATCGAAAGCGGTTAATAAAAACTTCAAGCTGCTCGATGCGGTCGCGCTGGTTGCGATACGCCGCCTGCAGTTGCTCGTTGCGCTGGGTTTTCTGGCTGAGAAACTTGTCATAGTTTCCCGTATAGAACCAGAAACGCTTGTTCCAGATTTCCGCGATCTTGTTAACGGTGACGTCCAGAAAATAGCGGTCGTGAGAAATCAGCACAAACGCATTCGGATAATTCTGCAGATACTCTTCCAGCCAGTTGCGTGCTTCCAAATCAAGATGGTTGGTCGGCTCGTCGAGCAGAAGGAGGTTGGGTTGTTGTAAAAGAAGTTTGGCCAGCGCCAGGCGCATCTGCCATCCGCCGGAAAATTCATCGGTCAGCCGCGGCCAGTCTTCCTTGCTAAATCCCAACCCCATCAAGACTCGCCCGACTTCCGACTCAATCGAATATCCGTCGCGAGTGCGGAA
>Ga0181537_10000316_pt1 | contig 45092 bp, 39 predicted proteins | sample PEATcosm2014_Bin_39_FD_119765 | JGI IMG/M metagenome (GOLD analysis project Ga0181537, IMG submission 119765) | Peatland microbial communities from MTU Mesocosm Facility, Houghton, MI, USA - PEATcosm2014_Bin23_10_metaG | ecosystem: Environmental > Terrestrial > Soil > Wetlands > Peat | place...
AAGGAGCTTTTGTTAAGCAGGGCCAACTCCTGTTCCAGATCGATCCGCGGCCTTTTCAGGCGGCGCTCGATCAGGTTCAAGGCCAGCTTGCTCAGGCGCAAGCAGCTCTGGCCAACGCGCAAGCCGTACAACGCCGGACGGAACTTGATGTCCAGCGCTATCGGCCACTGGCAGAGCAGCAGGCCGCGAGCCAGCAGGATCTCGACAATTCGGTGCAGAACAACCTCGCCGCGATCGCAAACGTAGAAACTGCCAAGGCACAAATCAAGACGTATGAAGCAGCGGTTGAAACCGCGAAGATCAATCTGGATTTTACCCGCCTCATTGCGCCTATCGATGGCATTGCCGGCCAGGCTCAACTGCAAGTCGGCGCACTGGTCACACCGGGCAGCGGAGTCGTCACTTCCGTTTCTACTGTGGATCCGATCAAGGTCTACTTCACCGTTGGCGAGCCGCAATATCTGGCATGGCGACAACGCTTTCCAACGGATGCGGACCGCCAGCAAGCCGACAAGGAACTACGGCTCCAACTGATTTTGGCGGACGGCTCGACTTATCCCCATGAGGGGAAGTTTTATTTTGCCGACCGGCAAGTGGACGCGTCTACCGGCGCGATTCGAATCGCCGGGCTCTTTCCCAATCCAAACAATATTTTGAGACCCGGAGGCTATGGCAAGGTGCGCGCTGTGATCCGCAAACAGCCGGGCGCGTTGCTTGTTCCGCAGCGCGCGGTATCGGAACTGCAAGGCGGCTACCAGGTTGCTGTCGTTGGCGCCGACAATAAAGTTGATGTTCGAACGGTTACGGTGGGGGACCGCGTCGATAGCCGATGGATTATCACGAGCGGAGTCAGTGCGGGCGACAGAGTCGTAGTTGAAGGAGTTCAGAGGATGCGCACCGGCGTGCACGTGAATCCTAAGCCTTTCGTGGCCGAAGCCAAGAATTGATGAGCAGGGAATCGGTGAGTTAAAGATCGATGAATCGATAGGGCACGTGATCCATGTCGAAATTCTTCATCAACCGCCCCATTGTTGCCATGGTGATTTCGATCGTCATGGTATTGGTTGGTTCACTCACGGTCCTGACCCTACCCGTCGCACAGTTTCCCAACATCACTCCACCCGAAATTCAAGTCATCGGCACCTACGTCGGAGCTGACGCGCAGACCCTTGAGCAAGCGGTGGCCACTCCCATCGAGCAGCAGATGAATGGAGTGGACAACATGAATTACATGTATTCGCTGAACGCCACGGGGAACAATACCACCAGCCTAATCGTGGATTTTGACGTTAAGACCGACCCGAACACGGATTTCATTCTCACCCAATCGCGAGAAACACAGGCTGCCTCCCAACTCCCTTCGGACGTCAACAACTACGGCATCACGGTTCGAAAATCGGTCACCGCTCCGCTGATGTGGGTTGCTCTGTATTCACCGCACGGAACGTATGACGCCAAGTTTCTGGCCAACTACGCCTACATCAACATCGTCGATCCGATTCTCCGCTCGCCCGGTATTGGCAACGTTCAAGTGTTCGGCGCCGGCCAGTACGCGATGCGCCTTTGGGTAAAGCCCGACACGCTGGCGAAACTTGGTATTACTGTGCCGGAGATCGTCAGCGCGATTCAGGCGCAGAATACTGTGAATCCCGCGGGCAAAGCCGGAGGCGAGCCTGCTCCCAAAGGGCAGGAATATACCTACACGGTTCTCTCGCAAGGGCGCCTGGTTTCGCCAGAAGAATTCGGCAACATCGTTGTCCGCGAGACCCCCGACGGTGCAACGGTAAGAGTACGCGACCTGGCTCGAATGGAGCTTGGCGCCCAAGACTACAGTATCTCGGGACGGTTTAACGGCAAACCGGGCGCGATTATTGCGGCGTATCAACTGCCCGGATCGAATGCGGTCGACGCGGCAGCCGGGGTCAAGAAGTTGATGGCGCAAGTGAAAGAGCGCTTTCCCGAAGATATGGACTTCGCCGTCTCCCTGGACACGACGCTTTCCGTGACGCAGGGAATCAAGGAAATCATTGAAACCCTTGTGATCGCGCTGGTCTTGGTCATCATCGTTGTTTTTCTGTTCCTTCAGGGCTGGCGCTCAACGCTGATCCCACTGCTGGCTGTGCCGGTTTCACTGGTAGGCACATTCGTTCTGTTTCCATTGTTCGGTTTTTCTATCAATACACTCTCTCTCTTTGGTTTGGTACTTGCGATTGGGCTCGTGGTGGATGACGCGATCGTCGTTGTCGAAGGCGTCGAGCGCCATATCGAAGAAGGATTGACCCCAAAGAATGCAGCGCTAAAAGCGATGGAGGAACTATCGGGTCCCGTGGTGGGAATTGCGCTGGTTCTCTCCGCTGTATTCGTACCCACCGCCTTCATCCCCGGAATCACCGGGAGGCTTTATCAGCAGTTCGCAGTTACTATCGCGATTTCAGTGATTCTCTCCGCGTTCAACGCGCTTACGCTCAGCCCCGCGCTGGCCGCATTGCTGCTTCGCCCGAAGCAGGAGAGCCATGGCCTGCTGCGGAGATTCTTCGATTGGTTTAACCGCGTTTTTGAGCGCGCCACCGACGGCTATGTCGGATGGAGCGGTGTACTGCTCAAAAAGACTGCGGTGATGGTTGCGCTTCTCCTGGCTTTTTGCGTTGCCGCTGGATTCTTCGCCAATCGTGTGCCGTCGAGTTTCCTTCCCGATGAAGACCAAGGCTACGCGTATGTGAATCTGCAATTGCCCAACAGCGCGTCGCTGGAGCGAACATCGCAGGCTGCGACACAGATCGAAAACATTCTGGCGAACACTCCGGGGGTGAAATACACGACCAGCGTCATCGGTTTCAGCTTGCTCAGTTTTGTTCGGACCAGCTACAACGCTTTCTTCGTTGTCACGCTGAAGCCGTGGGACGAACGCACGTCCAGAGCCGAACAATTTCAGGCCATCAAGGCGCATCTGAATCGACAGCTCGCACAATTGCCGGCAGGAATTGCTTTCAGTTTTTCGCCGCCCGCTATCCCGGGCGTCGGAACCTCAGGCGGATTCACATTCATTCTCGAAGACCGCTCTGGCGGCAGCATTCAATTTCTCGCAAACAACGTGAGCACGTTTCTTGAAGCAGCGCGAAAGCGACCTGAGATCGCCAGCCTGAGCACCACCTTTTTGCCCAGCGTGCCGCAGAAATTTGTCGCCGTGGATCGCGACAAGGTGCTGAAGCAGGGTGTGAATCTCTCCGATGTCTATCGCACTGTCCAGGCTTTCATGGGCGGATATTTCATTAACTACTTCAACCGCTTCGGCCGGCAGTGGCAGGTTTATATCGAGGCCGAGAGCGAGGATCGCGCCAGTTCCGATAATGTCGGACGATTCTATGTGCGCAACAACAAAGGCGCGAACGTTCCGCTCTCCACGCTAACTACGGTTAAATCGCAGCTTGGCCCCGAATTTACCATGCGCTTTGACGAATACCGCTGCGCACAGATCAACGGCAGCGCTGCGCCTGGTTTCAGCGCTGATCAGGCAAGCGCGGCTCTCGAGGATGTTTTCAAACAGACCATGCCGCGAGAAATGGGATTCGACTACTCCGGGATCTCGTTTCTGGAGCAGAAGGCGCGCCAGGGAGTGCCCCCCGCGGTGATTTTTGGACTGTCGTTGTTGTTCGTCTTCCTGATTCTCGCGGCTCTTTACGAAAGCTGGTCGTTGCCTTTCAGCGTACTGCTCAGCACACCGGTAGCGGTCTTCGGCGCTTTTTTCATTTTATGGCTGCGCCGCACTCTGCTCGGCGTTTTCCTGCCGCCCTATATGGTGCAAATCGAAGCCGACGTCTACTCGCAGATCGGCCTGATCATGCTGATTGGCTTGGCGGCGAAGAATGCGATCTTAATCGTCGAGTTCGCCAAGGATCAGTACGAACACGGAAAGCCGCTTGCAGATGCGGCTCTGGAAGGGGCGAAGTTGCGGCTGCGCCCGATCCTGATGACATCGTTCGCATTTATCCTCGGGTGCGTTCCACTGTGGACTGCGAGCGGCGCTGGTTCTGTTGCTCGCCAGATTATGGGGACGGCGGTAATTGGCGGAATGCTCGCCGCCAGCGCGATGGGAATTTTTTTTGTTCCCGGCATCTTTTATATCGTCGAGAAATGGTCGGGCGCCGGCAAAGAGCCTGCACCGGGCATCGTGCCGGCGACTCCTTCGCCGGCGCCGGGAGATTAGGACCGCTGAAGGTTTCGAAGAGAACGCCGGCTTAATGGAATCGAGTTTATGAACACTGGGAAATTGCTGATCGTCATTGCGGTATCCGCCATGTTCGTCGGTTGCATGGTTGGACCCAACTATCATCGCCCTGCTGTTCAGACTCCTGCTGCATATCGTGACCTGTCAGAGAATCCTCGGCTTCAGTCCCAGACAGCCTCGTATGCCGATCTCCCGTGGTGGCAGGTGTTTCAGGATCCGAAACTGCAGGAACTCATTCGCACGGCGGTCAAACAGAATTACGATCTACAGCTCGCGACCGAGCGCATCAATGCATCCCGGGCCCAACTCGCGGTTACCCGCTCCGCCCTTTTTCCTCAGGTCTCCGGCAACGCCAATTTCAACGGTGGCAAGGAAAATCTTGAACAGTCCCGCTACAACTTTCTGACGCTCACTGCCGATGCGGCCTTCCAACTCGATTTCTTCGGAAAGCTGCGCCGCGCAACTGAAGCCGCCCGCGCCCAACTTCTGGCCACGGAAGACGCGCGCCAGGTTGTCGTACTCACTCTGGTCAGCGATGTAGCCAGCGACTATTTCGCGCTGCTGCAACTTGACCTGCAATTGGCAATTACGCGTGATACGGTCAACACTCAGACCGATTCAGTCAAACTCACCAAGCTGCGGCTTGACCACGGCGTCGCCACCAAGCTCGATGTGCTCCAGGCTCAGCAAGTCCTCGACACTGCGAATGCGCAGATCCCCGACCTGGAGCGACAAATTGCCCAGGAAGAAGATGCCATCAGCATCCTGCTCGGCAATTACCCGCAAGACGTCGCACGCGGGATTCCGCTCGTCGAGCAAAAACTTCCGCCCGAAGTCCCAGCCGGCCTTCCATCTTCGATCATAGAGCGCCGCCCAGATATTCGAGAAGCGGAACAGATCTTGGTTGCCGCGAACGCCGACATCGGAGTTGCCAAAGCTCAGTTCTTTCCACAAATCTCTCTGACCGGGACAGGCGGCGGTTCATTTGGTCGAAGCAGTGCCTTTTCCAACCTCATGACGACGCAGCTAGGCATCTGGTCGTATGGCGCGCAGGTTAGCCAACCGATTTTTACCGGAGGCGCGCTGAAAGGGAATTTGCATCTGGCTGAGTCGGAACACAAACAGGCTCTTATCGCATACCAGCAAACGATCCAGAAAGCCTTTGGAGATGTTTCCGATGCGCTCATCGGTTATGAAAAACTTCATCAGGTGCGAATGCGCCAGCAGGATAGTGTCACTGATCTGCAAGAAACCGTCCGCATTTCCACCCTTCGATACAAAGGCGGCACAACGACCTATCTCGAAGTGCTCGACGGACAGCGGTCGCTTTACGGCGCAGAACTGACGCTCGCAGCCGCGCGGGGCGATGAATACCGAAGCCTCGTCCAATTGTACAAAGCGCTCGGCGGAGGCTGGCAACAGTAAAGCGGCGTCGAAAATCACCTGACGCACATATAACTACTGGGGAGAAGCGTAGAGAAAATTGAAATTTGCAACCGGAAAGTCATTGTTGCATCTCTAGTATTGGGATGAGTCTATTTGGTGAGTTTCGTGCCAGCACGATATCGATTCGGTCGATTTAAGTAGTCGTAGACTGAAGCGCGCGGAAACGTGAGGTCGTACTGACGCTAGGCCGGACACTGTCAAAATCATGACAGTCCATTGACACTGCGTGATTGTTTTCCGTAATGATTTCAGTCACTTGCTGCAAGCCGGGTTCGTGGCACAAGCCTTGCAGCACTCGTGGCATCTCAGTGGCATCCAATGAGTGCGAAGAAATCGTCCGGCGCGTAGAAGCGACAGCCAAATCATGGGAGCAAATCTGGTTTCAGCGCCGCTAGACGTGGCAGGCAGTTCCGGTCCGCAGTTTGAACCGGTTCGCAAGAATCTGCTCGAGCGCCTTCTTTCCATCATTACAGATGTCCGCGCCGGCGAGGGGCTCGGCGCTTTATTGCTCACCGCCGATCTCACTGTGCTCCTTGGCGGCTACTACCTGCTCAAGACAGTCCGAGAGTCGTTGATCCTTGCCCAGGGGGGCGCCGAGGTAAAGGCGTACTCGTCCGCCGCCCAGGCGATCCTTCTGTTTGGCGTGGTCCCGGTTTACGGCTGGATCTCCACCCGAATTAATCGCAATCAACTCCTGCGGTGGACTTCAATCTTTTTCGCATCCAACCTCCTGCTATTCGCGTACCTGGGAAGCAGAGGTATTCACGAAGCCGTACCCTATTTCATATGGGTCGGAATATTTAACGTATTCACGGTGGCCCAACTCTGGGCCTTTGCGACCGACCTGTACACTGAGACGCAGGGCAAAAGACTTTTTCCGATGCTCGGCGTCGGCGCCTCGATAGGAGCAGTAGGCGGAGCCTGGATTGCGGGCAAGCTCATTAAGCCGTTAGGCCCCTTCAACGTAATGCTTATCGCGGCAGGCGCGCTTTGCCTCTGCGCTGCGCTCTCCCATTGGGCTGGCCGTGTGATCTCCCAGCGTGAAGGAGAGCGCGAGCAGAAAAAGAACGTTGAGACCCTGGGCAAGGAGGGAGGATTTCAACTGCTGATTTCTGACCCCTATCTCAGGCTCATTGCAATACTGACGATTCTGCTCAATGTCGTGAGCCTTTCCGGCGACTTCATTCTCGGCAAGCTTGTGGTGAACCACGCCAATGAAGTTGTGGGAGCGGGCAGACCATTTATGGCCGCCCGCAGCGCCTACATCGGAGCGTATTACGCGAATTACTACGCCTGGACCAATCTTGTGTCCTTTGTTATCCAGGCCTTTCTTGTATCGCGAATCTTCAAGTACATCGGTGTACGCAAGTCTCTGTTTATTCTCCCGGCTCTCTCATTGGCAACGTTCGGCTCCATCCTGGTCCTTCCCATCATGAGCGTGGTTCGTGACCTTAAGATCGCAGAGAACGGCACAAACTATTCCCTGCAGAACACGATCCGTAATGCGCTCTTGCTGCCAACTTCGCGCGAAGCGAAATACAAAGCCAAGGCGGCGATCGAGACCTTTTGCGTGAGGCTGGGTGATGTGACGCAAGCCGGCATCATTTTCCTGGGGACTCGACTGCACGCCTCACTCAACGCGTTCGCCACGATCACGATCGCGTTTACCGCGCTTTGGATGTTGGTCGCTGCTGCTCTCTACCGGGAGCATTGCAAAAAATCGCACGAGTGCTAGCGCGGTTGACGGGGCAAATGACAGAGGCTCGATCTAGTGCGAGATTTTGACCAATGAGGAACCTTAAACAATTCGCAGGAACGGGAACATTTCGGGGCTTGCCCTTGCTCCTGCTCGCCTATGCGGCATTGATGACGCACTTCATCTTCGGCCGAGCATTTCGTGACTCCCTTCTAGGCAGCCATCTTGCGATTCGATCGCTCCCCTATCTGACGATGTGGAGCACCCTAGTGTCCATCGTTGTTAGCCTCGTGGTCTCGAACCTTTTTCGGTCGAGGCGGCGCAAGCGCATCGCTTGCGCGGGATTCGCTATCAACGTCGTCATCGAGCTGTCGTTTTCGCTTGCCTCCACCCGGCTTCCGTGGTTGTACAGCCTGTTTTTTATCGACGTCTCGGCGTCGACGCTCATTGGCATCTCGATGATTTGGATACTGATCGGGGATTGGGCGAGCAGTTGCCATGCCGACCGGACCCGGTTGATTCCGGCGGTGTTGCTATTCGGCACTGCCACAAGTATCTTGGCGGGCGTCGGCTTGACTCATTTGCGGATAGCTACCAGCTTCCGGAGTGCAAATCTGATTCTAGCCGCCATGAATTTCATTCCGGTGGTGGCGCTTTTCTTCCATAACAGCGACGATTGCGTGTCCCGGCACGGCTTTACCTTTCGAAACCTCCAGGAACAAGCTTATCTACCCAACAAATTATTGCGGAAGTTCGCAGTGCTTGTGGTGGTGGCCGCCCTCACTTCTACGCTATTGGACTTGATGTTCCGCATTCGGGTCGCCGAACACTACGTAAACCAGGCCGATCGATTGCATTTTCTCGGTCTGTTTCAAAGCGCGCTCAACATCTGTGCCTTGGTTTCCCAGATCGCAGTCGGCCGTCTTTTCCAAAAGAAGCTGGTCTTGGCTTTTGTCCATTTACACCCCGCGATTGTTTGCATTGCCAGTTGCTTGCTGGTTTTCGCGCCGGGATTCTGGCTATTCACGTGTTTGCGCAGCGGGGAGTATTCGCTGCGGAATTCTCTTTTTCGCTTCGGTTCTGAGATGACGTACGCACATTTTCCGGACCAGGAACGAGCTACCGTCAGGCCTTTGATTGATGTCATCGGAGAGCGGCTAGGAGATCTCGGCGCCGCCGGCATTTTGGCCCTTCTCTTGCTTGTAAATTCGCAGCTTCCGGTGAAGTTTGGCCTGTTGACACTGGCGCTGTGCTCACTTTTGTTTTGGTGGATCTGTCGCAGTCTCGAGCGAAGTATTAGCGCCATCGGCATGAAAGCGGGGCAGGACGTGGCTGTAACTGCAACGAGCAAATACTCAGGCATGGCGCATGAGGGCGCCGGGATCGTTTGATCCGTTAGGAGAGCTGTCCGTGAGAAATCGACTTGCCAGACATTTCTGCATGCTGCTGGTTGCCATCAGCATAGCTGGTTCCTTTAGCGCGCAGGCGCAAGACCAGGGAGCTACCAGTGGCGGCGCCTCGCGGGCCCAGGCAGTGGCCGATGCGGAACAAGAAAAGGCGAAGCATTTGGAACCGCAGGAACCGCCTCGAGGTGAGCGAAAGTTCGACCATATCGAGAAAGATGTACTTGGGCCGATTTTTAACACGAACGGGCCGGCCCTCAAATTTGGCGGAATACCCACGGGAGGCGGATTTTCTCTCGGGCCACAATATACCCGCCAGGACCTGTTGGCGGATCATTTAACGTGGAATACATACGTCGCTGGATCAACCAGGAAGTGGTATGGGGGGGCAAGCTCTTTCGATTTCCACGACCTGGCGAACGGTCATCTCGAACTAAGGGCAGATGGGGGGTACCAAAATTCCGCCTCTGTCTGGTACTTCGGAGAAGGACCGGATTCGAGCAAAAGCAATAAGACCGATTTCGACCGGGAATTTACGACCGCGCATTTTTCCGCACTCGGCCACTTCTTCGACCAGAAATTGACCGTGGGCTACACTGTGGGCGGTTTGTTGGTGCATGTTGGTCCGGGAAATCTTAGCGGCACCCCCGCGACCGACACGTTATTCACCGAGGCCAACACGCCAGGCCTCACCCAGCAATCGAACTTCATCACCGGTACCACAACCGTCCGGCTGGATTTCAGCCAGCCGGGGTTCAGCAATCCTGTAGGTCTGCAGTTGGAAGCCGACGATTCGCAATTCTTCGATCAGAGCGGTAATCAGGCGAACTTTCACCACCTTGAAACACAGGCGACATACTACGCGCCCATCACCCATGGCATGCGAACCTTGGTCTTTCGCGTTCGCAACGAAACTGCCTTTCCCGAAAACCATCAGGTGGTGCCTTTCTACCTGCAGCCGACTCTCGGCGGACCAGACGATCTTCGCGGCTACGATCGCTATCGCTTTTATGACAACGGCAACTCGGTTGCCACCGCGGAATATCGCTGGTCGATCTCCCAAATGGTGGAGATGGCCATCTTCGGCGATGGGGGAAACGTCTACGGAAGGCCAGGCCTGATCGGCTTTCGCGATCTTCACGGAGATGGCGGCTTTGGCTTTCGCCTTAAGAACAAACAAGCTAGCATCCTGCGGTTCGACGTCGGCTTTTCACCAGAAGGGGTACATGTATGGCTCGTGTTCAACGATATTTTCGGCAAGTTCTCCCGCATCTTCTAGGGTTTGCCTTTGCGGGCGTAACAGTGGGCGTAACAATATGTTCGGCACAACAGTTCCTGCCGGACGATCCTCTAACGCGCACTCCCGAAGTGGCGGCCGTGCGCAAGATCAACGTGCAGGATATCAACGCCCTTTATGACTTCGCTCATAATTCGTTCCACTACAAGAGTCCGGCGGCAACCGACTCACTAAGCGTTAACACGTTGGGCGAGGTGCCTGATTCGAGTTGGTTTACCAACCGCGACACCAGCAGTCTCAGCATCGACGCGGTGAAAAAAGGCGGCAGGGTACATGGAGCGCCACAGCCTCCCTACACGGTGGTTGCGGCCAAAACTGAAGGTGTCAGCATCGGTTTCCGTATTCGTGACGCTCGCGGACTGCTTTATTTCGTGAAGGGCGATCCACCCTCAAACATTGAAATGGCCACGGCAGCGGATGTGATGGGTGCCCTGTTTTGTTATGCCGCGGGATACAACGTACCCGAGAATTACATCCTGGTGGGCCGCACAGACGAGTTTCGCCTTTCAGAAAAAGCGACGATGAAATCGACGTATGGAAAAGACCGTCGCCTGAGAGCGGGCGAGCTGAGACAAATCTTCGATCGGATTCCCCGGGAACGAGACGGCCGTGTTCGGCTGATGGCTAGTCTCTCTCTTCCTCCCAAGATTGCGGGACCGTTCCGCTACGCGGGCGTTCGCTCGGACGATCCGAACGATCTCGTGCCGCACCAACAGCGCCGCGACCTGAGGGGGCTCGCAGTCCTGTTTGCCTGGATCAACCATACGGATGCAAAAGGTGAGAACAGCCTGGACACGGTGGAGGGGGCAGGGGAGAACGCCAGATTCGTGCATCATCTGCTGGATTTTGGTGATTCCTTTGGCAGCGATAGCGATATTGCCAAAGATCCGCGCCACGGGCAGGAGTACATAGCTCTTCCCATGACTTGGAGCCGAACCTACACTCTCGGATTGCACTCTGCCGATTGGGAGACTGTTCATTATCCGAAGGAGTTGCCGGCGGTCGGCAATTTCACCGCCGCGGCTTTCGATCCAATGACGTGGAAGGCGAACTATCCGAATCCCGCCTTTGTGCAATTGACTCCTCTCGATGGGTATTGGGGAGCGAAGCGCGTGATGGCGTTCCGCGACGAACAGATCCGCGCCATCATCGAAGAAGGACAATTCCAGGATCCGAAGGTTGTGGACTACATCACCCGGACGCTTGAATCCAGGCGCGACGCGATTGGCCGGGCCTGGTTCCGCCAGGTGCTTCCGCTGGAAGGATTTCGCATTGTTGATGATCATCTGGCATTCGACGATTTGGCCGTCCAATACGGCTTTTCTTCGCCGAGCCGCTACCAACTCAGCTGGTTTGTGTGGCGCAACGAAGCACGTCAAAAGGAAGACGCTTCTACCCCGGAAAGCTCTCTGCTGCCAGATACGTTCAAGTCTCTCGGCGCGGGGTCGTATATTGGCTGCCGGATCGCTCTCGAACATGCAGACAAAAGATCGGTCACCATCTACTTCCGTCGCGAGGGAGACAGCTGGAAGCTCGTCGGTATTTCGCGAGCAACAACCTAGCTGCAAAGCGCGACGCGCGGCTTCCTCAGTGCCGAAGGGATGCGCTTTTCAAATCAAATGGCTCAGATTAATCGTCGAACGATTGTAGTTACCGGCTTTTTGGCAGCTGTGTCGCTGATTGCCGGAACCCAAATCTCGTGGTGCCAGGGTGAAAAGGAACCGCGGGGACTGCCCAATTTCGGTCGCGTTGCAGATAACCTGTATCGCGGAGGCCAGCCAAGCTCGGATGGATTCAAGTCGCTGCACGCGATGGGGGTGGGAATCGTTGTCGATCTCCGCGAAAAGCCCACTGAGGGGGCGAACGAGAAGCGCCAGGTTGAATCCCTTGGGATGAAATCCGTTGGGATTCCTTGGAGCGCAAACCACGAACCCTCAAGTGCCCAAATTGTCGAATTCCTCGATTTGGTTCGCGCGAACCCGGACACGAAAATATTTGTTCATTGCCGGCGCGGCGCAGATCGTACCGGAGTCATGATCGCCGCTTACCGCATCGCTGTCGAACATAAGCCAGTCGCGGAGGTGGTGTCTGAAATGCATCAGTACCACTATGATTGGCTCTTTCGGTCGCAACTCAAACGTTACATAGAGTCGCTTCCAGGATTAATACAAAACGATCCAAGATTTGCGAACTATCGTCCCCAACCATCCGGCACCAGGCGCTACCCTGTAAACCTCGAGCGTTCGATGGCGACGATACTGGCGCAGGAAATTCCCTTCCAGCTGAGAAAGACCTTGGAATCGCTTTCGATACTCAGCTAAGACATGAAGATGAGGTTTGCTATGAGGAATCCTTCTTACCGACATCGGTGGATGATCGCTCTAACGAGCGTAGTCCTCGGCGGAATGTGTGTTGCGAGCGGCGCGACCGCTCCTGCATTCTTCGCGGAGCCGCACCCTGGTCCCGCAGGCCAGACGTCGTCTGCCTCAGGCGTTCCCGAGCTCCGCGCTATCGTGGATTCCGGTCGTAATGCCGATCTTCGCTGGTCCGACTTTACCCGCTACAAACCAGAGGTCGCCAAACTCTACGAGGGGAACGGTTATTCTTTGCTTTGGCTTCAGAACGGTCGCGTCCGTCCCCAAGGACTGGCTGTGATAGGGCTCTTGCAAAATGCGGCCGCTAAAGGACTGGATCCTGAAGATTACGACGGCTCACGATGGCAGGGCCGCCTCCTCAAGCTGGGTCAAAATCCGTCCCAACAAGACTTGGCCTCGTTCGATACTGCGCTTACGGTCTCTGCGATGCGCTACATCCGTGCCGTCTACTGCGGCCGCGTAAATCCCAAGGAATTCAAGTTTCAGCTCGATATGGGATGGGTACAACTCTCGTTAGCGGAATTCATTCAGGCCCAGGTCCTGAATGAGAGCGATCCGACCGCCAAAATCCAGAAACTGGAACCGCCCTTCCCGGGCTACCGGAAGCTGATTGAGCTCCTGCCGGTGTATGAAGGATACGCACATCAGGCTGAGGGAGAGAGGCTGCCAACGGTCACAAAGACTGTGCGGCCCGGCCAACCCTACGCTGGCGTGGTCCGCCTGGGGCGGTTTCTTCAGATCATCGGTGACATCCCTGCAGGCGCACAACTGAATCCTGATGCAACTATCTATGACGGTGCGCTCGTCGCGGGCGTAAAGCATTACCAGGACCGACATGGAGAAACTCCCACCGGCAACCTTGACCCGCGCACGATCAATGAACTCAATACGCCTCCGACGGTCCGCATTCGCCAGATCAAATTGACTCTCGAACGGTGGCGCTGGCTTCCGCATTCCTTCCCGCAACCGCCCGTGGTTGTGAATCTTCCCGAGTTTCGCGTACGCGCGATGAACCCGGATGGCACCGTCGCCTTCTACAAGAACGTCATCATTGGAAAAGCCTACGGCGGCCACCAGTCTCCGCTCTTTGAGAAAGAGATCCAGTACGTGGTCTTCCGGCCCTACTGGGATGTGACTCCCAGCATTCAGAGAAACGAAATCGTGCCCCACGTCCTGAAGGACCCGAACTACATTGCCAAGCATAATTTTGAAGTGGTCACGCCCAAGGGCGAGGTCGTCACCGACGATCAAGTGAGCCCGGAGGTTTTAGAAGGCATAAAATCGCTTCACCTGATGGTGCGGCAGAAGCCCGGCGATACGAATTCTCTAGGCCTCGTCAAGATCATCTTCCCCAACCCGGATAACGTATACCTGCATGGCACAGACGCTCCGGAACTGTTCTCGCAGGACGTCCGCGATTTCAGCCACGGATGCATTCGCGTAGAGAAGCCTGAGGACCTGGTTGCCTGGGTATTGCGAAACAATCCTGGCTGGGATTTGGAGCGCGTGAAGGCCACGATGAACGGCGATAAAAACAATCTTCAGGTGAACCTGGTCACGCGAATTCCGGTTCTTATTGTCTACGGCACGGCTGCGGTGAACGAGGAAAATCAGATTCGGTTTCTCGACGATATCTATGGATATGACGCCGAACTCGACAAAGCATTGGCCGCCGCTTATCCCGATACATGGTAAGAGCCTTTAGCCCAGCAACTGCATCTAACTCACCATGGGTGTATTGCGGCAATCCATTTCGATCTTCTTGTTTCTGTTGACGCCGCTCCTTGGGCACGGCGGCACAGAATCTGCGTCCGCGGCCGCGCGCGAATATCGGCTCCGCTTCTATCACACTCACACGGGCGAGCGGCTGGACGTCGTCTATCGTCGCGGTGATGAATACATCCCCGAAGCGCTGGACCGGCTCGACCATTATCTGCGCGACCACCGTACCGGAGACGTGCGTCATTTCGATCCTCGGCTCTTCGACCTTCTCCACGACCTGACCGCGTCGCTCAGCGATGCCGGTGGTGAAATCAATGTGATTTGCGGCTACCGCACGCCCTGGAGCAACGAATTCCTGCGCACGCGCAGTCCGCACACCGGCGTGGCGCAGCACAGCCTGCATATGCAAGCCGAAGCGATCGACATTCGCCTGCCTGGGATTCCGACGTCGCAACTGCATGACGCAGCCCTGCGCCTGCATCGTGGAGGAGTTGGCTACTATCGCAGCTCTGACTTCGTGCACGTCGACGTCGGGCGCGTGCGCCACTGGTAGTCTTTTTCTCCACCAAGGATGCGGTTCGCTCTCGCGAGAGTACCACTCTATTATTGATGAGACGTCTGGCTGATAGTTAAGCCTTCACGAATTGGGCATCCAGAGTGATGGTGACTTCGTCGCCAACCAGAACTCCGCCGGTTTCGAGGGCAGCGTTATAGGTCAAACCGAAATCCTTGCGACTGATCTTGGTAGTTGCCGAGAGCCCAATTCGAGTGTTGCCCCAGGGATCCTTGGCAGGCGGCGTTGGCCCTTCCACCGCAAAGCGAACTTTTCGGGTGACGCCGTGAATGGTCAGATCGCCTTCGACGGACAACTCTCCCTCGCCCGCGACCTTGACGCCCGTCGATTTGAAGTGCAACGTGGGAAATTTCTCAACGTGGAAAAAATCGGCGCTCTTCAGGTGCGCATCCCGCTGTTCATCGCGGGTATGAAGGGAAGCAGCTTCGATGGTCGCCTCGACGCGATCGTTGGCCGGATCAGACTCATCCCGAATCAACACTCCCGACACCTTGGCGAAGTGGCCTTTCACGTTCGCGATCATCATGTGCTTGACCTTGAACTCAGCCGCGGTGTGAGCCGGATCGATGTTCCAGGTAGTGGTTGAGGTGCGGGGCGGAGCTGCGGTAGTCGTGTTGCTCATGGTGCCTCCTGTTATATCATCGATGTCGTGCATATCGACATCGATATATCTGATATCGAGTATAATACGAAGGATTCATATTTTTTATGGCTCAGAGTTTTATGGGACAGCGAAAAAAAGACGAGCGCAAAAAACCTCCGGAAGCCCTACATGCCTGGCTCATCATGCTGAAAGCCTGGCAATCGATGTTGCGCTATGCGTCTCCGACGCTACTGCAGGAGGGGTTGGGGGAGTCTGACTTTCGGGTCCTCGAAGTACTGCTGCATAAGGGACCAATGCCGGTGAATGCCATCGGCCCGAAAGTTGCTCTCAATCCAGGATCAGTCAGCGTCGCGGTGGATCGTCTATACGAGAAGGGGTTTGTCAGTCGCGTAGAGTGCAGCCGGGATCGTCGGGTCAGAACTGTGTCGCTGACTGAAAAAGGACGGAAAATGTTTGTTCCTCTCTTTCGCCGGCACGCCGCACTCATCAAACGTGCATTCCACGATGTCTCTCCAGAAGAACTGCAACAGCTTGAATTGATACTTAAGAAGATCGGTAAACGCGCCGCCAGTCTTGCCGAAAAAGATGGGTCATTCTGAGGCTAAGTAATAAAGTTAAGTAAAAAACAGGCTAAGTAAAAGAAGTTAAAAGTGCCAGGCAAATTGTCCGCTACGGATCGAGACGTGTCTGAAAACCCGCGCCCCACTTGAGTCTTAGGGAGCACTCTCATGAGCCAGCACCTGGCAATCTCTCCCACCGAAGCCGCGGACCGTCTCGCGATCCGGGAACTCGTTGGGGCCTGCGCGTACTGTGCCGATCGTCGCGATGCGAAAGGTCAAATGTCTCTGTTTACTCCAGATACGCACTTCGTCGTGTCATGAATGCCAAGGATCCGAAGCCTTCGCTGGACCTGCACTCGCGCGAGGCGCTCGCTCCAGTCTTTGCAGATCTGAACCATTACGCCGCCACCATGCACTTCGTCGGACAGACTACGATTCTCAGCCTAACGAATGATCGAGGCACCGGGAAGGCTTCCTGCCTGGCGCATCACCTCATCGTCAACGGCGACAAACGACAGCTGATGATTGCAGTGCTACGCTACTACGATACGTTCGTGAAGATGGACGGCACATGGCTGTTCGCCGAGCGCCTGCTCTACGTTGACTGGATCGAACAACGCGTTGCGTCGTGATCACGAGGAGCTAAATGTTTTCCATAACGAACGTTTCGATTGCGGACCAAAAACGCCTTGTCATTGTGGGCGCGAGTGGAATGGTCGGAGGATACGCCCTTCGCTACGCGCTCGAGAACCCGGCCGTCGCAATCGTCACTGCTATCGGGCGCAAGAAGGTCGGCATCTCGCACCCCAAGCTGAAAGAGGTTCTGCACCAGGACTTCGCGGACTGCTCCGCACTTGCGGAAGGGCTGTCGGGTCAAGATGCAGCGGTCTTTTGCCTCGGCGCCTATACCGGCGCGGTTTCGGCAGCGGAACTCCGCACGATAACCGTGACCTATACGGTCGAGTTCGCGCGAGTTCTCCGCGCGGGCAGCCCCGAGGCGTCATTCTCGTTCTTGAGCGGGAACGGCGCGGACCAGACGGGACGAAGCCGGATTCCCTTCGCACGTTATAAAGGAGAGGCCGAGAACGCACTCCTCGCGGCCGGGTTTCCCCACGCCTACATCTTCCGGCCGGCGTACATCTACCCCGTTGAGCCGCGGAAGGAACCCAATTTTACCTATCGCCTGCTACGCACGATGTATCCAGTGTTTCGAGTGGTGTTTCCCAATCAGGTCATTCGGGCGGACGACTTGGCCCGGGCCATGGTCGATGTCGCGGTCCGAGAAACAGGTGAGCCTCGATCGCTGGTTCTGGAGAACCGTGACATCCGGGCGATGGTCGAGTCGCTGCATGGCTCTGCAGGCTGATACAGCAGGTTTGAGAATCTTAGGCAGAATTAGCGCGGTAGAGTCTCGAGAAGCGGTGGCGCCACGCCAGAAACATCCTTCGCATAATCTTTGCCAAGAAAGGCCGCCACGGTCGCTGCGATCTGGGCTTGTGTAACGGGTGTTATATTGGCGCGCTCACCAGATGCTGGAGTGTCGGGACCTAGCACTGCGATCCAGATGTTCTCCGATCCCTTCTCCTCCACCCCGTGCTCTTTCCACTCCTCGAACCCACTCCCTCGGCCGTGATCGGTGGTGATGATGAAAGTTGTCCGGTCATGATATTCGGGCATCGCCTGCATCGCGTCCCATAGTTGTCGCACGAACGCGTCGACCTGATGCGCACTCTCAAGCACCAAGTCGTAGCGTCCGGAATGAGCCCAATTATCGGTCTCTCCGTAACCGACAAAAAGCAGGCGCGGATGCGCCGATTTTATATAGTCAAGCAGCGGCACCTGCAAAAAGGAATCCCAAACGTCTTCATCGTCAAGCCGCGTGGTTGTCCGATACAACTCGTTCAGCAGTTCTTGCCTGGGCGTGAGGTTTTTCGTTTTGGGCAGATCCCATCCCGCCTGCAGAACGAGCCCGCTGCGGGGTTCATTGAAAATGTTCTTGAAGACGTCCCAGGTAGCGTACGCGGCAACTTGCCCGCGGAACTCGGGGAAGTGATTCATCCACTCAAAGACGGTCACGTTGGGGTTCAGCCCAAATTCGTTGCTGTCGATGCGCGCATCGGGACGCCCGGTCAACATCTCGTTGTATCCCGGATACGAGAACGCCATCCCGTTGGTAACGCGTGCGACGCTGCCCTTGTTCTGGTTGCCGAAGATCTGTCCTTGCCTGGCTACGACGCCCCAGAGAAAAGGGAAGAGCAGCTTCCGGCGTGCTGAGGGATCGTCATTCCAAAACTCACGTCGCAACTGCTCCGGGCTTGCCCAAATGCCGCCGTATTTCTCGTTCAGCAAATCCGGATCGGCGCCCGTGAATATTTCCTGCCATCGCAGACCATCGCTCACGATGAGAACGACGTTTCGAGTCTTGAGCTGTGCCCAGGCCGATTGGGCCTCAATAATAAAGGATAGAAATACGAACACAAGAAACCGCAATGTACTCTTCTTACTCTTCAATCAGTCGTCCCCCGCGTCAGAAACTGTAGCGCAAGCTAAATTGCATCACGCGCGGCTTGGTAAGCGCTTGGGTGAAATCTTCCAGCGTCGTTCGATAAAACAGATACTGGGGCCTGCGGGAATTGAACCGTTCGAATTGAACACGTTCGTCGACGCGCGCTTCTTTAATTATTTCTTTCCAACCCCCGGCTCAACAGGCTTCATTTCCGAGCCCGTGACGCGGGTCACGCTAGTCGGCTACAGTCACGTCCACTTTAGTAGACTTCAACGTGCACAAAAGTAGGCACGTTTTCCACAGTTTACCAGTTTATCCTCAACATCACCCACGGAAACAAAGGACTTACACCGACAAAATCTGCACTTTTTCCACAGCGTTCCTTCTCAGGAACACTTCTCGAAAAGCGCTCTCACTGCACGACCTCCCGGCGCAACGATGCGTTCTCTGTCGATCAACACCCGAGCAACTCAAACTTCCAGCTCTCCGGAGACATCGCAGACTACTTCTTACGATGCGTGCCTCCCAGTCGAGGCATTTCCGGCGATTGCGTTGAGATCGGCAATCGCTTCAGGAGGAATCTGAAGCATCGCAGACTGAAGATTCTCGCGAAGATGTTTGAGGGAAGATGTGCCAGGAATCAGCAGGATATTGGGCGAGCGCTGGAGAAGCCAGGCAAGCGCAACCTGCATGGGTGTGGCCTCGAGCGACGCTGCGGCTGTGTCAAGTGCCGACGACTGTAATGGAGTAAAGCCTCCCAGCGGGAAAAACGGAACATACGCTATACCTTGTGCGGCCAGCTCGTCGATGAAAGCATCGTCGTTTCTTTGGGCAACGTTGTAGAAATTCTGCACGCAGATGATTTCCGTGATGGTTTGCCCCTCAGCGAGCTGCCTGGGCGTAATGTTGCTCAGACCGATATGACGGATCAGTCCCTGGCGCTTGAGTTCGGCGAGGACGGTCAGCGGTTCCTCGATCGAGTCTTGCCCCGGTTCCTGGATTCCGCCAACGCGAAGATTGACGACATCCAGATGCTCGAGGCCAAGATTCTTCAGGTTGCCATGAACGGCGTCCTCGAGTTCGTGGCGGGACAGAGCGTGATGCCACGATTTGTCTGGACCTCGACGTGCGCCTACTTTGGTTACGATCACCAGATCCTTGGCATACGGATGAAGCGCGCGCTTGATAAGCTGATTGGTCACATGAGGTCCGTAGAAGTCGCTGGTGTCAATGTGGTTCACGCCCGACTCTACCGCTTCTCGCAGAACAGCAGTGGCCGTATTAACATCCCGCGGCGGCCCCCACACGCCGGGGCCAGCCAGTTGCATGGCCCCGTAGCCCATGCGGTTTAATGTCATCGATTTGCCGAGCAGGGTGAAGCTGCCGGCGAGGTCTTTTTGTTCTTGTTCAGTCATTTTCATTTCTCATTCCTCTTCATTCGTCTTCATTCGGGCTGGGTGCGGTGTTCCTCAGTCATAATGAGGAACGCTAAAACGACTCTCCCACCATTTCTTCACTTTTCTTCCAGAGCGCCTCGGCGTTGTTTGCATCGAGCGCATATCCAAGCACTCCTTCGTTTATGGTGTCGATGGGCGCGTTGGCTGGCACGAGACTCGCGACGTGGCAGTCCTCGCAATATCGGCCTCCGATTTCTTCGGCGGGAGCAACCACTCCGGCCCACACCGAAGTTGCGGCTCCTTGAGGAATAGTCTTCCACTGGAACGGCGCCCTGCCCTCCGCAGCGAGTTGCTGATTCCTTTGTTCGATGATCTTTTCGATTTGGCTGGCGTCCACGTGGCGAGCCAGTTCGGTATGGATTACTCCCGGATGCACTGCGGCAGCACGTACGCCTCGGTCGCGGTGGCGTCTGTCGAAGGCTACCGCGAAGAGAATGTTGGCCGTTTTGGATCTTCCATAAGCAACGAACGGTTCATACGGCGTCCGCTCAAAGTTGGGATCCTCGAGGTTGACATTAGAATAGCGGTGACCCAAAGAAGAAAGATTGATCAGTCGTCCGCCATCGCGGATAAGAGATGCAATCCGGTTTACCAGGACAAAGTGGCCCAAGTGATTCGTGCCGAATTGTGTTTCGAAGCCATCAGCCGTGTGGCCGAGCGGCGTGGCCATCACTCCGGCATTGGCGATGACCACATCGAACGCCCTTCCTTTTTCCAGCAACCCGTCGGCGCAGGCACGTACGCTCTTGAGATTGCCAAGATCGAGTTCAACCAGTTCGAAGCTTCCGCAATGGGCCGCGGCCTCCTTTCGCACCTGCTCGGTTGCAGCTTTGGCTTTGTTCAAATCCCGCGCCGCGCCTACAACCTGAGCGCCGTGTGCGGCCAGGGAGCGCGCGGTCTCCACGCCGAGGCCGGCCGAAACGCCCGTGACGAGAATTCGTTTGCCTTTCAGATTCACGCCGGACAAAACGTCATCTGTAGTTGAAGTGGCCCCAAATGAAGTTGTCTCAAGTATGGCCGTCATTTTTTCCATCTCCTTTTACTGACTGTGTACTCACTGTTTCGATGTGGCGGATGTGGAGTCGGTTTCGCATTAAGCGCGCGAAACCACGGCATCCGCGGAGTGTTCGGAATATTTCATCGCTTTCAAATCGCTAAGCAGCCCCGGACCCGTCGGCCGCCATCCCAGCCATTGCTGGGTCAGCGCGCTCGAAGCTGGCATGTCACCACTTACGAAATGCGTGAGCCAGCCAAAGTGCTCGCCCGCTTCCTCAGGAGACTTGGAAACAACCGGCACTTTCAGGCCTCGACCGATTACCTCAGCGATCTCTTTTAGCGGCACACCTTGTTCTGCGACTGCGTTATAACGTGATCCCGCTGGCCCGTTTTCTAAGGCTAGTTTGTAGAGGCGGGCAGCATCCAGTCGATGCACGGCCGGCCAGCGGTTGAGCCCATCTCCCACATACGCCGAGACACCCTTCTCGCGTGCCACGTCGATCATGTAGGTGATGAGGCCTTGCTTGACTGGGTCGTGGACCTGCGGAAGGCGTATTACCGAAACGTGCACGCCCTTGGCCGCGGCTGACGCTCCTGCCTGTTCCGATACTCGAGGCATGGGAGCGTTGGGCGCATCTTCCTCGGTGGAGAGACGGCCCGGCGTGAAGACGGCGCCGGTCGCGGAGGTGACGATCAAGGGGCGCCTGGAGCCGACGATCGCGGAGCCAAGCGTCTCGATGGCGCGTCTGTCGATCTCACAAACTTCCTTGAATCTGGAGAAGTCATGGACGAAAGCGGTGTGGATCACGGCATCCGACGCGGCGACTCCACTGCGGAGGCTGTCCAGATCTTCAACGTCCCCGCGATGGACTTTGACGTTGGCACCAGCGGCGGCAAGCGACTTGGCGCCCGCGTCCGACCGGGCGAGGCCGAGCACCTGATGACCTGCGTCGATGAGTTCGCGAACAATGGCGGAACCGATAAAGCCTGTAGCACCGGTTAGAAAAACACGCATATTCTTTTCCTCCTAAGCAATTTGTGGTTCGGTCGATAGTGATGAAGCGCTCGCCCGACTTGCGAGCCGAGTCGACGCCTTCGCAGTGAGCGATCGCCATTCGCGGGTTGAAGCGGGCAGCGCATCGGTCTTGATCAACTCCTGCAGCCAATCTTCTGCCGAGAGCTTCGCCTCTTCTGATCCGAACAACTGAGTGATGGCATTGAAGAATGCGGACAACTCCCGCTCCGCCATTGTCGCGAAGTCGGGACAAGGATGATTGGAATTCTTCAGTGGTTCATAACGAGCGACTGGATTCATATTTCTCACCTCTTGGAGCCGGAGATCGAATCCGCGGAATCCGTAAACCGCTATTGACAGGCGGCCCATGTTTTGGCTAAAACGGAGAGTGTCTCCGAATCACTAGATAAGATAACCGGAGGCAGTCTCCGGTTGCAACTTTTTTTATGCCGACCAAGACCCAGCAAATTGCGCCCCGAAAACCGCGCACCGACGCGCTGCGCAACCGCGAGCTCATTCTGGATGTGGCGAAGGAGGCGTTTACCCGGTCCGGCGCGAATGCCAGCCTCGATGACATCGCCAAAGAGGCAGGCGTGGGAGCGGGAACTCTGTATCGCCACTTTCCTACGCGCGACGCACTGATTGAAGCGGTCTATCGGACTGAAGTAGAAAAAGCGGCCGCGGCCGCGAAGAAGTTCTCCGAAAGCCTTCCTCCCATCGAGGCCTTGCGAGCGTGGATGTTATTGTTCGTCGACTACATCGCGACCAAGCAGATCATCGGCCCCGCTCTAAACTCGATCGTTGGAGGGCCTTCGAAACTGTATGAAGGCTCACGCAGTCAGATCCAGGGAGCGATTGATTCGTTGGTGAAGCGCGCGATCAAGAGCGGCGACATTCGTAGAGATCTGGAGCCATTCGATCTGCTCCGCGCACTGATCGGCGTCTCCCACGTGCTGTCCGGCCCTGACTGGCAGCAAAGCGCCAGAAGACTCGTGGACATCCTCATCACAGGTTCACGGCCCATCAAGTAGTACGAGATCTCCGGCACCTCCAGCGCAGCTCTCCCGCGCAACTTTTGCGTTGGCACACTTCATCTGACTGGATCTGACTGCCATTATTCTGCGAGTGGAGCGAAACGGCTGAGCTGAGCTGAGAAGCGATCCGGACACCGGCGTTCGACCTGGTTCGCACAAAGGAGACCTTATGAGTTCGAAACCGAAAAATACGATCTGCCTCTGGTTCGGCCAGGACGCACAGGATGCGGCGCGCTTCAACGCCGCGACCTTTCCGAATAGTGAAGTGACTGCCGTTCACAAAGCGCCCAGTGACTATCCAGGCGGCAAGCAGGGCGATGTGCTGACGCTGGAGTTCACGGTTCTCGGCATTCCGTGTCTCGGTCTCAACGGCGGCCCGGAGTACAAGCACAGTGAGGCCTTTTCCTTCCAGATCGCGACGGACAATCAGGAAGAGACGGACCGGTACTGGAACGCGATCGACGGCAATGGCGGCCAGGAAAGTCGGTGCGGTTGGTGCAAGGACCGCTGGGGCCTCTCGTGGCAGATTACCCCACGCGCGCTAATGGAGGCAGTGGCGACTGGAGGCGGCGAGGCAAAGCGTGCCTTCGAGGCAATAATGCCCATGAAAAAGATCAACATCGCCTCAATCGAGGCAGCGCGGCGGGGATGACATGGATACCACGGTTCCTCTTTACTTGGTTTTCTGGTCGCTCGCAGTCTCGTTCGGCTGCTCTACAGCTTTTTGCCACCTGGAATCGGGATTGTATTCCTCCATGGCTTTGGCGAGTGCATCGGTCTTTTTCCCGAGGTCCTTCTGATACACCACGCCATCCTCAGCAACGATGAATGTCATCACTCCGGACGACCTATATTCCGCCGGATACGCTACGAACGCGAAGCCCGCGGTCATTTTGCCGTTTGCGATGTAGCTTTTTGCCCCGCCCGGGCCATTTTTTCCCTGACGCGTCAGAATGCGGTAATGGTAACCGCGATACGGAGTCGGAGCGCTGTCCCGATTATTGGCGTTGCCCTCAACACAGGCCGTTGCCACGAGCGGTCCGATGGGGCTCTGGGGTTCGTTATCGGTAGACTTCCAATACAAGCCATTGTGCTGCCCGTCATCACTGGAGATTTTCTGGGCGTACTCGCCGTGTTGCGCAGAATATTCTTTTTCGGCTGCCACCAGTTCCTGGAAAACATGGATGGTCGACATTTCATTCCGGCCAATCCGCCTGAATAAAATTTCCCGCTTGCCTGCGTCGGTATCGAAATACCATGCAGCGCCTTTATTGACGAGCGGTATCGGTGTAGGCCAATTCTCCGCGCCGATATATAACGTGGTCGTTCCATCCGGTTCTCTCACCAGACGGTGCATTTCCTGATACTTCTGTACGAAGTTGGCGCGACTTTGGGCGTCCTCTGCGTCGTCTCCCGAGGAGACGATTTGCTTTCCGTCTGGTCCGAGGATATTGAGCATGGCCTTTTCGTCATTACTCTGCGCCGCCGCGACCAGCGCGCTGCTCGCGTCTTCCGCGGACGAAAATGTTTTCTGGCCTGGTTGCTGCGCCAGGGAAGCAGAAAAGCACACCGTTAGAAAGACGGCCACCGCGGTTAAAGCAGGAAGATTTACTCCGCGAGATTTGTCAACGTTCAGGTTCGTTTTCCGCATGCGGCTTCTCTCCATTTCTAAATTTCACGATCCAGCAGAAACATACCGACAACCTCGATTACCGCCGCCCTCCGCCGCCGGCGTGACCACCGCTTCCGCCACCGTGAAATCCTCCTCCGCCGCCGAAGCTGGCGCTTCCGCGCGAGGAAAAGCTCCGAGTCTCTCCGCCACGCTGGTAGCCGCTGAAGGCACCGGAGCGGACACCGCTTTGGCCGCGGGGCTCGGCGTATCCGCGGGCGGCGCGGTTATCTCCGCCGAAAGGCCTGGCTCCCTCACCGGGATGATTGAAAGCTCCGCCCCGGTCGACTCCTCCCCGGTTGACTCCGCCGCGATAGAAATTGCTCCGGTTATAAAACGTTGTGCTACGGGAAAAGTATCTGCCGTGGTTAAACACGGCGTAATGGTTATGCCAGTCGAATCCCCAATGACCCCAGCCCCATCCGAAACCGCCGAACCACCCGATTCCGAAGCCGACTCCGAACGAAAGGTAAGGCCCACCAAACCAGATTCCAGGATAGGGATACCATCCTGGCCAAGCCACGACGGGATATCCGTAAATGAGCCACGGATCGTACGCAGGAACATACACCACGTCGGGATCAGCGGGCTCAATGTCGATCGCCGAATCTTGATCCGTGACTTTTAATTGCGGCGTGGTCTTGAGATTGCCGGCGTCCTGCGCTTTGCGGCGCATGAACTGGACTGCATCCATTATGTCTTGCTGCTGGTTGTAATAAGCGTCGCCCAAGGAGGATGTCCAGGAAAGGTTCTTGTCCATATTTCCCAGGACGGATGGAAATGCCGCGAGCGCCTTGACGCTCGGGTCCCACGGTTGTGGGTCCACGGCCTGGCCCAGGGCCTCGGCTTTCAAATCAGGATGCGCCTGCACCCACCGGTCGGCTTCGACAACCTGTTCAGGGAACGTAGATGCTGTGAGGATCTGTGCTACTAGTGAATCGGGATATAGAGCAATCGGCGCGACCAGCTGTTGCAACTGTTCGGGAGTCTGTTGCGTATAGGGTGGCGTCGGTGCGGCCGGTGCCGGTGCGTCCTGTGCCGGTGGTTGCGGGTCTTGATAGGCCGCCAGAGTCTGAGGGTAAGTCACCAATAACAGGGCTGACGACACTACGAAAGCAGAAATCCGCGTGCCCAATCGAGGCCTTGAGAACCCTGCATGTTCGAGAATATTCATATAAGCCTTTCTGTCTCGCGTTCGTCCGAAACTGCCCCACATATCTTTGGAGATGATCAAAACACGGCTTAGGTTGCAATTTTCATCGTGCCTCACGAAATTAGTGCTCCTTGGCCGCTTGCCTGAACCTCTGCGATCGCCATGAACCTCGATGTCGGGTCATGGACCCTCCCGCGTGTCGCTTTTCGTCGGTGGGGATAAGACGGGTCGACATAGGACCACAATCGATCTTGGAGCCACCAGGTATTTTGCCTGCTCTAAAGGGATTCCGTCGCCCGAGAAATCATCTGGACTGGTCAAAGCGGTGTCCACGATTCTTTTCCACTCCTGGGCTGATCCCTCCTGCACATTGAAGTCCAACTCTTCCCAGTACGAATTGATCATCACGTAGATATCGTCATCCCCTTGAGAAGCGCCGTGCAGGCAGAACGCCAGGCTGTGCGAATCGGGGGACAAATCGACCTTGGGGCCGACTCCGTACCAGGAAACATCTTCCCGCCAGAACCTGCTTCGGCTCAGCGAAGGATGATTCTTGCGGAACCCAATCATGTTCTTGAAGAACTGGAAAATGTCCACATTCGATCGGAGTTGACTCCAATCCAGCCATCCAGTTTCGTTATCCTGGTTATAGGGATTGTTGTTGCCAAATTGTGTGTTCAGGAACTCATCGCCAGCGCGAAACATCGGCGTGCCGTTCGACAAGAAGAGCAGGCAGCAGAAATTCTTCACCTGCTGCCGGCGCAATGCGCGGACCGCCACGGAGACGCCTTCATCCCCCTCCTGCCCGCAATTCCAACTGTAGTTCGCGTCGGTACCGTCCTGATTATTATTTCCGTTTTGCACATTGTGCTTGCGATCATAGGAGACGAGATCGTAGAGGGTGAAGCCGTCGTGTGAAGTTACGTAATTCACGCTCTGATAAGCGTGATAAGCATCGGCGCGGCTGTCGGGAAATAAGTCATCGCTGCCATAGATACGCCGCATCACCTCGGGAACCATACCGTTGTCGCCCTTAACAAAACGGCGAATGTCGTCACGAAACCGTCCGTTCCACTGGAGCCAAGTCAGGCCGGGAAAGCCGCGTCCGAGTTGATAGGCGGCGGTGTCCCAGGGTTCCGCGATCAGACGCACGCGTCCCAATTCCGGATCCGCGGCAATTTCACTGAAGATGGGCGCTTCGCCCCAGTTGAGAGATCCGTCTGCATTGCGGCTGAATACCGACGCCAGATCAAAGCGGAATCCGTCGATGTGCATGCCGCGCTTCCAATAGCGCAAGCTGTCGATCACCATCTTGCGCACGTGAGCCTGGCCGAAATTCAAAGTATTCCCTGTACCGGAGTAGTTGGCGTATGGGTTGGCCGGATCGGAGGAAAGCATGTAATAACCGGAGCTGTCGAGACCCTTGAAGCTGTAAATTGGCCCTTTGGAGTCGCCCTCGCAAGTGTGGTTGTATACCACGTCCAGCACTACGCCGATGTCAGCCTCATGAAAAGCCTTCACCATGTTCTTGAATTCAAGATGCTGCTCATCAGCGCGCTCCGCGCTCGCGTACTGAGCATGCGGCGCGAAGAAATTCAAAGGCATATAGCCCCAGTAGTCGCCTTCTTGTGGATCACGCTGAAAAACCGGCATCAGTTCTACAATCGTCACCCCGAGTTCTTTTAAATAAGGGATCTTTTCCACGAGACCGGCGTATGTGCCGGCACGCGATGGGTCGACACCTGAGTTTGGGTTCTTCGTGAAACCTCTAACGTGAAGCTCGTAGATGACTGCATCCGACTCATGATACGGAGGCCGAACCCCTGACCAGTCAAATGTCGATCGGTGATCAGCCAGCACCCCCAAAGGCGCGCTCCCGGCATTGGATCCTTCTCGCATGGCCAGGTTGCGATCGAAACCGGGTGGGAAGAAAATGCACTTCGCGTAGGGATCGAGCAGGACCTTCTGCGGATCGAAACTGTGTAGTTGAGGAATCGTCTCTCCCGATACCGAATACGCGTAATAACGAGCGGCACCAAGCTTTGTAGCCGGGACGCGGCAATGCCAAATCGGCCCCGACTTGTTGTGCAGAAAATCCAATTGAAGCCTCAAAACAGGATTCACCAGATCGGCTGGAGAATAGAGCAATAGAGTGACGCTCTCCGCATGTTCCGAGTGAACGGCGAAATTGAACGCTTGCTCCTTTTCGATCCAGTTGACGCCAAGTGGCAATGGGCTGCCCTCAGCCTGTTCCCAACTCGGTCGTTTAATAAGTGGGGCGGCCACGGTATTAGTAACCTTGGCCGGATCATCCGTGTTGGCGGGCACATCGACGCTTGAACTGTTCACTGCCCCTCTCTTTTCATCCACTTCAGCATTCACTCCAGCGATCGCTTCGCTCTCAATGCGGCAGCGCTAAAACTCCGCTAAGTTGCGGCAATGAACTTAGCAATCTGCTCGCGCCGTTCCAAAATATTTGCACTCCAATGCACACCAGCAGGAACGCGGTGAGTTTTAAAATTACGTTCGTCCCCGTCATGCCAATTTTGCTCGCGAGCCGATCTGCGTAGCCGTAGCAGAGATAGATGGTTGCCGCGATGAAGGCGGAAGCGATCGCCGCTGCCAGAATTGACAGAAGGTTTGCGCCCAGGTGCTGCGGCGTATTCGCGCCCAAAGTGATGGCAATCGAGATGGAGCCGGGACCAACTGTCAAAGGAAGCGTCAGCGGATAGAACGCCTGGCTCAGAGCATCAGCGCAAGTGACCGTTTGCCTGGGTGAGCCTTGGTCGCCCGCGTTTTTCTGATTCAGCATCGCCCAGCCCGTTGAAATCACGATCAGCCCACCGCCGACCTGCACAACCGGGAGCGAAATCCCAAAGAAGGAGAGTACGTGCGCCCCGAGGGTAAAGGACGCGATCAGCAGTATGAAACTATCTACGGCAATGCGGCGAGCCAGCACTCGTCGCGTCTCATCCGCGTAGTCTCGCGTAAGCAGCAGAAAGACCGGAGCGCCTCCGATCGGATCAACGATCGGAAAGAGCGCGCTCACCACCAGGAGAATACTCTTGGCAACTTGAAAGACCAGGTTAACCTCCCGCCTGCTTCTAGATTTGAGGCATCTAGACTTGAGCTCTCGCCCGACCGCGGTCCACTTGCGCCCCGACAGACGTTGCGGGACTCGCCGAGCGACTGGAACTCTCCGTCAAATCCTGCAGCCATTGAAAAGCCTGAGTTGTTAGCATGTCTTCTCGAACGCGCCAACGCCAGTTTCCATCGGCACGACCGGGCACGTTCATACGAGCTTCGCTTCCCAGGTTGAGCAGATCCTGCAACGGAGCAATCGCCAGCGCCGCTGGTGATGACCATACCAGCCGCATCAACTCCGAAGCGGCATCCGCACTCGTTCCCGGCGCACGATTGAGATAGCTCCAGAAGTTTTGCCGCTGGTAGTCCGGTAATTCCTCATACCATTGTCGAGTTGTGGCGTTGTCATGCGTGCCGGTATAGGCGACTGTATTGTGGACAAAGTTGTGTGGCAGATACGGATTGTCCGCATGACCATCGAAGGCAAATTGCAGGACACGCGTTCCCGGCACACGAAACTGATCGCGCAGGGCCACGACGTCGGGTGTAATCATACCCAAATCTTCCGCGATGAACGGTAGATAGCCCAACTCGGTTTGCACCGCTTGAAAAAAGCTGGCTCCCGGACCCTCCACCCACTGTCCGGACTGAGCCGTTGGCGCTCCGGCTGGGACATGCCATGCAGCCGCGAACCCGCGGAAGTGATCCAAGCGAATCACATCGACATGAGCCAGCAGAGCACGCAACCGATCGATGCACCACCGATAGCCAGTCGAGCGCACGGCATCCCAGTTGTAAACGGGATTGCCCCACAATTGACCTTGCGCGCTGAAATAATCGGGAGGAACTCCGGCGACGAAGCGCGGCCGACGCTGCTCATCGAGCAGGAATAATTCTGGATTCGCCCAAACATCGCTGGAATCGGGAGAGACGAAGAAGGGCAGATCGCCGATCAAATTCACGCCGTTGGTATGGGCATACTCCTTGAGTTGATCGGTCTGGCGGAACAGCAGGAATTGCGCGAAGCGTACCTGATCGATTTGACTTGCTAACTTTTGCCGCGCCTCGGCGAGGGCATCCGGGCTGCGCTCGACCAACTCTGCTGGCCACTCAAGATAATATGCGTCGCGATACTTGTCTTTCAGCGCGCGGAACAGAGCATAGTCTTCCAGCCAATGCGCTTGGCTGGTACAGAACTCGTCGTAGGCAGGCGCGAGGTTTCTGGCATTGTGCTGCCCGGCTTTGAAATTTGCCCATGCCGTTTCGAGCAGCCGCCGCTTGAACGGGATAACAGAATCGTAGTCAACCGCATCCGCGGAGAAGTGCGACTGAACATCACTCGCCTGTATCAGCCCGTCGGAAATGAGAGAGCCGGGGCTGATCAGCAGTTCGTTGCCGGCAAACGACGACATTGATTGATAGGGCGAGTTTCCGTAACCAGTCGGACCCAACGGGAGGGCCTGCCACCACGCTTGGCCGGAATCGTGGAGACGATCAATCCACGAGAACGCGTACGATCCCAGATCGCCGACGCCATACGGAGAGGGCAGGGAAGTGACGTGCAAGAGCAAGCCAGCGGCACGATATTCAGTCGGAAACGGTGGAACACTCGTGCGGCCGTCGTCATCGGCCATCATGCACTCCCGAACCCAGCGCATTATTCACCATCTCCTGCGCCTCGCTGAGGATCGCGTTCAGATGGGTCTGGCTCTTGAAACTCTCGGCGTAGATCTTATAAATGTTTTCCGTACCGGAGGGTCGCGCCGCAAACCAGCCACTCCCCGCAACAACTTTCAAGCCGCCGATCGGAGCATCGTTGCCCGAGGCTTTGGTCAGCTTGGCGGTGATCGGCTCGCCCGCCAGGTCTGATTCTTTTACCGCGTCCGGGGTGAGTTTTTTCAGCTTCGCTTTCTGCTCGGGCGTGGCGGGCGCGTCGATGCGCGTGTAGTACGGAATGCCGAACTCCGCCGTCAGTTCGCGGTAATGTTCTCCGGGGTCCTTGCCGGTGCGCGCGGTAATCTCCGCCGCCAGCAAGTCCATGATCGGGCCGTCCTTATCGGTCGTCCATGCTGTGCCGTCAAGACGAAGAAAACTTGCTCCAGCGCTTTCTTCTCCGCCGAAACAGCACGAGCCATCGACCAGGCCCGGCACAAACCACTTGAAACCCACCGGCACTTCGCTGAGTTTGCGGCCGAGCTTTTTGACGACCCGGTCAATCATGCTGCTGCTCACCAGAGTCTTGCCCACCGCAACTGTGTCACGCCACTGCGGCCGGTGCGTGAGCAAATAGCGGATGGCAACGGCAAGGTAATGATTCGGATTCATCAAACCCGCAGCCGGAGTTACGATGCCGTGCCGGTCAGCGTCAGTATCGTTCCCGAAAGCCACCTGGTACTGATCTTTCAGCCCGACCAGCCTGGCCATCGCATAGGGACTCGAGCAGTCCATGCGAATTTTGCCGTCGTGGTCAACGGTCATAAACGAAAATGTCGGGTCGACAACTGGATTGGTGATGACGATGTCCAGCCCGTAAATCGAGTTGATCGGCTCCCAGTAAGGCAATGAAGCTCCGCCCAGAGGGTCGACGCCAAGTTTGAGGTGGGCGCCGCGAATCGCATCCATGTCAACGACATTTTTGAGATCACGAACGTACGGCAGGATGAAATCTTCCTGGTGAGTGGTCGCGGACCCGATCGCCTTAGCGTACGGAATCCGCTTGACCCCTGCATTTTCTGCTCGCAACAATTCGTTCGCGCGATCCTCCACCCAGCGGGTCACGTCGGTATCAGCCGGGCCGCCGTTGGGCGGGTTGTACTTGAAGCCTCCATCCTCCGGAGGATTGTGCGACGGCGTAATCACGATGCCGTCCGCGAGATGGTCTTTCTGCTTGCGCCCACGGTTGTAAACCAGAATCGCTCGCGAGATAACCGGTGTCGGAGTTATCCCGTCGTCTTGCTGAATAATCGTCTCCACGTTGTTTGCCGCCAGTACTTCGAGGGCGGTGCGCTGCGCGGGCTCCGAGACTGCGTGGGTGTCTTTCCCCATATAGAGCGGGCCATCGGTGCCCTGCGCGTGCCGGTATTCGCAGATCGCCTGGGTAATGGCGAGGATGTGCGCTTCGTTAAATGTCCCGCGCAGGGGCGAGCCACGGTGTCCGCTGGTGCCGAAGCTGACCAGTTGGTTTGGATCTTCCAGGTCTGGACGTCGCTCGAAATATTCCTTCTGCAAGCGAGCCACGTCCACCAGCAACTCCTTTGGCGCTGGTTTGCCGGCCAGCGGCGAAATGCGTTCACCTGTCGGGGACTGTTTTTCTAAAGTACTGGGCATGGTTTCACCTTCCAGATCTCGCTCGCGTATTCCGCAATGGAGCGATCACTCGAAAATTTCCCGGAGCTTGCGACGTTCAAAATTGCTTTCTGCGCCCATGCGCCGGGTTCGGCATAGAGCGCACCGAGCCGGTCTTGTGCGTTGCAATACGAGGTCAGGTCCGCCAGATGCATATAGTGATCGCCCTGCGTCAGAAGCAGGTCGCGCAAGGGTGAGAATATTCCTGGTTCGTTGCGACTGAAATAGTCAGAGGAAATGAGATCCAGCGCGGCCCGTGTCTCCGGCTCATTTTCATAGTGCCAGTGCGGGTCATACGAGGCGCGGCTGTTCTCGACCTGCTCCACGGTGAGTCCGAACAGGAACATATTCTCTTCTCCGGCTTCCTCCGCCATTTCGATGGTCGCACCGTCGCGGGTTCCGACCGTTAAGGCTCCGTTCATCATAAATTTCATGTTACTCGTTCCGCTGGCCTCATATCCCGCGGTGGAGATCTGGTTGGAGACATCGCTGGCCGGAATCAGCCGTTCCGCCAACGAAACATTGTACTCGGGGAGGAAGACGACGTTGAGCCTGCCGCGCGCCGCCGGGTCACCGTCAATCGTGCTCGCCAGGTTGTTGATGAATTTTATGATGAGCTTGGCCAGCTTGTAAGCTGGCGCTGCTTTGCCAGCGAAGAAAAATGTCCGCGGCGCTATCTTCATGGCGGGATTTTCCCGCAGCCGGTTATAAACAATCACAATCCGCAGCGCATTCATCAATTGCCTTTTATATTCGTGAATGCGCTTGATGTGGCAGTCAAAGATGGTATCCGGGTCCACGACACGCCCCCACGTGGACTTGAGCCAATTGGCAAACTGCACTTTGGACTCTCGCTTCGACTTGACGAAGCGTCCGCGCGCGCTAGAATCCTCCGCGAATGGCTTGAGCTGTTGGAGCAGGCTCAGATCAGTAATCCAGCGATCTCCGATGACCTGCGTGATTTCGCGGGCCAGCGCGGGATTGGCCTCGAGCAACCAGCGCCGCGGCGTCACTCCGTTTGTCTTGTTGCTGAAACGCTCGGGAAACATTTCCGCGAGATCCTTCACCGTCGTTGTGCGCAGTAGCTTGGAGTGAACAGCAGACACTCCGTTGGTGCTGTGCGAGCCAACAATGGCAAGGTTGGCCATCCGGATTTTGCGCGGGCTACTTTCTTCGACCAGGCTCATGCGCTGCACGCGCCCCTCATTGCCGGGGAAGCGAACCCGAACTTCATCAAGCAGCCGACGGTTGACCTCGTAGATGATCTCCAGGTGACGAGGTAGCAGTGTTTCAAACCATGCCACCGGCCATTTCTCGAGAGCCTCAGGCAGCAAGGTGTGATTTGTGTACCCGAGGGTCCTCTTCGTCAGGTCCCAGGCCTGGTCCCATCCCAAGTGCACATCATCGAGCAAGATCCGCATCAGTTCAGGGACCGACATGGAAGGATGAGTGTCATTGAGTTGAATTGCGGCTTTCTCCGGAAACTTTTCCCAATCCGAATTGTGGCGCTGGAAACGGCGCACCAGGTCCGCCATGGAACACGCGACCAGGAAATACTCCTGCAGAAAGCGCAGCCCCTGCCCCTTCGTCGTGGAATCGTCGGGATACAGCACGCGGGTAAGCGACTCCGCCTGGAGAGTTTCGCCGAGTGCGCCCACGAAGTCTCCAGTGCCAAACTTCTCAAAATCGAAATAATCGGGCGCCGCCGCGGCCCAGAGCCGGAGCGTGTTGATTGTCTTTCCACCATAGCCCACTACGGGGCGATCAAACGGAATACCGATCAGGCTTGACGGTCGGTCGGGGATGATTTGAAAATTACCCTCTTGCAGCTTAAATGAGACGTTCAGCCTTATTTCTACATTCTCGTGAAGCCGGGCAATCTCCCAGGGATCGCCGTAGCGGAGCCAGTTGTCGGGATTCTCTTTTTGCCAGCCATCTACGATCGATTGTTTGAACATGCCATACTCATAGCGCAAACCATAGCCGGTGCCCGGAAGCTGCATGGTCGCCATCGAGTCGAGAAAGCACGCCGCGAGCCGGCCCAGGCCGCCGTTGCCCAGCCCAGCATCTGGTTCCTGCTCAATCAATTCCAGCCAGTCGATACCATGTTCTTTGGCCGCATCCGGCAAAAGCGGATCCAGCAACAGGTTGGTGATGTTGTTGGCCAACGAGCGCCCGATGAGAAACTCCATGGACAGGTAATAGATGCGTTTGGCATTCTCCCGCTCATAAGTGTTCTTGGTCAGCACCCAACGCTGGGCGAGAATGTCGCGCACGGAACTGGAAAACGCCTCAAAGCGCTCACGCGCACTCGCTACTTTGGGATCGATCGCTCTGTCAAAAACCAGGTGCCGCTCATAAAAAGAATTTTCCGTCCCGATAAACGGCATCGCGCCGTACCCGTACTGTTGCAGAACGTCTTGAAGGTTGGTCGCGCTGGTGGTCACATTGACGACTTTTGCGGTGCTCGAGGGCGCCACGCGATTGGTGCTCATAAAATGGTCCTTAGCTTTCTAAGTTTTGGAACTATTGGTGTTCAATGTTCAAAGCTACGCCACTCAAGAATACAGATCGCCGTCTGGCCCGAGCTCAATTCCTGACGCTAGAAGGTAGGCACGCATGGCCTTTTCGGCCTCGAACCAGTCAACTTCCGGTGACCCAAGCGGACAGCCTCTTTTTTCCCAGTTCTGGTAAGCAAGTTTTTGCACCAGTTCATGACGGTTCTCGCCATAAAAATCGGTCAGTGGCTTGGGACGTTGCAGGTGGTGTTCGTTTCCGGGCGGTTCAGTCCTCGGCGGCTTCGCCAGTGGTCGGACCTGTGCTGCCATATGCATCCTCCCGTTTGTATCCGGTTGTATTCGCGCGTTTTACTCTCAAGAGCTTCACACCTTTTGATTTAACCGAATGCCTTCAGGATGCTGCTTTTCCTTTTCCTTTTCCTTGTCCTTTCCAAGGACATCTAGGCGCTTCGCGAGGATTGCTATGAAATCGCGCGGCAACAAACAATTTGTCTGCCTCCGAGATGGCGAAGAACAGCCCGACCGAAACGCGTACCAGCAGGATGGCATATTGCACTGCATCCCGGCAGCCCAAACTGGACGAACCGTTTCCAATCCACTTCTTGTCCCTCAGTCGGAGGTTGTGCTGTAACGATGCCCCTACGATATAGTTCGATTTCTCCGGAAACCGCGCTGATCAGGACCTAGCGGGTCTTTCTAGTGAATCTCCGTTGTTCTCGACGATTATGCGTCCATCCGTTCGACCCATTGAGCGCGCCATGCGGGAGCCACGAATGGATCCGCGAAGTACTGTGTTTCCCGCACAACCTTGTCCTCCCTGAACTCCATGATGCTCACAGTGTAGGACGGCTTACCGTCATATTTCAGGATGAATTCGGTGACCCAAAGATCACCGCCGCCAATGATTCGTCGGACCGTAAACCGCTTTTTGCTCGGCTGGCTAGCGCGTTGGTTCTGGATGTTGCGTCGACCGCGGGTTCGCTCGCCTGACTGGGGGTATTCCAGCACCGCGTCCTCGTGATAGATGCGGTGCTCGGTTTCAAGATCGTTGGCATCGGACGCCGCCCAATGTTGGTCCAGTGCCGCACGGATCTCTTGATCTCGCAGTCCAGAAGTCTGTTCCTTCTTTTGTTGATCATTCATCTAGGGCCCTCAATTTGACAGGGAGCTTTTTAGCACATTTCAATATCATGTTTCGCATTTTCCTGAATTTGAGCAAGCGCTCCTCTTTGGTCTCGTGTGCGCGGTCTGGTATGTGCTCGATCATCTCGCAAATAAGTGGCAGCGACGCGTGAAACAATATTGAATCGTCTTGCAGCTACCAACGACGAGCCGGAGCGGCACCATCCACGTGGAGTATCTCTCCGCTCACGTGACCTGCTTTTGCCAGGTAAAGAACTGCATCGACGATATCTTTTACCGTCGCCTTTTTCACAGTAGGCTGCAACGTCGAGGCGTTGGGATCATTCCGGTGCATCTGTGTATCCACAACGCCGGGGGCTACGGCATTAAAACGGATACCGTCTTTTGCATACTCGATTGCGAGATTCTGCGTCGCTGAATTCAGGCCACCCTTTGTAATCATCGAAATCGAGCCGTTTTCACCGGCGATTGGCCGATCGGCAAGGGCCGCGGTGATGCTAACGACGCATCCCGATTTCTGCTTGAGCATCTCTTTCACAGCTCCCTGAGTGATGTAGAAAAATCCGAGCAGATTTGTGGAGAAAAGGGCGTCGAAGTCCTCAGTAGTGAAGTCAATGAAAGGTTTGGTTAGGAAGATGCCAGCGTTATTCACCAAAACATCAACGGTTGCGAAGTTTTTGATTGCCGCCTCGACAGCACAGGCAGCAGTTTGCTGCTTGCCGATATCGCCATCGAGGAGAACCAGGCTGCTCGAAGCAGTTAGCTTTCGAGTGGCTTCACGAGACGTCGCGACAACGTTATAACCTTCTCGCAGAAACCCTTCGACTAAACCCGCGCCAATCCCCCCCGATGCTCCGGTTATGATTGCTGTTTTCTTGCTCGACATGAGCTACCTTTCGCTTTACGCAGCCCATGCAGTCGGAAAGGTGCAGCGTTCAAGCGGCTGAATTATCTAGTGCACTGAGCACATCACATCAGAAGTGCGGATGCGAAACAATTGGACGATGGTATTGGCGAAACCTTTGTACCGGCCGGTGCGGCCAGCTATATTCGTTGATGCCGTGCAACCGTTAGCCCGCTTTGCCAATCTCGCGGAAGCTGCCCGAATCTGGCCGCCGATCTCGATTTGTCGAGCGAAGTACTATCCACCAACTCCAACTCAACCAGCCAGTCTTCCACCGAGAGTTTGGCCTCCTGGGGACCAAATAGTTGCGTAACGGCGCCGATGAACGCCGTTAACTCCCGCTCTACAATATGAATCTGGTCTTCGTGATTGAATTCCAAAACGATTCTTCCGTCTTCATGGGACTCCCACGTACGTAATGGGTGAATATAAAGTCACGAGCTTTGACGGGCTCGTGGCAGGGGAAGCAGGTTTTTGAGCAGCGCTCCGGAATCCGGTTTGCCGTTTTTGAATTGAGCAAATCCCCAACCACCCGTCGCGGCGTATTTTCTGGAGTCCTTCACCATAAACTGAACGTTCGTGGCGGACCCGGCTACGAAAGATTGGGAACGGCCAAGACTTTGTTATTTTCCTCAGATGGAACGTAACTCCAGGCTAGCCGGGCGATGATTGTGCCATCCGGAAACGGCAACCTTCCCTCCCGGTAGGCCTTGATGGCTACATCGTTGCCGAGAAGGGCGCGAAGATCGTTCAGGTTGCCTTCTTCGTGGGCCACAGAAATCAACCTCCAGTCGCGGTATCCGGCAGGAATTGTGATTCCGAAAATCGGATCAGCGTCTCCATCGGCATGCCCAGTGGCGTGCGCCATGTAGACGAGCACGCCGGCCCACAACCGCAACCGACAAGTAAGCGATTCCTCTCAAGCGATGTCCTGCTTCCAATGTTGTTTCTTAACTAAAGTGCCTCGCTGTAGCGATCCCAATCAAAAACTGTCCACGTCGACGACGGCTTTGGCGAAAGCTTCCGGAGCTTCTTGCGGGAGGTTGTGCCCGACGCCTCCGGTGATAGTCCGGTGTGCATATTTGCCGGAGAATTTCTTGGCGAAAGCGCTGGGGTCCGGATAATGTGGTGCCCCATTGGCATCGCCTTCAAGAGTGATGGTCGGCACGGTGATGACCGGACCCGCGGCAAGGCGCTTTTCGAGATCGTCATATTTAGGCTCGCCTTCCGCCAAGCCGAGCCGCCAGCGGTAATTATGGATGACGATGGCGACGTGATCCGGGTTGTCAAACGACCCTGCGCTGCGATCAAACGTCGCATCATCGAAGTTCCACTTCGGCGAAGCGATCTGCCAGATAAGCTTGGCAAAATCGTGCCGGTACTTGTCGTACCCGTCCCGGCCCCGTTCCGTGGCGAAATAAAACTGGTACCACCATTGGAGCTCGGCTTTCGGCGGCAACGGCGCCCGGTTGGCTGCCTGACTGGGGATAAGATAACCGCTTACCGAAACGAGCGCCTTGCAGCGCTCCGGCCAGAGCACCGCCATGATGTCAGCCGTCCGCCCTCCCCAATCGAAGCCGGCGAGAATTGCCTTGTCGATCTTGAGCGCATCCATCAGCGCGATGATGTCGAGAGCTACCGCCGACTGTTGTCCATTCCGAAACGTTTCGCTGGAAAGAAAGCGCGTCGTACCGAAGCCCCGCAGATAGGGGACGATTACCCTATAGCCCGCCGATGCCAGCAAGGGCGCAACCTCGACGTAGCTGTAGATGTCGTACGGCCAGCCTTGCAGAAGAATCACGGGAGAGCCATTGGCAGGGCCAGCGTCAGCGTAGCCAATATTGAGGAGGCCGGCGTCGATCTGCTTTAGTGGGCCAAATGATGCGTTCTTAGGGCTGGCTGTCGCATTTGCGGCGGCCAGCACAAGGCCACCTCGATCTGCGAAGAGTGGGCGCTGGGATATCAGAGCTCCTCCTGCAGAAACGCTCGCCATCGCCAAGAGACGACGACGTGAAATCCCGGCCGAATTTCTATCATCCATGACGATCTCTCCTTTTGCTGGGCTACGGAAACACGGGACTGTACCGGCCAACGCGAGTCATCAGAACAGAAGTTTGGGAGACGAACAATTGGACGATGGTATCGTCGAGACTTTGGTATTAATCGACGCACTTGGTGCGATCAGCTTCTTCCGACGTTATTCCTGAAGAAAACGATCCCAGTCGGGGGGGATGAGGTTGGGTCCTAGGTCGTCGCGCCGGCGTTGCAGGAGCTGGCCGCAACTTTCCAATTAGCTATGTCCGCCTGATGATGAACGCCGTTTTGTCGTCGATGAGGTCATCTTCGCCATTTTGTCTGCGAACCTGGTCCAGACTCACCGCATGTTCCAGTAGCGCGTTGCAAAGGTCCTTGGCGGACTGCCGGTGATAATCGCGGATGACGTTTTCGAGTTGGCGGCGTTCTTGTTCATCGGAGCCGTCATAGACGCCGTCCGTGTATAGAAAGAGGATATCTCCCGGACTCATCAGCGTGAGCTCGGCGACACCGGAAGCGTTCAACCTGGGGTCCCGAGGCTGCAGCGAGAAATATTTGTTGCGGTCCGGATCATCCTCGGGGATCTGCAGCCCAAGGGGAAGTAGTTGGACCATTTGGTCCGCTGGAATCTTCATGAACTTGAGATATTCCGCTGAGAACACGAGTGGGGGCGGATGTCCAAAATTCACGAACCGAAAATACCCTTGAGGGTGTATTTCCCCGTACAGCATCGTGGCGATCTCTCTCGCGTACTCCTTTTCGGTTCTGCCCAGCGCGTTGCGAGCAGTGACCGATTGCGCCAGCCGCAGGTTCAGCTTTTCAAACAGCTCAGGTGTCGTTCTGCCGCGCTGGTCAAGCTCGGCGAGCATCAGAGCATGAAAAGTGTCGTGCACCGTAGACGCAATCTTCGCCGAGATAATGCCATGTCCTTGCGCGTCCACCACCAGGACTCCCGCCATGCTGTAAAGCGCAGGCAGATCTTCCGCAACTCGCGCCTGCTCCGAGCTTTTTGCCTCTCTGTAATGAGTTTCTATCTCAGGCTTGTAATTCGGCCTCGATTTCAGCCACTCCACATGGTCGTCCACCGAATTATGTGGCGTTGCGCCCGGTGCTAGCGGCTGAAGAAACTCCGTCGACAGAGTCTGAGCCCGTCGAATCCGTGCATCGATGTCGTATCGCTGCTGAAAATTGATGTACTCGAACAAATCGCCACCGACGGTGCCAGCGGGTATGGAATTTCCGTACATCTCAATGCCCGGTACGTGTGGAATTGAACCTTCCACCGGCATTAGCCGCTGGCGCAAATATTCATCAATCCTCGGCTCGGTAGAAGGCTCGTCCATTGGAAAAGCGCGCAACCGCTAACGGGCGCGTGCCAAATTCTCGCACACTTAATGGCTGAACCTCTAAGGAAGCCTCGAAACAGAAGTGACCGACCTCTGGCAGAGGTCGGCCACCTCAGCGCCACGATTTGAACGCACAACGCGAGAGAATACCGATGCCATTGAGGCTTGTCTGGTAGAATTCCGTGAACTGGGGGGGCGTCTTGGGTGCGGGAAGAATTAATTTTGCACGTACCTGCCATAAACGGGGTTACCAGCCATGTCGGATGTCAGGCCGATCGTGTTCGTTGTCGACGATGACGTCTCTGTGCGCGAATCACTGGAATTGCTGATCCGGTGGCAAGGCTGGCGGCCGGAGACATTCGCGTCTGCCCAAGAATTTCTCGACTACCCACGAGTTCTTGTTCCCAACTGCCTCGTGCTTGATGTTTCTCTTCCGGGTCTCAACGGGCTAGACCTCCAGGGTCTGGTTGCCGCCGACCGGACCGACATGCCGATCATCTTCATCACGGGCCATGGCGATGTGCCCATGACGGTCCAGGCCATGAAGGCGGGGGCTGTCGAATTCTTGACGAAGCCATTCAATGATGATGTGCTGTTGACCGCCATCCGGGCAGCCCTTGAACGTAGCCAAGTTGCTCTTAGCCTGGAGGCGGAGATGCGGGTGCTCCGAGAGCGTTATGCGTCACTATCCCAGCGCGAACGGCAGGTTATGGTGTTGGTGGTCTCGGGCCTGTTGAATAAACAAGTCGCTGGGGAACTCGGTATCAGCGAGATCACGGTGAAGGCACACCGAGGCAAGGTGATGCAGAAGATGAAGGCTGACTCGCTTGCCGACCTGGTGAGAATGGCCGCGAGACTGCGCCTGGCACCCGCAGCCATTACGGCGGCCTAACGGCCAAGTTCATCGGCGCAATTAAAGGAAGCAGCATGAAGAAGACTACCGCACGGATTTCCCTTGCCGGTTCCCAACTCGGCGAAGTGCGTCATGTCTGCGCATTTTTCAATAGCGACGAAGAAGAATATCGCGTGCTGCTTCCGTTCATCACGGACGGCTTCGAGTGTGGCGATAAAGCGGTTCACGTCGTCAATCCGGATCGACGTCACGACCATCTGCAACGGTTGGCCGCGGCAGGCGTCGATCCAGCCGCCGCTGAGCAGAGTGGGCAATTAGAAGTTCGGATCAATACCGAAGCTTACATTCGGGACGGCCGTTTTGATCAGGATCGAATGCTGGCGGCGTTCGAGCAGATGGCTAGCGGAAATGCCAAGGGTGGATTCCCGCTGAGCCGCATTTGCTGTCGGATGGACTGGGCAATTGAAGATCAATCCTACATTGACGATCTCGTGGAATTCGAATCGCGCGTCAATGATGTGTGGTGTAGTCATGACGACGCGGTGATCTGCACCTACCAACTCGGCAAATTTGGAGGCGACACGGTGATCGACATCATGCGGACGCATCCCATGATCATCATCGGTGGCCTCCTGCATCGGAATCCGTTCTATGTGCCGCCCGAGGAATTCCTGCGTGAGGTCCGCCAACGTCGGGCCATGCGGTCTTCCCCGTCCTCCACGGCTGCCTGATATGGAAGTCCAACCTGATCTTGCTCCCGGCGAAGTCAAGCACCTTCAGCGGTGCATTAACGACCTGATCAGCCTGCTTGCTCTTCCCGCCGCCTGGAGCGGCGGCGATCCCTCCCAGGTTCTCCATACCTTGCTCGATGCGCTCATGCGCATGCTGCGCCTCGACCTGATCTCCGCGAGGCTGACAGATCCCGTTGGCGGTGCCCCTGTTGAGATGGTTCGAATCGCCGAGCAGCCAACATCAATACGAGGACCGATGCCTTCGGCGGGCGAGATCTGCGAAGCGCTCAGCCAGTGTTTGAAAAACGATTCACGGAAATGGCCTCCACTGCTTCGCAACTTGATGGGTGAGGGAGAAGTGTCGATCGTGCCTCTGCCACTAGGGTTACAAGGCGAGCTTGGCGTAATCGTGGCAGCGACTGCCCGTACGGATTTTCCGCAGCAGACGGAGGCACTTCTTCTGAGCGTAGCCGCAAATCAGGCATCGGTCGCTCTACAAGAGGCTCGTCTACTGAGCCATCAGAAGCGGCTCGCGAGCGAACTTGATCAACGGGTCGTGCAGCGGACTGCCGAACTTGCCGCCGCCAACGAAGAGCTCAAAAAGCAACTTGCCGAACGCAGACTCGTAGAAGAGAGGCTCGGGCAGGAGGAAAGGGAACTGAAGCGCAGTGAGGTCCGCAAGGCAGCGATCGTGGACTCGGCGCTCGACTGCATTGTGACCATCGATCACGAGGGCTGCATCACTGAGTTCAATCCCGCGGCGGAGCACACCTTCGGCTACCCTCGGGACGAAGTCTTGGGAAAGCATCTGGCGGACGTTATCATTCCACCGTCTCTTCGGGAGAAGCATCGGCAGGGTTTTGCTCGCTACCTGGCCACGGGCGAAGCGCGAATGCTAGGGAAACGCATCGAGATAATGGCAGTACGTGCTGACGGAAACGAATTCCCCGTCGAGCTCGCAATCACACGTATTCCGCTGGAGGGACCGCCATCCTTCACCGGCTATCTGCGTGACATCACGGAACGCAGACGGGCGAGGCAGGAACTACTGCGCAGCGAAGCGTTTCTCGCGGAAGCCCAGCATCTTAGTCGAATCGGCAGTTTTTCCTGGCGAGTGCTGACAGACGAAATCACCTGGTCAGAGCAGCTTTATCGCATCTTCCAGATTGACCGGTGTGCGCAGGTAACCTTTGAACTGATCGGTACTCGAATCCACCCCGAAGATTTATCGGTATTCCAGGAACATATCGAGCGATCGCGCCGGGACCGAAGCGATGTGCAGCTCGAGTTCCGCTTACAGATGCCGGACGGAGCGGTCAAGTACGTACACGTCGCCGCTCATATCCGGGGCGATCACGACCAACTGGAATACATCGGCGCAGTTCAGGACGTGACAGAACGCCGAACCTCCGAAGCGGCACTCAGCAAGGCCCGATCGGAGCTCTCACAGGTGGCCAGGGTTACAAGCCTCGGAGTACTGACGGCGTCCATTGCACACGAGGTCAACCAGCCGCTCTCGGGCATCGTCACCAACGCCAGCACGTGCCTGCGGATGCTGGCCGCCGATCCTCCCAATGTTGATGGCGCGAGAGAGACCGCTCGGCGCACGATTCGCGATGGCAACCGCGCCTCTGATGTGATCTCTCGATTGCGCTCACTCTATGGCAAAAAGGACCCCACGATCGAATCGGTCGATCTGAACGAAGCTGCCGGAGAAGTGCTTGCGCTGTCTTTGAGCGAGCTTCAGAGAAATCGTGTCATCGTGCATCAGGAACTTGCCGACGGCCTTCCTCCCGTCGCGGGCGATCGTGTGCAATTGCAGCAGGTCATTTTGAATCTGCTCCGGAATGCTTCTGACGCAATGAGTACGGTTGAGGATCGCCCGCGCCAGTTACTGATCAGAACCCAACCAGACGGAGACGATCGCGTACGTTTGACGGTGCAAGACGCGGGAGTGGGGTTCGCCCCTCAGGCTGCGGACAGGCTCTTCGAATCGTTCTACACCACGAAGAATGACGGTATGGGAATCGGACTCTCTGTCAGCCGGTCCATAATCGAAAGTCATCATGGTCGACTGTGGGCGACGCCGAACAATGGTCCGGGGGCAACGTTTTCGTTCTCGGTTCCGCACGCATCCGAGGGCGCGGCCGCCGACGACAGTCGCGCCGTTCGGACTCCTGACGTGACCGATGCGGCGTGAGGATCTGTCCTGTACGAGCAGCCATTCCCGGAGTTAGCAAGGAGTTGGCGTTCAACATCATGTTCCGATTCTGGAACTCTTGTTCGCCTCCGAGCGGCAAACCAATACTAAGGTGCAATAGACAGCGCCGCCGGATGGGCGCACCCTCGTGTAGTGGAGTATTTCCTAATAAAGATCTCTCCGGAGAACGGGCTCGTCGTCGTCGATGCGCTGCGCGGATTTGGTATGCGCAGCACTCCGGGACCAATCCATCGATTTCCTCAACCAGCCCGTTGCGAACGAACGGGTCCTGTCGTCCCCGAAGCTTGTGACTGCGAGTACGGCTTGCACAATCTATGACAGTCACGCGTTCGCTTGTGTCATTGGTCGATGACGACGAATCTGTGCGCGAGTCGCTGCCCGACTTGATAAAAGAGTTCGGCTTCGCAGCCCGCGCGTTCTCGTCGCCGGAAGAGTTCCTCGCCTCCGATTGCATCAGCCAAACGAAATGCCTGATCCTCGACATCGCCATGCCGGGGATGAGCGGACCGGACCTTCAGCGGGAATTGAAGCGTCTTGGGCTGGAGATTCCAATCATCTTCATCACCGCCAGCACCGATAAGACTGTCCGCCCGCGCCTGCTCGAACAGGGCGCGGTGGAGTGCCTGTTCAAGCCATTCAGCGACATCGCTCTCCTTGAGGCCGTTAATTCGGCACTTCACCAGAAGTGACGGGCTGTTTTCGATCGTGATTACCTCACCGTTAGCTCTTGAAGTGCTGGGCAATGGTCGCTGGCGCTACCACATCGCATTGACCCGATCGCGGCACGGCCAGAGGCTGCTATCCCTACCAACCGGCGCGGTCCTCAGATCGACATCCCATCACGAAATGAAGATCGCGGCGTGAACTCGGGCCGTGCTTCCAGGGAATCGGCGCCATTTCGCGCTCTGTCCTTCTACACAAACGGTTCGAGCTTGGCGAGGATGGTCGGTAGATATTCCGCGACCGTCGGATGAATATGCATGGCGCGCTGGATGACCGTGTACGGCGCCTTGGCATACATCATGTCCAGCAGAACGTGAATCACTTCGTCGCCTCCGACTCCAAGAATGGCAGCACCCAGAATTTGTTTCGTTTCTCTATCGGCGCAGATTTTGATGAAACCCTGGGTCTCACCTTTTTCGTAGGCTCGGCTCACTTGACTCATCGGATATTTCGCAGC